>OIWS01000528.1_pt1 | contig 48401 bp, 44 predicted proteins | sample 1587611 | NCBI WGS metagenome assembly OIWS01 (sample SAMEA3888919, study PRJEB22519) | human gut metagenome | biome: human gut; feature: human-associated habitat; material: faeces | place: Denmark | collected 2010 | reverse complement strand
TGTTGTAGCTCAGTGGTAGAGCACTTCCTTGGTAAGGAAGAGGTCACGAGTTCAATCCTCGTCAACAGCTCTCTGAATCAAGCGATTGTGATTTTCACAGTCGCTTTTTTTGTGTCGCTTTTTTTTGTGTCCAAAACGGTTTGCCCAACGATTTGAAACAGACGCCAAAATCTAAAGCCGTATCGGCAAATCGGGTGTACTTCCTCGACACGGGTAGCACCAAACCACAACACTGCTATCTCTGCATCGATTAAAAAAAAGACTGGGAAGAAGCGGTAAAACATTCCTATATCACCATTAGGCTTATAGCTTGCTGCACGCGCTTATTGTTCGTTGCACGCACCACTCTCAATAAAAGCCCTACTCCACCAAATTGGCGCCCGAAAAAGCTCATCTTGTCAGCAAATCCTTTTCCCCAAAAGCTCTGGTGCAAAATAATGCCATAACGAGCTTCTGGAAATAATGACAGAAGATACTGATTATAAATTAATTGAATGCAAAGGGAGGCATAGCTGTGGCTGGCCCTACCCTCTGCATATATTCTCAATCATTACCGAGAAAATAAAAACAGACCCGAACCACTATCGGCCCTGTGTTCATCGAATCCACTCCCTGCCTAAACTCAACGTACAGAGTGACTCGATGCGAATGGTAAAATCTCCGAGACTGTTGGGCACATAAGGATACAAGGCCGGATTGGTATTGGAGTATGGAAGATACTGCACCTGCATGGTCCGTATGGTGCCTCGCGTATCGTAACGGCCATCGTTGTTATCCACCATGTACAACGTTTCGATCAACCCCTCCTCATCAAATTTGGCACCCCACAAGGTCACCGCATGAGTTGTCCAAGCCTTACCCAGATTGACCACAAACAAAACGCCCTGCTGCGATAACAAAGCCTGCTTGATCAGTGCATTGAAACGGTCTCGCGTCATCTCTGTTCCGATATATTCGGCCCCGAGAGAATGGATTCCCAACTGCTCTCGAAAGAAACCGGCTGCAGGATCCACAGGATCGGTATCGTACATCTTCCGATGAAAGATACCATTGAAAAACCAATTGATCGCCTTCAACGGATAATCACCCTGGTTGGAAAAATGATTTTTATACAACTGGAAAATTTCGCTGTGTAACATATCGGTGGGTACTGCCTGCGGCCCGGTATAGTTTTTCACCGCCTCTGTATCCCGATTCTGCTGCAACCACCAATGAATCAAATTCGAAGTGGCTGCCGCCCAACACATCAATCCGTCACCACCGAACGAAGTGTTCGATGGATTCACCTTATTGCAGTCAAACCATCCGCACCCTTCACTCCAGGAGAGCTGCGTATGATCTGCGTTCCACTGCCCCTCGTCAGGCTCCTGCACCCCATAGATCCACTGCGTCGTGCCAGCAAACGGATCCGACCTACTGTCCCGCTGTAGATTCAACCGATAGGTCAACTCCTTCCCGGCCTCGACACCCCAAAACGGTTGTCCATTCAACGTCTCAGGGATCGGTACACTTTTTTCCTGCCCCTCGATCCGAATGCGGATCCAACCATCGGCAGGCATCGACTCTACCGTCTGGGGACACAACAATGCCATCCACTGGTTGTCGGCCTGTCTGGCCGGAGTAATCCATTGATTGTCGGCCGGAGACTGAAGCGTGCCATCAGAGAGATTGAAAAGGAGCTGACAAGGCGTACAAACCGACACCTCCGCCTGCTGTAACTGGGCCTCCGTATAAGACCCGTCACGACTCTCCAAGATAAGCTGCAAGCGATGCAACGCATGGGTAAAAGATAACTGTACCGGCACCCCCGATCGCACACGGGCCTGGGCACACAACAGATCCGACTGACCGTACCCGTCACCTTGTTGGCTCACCGCCAACGTATGCAGATAGTCGGAAGAGGTCTGACTCACCAGATGCAGTTGACGAGCAACAGGCAAATACCAGGCTGTAAACTGCACCTCCTCACCGATCTCCCGCCAATATACCTTAGGAATCCACTCCCCATTGGACAAATGGAGAGTATAATGCTGGACCCGGCCATCAGCCACATTTCGGGCAAATACCACCAACGTATCGCCCTCCTCAAAATAGCCGCTTCCGTCCGCATGGGTTACCGCCCGAGAGACCGGGGTGTCCAATACCATTTTCCACTCCACCCGATCATCCGATACCGGCGCTGCCTCGTCGTCCGAAACTTTGTCTGTACACGACTGCATACAAAACATCCACAAAACCACACATAACGGAATGACGAGCGATAATTTTTTCTTCATCTGGTCAAGGTTGAAGTACATAATGGCTTCAATCCGCCCAATTTCGGGAGGCCTGAAAGGTTTAAAAGTTGTATCTTCTCGGATGTCGGATGAAACAGCAGCGTCTGATCTTCCTCTCCGAGCCTACCAACGGCACAGCTACAACAAGTGTGCAACATAAGTAAAAACTTACGGCATCTGCAAACACCCGAAACATTTCGGGCGAATGGTCCGATCATATCTTTTCGGTCAGCGTTTCCCTCTCTGCTTCGGGAGAGTGGATCACTCCCCGGTTTCACTTCTTGGGGCCTTAGTATATTGGCATCGCTCTCCCCGGAATATTTCCCGAGAGAAGGTATCCGAAGCGTCCTTTCGACACCGCAATTCCCTGTCACCGACACGAATCAACAAAAGTCGTTCCGTCTGATCGAAATCCCAACCGAAATAATTGTCCACCGCTTCGGTGCAGAAGACGGGTATTGTAAAATGGCTGCCATCCGACACCAATTAAACGATGTCGTCCAGCGATAAAGTATGTAAGAGGCCTTGGATTAATACTTTATCATGAATGGAGAGCCGCAAAGGGCCATTGATGTAAATTCAACGCTGCTTCAAAAAGTAGCGTTTGAATTCGTCTGAAGCAATGATCATAAAACCATACCTTCCCTTCGCAAGCCGAGACTCCCTTTGCCCATCCGCCTTGAACCAGAGATACTGTTCTGAGTCAACATTCGAAGAGTACGAGCAAACCCCACAATCTTCAACCACGCCTTTCAAGAAACCGATAGTTGTACAACTTTTCAGTAAATCACGTGATGATGTTTTTACCATTTCGCAGATAGGTGTTACAAGATCTTTTTACCGCTCGATCCCATCGCGAGACAATACCCCCTCATGATAATAGTGCTTGATCTCTCGCATCTCGGTGACCAAATCGGCCACATCAATCAACCCCTGTGGTGCCTTGCGTCCCGTAATCACAACCTCCGTGTGAGGATTGCGCTGTGCCAAAACTCCCAACACCTCATCCAACCTCAACAACCCAAAATGCAAAGCAATACACAACTCATCTAATATAACAACATCATACTCTCCAGAACGCATACAATCCGCACATCGACGCAATCCTTCATGAGCCATCTCGATATCTACTGCTTCAGGATTCTTGTCAATAAAACATCCTCGCCCCAACTGCTCAATCCGAATACGCCCCAAAGACTCCCCTGCCGTCGAAAAAAGCTCCTCAATCCGGGTTTCATGATACTTCATCGACTTGACAAACTGCCCAACATAAACCGACTTGCCCGCACATAACGCCCGTACAGCCAAACCAAACGCAGCCGTCGTCTTACCCTTGCCATCCCCGGTATATACCTGAATATATCCTTGATCCATAACGTGATATTTAGTATGTTTGCCCTAACAAATTCGTCGCTACATGCCTTCCAAAATCCCGGCTCTCTTCAACTGGAGCGGAGGAAAAGACTCTGCCCTCGCCCTCTATCGCACCCTCCAGGAAAACCAATACCAGATCACAGCTCTGCTGACCACCATCAACCGTGAAACCCAACGCTCTTCCATGCACGGCATTCCCGTAGAGCTGCTGCACCAACAAGCCCAAAGCATCGGATTGCCGCTGCAGGTCGTCGAATTGCCGTCCAACAGCTCTTTGGAGGAATACGAAACAGCGATGACAAAAGCTATTACAAGCTTCACTGCTGCCGGCATCCGCCATTTCATCTTCGGTGACATCTGCCTCCAGGAGGTCCGGAAATACCGAGAAAAGCTGTTAACCCCGCACGGTATCCAGGTTGTCGAGCCCCTCTGGTGTGACGATACCCGTGCCATAGCCCAAGCCTTTCTGGATTCCGGGCTACAAACCGTTATCACCACCACCGACGCCGCCCTGTTGGACGAACGTTTTGTCGGTCAACAATACAACCGCCATTTTCTCGACAGCCTCCCGCCCGAGGTTGACCCCTGCGGCGAAAACGGAGAGTTTCACACCTTCTGCTACGCTGGAGGCATGTTTCGCTATCCGGTCGCCTTCTCCATGGGGAGACCTCAACGCATCAGCTACCCGGCCAAAATGGCGGACGGCTCCGTCAAAACGTTCACCTATTGCTATGTCAATCTTACTCTGCCCGATCACAACAGTCCTATGACAGCGCATATCTGAGGCCTGAAAAATTCTGAAATTGCTCCAAGCATTCAGGCTCCGGTAGCCACAGCAAACGCTGGATGGAGCGCGAAGGGGGATTTCTACAATCCACGATTCCTCTCCGCAAGCGACCTGAATCAAGAATAAAAATCTCAGCCATCTCGATATTCAGGAGTGGCCCAACTGATTCCACCCCGCCTTTCCAGCTATCGAAGATAAGCAAAATATCGGTCTTCCTTCACAAGCAAACATATCACCGCCTCAGGGGCATGCCTTTCCTCTCCACAGTACGATTCCAATCAAACGGGGCTCGGATTTCCCATCATTCCACACTTTCCGAGCCGTACGCTCCATCCTCCCCCATCGCAATCCAGCGCACTTTCTCTTCACCACACGCTTTCATCACGCAAAGGTTTTTATTTTTTCTCTTTCTTACTCTCCAGACCGCAATATTCGGCCCCTGGTACCCCTGGGCCATCACCCGACAAAATACCCCCTTCGCAATACGCTATCCATCAAGCAAATGCCACCTAATCAAAACTTCCCCTGCGCCGTCCAACCTGCTTTCTGCCCCCCCCACACAAAGCCCACAGCGTTATACCTACACAAACCCGACAGCAATAAAAACCGTCAGAGCCCCGCATAGCTGGTCTCGGTAATCCACGCTGTATTCGTGGCGCTCGCTTCCATCCCAGCGTCCCCGCTCTGCACCCACAAACCAAACGTCTCCAGCAAACAAGTTCACCTGCAACAGTTCAACCGCAACAGCCCGCTTATTTTGATTATTTTCCTTACATTTGTTTCGCAATCACCGCACCTCCGCGGACAAAACCACGTTATTCCAATTCAAGTACATCAATCCATTATGAAAGCAAAACAGATACTCCCTGCATTGGGTCTTTCGCTGCTGCTGACAGCACCCGCTCTCGTGGCGCAGCCCACTACCCAAACACAAAAATGCTGCTCGCAATGCTCCCAATGCACCCACAAAACTGACCTGTCCCAACTGCCGCGTACCATCTTTTCAGGAGTGCGTGGTCCTTTCCACGTACAGGGCATTGCAGTCGATCTGAAACGGGGATACATCTACTTCTCATTTACCACCGAATTGCTGAAAACCGACCTGAAAGGCAATCTGATCGGCAGCGTCAAAGGACTCACCGGGCACCTGGGTTGCCTGACCATGAATCCCGAAGATGGACGCGTATACGGTTCAATCGAGTATAAAAACGATGCTATCGGCCGGGAAATCCTCCAAAAACTCGACAACAGCGAACAATTACACAACACCAATGCCTTCTATATCGCCATCTTCGACGTGGACAAAATCACCCGCCCCGATATGGATGCCGAAAAAGATAGCGTAATGACCACCGTCTATCTCAAAGAGGTGGTCGATGACTTCTACGCCACGGTACAAAATGGAGGACGGACCGTGGAACATCGCCACGGATGCTCCGGAGTGGATGGCATTTCGTTTGGCCCGGCATTCGGAGCACCGAAAGGGAGCAAAAATTACCTGAACATCGCCTACGGGGTCTTCGAAGATACCCTTCGCACCGACAACGAATATCAGGTGCTGCTCAATTTCGACCCCGCCAAACTGAAACCCTACGAACGCACCCTCAACCAGGAGAATCCCCACAGAAGCGGGCCCGACAGCTGTGACCACAAATATTTCGTCCGCACCGGAAACACCGCTTACGGAATCCAAAACCTGGCCTACGATCCCTACACAGGAGACTGGTTCGCAGCTGTGTACCGAGGCCACAAACACCAGAATCCCAACTACTCGTTATTTGCCATTGACGGCTCCAAAGCACCCGTCATGCAGCAGCTGGAGGGATTTGACACACCGACCCGCGGAGAGCTCCTCACATTGAGTGAACAGGGGGAGTGCGATGCCAAAACCGGAATCCGTGGCTGGCAGGTAGATTATGGTACCACAGGGTTCTGTCCCCTCGGATGCGGCTACTACTACATTTCACATCCCGACGGTGGTGAGGGCGGTAAACACCAAAGCAGCATGGTCAAACTCTACAAATGGACCGGCGACCCGAAACACCCGTTCGAACTGGTCAAATAACGTTGGGTATAAAGAGCCGAAGCCATCGGGAAAAACCTACTCTCGCAAGACCGAAAATTCCTTTTCATACGCTGTGTGCGGGCAGTTTCCCTGCGCTGAAGGTGATACGAGCTTTTACCTTTCCGCAGCGAACTACCGGAACAGGCTTTCCGGAGTGTAAAACAGCAAGGAATAAACCAACCCAAAGCTTACGGGGCAGATTCCCTATCCAAAAACTTAGTATAACGTACAATAAAAATATGACAGAAGAGACATCACCGCAACCGACTTACACACGGGAACAATTGGAAAAACGGATCGATCTGGCAGGAGAGCTGTTTGCCAGCGGATTCAACTGTGCACAGTCGGTGGTGGCAGCTTTTGCAGACCTGTATGGTATCGATCGGGATACCGCGTTGAAAATGTCGGCTCCCTTCGGTGGGGGCATTGGCCGTATGCGCGAAACGTGTGGATCCGCCTGCGGAATATTCATGCTGACCGGATTCGAAAACGGCCAAACCGACCCCGCCAACCGACTCGGCAAAGGCGAAAATTACAAGCTGGTTCAAGAGTTGGCTGCCGAATTCCGCAGACGTAACGGATCTTGCGTCTGTCGGGAGCTGCTCGGCCTCAACAAAGAGACCCCGCTCTCTCCACTCCCCGAAGCTCGGACCACCGAGTATTATAAAAAACGGCCCTGCCCTGAAATCGTCAGAGAGGCCGCAACGATCTACTGCGAACATCTGTGTGGCCAAAAGTTCGACAAATAATCACTTCACGGGAAGCATGCGCCGTTCGGTGCGTCTATCCCAAGAGCGATTGTACTGAACAATTGGCCTGCCACAAGCTGCAATAGCCCTTCGTACCAGACGTGGATGGCTGCCGATGCAAAAAGTGAAGACATGCATACCTCAAAACCGTACACTTCGCAAGGGAATTGGTTCTATGAGCAGTGCAAAGAAAAGGAAAGCATCAAAAACAGGGATCATCAGGGAGGATGAGAGCTCCAGGGATATTTAAAAACAGATACCTGTCTCTGGCGCCCCAATATGCACCAGAGCAAAAATCATAAGGGCACATGCACCTTTCGATCGAAACGAATCAGGCTATGTCTGCTTCGGAAGCACTCTTGCAACAACCCCTATGCAAAGCGGGATTGAATCGATGATTCAATCCCGCTTTTATATCTTTACTCCTACCAATCGTTATCAACTAAAAGAGAGTTTTCGGCTTCCTGGTAAGACAAGATGCCGCCGGGTTATCGCCATTCTCTCTGGCCGCCCACGCTCCATCCCAAGTGGCATACACGCCGCCTCATCATTAAAATCCTGACTCGCGGTTTCCTTCTCCCCGATTCGTTCACAAATGCTTCGCGCAACAGCTCCCAGTTTATTACAAAAATTCAAGTTCTCCACCCTTATCCGTCACCTCTACCCGTACCTGACGTCCCAAATACAGACTCAGATTGGGTCGGGCATGACCCGCCGGAAAACCAAATAACACCGGAATCCCCAACTTGGAGGTATAGGCATTAATCAACATATAGGCATCGCCTCCCCACTCCCGCTCGGAGTTCATGCGGTTGAAATAGCCCACCACAATGGCCCGTACCCGTGCCAACTTTCCACTGCGCAACAGATTCTGCATCATGCGGTCAATGTGGTAGATATTCTCACCCACATCCTCAATGAAAAGAACCGTCGGCTCCTCAAAATGGTTGTCCAAATCGGTGTTGTTCAACGCATAGAGAATCGACAAATTGCCCCCGACCAATCGTCCGGTCGCACACCCCATCCGATTGTAGGGCGATGGAGCCGTATGGTACCGCTCAACCCTCCCAAACAGCGCATCCCGCAACGAGAGCGCTGAACTGTCCCTCTTGGTGGTGTCGGACAAAAACAGAGAGGGCATCGTGCCATGAATCGACTCGATCCGCTCTCTGCGCATAACCTGATGCAACACCGTAACATCACTGAACCCGGCCAACCATTTCGGATGATCCCGCAAAACCGACCAATCCAGATAATCCAACGTCCGAATCGCCCCATAGCCTCCCTTATAAAAGATGATCGCCTTGACGCTCGTGTCATTCAACGCCCGCTGTAAATCGGCAGCACGCTGCTCATCGGTACCCGCAAACCAACCCGCATTCCGACAATACAGATGCTCGCCCACCTTAACCTTCAAGCCCCACGCCTCCAGTTTCCGAACAAAGGTGGTGTCCGCACGCTTGGGCAATTTCGAAGAGACCGCTACCACCGCAACCGTATCCCCCTCCTTCAAAAACGGAGGACGAACATACGGCCGCACGACATCAATCGTATCCACCTCTGGCTGAAACCGACCCACCGAGTCGAGCCCTACCGAATCCTGTCGCTCGCTCCGGGTCTCCCCTTCCGGGTTCCGTTTCGCCCCTCCCGAAACCGCTGCAGATTTTGGCTTCCGCTCCACTGGAGTTTGCGGATCAACACCCGAAGGGGCACTCGCTGCTACCGCAGCAGCCGGCTCCGCCTCCAACGCAACATCCCGCTTCGTGACCGCACCTCCGAACATGCCACAAACAAGATCGTAATCCTGTCCGCACTCCTCAACGCTATCTTCCTTTGTTCGAACCGACAACCGATCGGCTGCAGCTGCGCCGTGGAGCCGCTGCGAAACGGCCAGATAATCGGTCCGGGGTACGTCTGTATTGGGCAACACTCCTCCCGGGTATTTAACCGACACGGAGCGGGGTCCGTCCGGGCAAGAGCGTTCAATGGCATGGAATGGATCGGATTGCGACTGCAAAGGCAACTCACTTCCCAAAGAGACTACGGTACTAAACAGCAAAAAGAGACCGGATAACCCTGCACCGGCCAAAGAGTGTGAAAATTTCATCGGGTTGGGTAGAACATTTTTTTTGGCAGCACGAAGATAACAAAATCCACCGCTTGTTCTGCCATTTTTTTACGCCACTTTGCCCCCTTCATTTGCAAATACGTACAAAAAAGCCCATCTTTATACATTAAATTTATCAAGTCAAAACAAAAAGATTTCAAACCTAAAGATCACTGCAACGTTATGAATCGTTCCCGAATTTTCACTGCCCTACTGCTCGGTTGCGCCTGCCTCTGGAGCGCCAACACCCTGTATGCCGCAGACAAAACCCAAACCTCAACCCCAAAATCGACCACCGAACCCCACCAAAAAACCGTCGTACTGACCTTCGACGATGCCACAGCCAGCCACCGTACATTTGTCGCCCCGCTGCTGAAAGAATTGGGATTCGGAGCCACCTTCTTCATCTGTGAATTCAAAGGCTTCGAAAACAAAGAACACTACATGAGTTGGAGCCAAATCCGTGAACTGGCCCAAATGGGCTTTGAAATTGGCAACCATACCCATACACATCCGGCCCTGAGCAAACTGGATCGTGAACAGATCGAAGAGGAGATCCGATACATCGAAAACCGATGCCAGGAGTACGGTATTCCCCATCCCGTGACCTTTGCCTATCCCGGATATGACACCAGCTCCGACGTTATTGAAATCGTACGTGCACGGGGATATCGCTACGCCCGACATGGCAACGACCAACCCTACATCTATGGCGAAAGCAATCCGATGATGGTCCCCAGTTATGCCGTACACGAAAAGGATAATCACACCTACGACTTTGTCCGGAATGCCATCGAACAGTGCCCGGACAACGGGGCCATTGTGCTCTGTTTCCATGGGGTGCCCGATCTGGCGCACGATCATGTCAACACCACGCCCCAGACCTTCAAAAAGATCATGACGTACCTGAAAAAAGAGAATTGCCGGGTCATCCCTCTTCGCGAACTGTAACAGATTTCCCGAGAGCGACCGCTGGCATAAACACAACGAAAAATAACCGCTTCCCAAAAAAAGAAGCCAAAAGAGTAAGTCCCCAGGAACAGAAAGCGAAAGGAAGGAGCTGCTGTTCCAGAAAGAGATTCTCCTCTCATAGTCCAGGGAAGTACCTACCGGCAGGAAATGTCAACGACACAGCCGGTACGGCCAAAGTCCTAAAACAAACAGCGTAGTGTAACAGTTCATTGTTGCACTACGCTATTTTTATATTTTATATGCGGATTGAGGCCGTGCGACCGACGTTCTATTGAGGAAAGGCATCCTCTGCGATCCCAACAGACCCTATAACAAACACAACAGGCCACCAAAAGAATAACTTTTGATGACCTGTTGTGAAATCTCGCGATAAAAGGGATGAACGATTACCGTTCAGGCAAACGTCAAACGATCAAACCCTTATCGCATAGCAAACAGAAAGTAAACCGCACCGGTTACTCCGCAGCAACAACCTCCCATTTCAAATCGCCACCATCGGTGATCGCCTGCCATTGGTAACCTTCGGCCGGCTCATAAATGGCATTGGTTTCATGATTGTATGCTTTCCCGCTGAATTTACCACCCTTCAAAATAACGCTTCCAGTCGGTAAATTGACATCATTGTCGCCTGATACCACAGCGCTGGTTCCTTCAATGGCCAAGCCTCCTGCAAAGTTATTGGCCCCAATAAACTCACCTCCAGTAATTGTTACAACCGCTGAATTGGTAATATACAACGCATAAAAAGCATCGGTATTTCCCGGCGAATTGACCGTGTAGTATTTACCGCTGCTGATCAGCGCATCCTGACAACCTTCGATGGATACCGCACCCTGGATACCTTTGACCTCACAGTTATCCATTCTGACTTTCGACCCATACAAGCGCATAGCATAGGCCCAATGATCTCCATTATCTTTATTGGAAGAGGTCGACTCGAAATAGCTGTCACTAAGGGTAACCTCACCTAAGGCACTGTCACGTCCCATACCACAAAGGGTAAACTCACCGGAGTGAATCTTCGCATTCTTAACCGTTACATTCGCATCATTCCAATAAGCAATCGCCGCACTGTTGTATGAGCTTCCATGCCAATGGTAGGCCGGATCGTTGATCAACGTCACACCATCAACGACACAATCCCCCGACAGCACATGAATCAACGATTTCTGGTAACCTGCTCCCAAATCGCTGTTATCCGACGTATTATCCAACGTACCATTTCCAGTCAGAGTAATGCCATTCTCAGCCGTCAATCTATTCTGATTTCCAAGCTGGATGGTCACCCCATCGGCCAGATTCAGCGTTTTGTGCGTCGAAAAGGTCAACTCCTCAACAGTTGCCGCGCTGAGATCCACATTACCAGTCACCTCAATCCGATCTACAACCGGCGTGGACAGTGCTGCCAACATGCTGGCCGCATCACCTACCTCGATGGGTACACTCACATGTCCCCCCTTGGGAACCACCTCGTAAGTTCCATTGGGTGCCGGATTTTTGTCAATCTTGACCGTGGTAGAGGTCGGGACAACAAAGTCCTTAACCGGATTCTCCGTCATGGAGTTCGATGGATCGAAATTGACAAAGGTTCCACCGTAAACATTAATCGCTGCAGGAGAATTATCCTTCAGGTTCAAAACCCAATATCCCCGATCATTCGCACAAGCCGACTCAAACTTACCTCCATAGATATTAATAACCGCCTTCTGATCTGCATAAATCAAATCAAGCTGGGCTCTGTGGTCATTGTAATCCTGATCGTTAAAGAAATTACCACCGTATATGTTCACTTGAGACTCGCCATAAGCATATACAGCCATACGATAACCATCTTCATTCGGCTTGGTACCAATGGCCTTTACATCGCCCTCACCGCGGATATTCAAAACAGCATTGCCTCGAACCTCAAATACCGTCGTGTTACCGTACTGTCCATCCGGCAGCGAGGTCGTATTGATAATATCATAGCCATTCAAATCGATGTCAACGGTTTTATCTCCCTCGATCACCAGCGGAGCCTCAATCTCAAGGTCTTGTGACAAAGCACAGCTTCCTCCATTGGCCAAAACCGCCCGTAACTCCGGATAATCCTCGATAGCCGGCTGATTGAACTTGGCATCAATCGTGATATTGAGCGTTCCCTGTTTGGTCACCAGGTTACCCGAAACATTGGTCCGGTAATTGCGACGAATCGGGATATTCCGGAAATTGTCGTTCGTCGTAATCTCCGAACCGGTAGCCGTCAGAAACTTCATCGAGAAATCGGCCAGTTCCGCCTGCTCCGGCGTCGCCAAAATATAATCTACCGTCAACTCGCCCGAAGCAGCATCCTCGATCGGCGCTACATAAGTCACCGGCTGCGGATTGCTCGCCTCCCCTGTCAAAACATTGAATGTCGTAGGAATCGAGGTGAACGCTACCTCAACCTGGGCCGGCTTCAGATCAGCCTGTGTAATCGAACCCAGATCACCCGTCTTCACGTTCAACTGTCCAAACGGACGGGTCAACGTGATCAATTTGGTAAAACTCCCCTCTACTTTATAACTCTCCTTAGCGAAAAAGGCATCAAAACCGTCATCATTGCCAGTGTAGGCCTTGTGGTTCGTATTCACCGTGACCGCACTCAGATCGGCCGTATTGTAATATTTATCGTTTAAGCCATCACCGCTATCGGCCCACAGCACAAAATCATACGTCTGTGAAGGCACCAGCTGCAGGCTGAAGGTCGCCTGTCCACCGGTCACCGCAACAACCTGACGCTCTCCGTACAACTGGTTGTTCCGATAAATCTCCAAAATACAACGGTTAATCTGCGACCCTTGACCATAATCGGCCGCTGCTTTGGTCTCGATCCCTTGCGGTATCGTAACCGTCAAGGTCGATGGACCATCTGTCCCCGTGGACGACGTATCGTCCTTCTGGCAAGAGGTCAACCCAACAAACAGGGCCAACGCTGCCAACCACATGTTCTTTCTCACGTTAGTAATATATTAAGGTTAGAAAAATGCCAACGCCCAAAACCGGATATTTCCCAGTCTTGACTGAATCCGTCAGCTTGTTGAAGTATTTTTACTATCTATTCTGCCACCACTTCGTAAAGTCCATTGGGAGCAGGCTGATCACTGATCTTCACGGCAGTGTATCCCTCAGCTACGAAATTATCACTGACACCTGCGGGTTCGGTCCCGGTTTTTGCCGGATTGAAATTTTCAAATTTGCCTCCTTTGACCGTAATCGTGTTGGAGTTATTATCCTGCAAATTCAGCACGAAGTAAACACCGTTATACGTCTGATTTACTTTAAAATAACCTCCATTAATCTCAATTTGGGCGTTATCTTTAGCCTGAATACAAGAGCCATTACCCACGTAAGTTCCACCATTGATGGTTACTTTGGCATCTCCTACGGCCCATACCGCATAATAACCCTGCGAAGCGTCAATAGAACCCTCACCATTGATAATCAAGGTTCCACCATTAACCAGAATAGCATCACGGGAAGCAACCGTAGAACGAATCGCATGCCCATTCAAATCAAGCACCAAGGTCTTGCCGGCTGCTACCACCAAAGCCGGTTGCGTAGCATCAAAAACTACATCATTCTGCAAAGTGATGCTTCCTCCATTCTTCGCAGCCTCAAGAATCGACTCAGCAGTAGAGGCCTCAAACTCCGCATTGATGGTTGCATTGATCACACCCTGTTTGGTCACCAGGTTACCCGAAACATTGGTCCGGTAATTGCGACGAATCGGGATATTCCGGAAATTGTCGTTCGTCGTAATCTCCGAACCGGTAGCCGTCAGAAACTTCATCGAGAAATCGGCCAGTTCCGCCTGCTCCGGCGTCGCCAAAATATAATCTACCGTCAACTCGCCCGAAGCAGCATCCTCGATCGGCGCTACATAAGTCACCGGCTGCGGATTGCTCGCCTCCCCTGTCAAAACATTGAATGTCGTAGGAATCGAGGTGAACGCTACCTCAACCTGGGCCGGCTTCAGATCAGCCTGTGTAATCGAACCCAGATCACCCGTCTTCACGTTCAACTGTCCAAACGGACGGGTCAACGTGATCAATTTGGTAAAACTCCCCTCTACTTTATAACTCTCCTTAGCGAAAAAGGCATCAAAACCGTCATCATTGCCAGTGTAGGCCTTGTGGTTCGTATTCACCGTGACCGCACTCAGATCGGCCGTATTGTAATATTTATCGTTTAAGCCATCACCGCTATCGGCCCACAGCACAAAATCATACGTCTGTGAAGGCACCAGCTGCAGGCTGAAGGTCGCCTGTCCACCGGTCACCGCAACAACCTGACGCTCTCCGTACAACTGGTTGTTCCGATAAATCTCCAAAATACAACGGTTAATCTGCGACCCTTGACCGTAATCGGCCGCTGCCTTGGTCACAATGCCTTGCGGTATCGTAACCGTCAAAGTCGATGGACCATCTGTCCCCGTGGACGACGTATCGTCCTTCTGGCAGGAGGTCAACCCTGCCAACAAGGCTACAAACAAAAATGCGAGTCTCTTGTTTCTCATAATTACATCTATTAAATATTTAGGTATTAAGTATTAATTTGCTTTAAAATGAACTGGTAATATGGGTACTGTAATTGGGTTTCAACGGTACATCATCAATCTGCTGGGTCACATCACCCACCGATACCGAAAATGAAAAGGCCCCACTTGTGGGAACAAACAGAAAATCTTCCCCAACCAATGTTGACCCAACAACCGTCTCCGGAAACAATACCGAAATCGCTCGCTGCGGAGCCGAAACCTCTCCCGTCAACACATCGTAAACCGTATATATCTCATCATAAGTCATCGAAACCGTATTCGCTCGGTCGAATGCAGCACTGCTATAAAGGCTCATGCACGCTAAAGGCCGTTTCAAGATGGCGTTGCAGTTTGCTTTGCCATTCCACTCTACCGCTGGAAGCGCACAGGCAAATGCATCGTTCCGAGCATCAGGAGCATAACCCTCCGTCTCAACAGTTACCTCGCGTAAATTGCTCGTCAGATAACGTCCATTTCCATAGTCAGCCCATAGCAAAAGATCATAAACCCCAGGAATCAAAGCCACTGCAAACTGAACACCAGCAGTCATACTACCGGTTGCGGTGGTGTGTAACATACAGCGAGCATCCGTTCCCCGGCTCCAAGCCTCCAACGTGTACGTTAACGTCTCATCGCCATTACTCTTAGTCGTCCCAGCAGGCGCCGACATCGAAGAGGGCTCATTGTCCAAAGCCCCCTGAGGTCGAACATCCAGCACCCCCGTAACAGGTTCTGGCACAGGAGCCTCTTCCGGCTCGGCCTGACACCCGGTCAGGATACCCCCCACCAACACGATCCAAATCCACAAAAAATATCGTATCTGTTTCATCTCCAATTTGCTTTTTAATCCGGAATTACCACCTCAATATTTCCATCAAACTCAGGATCAATGCCGATCCCCGGCGCATAACTTTGGGTCAGGAACTCATCCCGAATGCTCGTCAACTTGCCGCGCGCAATCGGAACCTCAATCCCCTGCACCTCATTGATCACCGTACCCTGCTCATCAAGAACCCGAAGATTCACATTGACAGCCGATTCCTCGCCATTCACAAAAATAAAGTCACTGCCAAGGTGAGCCTCCTGAGACGACAAAGGCTTCAGCGTCGTGGTAAAGGAGATCCCCATCTGCGCATCATTGGGTTTGTTCGTATAGGCATTGAAACTCGACGGCAAATACCCGGCATATTCAATTTGAACCTGCCAGGAGGAGATATTGGTCAAATCGTATCCCTCCGGAAGCGATTTTAACACGCCGTCCCGTCGAGCATTTTGTGTGGTCCACTCTTCGAACAACTTGTCCACATCCGTGGTAATGAACTCTATCTTGGCCATCGGCCGCTCAAGCAAAATGGTCCGATCAACCGATTGATCCCAACGATCACGATAAGCGGTCAAATCAAGCTCCTGGTTGCCAACATAGGTATCCTTGTGATCCTCATCCCCGATATAATTCTCTGCATCCAAAATATTGATCGAGGCTAACGATTCAATCTGATAATATTTATCCTCCGTAGAGCCATCCTCAACATAATCCATCCGGGCCACAACTCTATACTTGGCAGCGTGCAGATCAAAAGCAGCGTCAATCGTATGCTTGCCCTCGGAATCGGGATCACAACTCAATACACGCCGCTCAACCAACTCCCCATCTACATTATCTCGAAATATCTCGATAATCCAACGCACATCATGTACCGTCACCTCATCAGTACGATCTGACATGCCTACTTTCGTATACGGCTCAAGAGTAGGATCAACCTCAAACGTCAAATTGACATGAACACGCGTCGGATCAACTCCACCATCTACAGGATACTCCAAAACCGTCGAATCACAACCCATCGCCAATAGAGCAACCCCAACTATATATCCAATATGTTTTTTCATAACCTTCTCCTCAACCTTATTTACCGAATCTGTATGACAAACTGATTCCAACCTTGGTGAGCCCCCAATAATTGTAACGAATGCCCCGCTCCAAAAGAGCTCCGTTCGGAATGTTATAATAGCTATCATATTTCGTGTAAACATACCCCGCTCCGAGCGTAAATTCAGCCGCCCAATGACGGGCTATCGGGAGAACATATCCATAGCTGATCCCCACACCGTAAAACCCATCCGGAGATTGATACCGGGTATTGGAATTCACCGCAACGTTGAAGGCCCCCATATTGAGATGTACCCCAAAGAAGTGTCCCTGTAACGGCTTACGCAACCAGTAACGGAACTCTGGCTGTACGGCCAAGAACCTTAACCGGAAATCCCGTGATACCGTATAAGGACTATAAATCACCGGCAAATCAATCGAATAGTGTTCTCCAAAACTGTACTCAATACCGAGATTCGCCACCGTAGCCGCCAAATAGGCCACGTTGGTCTTGACCGCCCATCGATACGACGGCTCCTCATCCTGAACCGACGGGATCGGCTCGACTGGCTCTACCTGCTTGTCAAGGGGAGTTTCCGATGTGGCAAGTGGGTCTGAAGCTGAAGCTCCTTCTTCGATATTGGGAGTCGCTTCAGTCGCTGGCACAATCGATGGCGTCATAGACTCGGTTGTAGAGTCGCTCTCCTTCGCCGGAGCAGAAGACTCCTCCTCAACCACCGGTTCTACGGGAAGTGCCGTATCGGATTGTCTGTCCGGCGTCACCAATCGTCCCGAATGGTCCACATCAAACAAATAAGCCACTGCAATCACATCCTTCAAACCTCGCCAACGACGGGTGGAATTGGTCGTCCGGAAATACTCCTCTTTCAGGCCCTCATGCACAATAAAATAGGACTTTACCTGATTGCTCCGATTTTTGGCCACCGCCAAATTTTTCTTCACCGACCCATACGAAGAACAAAAGCCCAAAACACGTACCTTTATATCCCCAGATTCAATTCCGGATACGACCTTTTAGCAATAAATAGCTGTAAATTCATCACATTGTCCCACCCAAATGGTCATAAAAAAACCCTGTAAAGAGTGATGCAATACGCCTCTACAATAACATCTGAAAAAGCATATACTGTTTATCCATGCTTATGTTCATCCACATTCCATTGCCCCATCATTATGTTAATCAATTTTGCAACAGGTATTTACATCCATGTCTAGCACGACAATACTCCAATACATCTTGTAACCAGCAGAATCTCCCAAATCCAAATGCTCAACAGAAGCAATCTTTAAGCGACTCCAGATATTCACGAATTCTGGCATGTTCCTGTACTCAATAAGCTAATATTCCCAAAACATACCCTTTACACACAACATCTGTCATCTGTAAAATCCTGTCAAATAGGCTGCAACTCTATCCATTACAAACAATTGTTACACTTGCACATAATTAATAAGACCTTTAGCTAAGGTTGTCTTTTAAATAAATTCTACGATTGAAACGGATTTATTGAACCGGAGACTTGAATAATTCGATTTTATTTCTCAATTTTGCACCCGAATTCTTCGCAAGAAGGGCTGCCTCAATAGCTCAGTTGGTAGAGCATTTCACTCGTAATGAAAAGGTCGCCGGTTCGAGTCCGGCTTGAGGCTCAAGCAAAACACCCTATAACTTAAAGAGGCTTATCTACCCGATAAGCCTCTTCTTTTTACAAAGTGTGCCCTTTCCCCAGTTCTCGCACCTGAGTTGTACGACTGTTTTACCAAACAGACAATGGCAACTTCAAAAATCGTTGAACATCAACAATAAGGGATCGTCGATTCCCTGCTTCAACATTTCAAACAGGATGACCCGCAATAGAAAAGCTGTGCCACCTCAAAGGATCGCTACGCTACCTGATCACAAATCTCATAAGATTTTAACCCCGTGATAAGTCAGTCTGTCGCACGTTTAATCAGCCGAAAAAATGCGGAAATACGCAGAGCTGACAAAAATATACGCTGCCGGGAAACGTGTGCTGAAGGCGATCACAGCGGCATAGAATCCACAGCGGCTTTGTCTAAAACGTGAACACCAGGTTAAAACAACGTACTGATCTGCATCATATACCTAATCAAAGGACGCCATAGATCGCACACAAAGTTGTTGGTGTACGCACAGACTATTTACCCCTCCATACAAAATCATTCCATTAAATAATATGGGGTCCAAAATTGAGTTTATACGCATAGCCTTTCCTTTGGTTATGTTATGCATTGATCTATGAGACAGACAATTCCCATCCAATCAACGACATACATAAGGTAATGAACTCAACAACACATCTATTTGATAATAACCTGCATATTTTCGCAACATTTCGCCTATCGAAGAGGCACATAATCTCTGATCCTCTCTTGGCCCAATAATAATCTGCTTAACACACGACAAAGGAATATCTATATCAATATATGGAATAATTAATCCATTTTTCTCACGAAAATTGACCTCCTGAAAATGATCATTAAGTCGTTCCCGACTGATACGCCATTCTCTTTCATCCCGATACGCAGGCGTTTTCAAATAACACGCCTGTAAAGATAAATCATTATGGGAGAGCGTTTGTATAGGACAATATGGCGACTGACTGGGATCTATTTCTTGATACAAAGCCTGCAGGGTCACATCATCAAACATGGCTCGCACCTCAGACTCTGTCTGATAATCAATTTTTTTCATGGCGTACCATCCAGGACCCGACGGCAATTTGTTAAGCAATTCGGACCGGTCTAAGGCAATAGCTACTCCCCTCCCCTGATCTCCATACAAACGCCATAAAGACAAACTATCGATACACTCCGATAGAGAGAAAACATAAGGACTCTTCCACAGAAGCCATTGTTGAAAGGTCGCTTTTAAGAAAGGAGACTTTGATTGTAATTGATTGCGATTTTCATAATCTTGCAAAGCATCGCACAAACATTGGTACAAATAGTTAATCTCATACGGATCATTCAAACATCGATAATCAGTTGCCCAAAAACTGATACACCTCTCATAAGCCAACGGGGTTATACTCCTCTAGCCCTCCCGTTTGTTTCCAACGAAGCAGCAAGATTTCCTTTGAGTTACTCCGAAGTCGGAACTCTGTTTTTCAATGGTCGCTAGTTTGTGTTTTGAGCAAACCAAAACCTCTTGACACCATCCCGTTGGTCTTTACATGATGAATCAAGCCGCTCTCTTTATTGTCATTTCGATTTTCGCTTTGCTTCATTCAACAACTCTTTACTCTTTTTTCTTAACTAAAGCTCTCTTGAATTTTTTGTGTAATTTCACGTTGAACAGGCATTGGTAATACAGGAACAATGATATTTCCAATTTCCTATGGCTTACAATGTTGAAAGTGCCCCCATCAGCGTACAGAAATAATCGTTTGGGAAACTGAATAATTGAATTAAACGTAATGGAACATGATTATAGAAATCAAAAAAACGGATTATCCGATTCTTATGGATATTTGGGAAAGTGCCGTACTGAATACGCACGATTTTTTGAAACAGGAAGATTTTTTGTACTACAAAGAGCATCTTCCTGCCTATTTTCAGTATGTTTCCTTGTATGGATGTGAACATGACGGTCGTCTGGTTGGATTTATAGGAGTAGCAGAGAATAACATTGAAATGTTGTTTATTCATAACGACTATCGAAAAAAAGGTATTGGCAAGAAGTTAGTAATGTATGCTATTAAAAAATTGCAAGTGTACAAAGTTGATGTGAACGAACAAAATATACAGGCTGTAGGTTTTTACCAGCATATGGGATTTTCGGTTATAACCCGTTCTGATTTGGATACAGAAGGGAAAGCGTATCCGATTTTGCACATGCAGCGATAAGACATTGAACTATTACTGACCGTAAAACGAAAAATGATCCAACAATGAATATCAGAATAAGGCAAGAAGAAAGTACAGAATTACCGGCTATCTGTAAACTGATAGAAGTAGCTTTTGCAGATATGCAGGAAAGCGACCATCAGGAACATCATTTAGTGGACAAACTGCATAAGTCAGATACATATATTCCGGAACTGTCGTTAATTGCGAAAACAGATCAAGAAGATATAATAGAATATATTTTGTTGACAAAAGTGGAAATCGTTTCAGAGAGTGAAGTCCATACATCTTTGGCTACAGCTCCGCTTGCCGTTCTTCCTGAATACCAGAATAGAGGCATAGGAGGAATGTTACTTAAAGAAGTACATAAAAGAGCTGCCGCCCTTGGATATGGAACAGCAGTACTGCTTGGGCATAAAGACTATTATCCGCGTTTTGGTTACCGCAAAGCAGCAGACTATGGTATCACGTTTCCGTTTGATGTGCCTTCTGAATATTGTCAGGTTATCGAACTGATACCTGATGCATTGAAAAGCATTAAGGGAATTGTACATTACCCAGCTGTTTTCTTTGAATAAAGAGAAATCGGTTCAGTCTGTATGTTCCAAACTTAACAGGGTATACAGAACTGAACCAATATATTTCATTGTACCGCTTTGTTATCCGAAAAGCAGAAAGCATTTATGCGGTATACCTTATGAGGCATTTCTTCTCCACGATAATGCTTGACAATAGAATCAATCGGTATCATACCATTCCTTATCGCAACTTTTTGTGATGCAATATTGTTGTCACGGATTATTGAATACATTGCATCGAAATGCAATGTACTGAATCCATACCTAAAGGGACTGATTTCAGAAAACTTACCGACGAGTTCATCCATTCTGTCCAGCTCAAACTGAACCGCAGGCCTAGGAAGAAACTGAATTTTTCTACCCCGAAAGATGAGTTCTTTAGATTTTTATTGTAATTTTATCTCCTGTTGCACTTGCTCGTTGACTCTGCCATGAATATTTTCTAAATTATTTTTCGGAAACTAACATTTTTTTTATATTTTAGTGTTTACTTTCACCAAAGTAAATGTAAACTTGGTAATTACAATAATCCAAAAATACTTCGATTATTTTTGTTTTTGAATTATAAATAATGCGAATCAGAAGCTGTTTTCAACCCCTGATTCGCATAAATAATAGAATTTATACAGAATAAAGAAATAAGACTATTGGCTATCAGCACCATAAGACACTCCTCAATATAACGCCTAATTTTAAATATTTTTTAATCAACAGCAAAATGAAGAATCTAAAACTGAGTATATTATTATTAATATTAAGTTTTAAACCTGTCTTTTCTCAAGTTTCCACAATTACATACGAGCTTACAGCAAGAAATTTGTCATTAGAAGCAGTCAATTCATATCCCCAAAAGCTTATTAGTTATCAAAAAAATGACACGTTGTATCGAATTGTTGTAAGTACTTTTGGTGCATGGGAAGATACAATAAAACGCAAAATAGTTATCAATGATAGATATATTAGAGATAAAAATTATCCTACAAATATCAAAAAATATCTCGAACCAACATTATTAACAAATTATAATCATCCTGAAATACAAAACATTGCAGACTCTATCATTAATCTAAAAGACTCTCTAACTATCGAAATAATAAAACATGCTTTGAAATATTCTTCAGGAAGAATAGAATTTGATAATGAACTAGCACAAGAATTAGACAAAGGTACTTGTACTACCTTAAGCGTTAACACGATATTAGAGAGAGGCAAAGGCACTTGCAGTGAATATTCAAATTTGTTCATCGCTTTAATGCGTAAAATTGGAATTCCTTGTCGTATGGCAGTAGGTATGGTTTATATGCCCGAGAAGAATTTTCAAGGTAGTCATGCATGGGCAGAATGTTATATTGATAACTATGGTTGGATAGCTGTAGATCCACAAAACGGCTTTATGTGGTTTCCTCCAGTTGTAATTAAATTATTTCATGGTAAAGATTTTATTGATTGCAATATAAAAACTTTACCTGATATGTATCCTGTAAATATAAAAATCTTGGAATACTAACATAAATCCTGTTTGTAGAATTAAACATGCGCATATTTAATTTTACCAACAGGTTATCTTTATATACCTGACACATGCATTCGGTGCATCAAAAACCTAAACTTACCAACTATGAATGATTTGAGAACCCACTTATCAAGACTCTACAGCATATTTTTTCTCTCGCTTTATCTTCTCGGATTTTCAAACACACTCAATGCCCAAAACACAGCTCATCTCGACAACATTGTAGACGTCACCCAATGGATCAACGTTCATTTCGACAAGGGCAAGCTTCCCCCCTTCGCATTCCGATACAATAACATCAACTCTCAAAACTTTATCACTCACTGGAAATATAACTGTGAAGAACTCTCTACCTCCACTCCAAAAACCATCCAAAAGTTGATCACGTATCAAGACCCAATTTCAGGACTCAAAATCGAATGTACTGTTACTGGTTTCAAAGAATTCAATGCTGTGGAATGGGTTATACGACTAACAAACACTTCTAAGACAAACACTCCGATTATGGATGAATTCAAGGTTTTGAATCAAACTTATGAAAGTCGTAAAAAAGGAGCATTCACTTTGTTGCATGCACGAGGCAGCTGTGGTTCAAAAGCGGATTTTATGGTTTCTATTGATACGCTAACATCCTCTCCTTTACATATGGCACCTCAAGGTGGACGCTCCTCCGACAATACGGCACTGCCGTTTTTCAATCTAATGGCACCTGGACAACAAAGTGGAGTACTGGTCGCTGTAGGTTGGACTGGAGGCTGGCAGGCAGACCTGGTTGTCTCGAGCAACGAGACAGTCTCTCTGCATTCAGGTATGGAACGCTTCCGACTTTATCTCCAACCTGGTGAAACAATCCGTACTCCGATGATCTGCTTGATGTTCTGGGAAGGGAATCACTTCATGCAAGGACAGAATAAATTCCGTCGCTTCCAACAAGCTTACCACAGCCGACACATCGACGGAAAACCGGTACGCTACCCCTATGCCAGCGGATTCCCTGCCTACGGCCCCAAACCCTGTACCGAAGGCGGTTGCCTGACCGAGGAAATAGATATCGCCCTGATGAGACGTTACAAACAGTTCGACATCCTGCCTGAATGCTTCTGGCTGGATGCTGGCTGGTATACCGACAGTGGAGCGCCTGTTTACGACTGGTGCGACTGTGTAGGAAGTTGGACTCCCGACTCCACGCGCTATCCCCGCGGATTGAAGCCGGTTGCCGAGGAGGCCCACCGCCTAGGTGCAAAATTCCTGCTGTGGTTTGAACCCGAACGGGTCAGCCGGGGATCGTGGCTGGCCGTACAACACCCCGAATGGCTGCTTCACTCCCCGATCCGCAACTCGGCACTGCTCGATCTGGGCAACCCCGAAGCCCTCCACTGGTTACAAAATCATGTAGGCGACATGATCGAAGAGGTGGGTATCGACATCTATCGACAAGACTTTAACCATCCTGGCAAACCGTTCTGGGAAGCCAACGAAGAACCTGACCGAATCGGCATGATGGAAATCCGTCATATTGAAGGGCTGTATGCATTTTGGGACTATCTGTTGGATCGATTCCCTAATTTGTTGATAGACAACTGTGCGGCAGGTGGACGACGAATTGACCTGGAAATGATGTCGCGCAGCGTCCCTCTCTGGCGGACCGATTACCAATACGACGAACCCACTGGCAAGCAGGGTCATTTCTACGGACTAAGTTTCTTCTTAGCACAACATGGCTCAGGAATTTCAGATACAGACAATTACTCGGTCCGGTCAAATATGGGTGCATGTCAAGTCTCTAACTTCGATATTACCACGAACAGACTCAGTTTACCCGACATTCAACAAGCCATTGCTACATTCAAAAAATATCGTCATTATTATCTCGAAGATTATTACCCATTAACCGGCATTATTGACGCTTTTTCCGACAAAATCTGGATAGCATACCAAATGCATTGTCCTTCGGATAATTCAGGTATTGTGATGGCTTTTCGCCGTCCTGAATCCAATGTGGACCGCATCAAAGTATATCTGCAAGGTATCGATCCTGGGAAAATCTATAATCTGTATAATGACAACACTAAACACACTCAATGTATTTCCGGTCGTCAACTTGCCGAAGGTTTTTATCTGAACATTCCACAAGCCCGGGGTTCTTTGCTGTTGCATTATCAATGCATTGAATGAATTTATTACTAAACTAAAGATTTAGCAAAAGTCACCGTCCTCTTCACGCACGTAACACAGATACATCTCCCGCTTAGCTGTATTAATTTCCGGCGGCAACGATTCAGACGAAAGCCCACCGAGGCAAAGACGACACCCGAAGCCCCCACGGTCGGGGTATCAGTGCTGGTGATCAGCGCAGCCAGCAACGCCACCCCGTAGAGCGAAGCTGCTACCACCAAGGGGTGATCGGAACGAAACTGCCACACCACGTACACCGACAAACAGTTACCCAACAGATGAAACAGGTTAGCATGAAAAAACATATACACTACATAGCACCATAGGGGTCCTCCATTCACGGCCCCCACCCGATCCGGCGATACGGGTAGTAGGTAAAAAACCAACAGCAAGGCTATGAGCGGGATTCTGAACTGTTGCATTGTTTACGGCATTTTCGGATGTGATGCATGATCACAATGGCGCTACATGGTGTCATGTAAAAGGAGGGAGCTGGCTGCTCAACCACCATCTGCACTACTTCTGCTAATGGTAATTGTCGATAAGAAGGACGTTCTCTGAGTTGGCGCACACGCCGATATATCTCACGGAACATAATTCGCTTGTTGCGTATCATACCATCCAGCCTGTTCCCTTGATCCATGCTTGATATGACACGCATAGCTCGCTCCGGAGAGACCCAAAATCTCGATGATGGGGAGTTCACTACTCGATACATAACTTCTCTTAATTGGATGGGACCGGAGCTCTGTGCAATCTGACGACGATAGGCGTTCAATAAGTCACGATCACGTTCGGAACGATATTCGAAAATCCTGCGTATCGGCATGTAAAACAACTTGATACACAAAATTACCAATACTGAAGAGAACAAAGATTACGGACCACATGATTTGTATTCACTCTATATTATCCTTAATTCGAAAAAAACTCCATATTTAACTATTGATACGTGTTGTGATTTGCTGTAAAAATTCTATCTTTGCTTGATAGGGATATAAAATACACATATGCGTGTGTATGTCTATTTTGCGGTCATTTGTCATTCAAAACCAAACAAATTTCGAACTCTCACCGAGGGGCATCATATGATTTTCATATTGTTCATTTTATTAACCAAAAGTAAAAAACTTAATTTTAATTAATAATGAAATCTATTTTGTTTAAAGCAGCTAAAATTTTCACACTATTCCTTATTTTCTACAACTTTCCGTGTAAAACAGAAGCACAAGAGTTTTACACATTTAAGTCGCCTGATGACCGTTTAAGTGCGGAAATCACATTAGGCAATGACATACGCTTTTCACTCAAACATGATAACACCCAAATTCTTGCACCTTCTGTAATTGGTATGAAATTGAGTGACGGCCAGATATTAGGCAAAAATCCTAAATTACAAAAAATTTTCACCTCCAATTGTGATGAGACGGTTCCTGCCATTTTCTATAAAAAGAGTGAAATAAAAGATCAGTTTCATGAAGTCCATTTTCAGTTTCGTAATAGTTACGGATTGACTTTTCGTCTGTATAATGACGGGTTTGCATATCGTTTTACCACTAATATAAAGGACAGTATCATTGTGCATAACGAGATTGCGCAATACCAATTTTCCCAAAACTATCCTGTATGGGTTTCTTATGTCAAGGATTCTGAACACAAAAGCATTGAGCAGCAATTTTTCAGCTCATTCGAAAATCAATATACTCATGATAAACTTTCCAATATTGACAGTACCCGATTAATCTTCCTCCCCTGTTTAGTCGAATTGAATAACGGCAAGAAACTGTGCATCACTGAGTCTGATCTAGAGAATTATCCGGGTATGTTTTTAAAGCGAACTCAAAGCACATCCATGCAATCTTTTTTTGCTCCTTTTCCCAAAACCACTCAATATGACACCCGGCATATACTAGTACAGGATAGGGAAAACTATATCGCTAAAACATCCGGAACTCGCTCTTTCCCATGGCGGATCTTCATTGTAACCGACAATGACAAGGACCTAACCAATAACGATATGGTGTATCGTTTGGCGTCTCCTTGTCGAATTCAGGATATTTCTTGGATAAAGCCAGGTAAGGCGGCATGGGAATGGTGGAGCCAAATTAATCTTTCAGGGGTTGATTTCCGCGCGGGGAAAAATAATGACACGTACCGTTATTTTATCGATTTTGCTGCAGAAAATGGTATCGAATATGTAGTTATAGACGGTGGATGGTACGATCAGGAAAAAGGTGATATTTTCAAATCTATTCCTGAAATTGATATTCCCGATTTGGTTAATTACGGAAAAAGTAAAGGAGTCGATATTATTCTGTGGGTTGGTTACTCACCTTTCGAACGCAATTTGGGGAAAGCTATTCAGTACTATGCCGATATGGGTGTGCGCGGTTTTAAAGTGGATTTTATGGATCGGGACGATCAGCAAACTATCAACTTTTTATATAAGGCCGCAGCATTATGTGCAGAACATCATATGTTACTGGATTACCATGGAACGTGTAAACCTGCCGGTATTCAACGAACCTATCCAAATGTCATGAATTTTGAAGGTGTCAATGGGCTAGAACAAGTTAAATGGATGCCTGGGTCATCTCTCGATCAGGTAGTGTATGATGTAACTATACCATTTATCCGTATGGTCGCCGGTCCGATGGACTATACACCTGGAGCTATGCGTAATGCGACAAGACAATGTTATATGCCGATATATTGGGATCCTATGAGCCAAGGGACACGTTGTAGGCAATTAGCTGCATACGTAATTTTTGAGGCCCCTCTAAACATGCTGTGCGACAGTCCAACATCTTATAACGCAGAGCAGGAATGTCTGCATTTTATAGCCAAGATACCTACGATTTGGAATGAAACCGTTGCATTGCAAGGGAAAGTAGGTGAATATGTGGCGATTGCCAGACGTTCTGGTTCCGAATGGTATCTTGGTGCAATGACCGATTGGAGCGCTCGTACACTGATACTAAATTTATCTTTTTTACCTGAAGGCAACTGGAAAGCAGAAATTTTTAAAGACGGCATTAATGCTGATAGAACTGCATGTGATTACAGCAAGGAGATTATCGATATCCCTTCTAATCGCAATATACAAGTAACCATGGCACCAGGGGGCGGATTTGCCATGAGAATTTATCGTTCTAATTAGATAGTACTCGAATTTATTTTAACAAAAGTTTGAATTTCTTACTTGTATAATATTAGTAAAAGCTCTATTTTAGCATTAAAATTACGCATAATTATTCGTATTAAGATTGATTATCATTCTAACAATGAGTCTATTATATAAGATAGTCTGGAAACTGTCAGGAGTATTTATACTGTTTTCTGGAGTCTTAGGTGTAAAAGCGAGTGACACATTGAAGGGTAATATTATCCCTCAATATAATTCAATCATAATTTCTGCGAGCACTTCCCAAAATTGTTATCAAGGTGAAGTTTTATCAATTATTTCTACGCTTCAGGCTGCATATTTGGTAGATATACAAAACAATATACGACTGCTTAACGGCAACTCTGTACATCCTACTATCTATTTGTTCGCAAACGTAGGGTTGTCTAAACCATGTTTGGGCAAGTTATTATGCCAGACAGGCTATTTAATGTACTTCAATCATGACGGAGACTATCTGCGTTTTAAATCACTATTGATTTAACTGATATTTTCCGAGCATTTTTTCATTGACAGTCCCTTCCTTCAAATGCTAGTCAAAGTGAGTACTTGTTAGATGTGCTGTTTATTGACTTGCATAACTTCTTGCATTGAAGCAAATTGTATTTATTTGCAAAGTATGGGTTATTTATTTTAATTTTTAATGAATTTATATCATGACACTTTGGAATATCATCCATGAAACATTGATAATGATGGGATTTACTTTTGGGGTGGGTATTGCGTTTGCGTATTTATTGAAATTGTTGACACTGTTTTTCAACTATACCAATAAAGAAGAAATTTCCGCAACCATTTGGCATTTCCGCATCAAAGCTCGAGCATACCGTATGGCCATGAGTCATGCATATTCTACAAATTGGGATAAAAAACTAGTTAATACAATTACTACAGATCCTAAAGAGCGTGAAGCATATATTCGCTCAATGGATAATTTGATTGAGTTTCACTGTGGTAACCGTAATCTTCCCAAACAGAACCAACAAAAGGATTAATCGTACAATAGACATTTGATATCATGGAAAAATATGATCTAAATAATATATTTCAAGGTATTTCTACATTACTTGATTCCGATACGGCTATTATGTCTGCCCGTATTGTGCTGATGTTGCTCGGGATTTTGTTGGTTTATCTGGGACGCAAAGGAATACTAGAACCACTAGTGATGATCCCTATGGGATTGGGAATGGCTGCAGTCAACGCTGGGGTCTTGCTTTTCCCTGGAGGTGTTCATGGAAACCTTTTTCTTGATCCTATGGTAACAGATACCGATGAATTGATGAATATTCTCCAAATTGATTTTCTGCAGCCGATATACACATTCACTTTCAGTAACGGCTTGATTGCCTGTTTGATTTTTATGGGTATACGTACAATGCTGGATATTAATTTTTTGTTGGCAAAACCTTTGCAAAGTATGTTTTTGGCACTTTGTGCTGAATTAGGAACTTTTGCAATCGTTCCGATTGCCTATGCAATGGGGCTGAATGCCAATGACAGCGCGTCAATTGCTATGGTTGGTGGAGCTGATGGCCCTATGGTGCTGTTTACCTCGCTTAATCTGTCGAAAGAAATCTTCGTGCCGATTACCGTTGTTGCGTATCTTTATTTAGGACTGACTTACGGAGGTTATCCCTATTTGGTGCGTGCTCTAGTCCCACAGCGATTACGAGCCATCAAAATGAAAGCACCCAAAAAAACTCTGAAGCAGTATAGTCCTGCAACAAAAATCACTTTTGCGGTGTTAATGTGTGTGATATTGTGCTTGTTATTCCCGGTAGCTGCACCTCTGTTTTTTTCACTTTTCATTGGCGTTATTATTAAAGAATCGGGTTTGAAACATGTTTGTGACTTTATCAGCGGTCCAATGCTGTATGGTTCGACTTTTTTCTTGGGGATATTATTGGGAATCTTGTGTGATGCACATACACTGCTTGATCCGACTGTATTAAAACTGTTAGTATTGGGTATTTTGGCCCTGTTAATATCTGGTATTGGCGGTATTTTAGGTGGTTATATCATGTATTTCATTAAGCGAGGTGATTTCAATCCAGTGATAGGTATTGCAGCTGTTAGCTGCGTACCGACTACGGCAAAAGTCGCTCAGAAGATCGTTTCTCATGACAATCCTTCATCTTTTATATTGGCAGACGCGTTAGGCGCAAATATTACTGGTGTGATTACTTCAGCGATCATTGCGGCAATTTACGTGACGGTATTCCCAATGCTTTAGATCCTGATTGAGAGTTCTATCTAAATATATGAGCCATTGCAATATATGTAACGAACAAAGAGCTAATATAAGGCTCTTTGTTCGTTTTTGAAGTTTTTAACATGGAAAATTTTGAATAGTAGAAAATTAGCCAACTAATTCGCAATAATGTGATTGAATTAGTTACCCGTTGGCGGAATTAAATTAACGCATATTTAATTCTACCAATGGGTTTCTCATTTTTATAGTTAATATATTGCAGAATTGTAAGTGCGCTAATCTTCTCTATAATTCGGGTAAACAATCCATCAGTATCTTTCGCATAATTTCTTATAATCATAAACTGGTCACACAATTGCGAAAATAGAGTTTCAATTCTTTTTCTCGCTTTGGCAAAAGCCGGAAATGTCGGCTTCCACACTTTCTGGTTAGTTCTGTATGGTACTTCCAGTCTGATATTGGCCGTTGCAAACAGATCCAATTGTACTTGAGCACTTATATATCCTCTATCTCCTATGACAGTACAGTTACTATAGTCCTCCTTCACATCCTTCTTGCCTTGGTGAGGTCAAACGAATGGATGACTCCACTTAATCCACAGACCGTGTAGAGCTTATATCCGTAATAATACACTCCTTGTGATGCACAGTATCCGATTGAGGGTGCTTTCTCAAAATTTTTCTTCACCATACCGCAACGCTTGGAACGGGAAAATCGACAGACCTCTATTGGGTTTGAGTCAATACTGAAATAGTCTTCACCTCCATCTATCTCCTTCACAATCCTCTCCCTGACCGCATTGCACAGAGATGAGGTTATCTTACGTCTGTCATTATATTGTCTGCGGGAGATAAGATTGGGTATTTCTTTTCTATATGCCTGCAATTTGGCATACAGCAAGGATTCACTGTCAATGCCTATTGATTCTGAAGTCATATTCAACGAGATTACTTCTAGATCGGAAAAGCGTGGAACGACACCTCTTCTAGGAAAATTACCTGATTCATTCACCAAATTACCTGCCACTTGCTTGCATATGTTCAGAAATTTTGCGAATATTACATATAGGTTGTGCATACGATATTTGTCTATTAAAAGTTTTATTACATTTAATTTGCTAAATATCAATAATATACACAACTTTTATTCGTAAATCTTTTACCGTTTTAATTCCGCCAACGGGTATTATATAACAAACAAGTTCTGGCGTTCATCTGAAATTGCATTGAATTTGGCTTATAAGTTCATTTTTGATTCCCTCCTGAGGGTAATTTTCATCTAACATATAATAGCCGCACGCACTAATAACTCATTAATCATAGGTTCCCAATTACCATAGACATGGTTTGACATTGCCCGTTTAGAGCCTGTATACAAATATTGGACAGCAGATTCAAATTTACTAACATGATCAGGATATTTGATTTCATCCAGCAGTTGGTTGATAGTTGATAAAAGAATGATTGAACTCATGAACAAGTGTAGGTAAAAACTCTTTGCTGAACAAGAATAACTTTTCTTGATCAGCTTATAAAACCTATGATAGCAAATACCTTTCTCTTTTACCTTTTAATCTGTCTACTCCTCATGATCTCCGCCACCATTACAAAATTTTATGGTTGGTAACGGCACCGATTCAATGTTACAGTCTTCGATGCAGTATAAAGATAATAAGCCTTAAGCTTATGATGCCGGTCTGTTTATAAAAGAAAGTGCTGCATAGGTGAAATGAGTGCAACAGTCCTCCATTTGGTGAAAGCTTCGGTTAAAGCAGTGAAAGGATGCCTAAACAAAACGGGAATGCCATTCTTAAGGTAAATATGCTCACAGCGTACAACGTCAAGAGTACAAATCTTAACCAATTTTTCGACAAATTGGTGGTTTCAGCGGGAAACAATACTACCGTGTTGTACTTCACCTGTATCAAATTGCAGAGTGCATATCTTACAACCAATGATGCGCTTTGTCATGATTTCACTTCTGCAAATTAAACATTACAGCATAAAGTAAGCGGGTGTGTTGTCCACCCGCTCACTTTATTTTCCAATTGGACTAAGCACCTCCTCCCAAAGCCCGGTACAACAGGGCTTGCAAAGCACAATATTCGGTGCTTAGTGCGATCTGTTCCAATTCACACTCCAAATAACGCACATCGGCCGAAAGCACTTCGAGGTATCCGACAAAACTGAGTTTGAACATCTCCGTGGCATTGCTGACCGCCCGGCGATTCACCAGACACTCCTCCTGTTTCAGCTGTTTGTGTTGAGCGGTCAGATCACTGGCGACAATCAGATTGGAGACCTCTTCGTAGGCCTTCAGGGCCGCTTCATGATATGCCGACAGTGCAATGCGTTCCCGGCTTTGGGCTGCCTGCCATACGGATCGTATCTCTGCCCGGTTGAAAATCGGAGCGGTAATGCCCAACCCCAAATCGTAAACCAATGAGGCTGGCGATACAAACCATTTACTCAGATTGAACGCATTGAAGCCCCCGCTTCCACCCAGTATTAACGAAGGATAAAACGCTTTACGTGCAGCTTTCACATCGGCTTTGGCTGCAATCAGCTCCATCTCGGCTTGTCGAATATCGGGTCGCAACTGCAACAGCTGTGCCGGTATTCCGATTTGAGACGGGAAACGCAACTGCTCTATACTATCAAACGAACACCGCGCAACCGGTGCCGGGAAACGCCCCATCAACGTACAGAGGGCACGCTCCTTCTCTTCGGTCAGCTGCTTGGTCTCCAGCAACATCCCCTGCAACTGCAAGACACGGGCCTGAAATTGATCAACAGCCAACTGCGTCTCTTCGCCCTCCTGTTTCAGTTCGTACGTCAAATCGTGTGAGCGGCGGGCCTCAGCCAGGGCCTGTTCAAGCACCTCAGCCTGACGATCCAACCCGACCAGCTCGTAATAGAGCATCGCCACCTCCGACACCAACAGCGTACGTGCCAGTCGGGCCGCCTCCATCGAGGAGTACCAACGGGCCGCAGCAGCCCGTTTTTTCTGGGTCAGTTTACCCCACACGTCGGCTTCCCACTGGAAAGCAACCCCCAACTGAAATTCACGATACGGGGCGGGAATGTGACGATCCTTGGCCAGATCGGGTGTATTGGTCGTTTCATTTCCCACTCCATCCATCGTGTAATCGCCAAATCGCTGAACATACCCCTGCACCCCGGCTGACACGGAGGGGAAAAGCTGCGAACGGCTCTGTCGCAGTTGTGCCCGGGCGATCGATACGCGCTCCAGGGCCTGCTGGAACGAGTGGTTATTGGCCAATGCCTCACTGATACAGTGCTGCAACAAGGTGTCGGTGAAGAAGGTCTCCCACGAAAGTTCGGCTATCGAGGTCGAATCAATCGTCGTATCTGTTGCAACCGTGGAGTCATACGACCCCGGTAACTCGACATCGACAGCGGGGCTCAGTTCCACTCTGGAGGCCCGGCAACCGGAGAGCAGCACAACGGCTGCCACTCCAAACATCCAATATTTACGCTTCATAATCTTCCATATCAATAGCCGGACGATTTCGTTTGAGACGAGTCGCCAAGCTTTCAAAAACAACATACAAACCCGGAACGAGGAAAATACCGACCAGGGTTCCGATCAACATACCGCCGGCAGCAGCCGTTCCGATCGAACGGTTACCCAAGGCACCGGCCCCACTGGCCATCATCAACGGAATCAAACCGCAGATAAAGGCAAAGCTGGTCATCAGGATCGGACGCAGACGGCTTCCGGCCCCCTTCATGGCCGCCTCCAGGATCGACATGCCCTGCTTGCGGAATTGGTTGGCCATCTCGATAATCAGGATGGCATTCTTACCCAACAGACCGATCAGCATCACCAGGGCCACCTGTGCATAGATATTGTTGTCGATTCCGGCCAGCTGCAGCACGAAATAGGCTCCGAACACCCCGGCCGGCAACGACAAGATCACCGGGAAGGGCAACAGCAGACTTTCGTACTGTGCCGCCAGCAACAGATAGACGAACAGCAGACAGATTCCGAAAATCAGGATGGTTTGACCGCCGGACTCTTTCTCTTCTCGGGAGACACCCGACCACTCGAGGGCATAACCACGGGGCAGGATTTTGGCAGCCACCTCCTCGACCGCCGCAATGGCTTCACCGGTGCTGACTCCAGGGGCAGCGTCGCCGGTAATCAGCGACGAGGTAAACATATTGTAGCGTGTAATCTGGTTGGGACCAAAGATTCGCTCCATGGTCAGGAAGTTCGAATAGGGAACCATCTCTCCGTTACGGTTTTTGGCGTAGAGCGAATAGATATCTTTCGGCTCCATACGATACTCCGGAGAGGCCTGCAACATCACCTTGTACATCTGACCGAAACGGATAAAGTTCGACGAATAGAAGCTGCCGACATACGACTGCAGCGACTCCAAGGCCTCGTTGACATTAACGCCGAGTTTGGCCGCCTGAGCGAGATCGACCTTAAGCAGGTATTGCGGGAAGTTGGGTTGGAACCCGGAGGTTACCCCCTGCAGGCGGGGATCGTTATTCAGGCTATCGACCAACATATTGGCAACCCGGGCCGTCTCCTGGAACGAAGCGGCCGTACGGTCCTGCAAACGAAGTTCGAATCCGCTGGCATTACCGAAACCAGGTACGGTCGGAGGCAAAAAGTACTGAATCTCCGCATCTTTGATATGCGCCGTACGTTCGGCATAGACTTCGAGCAGTTCGGCAGCCGTTTTATCGCGTTCGTTCCACGGTTTGAGGTTGATCATGCCCATACCGTAGCTGGCATCCTCGGTCTCGGTCATCAGGCTGTAACCGGCCAACGTCGAGATCGTTTCGATCTCATCCATCGGCAACAGAGCGGCCTGAATCTGGTTCAACGCCTTTTCAGAACGCTCCAAGGTTGCTCCCGGAGGGGTATTCACATTGACATAGATCATACCCTGATCCTCATTGGGAATAAATCCGGTCGGCAGGATGGAGCTCATGCCCCAGGTCGCCAGGAAAAACAGAATCAACGTCGCATAGGTAAAGAACTTGCGTCCGAGATATTTTTTCAAGCCGATGTTGTACCGACGTTCAAAGCGGTCGTATCCCCGGTTGAAGACAATAAAGAAACGCCTCAACAGATTGGGGCGTTTGCTTTTTCCCCGATCGTGTTTCAGCAACAGTGCACACAGTGCCGGAGAGAGCGTCAGCGCATTGATACCGGAGATGACAATTGCAACGGCCAGCGTCAACGAGAACTGCTGATAGAAGATTCCGACCGTGCCGGACATGAATCCCACCGGGACAAACACGGCCGACATAACCAGCGTAATGGCCACAATGGCCCCACCGATCTCCTTCATGGCCTCGACCGAAGCCTTGTAGGGGGAGAGCTTATCCCGCTCCATCTTGACATGCACCGCTTCGACCACCACGATGGCGTTATCGACCACAATACCAATGGCCAACACCAGTGCGAACAGCGTCAACATGTTGATCGAGAAGCCAAGCATATCCATAAAGAAGAAGGTTCCGATCAGGGAGACCGGCACCGCAATAGCCGGGATCAGGGTCGATCGGAAGTTCTGCAAGAAGATATAGACCACGATAAACACCAGGATAAAGGCCTCCAGCAGGGTTTTCAGCACCGAGGAGATCGAGGCGTCGAGGAATCGGGAGACATCATACGAGATATTGTAATCCATGCCCGGCAGGAAGCTGTTCTCCTTGATCTCCTCCATCTTGGCCTTGATGTTCTCGATCACCTCCTTGGCATTGGATCCGGGACGCTGTTTGATCATGATCGCCGCCGAAGGTTTTCCATCCGTCATCGAGATCATGTTGTAATCCTCCGAATCGAAATCGATTTCGGCCACATCCTTCAACTTCAGCAACGAACCGTCCGGCAAAGCCTTGAGTACAATCTCGCCATACTCTTCCGGCGTGCTGAACTTACCGGTATATTGCAGCGTGTACTGCAACTGCTGAGGCAACTTGTCCGAGCTGATACCGGTTTTACCGGGCGCCGCCTCGATATTTTGGCTGCGGATGGCTTCGGTCACATCCTGCGGAGACATGTTGTACACCGCCAGGCGGTTGGGGTTCAACCAGACACGCATCGCATAGTCCCGGCTTCCCATAATCTCGACAAAACCCACGCCATCGATACGCTTCAGCTCACGAAGAATATTGATATCCGTAAAGTTGTAAACAAAATTTTCGGTATGGGTCGTATCCGAACTGAGGATATTCAGATACATCAGCATGCTGTTGACCTCCTTTTCGGTGATCACACCGGCCCGAATCACCTCTTCGGGCAACTCGTCCAAAACGGTCGTTACACGGTTTTGGACATTCACAGCCGCCACATCCGGATCGGTTCCGACTTTGAAGTAGATCGTCGTCAACGACATACCGTCATTGGTACACACCGTGGTCATGTAGGTCATGCCCGGAACGCCATTGATTGCACGCTCCAGCGGAGTAGCCACCGTTTTGGACATCACATCGGCACTGGCACCGGTATAGCGTGCCGTCACCGTCACGGAAGGAGGCACAATATCCGGAAATTGGGTGATCGGCAAGGTACTGATGGCCAGTGCTCCCAAACAGATGAACAGCACCGAAATCACCCCGGAAAGAATCGGTCGTTTTATAAAAAGTTTGAACATAAGCTATCTACTTGTTGGCGATGAAACTATTGCTCCTGTTGATGTTTGGCCTCGATTTCACGACGGATCGTCTCGAAATCGAGCTTTTCAGGGGTAATGGTCATGCCGTCTTTCAACAGCTGCACACCCTCAAATACAATGGTTGTTCCAGGCGCAAAGTCCTGCGTAACATAAAAGTCTCCGTAACGCTCCAACGGTTCGAAGCTCTTCACCTTGACCTTGCCGGTTGAATCCACCACATAGACATAGGTAAAATCCTGAATCTCGAAGGTGGACTGCTGCGGAACCAGATAGACACTGTCCAGATTATTTTTCATCTGCACCTTGCCGCTAACGCCATGTTTGAGCAGCATCTCCGGATTCGGGAAGCGCACACGGAAAGCGATCGATCCGGTTCCCCGTTCGAAATCACCCTCCAGCGTCTCCACCTTCCCCTGATAGGGATAGACCGTCCCGTCCGACAAAACCAACTCCATGCTATCGGTTTCAGGCTGGCGATCGCCACGCAACAATGAACGTTTATAGCGCAGGTATTCGCTCTCGTTGACCTTATAATAGGCAAACACCTCCGACACATCACTGACCGTGGTCAGCAGACTCTGCGGAGTAACCAAACTGCCCACCTTATACGGAATACGGTCAATGTATCCATCGAAAGGGGCCGTGATACGGGTATAGGCGTAATGGGTTTGGGCCAATTTCAATTTGGCTTTGGCCTGCTGCACCTTCATGCGGGCAACCTCCTGTTCGGTATTGGCCCGATCCAGACGCAGCGGAGCAATAATATCTTTCTGGACCATACGTTGAATGCGCTCCACCTCATACTCGGCCATCTGCAACTCCGCTTCGGCCTGTTTCAGGTTGGCTTCGGCCTCTCGCAGCGCCTCGTCAAACTCGGCCGGATCCAACGTAAACATCAACTGTCCTTTATGTACCAACTGCCCTTCATCGACATAGATCTCGTCCACAAAGCCGGATACTTTGGGCTGCACCTCCACAAACTGAACCGCCTGAATATCGGCCACATACGATTGATGCACCTCAACCGACGTAGGGGTAAGCTCCACCACCGGCGTACGATCGCCACCTTTCCCTTTTTTCTCCTGGCGACCGCCGCATCCGACACTGAGCAGACCGACCGCCAAAAGCATTGCTGATTTACCTCTTAACTTCATTGTAAATAATTATGATTAGTAGATTGATTACAAGACAATACCATACGACACAACTAAAGCAGGCATCTCTTCCTGGAAAGAGGTGCCTGCTTTAATTATACAGTGGTCGTTAAATCAAATAGAGACAGTAAAAATCGTGGGGAGATACCCCCGTGATCGCGGATTCAGAAAGAATAGGGTAAAAGCACGAGACCGAATCCTCATCGGTCACCTCGTAACGGATCTCGCTTCGACCCAAGAATACTTTTGCAAAAGACCTCTCCGAACCCAGACGTTTGGCTATATAGTTTTCGTGATCAACCTCCTGGGTTGGATCCTCATCGGGTAGCTGTTGCGTGTATTCGCAACGGACCGCCATCTCCTCCATCAGAGCCTGACAGATCTCGCCACAAAAATCAAATTGGAAAACCAGTAATAGCAGTAAACAGAAAAACTTCCTCATGCTCTTGTCCGAAAACAAAAGTATTTTGCAAAATCTATTTGCTTACAAATATAGTCAAGGTTCCCTGGGGATGCAAATCCAGCAGGCGTTTTTATCGCCTTCAATTTTTCGATGTGGGGAAGTTCGGAGCCCCCAAAGTCCACATTTTATTACCACGTCGAGAGCAAATCTGGTTTGTCTCTGAATCAGATACACTATCTTTGCCGTTGTTTACCAACGATCACACGCTATGAACTGGATCATCTTAATTATAGCCGGACTGTTCGAATCCGGATTTGCATTCTGTCTGGGCAAAATGAAGGGGTTGCATGGAACGGGATACTACCTGTGGGGATGTGGTTTTCTGGTCTGCCTGACAATCAGCATGTTGCTCTTGACCAAGGCCTCGCAAACCCTACCTATCAGCACGGCCTATCCGGTTTGGACCGGGATCGGAGCCGTTGGGACCGTGATCTTGGGGATCCTTTTTTTCCACGAACCGGTCTCCTTTGCGCGTATCTTTTTCATTACGACGCTGATCGCCTCTATCGTAGGGTTAAAAATGGTTTAACACCCTGCAACTGCATGCAGCACATATATCTCTGCGCCGATGCCAATTGCTCTTTTATTGATTTACCGCTTTCATTGGATAAAAAACAGATACTCTTCGCCGACTCCAAAATTAGCCCCATCACCGGCAACAAAGGCAACAAAACAGAACCTTCCACCTCCGGCCTCACAACACACCCCGGCTACCCGCCTCTCCTCCACTCCGGTCCCATCTTCTCCTCCACCCACTCCAGCTAACCCTGGCGCATTACTTTAGCCACTCTCGTTACGCTTTTCCCGTTCGGAAGAACCGCCCGCACGTATAAACACCCGCTGTACACCCGTACACCCACTGCACAATCACCACAAAAATACCCTCATAAACACCCCTTAATCCTCCGCACAACCCATTGGAGGGCGGATTTTTTATATCCTGTGCCCTCCCCTGCTGTTTTGGAAGCCTCGTTTGGACGGATTAGCCCCCCAAAACCCCCCCCCCTCTCTTCACAACACCCCTTTTCAACAGCTCTCGGCACCCGATTTTGGGCCATTTGACAAAAAATTTAAAAATATCCCTGAAAAAATCACGCAAGATGGCTCTTTACATTTGACTTTTCCTATATTTGCAAAGTAACCTTATCTAGAGACGAAAATCTATGTGTGGAATTGTCGGGATGTTTGATATCTCATCCGATGCGGAGAGTTTCAGACCCCAAGTTTTGAAAATGGCCCGGAAGATCCGCCACCGTGGCCCCGACTGGTCGGGTATCTATTGCGGAGACAAAACCATTCTCGCCCATGAACGACTTTCGATCGTTGACCCTGAATCGGGCGGACAACCCCTCAAAAGCAAAGACGGCAAACTGATTCTGGCTGTCAACGGTGAAATCTACAATCATCGGGAATTACGCAAACAACTCACCGGCGAATATGAATTTCTGACCGGTTCTGACTGCGAAGTGATCCTCGCACTCTATCGCAAAAAAGGCATCAATTTCCTGGAAGATCTCAACGGCATTTTTGCCTTCGCCCTCTACGACAGCGAGAAAGATCTCTATCTGATTGCCCGTGACCACATGGGAATCATTCCACTGTATATGGGTTGGGATAACCAGAACCACTTTTACGTTGCATCGGAGCTGAAGGCTCTCGAAGGGGTTTGCAATGTGATTGACACCTTCCTGCCGGGACACTATCTCTGCAGCACCGATAAAAAGTTGACCCGCTGGTACACGCGCGACTGGATGCAGTACGATGCGGTCAAAGACAACGGAGCCGATATTGCACAGCTGCGCCAGGGACTTGAGGATGCCGTTCGTCGCCAATTGATGTCGGATGTACCTTACGGCGTGTTGTTGTCAGGAGGACTCGACTCGTCCATCATCTCGGCTATCGCCAAAAAATATGCCGCCAAACGTATCGAGACCGATGGTCGGAGCGATGCCTGGTGGCCGCAACTGCACTCTTTTGCCGTAGGGTTGAAGGGTGCGCCCGATTTGGCAGCTGCCCGCAAAGTGGCCGAACACATCGGTACCGTACACCACGAAATCCACTATACAATCCAGGAGGGTCTGGATGCGTTGCGTGACGTCATCTACTTTTTGGAGACCTACGACGTTACGACCGTACGGGCCTCAACCCCGATGTATCTGTTGGCACGTGTGATCAAATCGATGGGTATCAAGATGGTTCTATCGGGTGAAGGGGCTGACGAACTCTTCGGAGGCTACCTCTATTTCCACAAGGCGCCCAACGCAAAAGCCTTTCACGAGGAGACCGTCCGCAAGCTGAGCAAGCTGCACCTGTATGACTGTCTGCGTGCCAACAAGGCTCTGGCGGCTTGGGGTGTAGAGGGACGTGTGCCCTTCCTCGACAAGGAGTTTATGGACATCGCCATGCGGATCAATCCGGAGGCCAAAATGGCCAAAGATGGACGTATGGAGAAATGGATTGTCCGCAAGGCGTTCGAGGATCTGTTGCCGGAGAGCGTTGTATGGCGTCAGAAGGAGCAGTTCTCGGACGGTGTAGGCTACAGCTGGATCGACACCTTGAAGAAGATCACCTCCGAAGCGGTATCCGATGAGCAGATGAGCCATGCGGCAGAGCGTTTCCCGATCAATCCGCCGATGAACAAAGAGGAGTACTACTACCGGTCGATTTTCGAGGAGCATTTCCCGTCGCAGTCGGCAGCCCGCACCGTACCCTCCGTACCGTCGGTTGCCTGCAGTACGGCCGAGGCGTTGGCTTGGGATGCTTCGTTCCAGAATTTGAACGATCCATCGGGTCGTGCGGTGAAAAACGTACACCAGCAGAGCCTGTAATTTCATCGATCAAGAGAACACCTCGCGCAAGTAAAGGGCACGGAGACATGGCACAGTGGCCATTCCCCGCTCTGCGCTACCCATAAAAAAGAGAGGGACCGATTCCCAATGCAGGATATCGGTCCCTCTCTTGAACCGAGAATGATTATATACTAATCTGATAATCAATTTATATATTAGTCTTTATCTTTTATTTGATACCGTATAGTTCCCATATTCTGTCGGTTTCCCAAAGGTTATTATTATTTTGCTCCACTGTCTAATAAAAGCTCTTCATTTTGAGGTATGGTGTTAATGTTCGCCAAAAGGTTGGTTAGAACAACCCATTGGCGAACTATGATAACCCTAACTTAATGTACTCGGTTCATGATCGGGGTATTAAGCCGCAAAGCATTCTATAATGTCCGATTTTCTTTAAGAATTTCGGACATTTTATTGCTACATCAAGAGTAATATCGTATCTTTGCAAGTGGAATCATTGTGGATATGAAGACGATACTGACGAAGGAAATACGAAACATCATAGACCGAAACGGACCGAACAGGCTTTATATGGTGAGTGATTTTGCCCATCTGAATAATGATGGGCTAGTTACTCGTGCACTTTCCCGATTAGAGAAAGAGGGTGTGCTCATTCGTCTTTCTCAAGGTCTATATTTATATCCATTACGGAATAAGTTCGGTGTACTTCGTCCCTCTATAGAAGATATCGCATACGCCATAGCGGAAAAGGATAAGGCTCGTATTATACCTAGTGGATTGACAGCATTGAACAAATTGGGACTTTCCACACAGGTCACGATGAATGCAGTCTATTTGACAGATGCCACAGCAAGGGAACTTACTATCGGGAACCGTAAAATCATATTCAAGCGCAGCGCACCTCGCAATTTTGCCTACAAGACAGACTTGTTTCCACTTATAGTCGCTGCCATGAAAGAATTAGGGAAAGATAACGTGACAGATGAACAGGTTGCAATCATAAAACAAGCTATTGAAAAATATGGTAGTCCTGATGAAATCAAATACGATTACAGCATTGCCCCGCAATGGATTAAACAAAGACTTGCATTATGAATTTTATTAAGCTTACAAAAGAAGAACAACTTACCATTTTGGCTAATGTAGCCGAAGAGAAAGGGTCAAAGTCGCGTGGCTTTTCCACATTATACCGTTTTCCGATTCGCAATGGCTGCCACGGACAGAAAAATACCTAATGCAATTCCCAGTAACGTCGCAAACAATACCTGATGTTGAGGATTCAATAAAAACGTAATCGTATGCGCCGGAATCCAAAACAGAGGGATCGTCCTTTTAAAAACAAAGCCCCACTGAACTTGCCAATTCAATCCCGCCAATATTTTCCCAAAGGGAAGAGGCGTTATCAAAGCGCGCAAAGATCCTCCACAGTTCAAAATATGCGTATCGGTCACTTTATGAATCGTCATAAAAACAGGTCCGAACGTCGTGTTCATCATGACGCTGATCATAAACGCACACACCACCTTTTCTGCACTCAACGGCCTCTTCATGGCTTCAACCGCCTGCTCCATGCCCAAACTTTGCAAAAAATAGGGCGTTCCGGCCGCAAAGGTTTTGATGGCAACTGCAATCCACATACCCAACAAACCCCATACAACGGCTCGAGGCAAAATACCAAAACCCTTCGCATTATAATATCCGGTTTTGATTCGGAGGCCTATGGATTCCCCCAGCGTAGCCAAGATGGAAAATTTTAGGAAGGCCATTCCATAGGGGTGGGAAGCATTGACTTGCATATAAAATTCCCGCAGCGGAGCAATCAGGCAGAACGGCAAGATGAAAATGCATAAGAATAGGCAAAGGGTCAGATCGGATCGATTCATGGTCGATAAAGAATAACCGGTTAAATAAGGTTAGAGTTGTTGTAATTCTTTTTCGGTAATGATATGCAGTCCGTATTTGTGTGCGACCTCATCGATACGGGCGCTACCGCTCGTACGGAGGATCAAAAACGCTTTGTCGCGAATCGAAAAGCAGTACATGTATTCGATGGAAAGCCCTTCCTGGGCAAAAGCACTTAACTGGGCAGCGAAAACTCCGGCCATCGAATCACAGGTTAAAGCAATCACATCGTTCTGTTGGGCGCTTACGCAATGTTCCTTAAGAACTTGATAGGCCCGTGCCGTATCGGAAGTAATCAATCTCAAAATGCCATATTCAGAAGTATCGGCCACCGTTGCCGCGATGATCCGGATATCGGCTTTACCGAGAATGTCGAGCACTTCGTTCAATCGTCCCGACTTATTTTCGAGAAATACGGATAATTGTTTGATGGTCATAACTGTCAAGATTATTTGTTTTTTCGTAAATCTTTTACCCGAACGGCTTTACCACTGGACTGCGGAAGAGCCCCCTTGTCAACCAATTTAATTTTGGGCGTAAGCAGAATTTCATCCTTGAGTTGCCGGGTGATTTCGCGGGTCAGCCCCTGAAGCTGGGAGTAATCGTCCGTAAAAAGATCGCTCAACTCGACTTCCACCAAAACTTCGTCGTTGTTGTTGAACGTATCGATCGTGATCAAATAGTTCGCCCCCAGCTCTTTGAACTGCATCAGGATCTTTTCGATCTGCATCGGGAAAATATTCACCCCTTTGACAATGAACATATCATCGCTGCGTCCTTTGAGTCGGTCGATCCGGCGATGCGTACGGCCACACGGACAATCTCCCGGAAGAATACGGGTTAAATCCCGGGTGCGGTAACGAAGCAACGGCATCGCATCCCGATCCAGCGTCGTCAGAACCATTTCTCCAATTTCCCCGTCAGGAACCGGCTCCAATGTTTCTGGATCAATGATCTCCAGAATATAGCAATCTTCCCATAAGTGAAGTCCGTTCTGTTCGGGACACTCGAAAGCAACACCCGGACCACTCATTTCGGACATTCCGAAACAATTATAGGCCCTTACACCAAGCGCTTCTTCAATTTTACGACGCTGGGCGTCGGTATGGGGTTCGGCCCCAATAATCAGGGTGGTCAAGCGAGTATCGGTGCGAGGATCTATGCCCATTTCTTTCATAACTTCATAGAGCCGGAAAACATAACTCGGAATGGCATGGATGGCGGTCGTGCCGAAATCGCGAATGAATTTGATTTGACGGATCGTATTACCGGCCGCTGCCGGTACGGTCAATGCCCCGAGCTTCTCGGCCCCGTACTGAAACCCAAGGCCTCCGGTAAACATCCCATAACCGGATGTATTCTGAAACACATCCTTATCCCGCAATCCGACCATATAAAGGCATCGAGCTACCCGGTTGGCCCATTGATCCAGGTCGTGTTGCGAGTGACAAATCACCGTAGGATTTCCCGTGGTCCCGCTGGAAGAGTGCAGCCGGACCACCTGATCCATCGGAGCCGCGACCAAACCAAACGGATAATGAGTTCTCAAATCGTTTTTCGTGGTGAAAGGGATTTTTCGAAGATCATCCAACGTCCGGATACTGTCCGGCGTAATTCCGGACTCTCCCAGTCGAGCTTTATAAAACGGACTTTGTCGGGCAATGCGGATGCTTTCTTTGAGTCGTTTTATCTGAAGAGCCTCCAGATCGGCTCGTCTCATCGTTTCGATTTCAGGCTGAAAATAATGGTTATCCATAATAACTATAACGTTAACTAACAAATTCCAACAATCAGTCGCTCTGATTTTATTCAAACCAGAGACATCGCTCCAGAGCTTATCAGGCCAGACCTAGCGCTACCTTTCTCCGAAGGTATATTGGGTGTAAGTTACGATTTTTTTGATCTCTTCGATGCGAGAGCCCTGTAAACTTTCATTTACCGCAAATAATGCAGTTGAATGGTATGGGGAGTCACCATCATGAATCCATATCGATTATCCTTCGGAAAGTCCGGATCTCCATAATCCCGCGTACTAAAACTAAGGTATTGAACCGTATCCGAGGGGATATTCTGCAACATACAATATCCGACGAGATCTTGTAAGGACAAAACACTCGTCAGACGACCCTCTTTGATCTCGCCTATTTGCATCTTTCCTTCCGGGTCCTGGTAGATATGCAGAAGCCTTCCCTTATGGGCAAACGAAGACACGATATCGATAAACACCGTATCCACCAGCACCTCCATTCCCTGTAATGAAGTACTCTGTTCTTCAATCTCTCCCGTCAAATCGCGGGTCGTATCGAAAGGCAGCATCTCCTGGGGATTGCGAATCTTAATCACCTCGGAAAAGCCGACGGCATGGGCTAAATAGCTAGTCACATAATAGGCGCTGTCTATTTTTTGCACCAAAAACGTATTCCTCGATTTTTCTTCGTAGGTATCGCCCGTTTTTTATCTGCAAAATAAACCGTACCGCCCCATTCCCCACTGCTACTGGAGGTCACGACATAATCCTCGTCTTCGTATAAAGGAACCCGAAGATCGGGAAGAACCTCCCACTGTCCTCGTTCTTCATTCAAATATAAAGGGTCAAAAGGTTCCCTGTCCGGCACAACACATAGGCTGTCTGCCTTGAGATACATCCAATAGCTCATCGGAAGTTCCATATTGTTCGGCAAGGGTATTTCATGCAAAATCTGCCCTTCTTTCGTCAAAACATACAGATGACTATCCATATGCAAGCCACCGTCTTGTTCATACCATTGGTGAAAAAAGGCATAATATCGATCCCGATGGAACACAAAACCGCCTAAATCGCCTTCAATATCCACCCCAAGCGTATCGGCATCGATCGATACATACGGAGTCTCGATCGGAAAATGACGACTCTCCCCGGAACGACATCCCGACAAGCCCAACAGCAATATCCCACAAAGCATGATTTTAACTTTCATACGCAAGATTTTAAGCTGAATTTGATGTTAAGATAGTTATTTTTTTCGGATTGTCCCACACAGGTCCGAACAACGTCCATAGCCCCCCGGACACGTTCACGGATACACTATTCAATCCGCATCCAATCCCACCAAAACATCACAAAATATGGGGACCCCCCCCTTTGATTTCCCTACGAATAGGGATTGTCGCCGGTTCGGGGGAGCCATAATTTTGCGTCATCTAAATCATATCCGATGAACAAAATTTACACTTCTCTTTTCTTTTTGTGCGCATGTTGGGTATCGGCGAGCACCTTCGCTGCAGAGCCTGATTCGACTTCCGACTCAACCCACACCCCGCTCCCCTACGAATGGAATTATCAGAAATACCGGGTCGGCGGTTACGGAGAAATCCTATTCCAACAGATGAACTACGGAACCGACCGCTACATCAGTCCGGAAGGATCGACCCGAGATCGCCGTTCGGAAATCTCATTGCCCCGAGCCGTTTTCGCTTTCGATTACCATTTCGGGAAAGGCTGGTATTTAGGCACCGAAATCGAATTCGAATACGGAGGGACCGGTTCGACCAAAGAGATCGAATACAACAAAGAAGGGGGCGAAATCGAAACCGAAATCGAGAAAGGCGGGGAAGTAGCCCTGGAGCAGCTCCACATTACCAAGCATTTTTCCAATGCCTTCAATATCCGGGTGGGACACATGATTGTCCCCATCGGATTGACCAATGCCCATCACGAACCCAATCTGTTTTTCGGAACCGTACGACCCGAAAGCGAAACTTCGCTGATCCCCTCGACCTGGCATGAAACAGGAATTGCTGTATTGGGTTATTTTAACCGTAACCGTTTCCGCTACGAAGTCATGTTGGTTTCGGGCCTCGACCCCAACGGCTTCTCCTCGGAAAACTGGATTGGCAGCGGACGACAAACCATCTTCGAAGTTCCCAAGATGACCAACCCGGCCGTCGCGGCTCGTTTGGAATATTCCGGTGTCCGCAACCTGAGATTGGGAGTATCGGGTTATTACGGAAATACCGCCAAAAATTCCTCAAAACCTTACGCCATGGCCGGAGTCAAAGGACGGGTGGCCCTCGGCTCGTTCGACGTCCAATATTGGAGCCGGGCTTTGATCGTACGGGCCAACCTTCTGTACGGAACCGTCTCGGACTCCAAAGCCATCTACGACATCAACCGAAAATATTTTAACAGCACGGGATATTCCATTACCCCTTTCGGGAAGGCTGCTTTAGCGTACGGAGCTGAAGCGGGTTATGACGTTCTCTCGTTTTTTTCATGCTCGAGCCGTCTGTATCCTTTCGTCCGTTACGAATACTACAACACCGCCCAAGCCATCGATGCCGGAGCCCAAGCCCTGCCACGCTACAAACGCGACCTGTTCACCGTCGGACTCAACTATTGCCCCATCCCGGCTCTGACCCTCAAATTCGATTACTCCCACCGCCGGATCGGAGGAAACACCTACAACAGCGAAGACACCTTCGGCATTACCGTGGCTTATTCCGGTTGGTTCAGTTCAAAATAACCATTTATCAAATACAACTAAGACCATGAACATGAATTTAAAAATGGCGAGTACCGCCCTGTTAGTCGCAGCCCTCACCGTCACAGGATGCAGTAAAAACAACGGAACCGATGACGGAGGCAGCGGAGGTGGCACCAACACCTCACAGCTCGAAGATTATGCCATGACACCGGAATGGATCAATTACGCTACCGCCGTATCATCGGAACTGCTCGACGATTGCATCGGTCTGTGGGCCGCCTGGAACGGCCCGACCGGAATTCCCGATGAAGATTGGGAACGGATCGGCCGCGACTTTTTCTGAAAAATTCTTCTATAATCTGCTGAATAGCTTAAAATGAGCGATTTATAAGTGTTCAACCTCAATAGAGGTAATGACTTGGCAATAGTCACAACTTCTGCAATATGCATATGTTTGCTTTGCCTAACAACTCTTTACAGTTGCAAAAATACAAAATAAAAATGAAACCACACTATGTTGGTGCAAAAAACAATAGTCATAAAACAAAGATTAACTTCGCCTTATGACTATTGTTGTCCACATTAAACTTATTTATCATTTAATTGGTTCCGCATGCACATAGTATTCACT
>OIWS01000523.1_pt1 | contig 48775 bp, 46 predicted proteins | sample 1587611 | NCBI WGS metagenome assembly OIWS01 (sample SAMEA3888919, study PRJEB22519) | human gut metagenome | biome: human gut; feature: human-associated habitat; material: faeces | place: Denmark | collected 2010 | reverse complement strand
CTCGCTGATCTATGTAAAAAAGGTAGACCCTTACGCCATTCAGGAGGGGCAGCCCATCACGTTTATGCTGGATGAAAACACCGTGGCCACGCACCGCGTTGTGGGCATTGTCCCCGACGAGGAAGACCCCACCGTGATCCGCTTCCGCACCAAGGGCGACGCAAACGAAGCAGAAGACGCTCGGCTTGTTCATTATAAAAACGTCATTGGTACGCCGGTTTTCTCCATCCCATATCTGGGCTATGCGACAAATTACATCCAGCACCCGCCCGGAATGTACGTTGCGATTTCCGCAGGCGCGATACTTCTGCTGCTGATGTTCCTCCCCGACATGTTTCCGGATGACCGGGACGAGGAAATAAAACTCTCCCGGCCCGGCAAAGGCAGACATACGGCAGAATACAAAGCCGCTGCCTCCAAAGCGGCATCGGAGAAAACGATCGGCGAAAACCGGACGGATTAAACTTGCCGCAAAAAGAATTGCAGCAGGCAGACGATCCCAATGAAAACGTTTTGCCTGTTGAAATAAAACCAACCGCAAATATCCGAGGGAAGGAGGAAAAAGAAAAATGAAACACCGTGCAAACCGCCGCCGCATGAGCAACAAAAAGTTCATTGCGATACTGTCCGTTTTCGTAATGCTGGCATTGACGATGGTAGTCGGCTGTGCTGTAGACGGAACGGTCGCCTGGCTCGTCAGCGAGTCGGAGTCTTCTGTCAGTACATTCACCCTCGGAGACATCAATATCAAATTGACCGAGGCTGAATCGGAGAGTCAGCCGCTCAAAATCATCCCCGGCGTTGAAATCAGGAGATCCCTGAAGGTGACGGTCGAGCCCAACTCCGAAGCCTGCTGGCTGTTTGTGAAGGTTGAGGAAACGAACTGGTCGCGCTTCCCGGACGCGAACGGTACGGCGAAGGTTTTCTACTCTGTCGACGTCCAAAAAGGCTGGATAGCTCTCAACGACCATCCCGGCGTTTACTATCGCGAAGTCAGCGCGGAGGATGCCCAAAGAGGTGATGCGTACGATGTGAACTGTAATGTCACGGTCAGCCAGATGCTGACCAAGGCAGAAGTTAACAGCATTGCCGCAGGAACCCAGCCCCGGCTGTCGTTCACGGCCTACGCTGTCCAGCGCCTCGGTATTGACGATGCTGCTGCCGCATGGGCAGCGGCGAATAACCCCTGAGCATTTCCTTACATGCAGCGCAAAAAATGAAAATAGAAGGAGTAAAGCACATGAAAAAGAAACTCACTGCGCTGTGCCTCTGCGTCGCCCTGCTGGCGGTCGCCGTTGTAGGCGCATCCCTCGCTTATTTCACCGACACGAAGTCTGCCACCAATACGTTTACCGTGGGAAACGTCAAGATTGACCTGATCGAGTCCCGGTTCCACCGCGAAGGCAACGACAACTCCGGCGATACCTCCATCCCCGACCCCACCCAGACCGCCAGCGGCATGAAGTATGTCACCGACGGCCACAAGGCGTTCACCGATGACGAAATCAAGGCGGACGCTGCGAAATACTCCGAATACATCGGCGAGCGCGGAAAAAACATGGTTCCCGGTCGTAACTTTGCCAAGTGCCCCTATGTGGTCAACACCGGCGCAAATGATGCTTATGTCCGCATCCGTGTGATGGCTCCTCACGATTATGAGGGCAGCTATCGTGGCTTCATCAGCGCTATGTTCTGCTCTTCCGCTACGAGCTCCGGTGAGTTCCAGCATGGGGCAAATGGGGTGAACTGGCCTGTCATTGAAGAGAACGGCTACACCGATGAGGAAGGCTTGAAGTATGATGTCCTTACCTTCACCCGCATTGAGCCTCTGAAGGCCGGCGCTATGACCGAATGGAATGTTATCAACTATGTCGGTATCGGCAAGAACGTAACCAGCGCTGACATCCAGACAGCCGTTGAGAAAGGCTTTATAAAGGTATCTGAGGATGGCACGATGACCGTCAACGTTCTGGTGCAGGCCGACGCTATCCAGGCTGAGGGCTTTGCGGACGCAAAAGCGGCTTTTGCCGCATTTGACGCGCAGAAGTAATTGCCTTTCGCACGGCATGCGGCTTTTTCGATAAGCCGCGTCAATAAGGTTCCCCTCTGCGCGCGGCGCAGATACTACATAAAAGGAGCAAGCAAACATGAAAAAGAAACTGACCGCGATCTTCCTGTGTGTCGCTCTCGCGGCGATCGCCATCGTGGGCGCATCTCTTGCGTACTTCACCGATACCAAGAGCGCAACGAATACCTTCACCGTTGGCAACGTCAAGATTGACCTGATCGAGTCCAAATTCCACCGCGAAGGCAACGACAACTCCGGCGATACCACCATCCCCGATCCCACCCATAAGGTGACCGCTGATGATGGCATGAAATATGTCACCACGGGCCACACCATGTTCACCGATGCCGAGATCAAGGCAGACGCCGAGACCTATCAGAACGATTACCTTGCCGTGAAGGGCGCGAACATGGTTCCCGGCCGCGGCGTTGCCAAGTGCCCCTATGTCGTCAACACCGGCGCAAATGACGCTTACATTCGTATCCGTGTGATGGTTCCCTCCGCAGCCAACAATGACTTTGTTGCCGTGAAGGACGGCGGCGTGATCACCAACCAGTGGTGCTCCTCCTGCATTGGCCAGGGTGAGTTCATCGATGGCAAGGGCGGCGGCTGGAACAACGCACCTGCGATTGATAAGGCCAGTGTTACCAAGGACGGCGTAACCTACGACGTTTACACCTTCACCCGCACCGAGCCTTTGGCTGCTGGCAAGATGACCGAGTGGAACGTCTGGAACTTCATCGGCATCAACAAGGATGCTACCAGCGCCGATATCCAGAAGGCCATCGATGCCGGCGCCATCACTGCAACGGACGGTACCATGACCCTGAACGTTCTGGTCGAGGCCGACGCCATTCAGGCCGAGGGCTTTGCAGACGCTGCTGCGGCTTGGGCTGCATTTAAGTAATTCACTTTGGCGCGGCTTTGAAACGGCTGCGTTATTTCCCGCATGGTCTGCGCCCTTTGGGCGCAGACCATATGAGAGCACCCGGCCTGTCCCAGATGTTCTCATATGGTCTGATAAAGCCATACGGCTTCGTTTTTCGATCCGAGGGAGGATATTCCCAATACAGCTTGAGAGGAGCAAGGACAATGAAGCGAAAACTTTTGATTCTGTCGGTGCTGGCGATCTGCGTCGCTATGCTTGCCGGCGGGACCCTTGCGTTCTTTACCTCTGAGGACAAAGCGCACAATGTCATTACCACCGGCGGCGTGGAGATAACATTGCAGGAATGGGCTGACGAGGCAAAAACAACGCCATTTAAAGACCTGACCGGAGTTATGCCCAACACCACCGTCACTAAAATCGCGGAGATCAGGAACACCGGTGCGTCTGACGCATGGGTGCGTGTGAAGGTGGAAAAAAACATCAGGCTTCAGGGTGATGGAACGCCGGATACCGGGCTGGTGGAGCTCAAGTGCAATACCGTCGACTGGACTGAAAAAGACGGTTACTATTACTATAACAAAATCCTGAAACCCGGCGAGGTCACGGCTCCCATTTTCACCGCTGTGAGCTTTGCTGCCGACATGGGCGATGAATATCAGGACGCGACGGCGACGGTGGATGTTTTCGCGCAGGCCGTGCAGACCGCCAACAATGGCGATACCGTCATGACCGCCCAGGGCTGGCCGAATTTGTAAGGAGGCAGTGTCATGAAGAACAAAAAAGCATTAGCACTGATCATCAGCGTCACACTGATCGTCAGCATGACGCTTCCCGGCACGCTGGCTGTCTCCGAAGATCAGGCCGCTGCGCTTGACGGCCATACGCTTGCTGAAGAAGAATCTGCGGCGCCCACGTCGGAGGAGCCGGCCTGCACCTGCGGCACAGAGACCGGCGTTCATACAGAAGCCTGCGCGCAGTACACCGCACCGGAAGCACCAGCAGTGGAAGAAAAGACCTGCACCTGCGGCATGACGGACGGCACGCACACGGAAGATTGCCCGTTGTATACCGCACCGGAAGCGCCCACAGAGGGGGAAAAGACCTGCACCTGTGACCCTAAGCCTGCCGAGGGCGAGCCGCACAAGGTAGGCTGCCCGCTGTACGAGGAGCAGACCGAACCGGCTGAAACAGAGGTAGAGATCAAGTATCAGATCGTCGGGCCTGAAAATCCCGGCACGCTGGATACTGTAAGTGAGACTCTGCTGCTGCCCGTCAGCGGCACGGAGACCGGTGCTGGCGATGAAAACCGGAGCGGCGGCGACGCTGAGCTGCACCTTGCCGGTGTTGGCGATACGGCGGCAGGCTCCACACCCACCGCGGCTGAGGGCTTCGTATTCGTCGGCTGGTACAGTGACGAAGACTGCACCAAGCCTGTTGAGACAAGCTGGGTCAGCGATAACAAGCTGGTCCCCGGCAAGACCAAAAATTACGGCACAGCGGAAGCTCCCGTCATGGGCTACGAAGACGCAACGTATTATGCCAAGTTCGCCATCGATGCTGCCGACCTGACCATCACCAGACAGGGGCAGGACATTGACGAGGGACAGAGCTTCATCTTTGATGTCGTCGGCCCGGACGGATACAATAAGCGCGTCGCAATCAGCGGCAGCGACTCCGTGACCATCAAGGGGCTGAAAACCGGCACTTATACCGTCACGGAAGTGACCGCCTGGAGTTGGCGGCACACGGCATGCGGTGTTCAGAGCGTTACTCTGCAGCCCGCACAGATCGGCACGGCCGACTTCACAAACGCCATCAGTAATGGCGGGTGGCTGAGCGGCGCATATTACAGCAAGATCACCTTTAAAAGCTGAGAAAGGAGGCGGCAGTTATGTATCAGGATGCACATAATGAAAAAAGCGCCAGACATGGGATCCGCATGAACAGGACGGCAGTCCTGCTTATTGCCGTCATCCTGCTTATCAGCACGGCGGTCGGCTCTACTGTCGCATTCCTGGCGACAAAAACCGAGCCGGTGGAAAACTCCTTTGAGTACGCCAATGTTTCCTGCGAAGTGATGCAGGACCGCGATACGGACGGCAGCATTGTGCAGGTCAAAAACACCGGCACCATCAGCGCCTACATCCGGGCCGCTGTTGTCGCGAACTGGATTGATGTAGATGGGAACATTGCTGCATCCGTTCCGGAGGGGTACAGCTATGACCTGACCTGCTCTTCCGGCAGCTGGGCACAGGGCAAAGACGGATTTTTCTACTATCTGCTGCCTGTCGCCCCCGGCGCATCAACGGAGGGGAACCTTCTGACCTGTACGGTCACATGCCCTGAGACCCCGGAGTATACTCTTTCTGTTGAAGTTTTGGCGGAGGCTATCCAGAGCACCCCGGCAAGCGCAGTGAATGAGGCTTGGAACGTTGCGGTCGATGGCGACGGCAAGCTGAGCGTGAACTGATAAGGGGCGGCAATTATGAAAAAGTCATGCAAAGCAGTATTCTCACTGGTTCTGATGATTCTCATAGTCATGAGTCTCTCATCCACGGCGTTTGCCGCCTCGCCATCTATCACCTTTAAGGGCTTTACAAGCGGCTTCGATTTCCAGCCCGGCAGCGAGTACACGGAGACTGACCTGTTTAACAGCTTCAAGAACGTCATGCCCGGCGATACCGTGACAGAGACCATCACCTTCACAAACTCCGCCTCCGACTGCGACTTTGTAAATCTCTACATGAGAGCCGAGGCGCATGATGAGACGGCGAATCCCCTCAGCCCAAAGGTGGCCGAGAAGGAGACCGTCGCCGCAATGACGGAGTTTCTCTCCAAGCTGTCTATGAAGGTCTGGAACGGCACGGAGCTTATCTATGACGCTGCCCCAAATGAGCTGGGCGGCCTGGGAAGCAATAAATTCCTCGGCACCTTCCGCAGCGGCGAGACCGCCACGCTGAAGGTTGAGCTGAGTGTCCCCATCGATTTGGACAACAAGTTTGCCGACCGCATAGGCGAGGTGGACTGGATTTTCCATGTGGAAGCTTACAATGAAAGCCAGCTTTCTGTCCGAAAGGTCTGGTCTGACGGCAGCGCGAACCACACTAATGACAGCATTACCGTCAATCTGCTCAAGGACGGCAAGGTGGAAAAATCTCAGGTGCTGAACGCCGAAAATAACTGGGCATATACATTTGACCGACTTGCGGAAGGTTATACATGGACAGCCGAGGAAGCAGCTGTTCCCGCCGGGTACACTGTCAGCTACAAGACGGAGGGCACAGAGACGACCATCACCAACACCAAAAACGACACGCCGCCCACTCCTCCGACCTATCCGCTGGACATCACCGTCCACAAGGTCTGGAGCAACGACAATGGGAAGGCTCGTCCCAGCTCCGTGACCGTAACGCTGTATAACGGAGATATCGCTTACGACAGAGTCCGCCTCAGCGCGCACAACAACTGGACATATACCTGGAAAGACCCGAATGCCTACGGAAACTGGCAGGTGATCGAGACCAATATTCCCAAGGGCTATGTCCCGTCCTACAGTGTCTCCGGCAATATCGTGACCGTCACCAACACCCGCAGCCTGATTCAGACCGGTCAGCTCAACTGGCCTATTTGGGTACTCGGCGGTGCTGGACTTGCCCTTGTTGCTCTCGGCGGGGCAATGCTGGTGAAGAAAAAGAAGCAGAATAATGCCTAAAAGAGCGGACATTGTCATCATAGCAGTGGGAGCAGTGCTGATCCAGTCGGCACTGCTCCTGCTCATATATAACCACTGCGAGGACGTGCGCGCCGGTCAGGAAGCCGAGAGCCTGCTGGCGAGCGTGGAGGCGGCCATCTCCGCGCAGACGATGGATGTGCCGACTGCAGCGGCCCCATCCCCGACGCCGCTTGACCCGGAAATGCCGGTGGTCATGCTGGACGGCTATGAGTATGTGGGCTATGTGGAAATCCCGACACTTGGGCTGAAGTTGCCTGTCATGGCGGAGTGGGACTATACGCGCCTTCAGATAGCCCCCTGCCGTCAGTTCGGCTCCTCCCGAACGGACAACCTTGTTATTGCCGCGCACAATTATGACACGCACTTCGGCAAGCTGAAGGAGCTGTCCAAAGGAGACACAGTCATTTTCACAGACATGGAGGGCATCGTCAGCACCTATTGCATTGAGAAGCTCGAAACGCTGAGCCCGGATGCGGTTGATACCGTTCTAAACAGCGGCTATGACCTTGTTCTCTATACCTGCACCAAGGGCGGCAAGACGCGGGTGACGGTGTTCTGTGACAGGGCAGCAAAAATCACCCCTTCACCAGCGCCCGAGCAAACTGGAAAATGAGGTTGAGCGTAACAAGGCATTTGCGTGGTATCTTGCTCATGTGGACTGGACGAGCAAAGATACGCTAAAAAGCGCCTCGAATATGATTTCATGACGAGGGTGACCGAGAGCGAGTTTTGTTTCCGGCAGGCCAGCGCATAAGCTTATTCTTTGTTTATACCGACGTAAATCTTGAGTCCTCCTGCGCGATTTGCCCTTGCCCGTAGTTCGTGGTATACTCACATCAAAAGCAGCATGAAAAGGGGGCACACTTATGCGGAAGTTTATTGAACAATCTATTCGTGCGACGGAGGTGTCGCTGCACATGGAGGGAATTCAAGTCTCTGACGATTGCAAAGAGATGTGCCGTAGGCTGCTTTCCAGGAAAATCACAATGGATCAGTATCTCGACTATGTAAAATCGAGCTTAGCTACACGCTAGCCGCGCAGCAAAAGTGTTTGACCCAAACCGTGACCCAAACGGGAACATGACCGTATGTACTGGATGGACGCAACAGGCTCGTATACTGCCGGCCCCCCGACACGAAAGCTGAGAAAAACACCGGAAATCAATACTTTGACGTTCCGACCAACGTTTGTAATCAGCAGGTCGGGGGTTCGAATCCGTCCACCAGCTCCAACGCAAGTTAATATGGGGGAATTCCAGAGTGGCCAAATGGGACAGACTGTAAATCTGCTGGCAATGCCTTCGGTGGTTCGAATCCACCTTCCCCCACCAAGACAACCTGAACGATTTGTTCAGGTTGTTTGCTCTATCTTGGGGTTTTGCGCGGTTTTGCTCTGAAATAGTGACAAGGGCGTTGATGCTCCAAGGCTATGAAATGATTGCTGATTCATAGGTGGTGCAGCCGCCAAAGTGCTCAAAAAGTGACGGCGGTTAATTTGACTTCACGTGCACGTAGAAGCCTCGAAAATGTCTCTGACCCAAACGATGACCCAAATGCGGATAGGAGCGGAAAGCACCGGACAGTTTTTACCCGGTGCTTTCTGAGTTTGTAAGTGTTCTTTTTTACCCGATCCCTGTTTGCGCGGACATGAATCCGCCAATCTTTCTTGCTGCGTCGGCTTGCATGTCTCTTGTAGCGTGGCAGTAAGTGTTAAGTGTGAAACCCGCCGAGTAGTGCCCAAGCATACATGAGAGCGTCTTGACATCTGCCCCGCTTTGCAGGGCGTATGTCGCGAAGCTATGTCTCAAGTCATGAAAACGTAGGTGCTCGATGCCCGCGTCATTCAAAATTTTCTCGTGCAGCTTTACTATTGAATCCGGATGGTACATGCCACCAGTCCTTGGAGACGGGAACATGTAGATATTCAAAGGATGCTTTGCATGTTCCTCCTTGAGTAGCTCTACCGTTTCTTGCGGCAGGGATATTAGCCTTACGGATGTCGCCGTCTTTGGCTGAGTAATTTTCAGTTCGCCATCACGGGAGCTTACGAGCTGCTTCGTTACCGAGAGTGTACAATTTTCAACGTCGAGGTCGCTCCACAGCAGCGCGGCGATCTCACCTTTGCGCAGTCCGCTCGTCAGCTCAAGATAGAACAGAGGGAGGATACCTCGCGCGCTGGCAGCTTTCAAGTATGCTTTTACTTGCTCCGGTGGGAGTATCTTCATTTCCTTCTTGTCTATCTTCGGCACGATCACATCGTCTGCCGGGTTGCGTACTAACAGCCATTCCTTGACCGCGCGGTTAAGACAATTATGAAGCATCACATGAACGCCGTGAACATATGTACCGGAGAGTCCAGGATTTTTCTCTTTCTGCGATACGCGCTCTCTGCCATGATTCAGCAGATCATTATACATTTTCTGTATCTGCCTGCCGGTCAGCTTGTTAAGCTTTATATCGCCGAGACACGGGACGATGTGCTTTGTGATGTACCTGTTGTAGTAGTCCGCGGTGCGCTCGCGAATGTTTGGTTTGGCGTAGATGGTCAAACCGGAGCTAAACGCCACTGCTGCCGAGCGTATTAAAGGCATGGTCGAGCTGCGGGATCGTGTGAATGAGCTGATTGCCCTGCAAATGGACGAATACAGCGCAGAAAGCCAGATTCAGGATACAAAATCTGAGACATTTTCGATTGAGGTGAATGAACCTAACATATGTTGCTTTTGGAGTTGTATCGCCAGATGCAGGATAGTACACAATTCTCCCTACAATAGTACCGTATGGGACATAGTGATGTGTATGACTATAATACAAGTCGAAATTCTCATACGCAGTAGTCATAGTGGCATTTCTATTACCCTGCCCTGCACCTTTGGCAAATGCAGTGATAGATACACACAAAATGAGAGCAACACAAAGGGCGAAAGAGATTATAATCTTAAAGTTCTTCATTCTTGACCGAGAATACCAGCACTTCTGTAACTGTTGCGGATAGGAACTCGATTGTAAGGATTACTCCAACGCGATCATTATCTTTCCAGGCCGGTCATGAAGCGCAGTGGAGGATCCTGTTCCTAAAGGTGGAGAACATCTAATGGGGGATGTTTGCTCCTCTGGCGTTGCTCTATGCTCGAAGCATCTTCGATGTGCTCGCCCTAAATGTCGATATTTGCAATGTCAGTTTTGTAGCCGTTCTGATAGTAGGTTTTATACTCATCAGCGTGCACTTCACCTTTTTCATTAAAAATTAAACCTCCGGATAAAAAGCAATTCGATTTCCCCAAAATTGGCGCGAAAATATGAAGGCGGCAGCATACGTTGCAAGCGTTTACCTCCCCAAAGGGCAGACTTCTCTCTTGCTGAAAATCACTTTTAATCTGAAATATTTACCTTGGGAGAAACCAAAGAACTGATCTGAACAGAGTCTGCGCAGGCGGAAGCTCCTGCATGGAATATATATGCAGCAGAAAAGACTGCCGAGCTGTTCAAGTTTTGAACTGCTCATCTCTACATTCTGCATTTTCTGAATCAAGGAGCATAGTTTTTGCGCAGAGCCTGATTTCAGTGCAATTTAAAGTGACATGTAAAATTTTTTCAGATTTTTTAAAAAAATATAGAAAAAACATTCCCGATGGTGTAGTATAAAGATACCTGAATACTCTATACACAGAATGTGAGGAGGTAAGTATGAGCCATAAAATGACGCTTGGAATTGATTTCGGTGGCAGTTCTTCAAAGGTGACGCTTCTCGAGGACACCGGCAGGGTAGTCGCGGCTGCTGGCAGAGAATACAATTCCTATTTTCCCAAGCCCGGATGGTACGAGCAGGACGCGGATGAGCTGTTTGAGGCTTTTGTTATCAACACCCGGGAAATCATTTCAAAATCGGGGATAAACACAGCCGATATCGCGGCCGTATGCGTGGATGCTGCCACTCATATGGCGGTCTTCTGCGACGAGGATGACCGTCCTATCAGGAATTTCATCCATTGGTCGGACAGCCGCTCAACAAAACAGGTGGAATTTCTCAAGAAAAACTACGCCGAACTTATAAAAAAGCACACGGTGAATTCCGTGTCAGCGGCGTGGACGCTGCCGCAGATGCTCTGGCTGCGTGAAAATGAGCCAGAAGTGCTGAAGAAGACCAAGCAGATATATTTCGCAAAGGACTACATCCGCCACAGGATGACCGGCGATTTCTGCACTGATTACGTTGAAGCAATGGGTGCGATGCTCTGCGACGACTATACGCAGGAATGGTGCAGGGAGCTGTGCGATATTGCGGGCATCGACATGTCCGTGCTGCCGCCTATCAGAAAGCCGACGGATATCGCGGGATACATAAACACCGAGACCGAGCTTCTCACCGGCCTGAAAGCGGGGACTCCCGTGCTGGTCGGCGCGCCGGACACCGCAATGGAGGTCTACGCCTCGGGTGCCGTTGCGGAAGGCACGGCGACCATAAAGCTCGCAACTGCGGGGAGGATCTGCCCCGTCACCTCCGGAGCAATCCCCAGCCACCAGTTCTTCAACTACAAGCATGTCATACCCGGCATGTGGTACCCCGGTACCGGAACAAGGGCCTGCGCGGCGGCCTACAAATGGTACAGGGAGGTGTTCGGCGCGGCAGAAAGTGCGGCGGCGAAGGAGATCGGAACAAGTACATATGAGGTGCTCAACCGCGCAGCCGAGCAGGCTCAGGCCGGAAGCGGCGGCGTATTGTTCCATCCCTATCTTCAGGGGGAAATGACCCCGTACTTTGACGACTCCCTGTGCGCAAGCTTCACGGGCGTGAAGAGCTTCCACACCAAGGGACACTTCACCAGATCGGTCATGGAGGGCGTGGCCTACTCCATGCGAGACTGCCTTGAGGAGGTCAAAAAGCAGAATATCAATATTGATCAGTACCGCCTCATCGGAGGCGGCGCAAAGGGAAAGCTCTGGAGTCAGATACTGAGCGACGTTCTGGCGATGCCGCTGACCTGCACGATGGATAACGACTCGTCCCTAGGTTCCGCCATGCTTGCCGGCGTTGCAGTGGGGATGTTTGCAGACTTTGCCGACAGTGTCCAAAAATGCGTCGTGGTCGCAGACGAGGTCACGCCGGATCCGGAGAACATCGAAATATATGACAAGGGCTTCAAGGCATACAAAATCATTGAACGCACGCTTCAGCAGGCATACCATGAAATCGAAGAGCTGTGAAAGCTAAAAATACGGTGCACTTCAAAGCAGTGCACCGTATTTTTTAGTATTTCGTATCGCTGAGGTTTTTCTCCACCTTGAAGAAGCCCTCTATTGTGTTCGGATTTTTCAGCGCGATGAAGGTATAGATCGCGTCCACTATCGACAGCTGGGCAATGCGTGAGGAAAGCGCGGCCGTCTTATACTGCGTCTCGCGGGAGATGGTGAAAAGCGGCAGGTCGGCGATCTCTGACAGCGGAGAGCGGCCGACAGAGGTCAGCGAGATGACAAACGCGCCGTTTTCCTTTGCAATCTTTGCGGAACGGACAATGTCCTTGGAGCTGCCGGAGTGACTGATGCAGCAGCAGACATCCTGCGGAGTAAGGAATGAGACGCCGATAAACTGCAGATGGCTGTCCTCATATGCAGTTGCGTTGAGGCCGAGGCGCATGAACTTGTGCTGCATATCCATGGCCGTGGTGTGCGAGTTGCCAAGGCCGCAGATGGCGATATGCCGCGCCGCGAATATCTTGTCGGCCGCAAGGTCAATATCCTCCGCACGAAGAGACGAGAACGTTAGCTGGATGGTGCTCATAGTGCTCTGAAATATTTTTTCAAGAATGGTCTCCGGACTGTCGGAATCCGTTATCGCCTCATTGACGGCCTGAAGCGGGGTGACGATATCCTGTGCCAGAGAGATCTTGAGGTTCTGGTAAGAGCTGACGCCTATCTTCTGGCAGGCTCTGATGACGGTGGCGTCGCTCACTCCGCTCACTGTTGCAAGCTCCGATACAGACAGGTGTATAACATCCTGCGGGTGTTCTATTATATATTCCGACACGGCACGCTCAGCCTTCGTCATCGTGGGCAGGAGGGATGAAATGCGGATCACCATTGCCGGCTGATAAGATTGTTCTTGCATAAGACTCCTCGATTCATTTTATTCAGGCTTGTAATAATATTAACAAACAAATACTCAAAAAGCAATAAATTCTTGCAAATCCGGAATCTTTTGTTGATTTTTGACAAATTCACGACTGTAGTTTCGTTTCTGCTTCCAAAAATAAAAATGTATTGAAATTTCATTTCTAAGTTGTTATACTCAAAACTGAAATAAGGCTTCGGCCTAACACACAATACTATTTAAGGAGGAAAGACATGAAAAAGTCAATAGCACTTATACTGGCTGTGCTTATGGTGTTCGCCCTGTGCGCATGCGGCAAAACCGAAGCACCTGCAGCCAACAACACCGCAGCGGCTCCCGCAGCCGATGCAGCCCCCGCAGCTTCCACTGAGACCGTAGAGATCTCTCTCGGCCACATTTACTCCACTTCCCACAACGAGGCCGCGGCTCTTCAGGAGCTGGCCGATAATCTGGCTGCTGCATCCGACGGCCGCATCAAAATGACCATCTATCCCTCCAGCCAGCTTGGCTCCGAGCGTGAGATGGCCGAGATGGTCACCCTCGGTACCCTTGACATGGGCCTGTCCGATGGTCCGACCTGGGCAAACGCACTGAACGTTCCCGAAATGGCAGTGTTCGGCCTGCCGTTCCTGTACAACGGCATCGACGGTGAAGCCGCCTGCTACGAGACCATTCTTGAGGCTTCCACAGGGTTCATGGCCGACTCCGGCGTAAAGCCCCTGTTCTGCACCACTGCCTCCATCCGCGGCGCGATGATGGCTACCAAGCCCATCACCTCTCTAGCAGACGTCTCCGGCATCAAGATGCGCGTTCCCGAGATAACCATGTATGTTGAGACCTGGAAGAACCTTGGCGCAAATGCTACCACCACCGCATGGTCCGAGGCTTACACCTCCATTTCCTCCGGTGTCGTTGACGGCTGCGAGGCCGACCCCTCTACCCTTGTTGATGCAAACCTGCAGGAAGTCACCAAGTACTTCTCCAAGACCAACCACATGGGCACCATCCATATCATCTCCATCAACCAGGCAAAGTGGGATTCCATCCCCGCTGACCTGCAGGAGATCATCCTGACCGAGTGCGCAAAGATCTCCGCAAGCCAGGTCGAGAGCCGCAAGGTCGCCGACGCTGAAGCGCTTGATAAGATGATTGCCGGCGGCGTTGAGATCAATGAGATCTCCGCCGAAGAGCGCGCCCTCATGATCGAGGCCGAGCAGCCCCTGTACGATCAGTATGCTACCCAGTACGGTCTTGGCGACCTGATCAAGACTCTTCAGGAGAAGGGCGCATAAGCTTAGCTGCGGTACATAAGCAGAATCGAGATAGCTAAGAAGAAAATATACGGGGTCTTTCGGCCCCGTATATTGCTAATGAGGAGTGAGACCTTGAATAAGATAGTAAATACTTTCTTGAAGGTCGACAGGATCGTTGACAAGATAACGGAATTCGCGTGTTTCGTGTTCTTTTTCGGCATGGTCCTTGTCGGAGGAATAAGCGTTTTTTCCCGCTTTATCCTGAACCTTTCAATCACCTGGGCGGAAGAAGCCATCCGCTTCCTCTGCATCTGGCTCACATGGGTCGGTGCATCCCTTACCGTGCGCAAAGACGGCCACGTTTCAATTGATATTTTTGTTTCAATCATCAAGAACGACAAGTTCAGAGCGATATATTACTGCATTTCAAGAATCGTAGGCATTGTGTTCCTTAGCATCCTGCTGCCGGCTTCGATCACTCTCGTTCAGAGAACCGGCAATTCTCTGGCAGCGGCGATCCCAATCAAGTGGAGCTATATTTACCTCGCAGTGCCCGTAGGTATCGTGCTCATGCTCTGGGCATACATCACCGCTGTGCCGCATTACACAAAAAAACAGCTGGTTCATGAAGAGAACCTCATGGATCAGATCAACGCGGAAAAGAACGAGAAGGAGGATAACTGAAAATGATAAAGATAGCCGTTATTTTTCTTCTCATATTTATGGTCATGGGTGTTCCAGTCGCCTTTGCGATCGGGTTCTCGGGTCTGCTCGCCGTATACTTCGGCAGCAGCACGCCGCTTTTCACCATTGTGCAGATGGCCGTCAAGGGCATCAACTCATGGTCGCTGATGGCCTGCCCTCTGTTTATCCTCGCCGGCGGCATCATGGCCGAGGCAAAGCTCTCCGATAGAATAGTCAGCTTCTGCGGCGAACTTGTATCCTGGATGCGCGGCGGCATCGGCTGCGTCTGCGTCGTTGCGAACATGATCTTCGCCGCTCTCACCGGTTCGGGCGCAGCATCCATCAGCGCCATCGGCGGTCTTGTCACGCCCGAACTCAAGAAGGCCGGCTACAAGCCAGGCTTCGTTGCCGCTCTTATCGCGGGCGCCGGCGCTCTCGGACCCATCATCCCGCCGAGCATGAACATGATTGTTTACGGCTCCATCACGGGCGAATCCACCGGCAAGCTGTTTGTCGGCGGCGTTATCCCCGGCATTATTATCGGCGCGTTCCTTATCGGAATAACCGTGTACTACGCAAAGAAGTGGAACGTCGACGCCGGGACAGGCAATTTCAATGCAAAGCGCCTCTGGAAGACCTTCAAGGATGCCATCTGGGCGCTGATCACCCCCGCCATCATCATCGGAGGTATCCTCGGCGGCGTGTTTACCGCCACCGAAGCCGGTATCGTCGCCTGCATCTATGGCCTGATCTGCGGCCTTGCAATCTACCGCACCATCAGGATCCGTGAGCTTCCCCGCATGTTCCGCTCCGCGACCGAAGGCACCTGCATGATCATGATGATCATGGGTATCGCTGCGGTCTACGGCTACATATTCGCTATCGAAAATGTCGGCACCATAGTTACCGAGTGGATGCTCAGCATTACCACCAACAAGTATCTCATCCAGCTCATGATCCTTGCCCTCATGACCCTTATCGGAATGTTCATGGAGACGGTTGCTGCGATGACCGTTCTTCTGCCGGTCATCTATCCGCTGGCAATGCAGGTCGGTGTCGACCCAATAGGCTTCGGCGTATGGTACTGCATCTCCACGGTTCTCGGCGGCCTGACGCCTCCGGTCGGCGTGTACCTGTTCCAGTCCATGGGCATCGTCCCTGCAAAGTTCAAGGAAGTCGTGCCTTATATGATCCCGATCGTCATCGTGGTCATTATCACCATGCTTCTTATAGTGTTCGTCCCCGGTATAGCATCGTGGCTGCCGAACGCAGTCATGTGACGGGAGGATGAACGCATGACAGGTACCTTTTCAAGAGCCTACGGCTCGCCTATGCGTTATATTCAAGGGCCGGGTGAAATAGAGAATCTGTGCAGGTTCACCTCGGAACTCGGCACCTACGCCTATGTTCTTATCGACGGCTTTATTTTCGATACTCTCAAAGCGCGCATCGACAGCATATTCAACGGCAGCGAGACAAAAGTCCACTGCGCGAAATTCGGCGGTGAAAGCTCGCAGGAGGAGATCGATAAGGCCGCAGCCGAGATAAGGGAACTCGGCACGGACGTGCTCGTAGGTATCGGCGGCGGCAAGACTATCGACACCGTAAAGCTCATTGCTGACACCTGCGATATCCCGCGCATCATCGTCCCCTCATCCGCCGCTACCGACGCCCCTACCGCGGGACTCGCGGGTCTGTACAGACCCGACGGCGTACAGATCAAGGCGATCAAGACAAAGCGCAATTCCGAGCTCGTTCTTCTCGATACCGAGATAATCGTAAACGCACCCGCACGTCTGTTTTCGGCCGGTATGGGCGACGCGCTTGCAACCTGGTTTGAGGCCAGAGCGAACTGGAATTCCTGCACACCGAACTACATCGGCACAGGCTACAGACCCACGAGGGCGGCCATGGCCATCGCCCGCGAGTGCAGCGAGATCCTCTTCGAGGACGGGCGCAACGCGCTTGCCGCGGTGAAGAAGCACCTTATCACCGAAGAGGTCGAGAACGTTATCGAGGCGAACACGCTTCTTTCCGGTCTGGGCTTTGAAAATACCGGCTGTGCCGCGGCACACGGCATCCACGCAGGGCTTTCCGAAATGGACGGAGATCACAAAGATCATGGCTTCCACGGCGAAAAGGTCGCGTTCAGCATTCTCTGCATGATGGTCCTTGAGAACACACCCAAAGAGGAAATGGACAGGACCATACGCTTTATGCTGGATGTGGATCTGCCTGTCACTCTCGAGCAGCTCAACATTGAGCCCAGCGACGAGAATCTGGACAAGATAGTGGACCACACCGTTAACCGCAACAATCTTATACACCATGAGCCGCTTATTATCAACGAGAAAATAGTTAAGAACGCCATACTCGCTGCCAATGCGATCGGCCACGAGTATCTCGGCAGATGAATCTTTAACTCCGCATGGAGCACATCAGAGGTTTACGATGAAATTTGATTTCGCACAGCTGAGCCGGCTCGGCAGACCGAAGAAAGAACAGAACAGATACAGCATAGGCCGCACATCGGCTTTATCCGCCGTCGTTCTGCTCGCGTTCTTCGCGGTGACGACTTTCCCTGGATACTATGACGGAGGCCCGAGTCCCCGGCAGTGGGGGATGATCACTGCAGTCCTTCTAGCGGCAATAGTCTCCATCCGCTTTGAACGGTCCTGCTCGTCCAGAATGGGCAAGCGTCCCCACGACTGGAACAGCTCTGCCGGGAGTCTGCATGCGTTTTCCTTTGTGAAATGCACATGCGCAAAATGCGGCGCACGCCGCGTCCTGAGCTACCGTGATGGGAAGCGGATAAAATATCTCACCCCAGGCCGGGCTGTTCCCAACTCCGGTGAGGTACTGCTTTACTGCCCGTACTGCGGCAGTACAGCCGAATTGCAGAGCGCCAAGCCCGATAAATTCACTGAGTCAAGGGTCAGACGCTCAGAGCTGAGGAAAACCTCGGCCATGCTGTTGCCCGTTAGAGCATACCGCCTTGACAGAGCCTACATCAAGCGCTACCTCACCGTGACAGTGATACTCACGCTGGCGGAGATATCCAGCTTCTATATCGCGAGAACGAGCGCGCTGTACCTTCTGCTTCCACTCGCCATCGGATACTTCCTGTATGTCTCCGCGGGCAATCTGGTGACCGCTGCAATGACGGCTTATTTTGTAACGGATGATGGAGTATATCAGCGCATTCCGGGAGGCTACGCACTCTTCCCAATCAACGCAAAAGCATCCCTTGTGCATTTTTCCGACGGTGAAAAGCTCGCATGGGGGCTGTATACAGACACGGAAAACCTGCTGATATCGCCGGTCATAGCCGGCTGGAGCGATATGCTATCATCCGTTGAAACGGTGTGCAAAGAACGCGGCATACCTGTCGTTGAGTGAAATTTTGTCAGTGACGGATCGTATCTCTTGATACCCCGAAATTATTTTTAGGCGTAATGAAACGCAATAGGAGGAAAAAAAGATGGAGTTTCGTGGGTTTATGAACGAGTTTATTCGTCTGGAGTTGGAGGACATTGTCGGCCGTGAGAATGTCAGCACCAACATGGGCGATAAGCTTGCATATGCAACCGACTATTTCTGGGTCCCCAGAATGATAATCGACCGGGGCGGCCGGCCCGCTCTGCCCGACTGCATAGTTCGCCCCGCATCTGCGGAAGAGGTTTCAAAGGTTTTGAAGATCGCGAACTACTATAAGATCCCCGTGCAGACCTGGGGCGGCGGCTCCGGATCTCAGGGCGGCGCGCTGCCCATGGCCGGCGGCATCCTGCTCGACGTCAAGCGTATGGACAAGCTCATCGACATCAACACCGAATCGGGCTATATCACCTGTGAGACCGGCATGATCTTCCAGACCCTCGAATGGTACGCAAATGAGCGCGGCTATTCAGTGATGCATCTGCCTTCCTGCCTGACCTGCTGCACCGTCGGCGGGGCGCTGGCTCATAACGGCATCGGCATCCTCTCCACCAAGTACGGCAAGATAGACGACCAGGTGCTGAGCGTTGAGGTCGTTCTTCCCAATGGCGACATTATCAACACCCTGCCCGTTCCCAAGCACTCATCCGGTCCCAACCTCCTGAATCTGTTTGTCGGAAGCGAAGGCTGCCTCGGCATCATGACCAAGGCAAGGTTCAAGATCACGAAGCTTCCCGAAGTCAGACGCCATCACGCCTTCCTGTTCAACGACATGAGCACCGGCTACAACGCCTGCCGCGAGATCGTCCAGACTGTCAAGCCCTCCATCATGCGTCTGTTTGACGAGGCAGAGACGGTTTCCATCATAAAGCAGGTCATCGGCTTTGAGAAGAAGGGCTCTTTCCTGAATCTGACCGTTGAGGGCAAGGAAAAGATCGTCGCCGCCGAAGAAGAATACATAATGGAGATCGCCGAGAAATACGGCGCTCAGTATCTCGGCAGCGAGTACGGCGAAAAATGGTTCGATAACCGCATCACGTTCTTCTACCCCGGCATCACCCTCAACAATCCCAAGATGTTCGGCACGCTTGACACTACGGCGACCTACGATAACATCCAGAATGTCTACTGGGCAATGAAAAAGGCCATTGAGGCATACCCCGGGGTCAAGTTCATTTCCCATAGCTCTCACTGGTATGAATGGGGCTGCATGAACTACTCCCGCTTTATTATAGAGAACCCTCCCGAGGATACCGAAGAAGCCATCCGGCTGCATAACAGTATCTGGAATGACGGGATCCGCGCGGCAATAGCCAACGGCGGCGTCATTAACGACCATCACGGCGTCGGTCTAAAGCTCTCCCGCCTCATGAAGGAGAACTACGGCCCGGCAATGCAGGTGCTTGAGGGACTCAAAAAAGAGCTTGACCCCAACGGAATAATGAATCCGTACAAGCTTGGCCTTTAAGGTGTGAAGGAGGTTACCGAAATGTTTTCCAACGAAAATAAAAAACAGGCGGATATGTGCCGCTTCTGCTGGATGTGCCGCCATATCTGCCCGGTTGCGGGCGCAACCGGCTCCGAGGGCTGGGGACCGCGCGCAAGAGGACTGATGGTGTCCATGATAGAGCGCGGCAGCGCAGAGCTTGACGCCGAGATCGCCGAAGCCATGTACCACTGCACGATGTGCGATGCCTGCGCCAACGACTGCGAGACAGGCTGGAAGCCCACGGACTTCATCTGCGAAGCCCGCATGTACTGCGTTGCGAACGAGGTGGCTCCCGCTGCAATCAATACCGCGATCGACAATATCCTCACCAATGGCAATATCTACGGCGAGGCGCTCAATGAGAAGCTTGCCGCCCGGATAGAGGCGCTCCCAGAGACGGCCGATGTGCTTGTATACATAGGTCAGACCGGCCGCTGCTTCGGCGCTGACAGCGCGATCTCTTTCCTAAACATTCTCGATAAGGCAAAGGTCGGCTATACCACGCTGAAGGACGAGCCGCCCACCGGCGCGCTGCTGGGTGATATGATGGGGATGACCGGCGATGTGCAGAGCGTGGCCGTCAGGGCAGCTGAGGCAATAAAGGCGTCCAATGCAGAGAAGGTCGTCGTGCTCTCTCCGTATGATGCGGTCATGCTCAGGGAGCAGTATGCAAAGTGGTCACTTCTTGACGGCATTGAGATTGTAAGCGCCCCCGCATTCCTTGCGGAGCTTATCTCCGGTGGAAGACTCAGCCTCAGGAAGGCCGACCTGAAGGCTTCTCTTCAGGAGCCGGTTAAGCTGACGCGTGGCCTTGATGAGATCGAGCCACTCAAGAAAGTCGTTTCCGCCCTCGGTGTCGATAATATTGAGCTGTTCCTCAACGGAAAAATGTCCCGCTGCGTCGGCACGGCTATCATGGAATGCTATGATCCCTACGTTGCAAAGCGCATGGTGGAGGTACGTCTGGACGACGCGAGAAGGATCGGCAGCAATGCCATCATCACTGCATCTCCCGACGACAGCTTTATCATGGGCAAGTACGCCGCGGACGACGTCACCATTATAGATCTGTTCGGTCTTATTGACTCTAACTGCTGAAGAATGCCGCATAATACATCAGTGTTATGCGGCATTTTCCGGAGGTAAACCACTATGAACATTCTTGTATGCCTGAAAATGGTATCCCGGGCGACCTACACGGACATGCTCTGCGCCGATGACGCTTCCGATGACAGACTATCGGGCGGCGCGATCGAAATAAACCCCGCGGACGCATACGCTCTTGAAACAGCCCTGAAGCTCAAGGACAGATACGGGGCTTATGTCACCGTGCTGAGTATGTCCCCGATGCTCGCGGAGCCTATGCTGCGCAGCGCGCTGGCTATGGGCGCGGACGAGGCCGTGCTGGTATGTGACCGGATATTCGCCGGCTCCGATACCATCGCTACCGCGAAAACGCTCTCCGCCGCGCTGAAGGCTCTTCCGCGGCAGGATATGATCTTCTGCGGCAGTAAGGCTATCGACTCCGAGACCGGGCATATCGGCGCTCAGCTTGCGGCGCTGAATGAACTGCGGTATATGGGCGATGTGCTGGCTGTGAACGAACTCAGGGACGGCAGGCTCTGTGTAAAGCACGCCGGGAAGCACGGTGCCGAGGAATATTCCCTTGTTCTGCCCGCCGTATTCTCGATAATAAACGGTACCGGAATGATCCGCAGCCCCACCATCTTCGGCTTGCGCAGCAGCGCAAAGCGCGAGATACGGATCATGACAGGCGACACGCTGCACCTGACGGCGGAGCAAGCCGGTAAAAATGCTTCGGGCACCGAAACGGTCAGAATCGACCGCCTCAGCTTTGCCCACCGGCACGGGGTCTATACCGACGATGTGCATGACGGTGCTGCCGGACTTGCTGAAATGCTGGAGTGTGCCAAATGAAAGAATTCTGGGTGATCGTATCGGAGAATAACGAAGCCTCATGGGGGCTTATCGCGAAGTGCGGGGAACTTGCACGCGAGCGCGGCCTGCTTCTGCGTGCGTACCGCGTTCCGTCCGGCGGTCCGGAGCACACGGAGGCGGTAAGGAAAACGCTTGAAGCCATGTATTACCGAAGCGGCCCGGAAGCGGTGATCTTTGAGCGAAGCGAATTTCTTGCGGCAGTCGCCCCCGCCTTTGCCGCGGTGATAGGCCGAGGGATAACCGCCGACTGCACGAGTCTCTGCTGGGATGACCGCTATGGCCTCATGCAGATACGCCCGACATTCGGCGGGCGGAAGATTGCCTGTAACATAAGCGTGGTGCCTCCATACATAGCGACCGTCAGACCCGGTGCATTCATGTCCGCGGTGCCTCCGGACGGCACCGTAGTTATTCAGGACATTGCCCCGCCGAAGGCTGACAGTGCATTCACTCTGCTGAGTACAGCTGCGGAGCCGTCGGGGACAGTCGATCTCACTGCCGCGCATATTATTTTTTCGGGCGGGATGGGGCTTCGAACCAAAGAGAACTTTGAAAAGCTCCGGCTGCTTGCGCAGCGCTGCGGAGCCGAACTGGGTGCGTCCAGAGCGGCGGTCGCGGCAGGCTTTGCAGACTACTGCCATCAGGTCGGCCAAACCGGCAGCACGGTGCAGCCGAGGCTTTATGTCGCTTTCGGCATATCCGGAGCGGTGCAGCATCTCAGCGGAATGATCGGGGCGAAAAAAATAGTTGCGATCAACACTGACCCCAAAGCTCCTATTCGGGATTATGCCGACCTGTTCATCAGGGAAGACGCGGGTAAGTTTATTGACGCCATGCTCGAAAGATACTAATGTGAGAGTACTTGCCGACTCAGCACAGATGCAAAAGGGATTCCACAAACCGTGACAACGTAAAAGATCAGATCGGCAGCGAGTATGGTTCGTTCCGCTCCGCTTATATGAAATAGTTCATTTTACCATCTTGGTTTGTTCATGCTGAGGGCAGATGCTATCATAAAGCATTCTTCTTTGAATATAGCAGTTCAAATTTTGCACTGCCAGCCTTAATTCTATTTACATTCAAACGCTTCACGAGAATCTGCCGTTGACTCAAACCGTGACCCAAATGCGGATAGGAGCGGAAAGCACCGGACAGTTTTTGCCCGGTGCTTTCTGCGTATAAGTGGGTTCTTTTTTACCTGATCCCTGTTTGCGCGGACATGAATCCGCCGATTTTTCTCGCAGCGTCGGCCTGCATATCTCTTGTGGCATGGCAGTATGTGTTCAGCGTGAAGCCAGCGGAGTAGTGACCCGGCATACATGAGAGGGTCTTGATGTCAACCCCGCTTTGCAGGGCGTACGTCGCAAAGCTATGCCCTTACGGTATAATTACGACAAACCGGAAAAGCCCCGTATATCAAGGGTTTTCGGTTATCTGGCAAGGTTTTTCATCCTTTTCCAAACCGAAAAATCGAGCCGCGAAGTAGTTATATCGTAGGGGGTGTTATAGTAACGACAAAAACTAAATACTGTTTGGGCGGGCTGTCAGCCCGTCCAAGAAATCAGGACATTTCCTCTGAAAAGAAGAAATGTCCTTTTTTTGTACCCAAAATCAGATGCCGACAGGAGGAACACGATGCCTGAAAAAACAGCGCAGAAAGAACCGGGCAAAAAGCCCGCACCATCCAAAAAGCCGAAGCCGCGGCAGGAAGTAGTCGTTCAGATTCCGCTCTCTGAGCTGCATCCGTTCCCGGATCATCCCTATTACAATAAATTTGGACAGGAAAGCCGGGCAGCCAGTCCGGCTGCCTTTCCGTCTCTTGCCTAAGCTACAATAAGGGGAGCAACTGCGCCATGTGGCGGGCACACAGTGGGGCAACAAGAAATACATGAACATGAAGCACTTGGAGGCGGCTTTGGACGACGTCTCTATTGCCGGCTGACTTCACTCAGCCGGAGCCTGCAAACAATTTTGCGCATAAATCTTGACGGCACCAATCTCCATGGAAACGTATCTCGACTGGTTGAAGAACTCCAAGTAAGAAGAGCCAAGACACCGACCATCAGCGATCGGTGTCTTGGCTTTTCTTTGAATATAGCGTGGCAGAATTTGAATGGACAAGTTACATTTTAGTATGCTGTTTTGAGCAACCACTGAAACTAAACTGTTAGTGAAAAGCTGAAACCGGCAAAGGTTGGCATAGAGAGAAAAATACCAACTCGAATGTGGAAATACGCCGTATAATATGTTACAATAAAAACAGAATTTTAAGAAAAATCCGCTGACGTGAGAAAGGAGAAAAGATGGGCTTATACGAAGGAATTAAAGACGTTGCGAAAGTGGTACAAGAAGCAGACAATATTGATCTTTATAGAAAACTTATTGATCTTAGTAAACAAGCACTCGACTTACAAGCTGAAGTTCTCCAACTTCACGAAGAAAACACACAATTGAAAAAGCGAAAAGAGCTTGAAGAAGTTGTTGTTAGGCACGAGGAGCCTGTTGTTACAAGAAGTGACGACACCATTCAAATATACTATTGCGCTCACTGTTGGGACAACGAAAGCCGTTTGTTCCAAGTTAGTTGCTCAGAGAACGGAACGTTTATTTGTCCGCATTGCAACACATCTGGTGTCTATGACCGCAAAAAGGAACGAGCATATAATTGCGAAATTGATGATTTCCAATTTTGATTTTGAAGTAGAATTGGGAAAACAAATAACCATGATATATGGATGCAGGAATACAAACATCACGCGGCCAGAGAGTACCAAAATGAAGGAGAACCGTTAGGCCTCATTTAGAAATTATCCAAGAGATTCTGGATGATGGCACACCACTTGGAACAAACTTGCAACCCAACACGCAGTGCCGACGTTCATGTTGGTAGAGAAATCATTGATTAGGTCATAATAATATATTACGCATTTTCCGTAGGATACGAAAAGGAGTTTAAAATGATTTATACGCTTATGCATTTTGATACGCCGCTTATTGTGTTTTCTGCCGAAAGACAAGCGGAAGCGAATATTAAAATAATTGAAGCTCACGAGGAAAACAAAGAGTTATTTCCTATCGATTTGGCTGAAGTGTCCGAAAGCGGTATAGAATCATGGATCAAACACCGTTCTATACCCAAAAACCGCGCGTATGTCGATACTCTGCTTTCAACTTTGGGACTGAGCATAAACCGCCCCTTGGATATAATAAGCGTTTCAAAAGGGCTTAGCCTTAACGATTGCTACTGGTTTAAACAGGAAGGCAGCAGCGACAGTTTTGACAGCGTGAATTTATACGATAACAGATTTAGCCGCGTCTTGGGGCAAATAGCATTTACTGGATATGGCAGCAGCAACGTTTCGGGGCTGACGTCGAGCCCGGAATTCACAACAAACGGTATGCTTCCCAAATGCTGGCGAAGAATCGACGGCAAAATTCTTCTGTACAAAGGTGGTACGATGGGGGCATCCAATACCGGAAACGAGCCATATTCGGAATTTTATGCTTACCAAATTGGAAGGATCCTTGGAGTAAACGCGGTCCCGTACAGTCTCTCAAAATGGAAGAATACGCTCTGCTCTACCTGCGAGCTCTTCACAAGCAAGGATGTTTCTTTTGTTCCTGTGGGGAGAATAGTTCGCTCTGGCGGAATGCAGGCAGTTAGAGAGTATTATAAAAAGTTGGGAACTGAATTTGAGAACGCATTGGATGATATGCTCGTTTTCGATGCCTTGATTTTCAACACGGACAGGCATTACGGCAATTTCGGCTTCCTTATTGACAGCTGCACAAACAGAATTATTGCGCCCGCCCCGCTCTTTGACCATGGAAACAGCTTGTTTAATTTTGCCGGTGCGGATGCACTTAAAAGCAGAGAAAGCTTTTTAAAGTATGCAAAAGCGCAGATGCCGTGCGTGTATGACGATTATGTTTCGGAAGCAAAAAATGTTCTGACCCACGAGCGGGGAAATGCTGTCAGAAAGCTTCTGGATTTCAGGCTCCCAAGACACAGCAGATATAACCTCAGCAGAGAAAGATTAAGTCTTATTGAATACGCCGTCAGCCAAAGAGCGGCTGAACTTCTGGAAGAGCAATAATAGGGGGAAATTGATTTCCGAGGAGTATGCTATTTGGCAAGTCGAGTTAGAAGCCTGCTTCAAGCAGTTCAAAAATAACGAACAACTCACTCGGATGGTGTAGGTCTAGATTCAAAAAAAGAAACTTCTTAGCACCAACTTAGAACCAGCTTGCGATTTGCTCAGCAAGACATTGCCAAGCCACTGGAGAAATAATTGACATGGGAAAACTGCCTCCCGAAATATACACTGACCGAGATACAGCAAGTGGTTCAAGTTCCCAGAAACATGAAAACAATCTCCGCAACATCCGCGGGACTTTTGCTGCCGAGGGCATGAAAATCAGCAAATCAACTCGCAGCAACCTCGACCGAATCGCCAGCGGGCAGACCAGTTACCAGCAGGTCTTAACCGAACTGCGGGCAAAATACGAAAAAGAGGGTAGCGTCACGTTTCCTCAATATGACATCTATACCGCAAAACAGTATTGACCGCCGGGCGATATCGCCCGGCGGTCTTGCTCATTTGTTCAGCTTGCACAGCCGGTTTCGCTCGGCGAGAACAAGGCTCGTTTTGCGGCAAAGCTCTGGGATATCCACGCTGCGGTTTTCCGACACAGCGCGCTGGAGCTCGTCGATGCAGCAGCGAAGCTCGTACTCCGCGTCCTTTATCGCATCAGAGCTCACGGGATCGCTGAAGCGGAACTCCTCCGCAAGCTTGTCAAGCTCCGGTTTGACGGACGCATCACAGTTGATGGAGAGATTTGCGACCTGCGACTGAAACGCGCGCATGACGGATACCTGTTTCTTGGTATTTGCGTCCTGTTTGACGACCTCCTCGTGTACGCTGTCCGCGCCTACAAAGCCGATCAGTGCCGCGCAGAGCAACACAAGATACAGTACCGTCGGGATCCAGACGGGAGCTATCGCGGCCAGCGCCATGAACAGCAGACTGAGGATGAGCTGCACCGCGAGATAAATGAAGCTTATCCGCAGCGTCGGGAAGCCGTAAAACTTTGAGCGCGTATCACCGGCCATGGCGCGCGGCATCGTGTATAGCTGGACGACGATCGCAATAACGCCGAACACCAGTGACAGCCAGAAAACAGCGGTTTTCGCAAATGGCACAACGAAAGCGATGACACAGAATGCGGCAAGCACTGCCGCTGCCGATATGTAAAAGCGAACGAGATTCTTAGTCATGGTTTAGCCCTCCTTCTTCCTGCCGCAATTGGGGCAGAAATTGCTCTTGATGTCTGCCGTTCCGCAGTCCGGGCATGTCCATGTCAGGACGGGTCTTTTCGCACCGCAGTTCGGGCAGAAATTTGAGACTATGTTCTTTGTCCCGCAGCTTGGGCAATCCCAACCAGAGCTTGCTTCCGGCTTCTTCGCGCCGCAGTCTGGGCAGAAGTTGGAGCTGATAGCCTTTTTGCCGCAGGCGGGGCAGTCCCAACCGGAACCGGCCGGGGCAGCAGGACTGGACTGCTCGAACATCGGAGCGACTGCGCCCTTGGTCATATTTATTACGCCGCCCATAGCGCCGAGCGTAACACCGAGCCCCGCGATATCGCCGAGAGCGCTGCCGCCGCCGTTTGAACCCATCTGGCCGAGACCGGCCGCGTAGGCTTTCTTGACGTCGGCTTCCAGCACATCGCGCTGGGTGTAGCCCTTGGCACGCATGACCTCCGCCTCGCTCAGCCCCGTCATGCGCGTGACGTCGGCTTCTCCCGCACCTTCGAGACGGCGCGCCTCGGCGTCAGCCTGCGCATGAATGAGCTTCCGCTCCGCCTCGCGGCGGGCAAGCTCGGTCTCCGTGGTTTGCTGTTCGAGCACGACCTTGCGCTGCGCGGCGGTGATAGCGGCCTTGCTCTCCTCCTGCGCGGTGCGGTAGCTGGCCTCGGACTGTGCCTGCACGGTCTTGACGGTCGCCTCCGCCTGATACATGCGGGTCTGGAGCATGACGGTGTGCAGCTCGCGGATGCGCTTGAAGTTCGGGTCGTCCTCCGGAAGGACGATATGCGTCACATAGAACTGCGGGATGGTAAGCCCGTATTCCGCGAAGCCGGGCAGGAGCTTCTCACGCAGCGCAGCCGAGATATCGTCAACGTGCTGGTCGATCTCCAAAAGGTCGATCTGGCTGTCCCTGATGATCCCGGGCAGCGTAGACTTGACGGTGTTCACAATCAGCGGGCGGAAAGACTCGCGCACGGACTTTGCGAAGCCACCGCGGTCGTCCCACGCGATGCCGCTCTGTGTGCCGACGAGCTTCAGCAGCAGGCGGCGCGAATCCGCGACCTGAAGATTCATTTCCCCGGACACACCCAGCTCAAGCGGTGTGCTCGTGAGCGGGTCGATGAAGCGGAGCTTGTCAGGCGTGCCCCACTTGATGGACATCTGCACCGTCTTGTTGATAAAGTAGATCTCGGAATGGAAGGTACCCTCGGTGTCGGTCGGGAGCCTATAGAGACTCTCAAGCAGCGGGAGCTGCTGCGTCTCCAGCGTATAGCGCCCTGCGCCGAAGAGGTCGAGCGCCTGACCGTCGCGGAAGAAGATAGCTTCCTGACTTTCGTGGACGATGAGCTGAGAGCCGTAATTGAAGTCTTCAATCGGGTGCTTCCAGATGAGCGCCTCGTTGTCGCCCTCAAATTTGATGATGCTGGCAAGGCCGTCTTTCTTGATCTTCTCGGAGACGATGCGCTCCTGCACATCGTTGACGCAGTCACACACAGGGCAGGTGTATTTTTCCGCGCCGCGGTCGGCAAGCAGACGCACGCCGCACTGCGCGCAGGAAAATTCTACCATTCTGTTCCGCTCGGCGGAGGTGTTTATTGCCTCGCCACAGACGGGGCAGACAGCTTTATCGCCCTTGGACTGGTCAAAGACAACATCGTTGCCGCAGTGCGGACAGCGGCGGCTTGCCATCTTATCCGTGCGAACATCTATCGTGTACCCACACGCACAGTCGATTTTCTTCCTTGCAAAGAACCCTGTCTTTGCTTCGGCATATTTCCCGCATGACGGGCATTGGATTATGAATTTAGACATGTGTTAGCTCCTCTATGTATTTGCTTTGCAACAGTATTTAAACTATTTCGGGAATACGTTGATAATAGATTATTTTCCCGCAGTCGTTCACTTTATAAAAATCACATAACCATGTATCTTTGTCGACATCTTCGCAAGTGAGCTGGATATATTTGGGGTATCCGTCAGGCTGTATGATATCTTCATCTACAGTTATATTCATTTGGGCACCTTGGTGTCTTAACTTTTGAAAGTCTTCTTTTGTTTCACAAAAACTTACGCAAACATTCATATCCTTGCTTGCCATTTCAACCCAAGGTTCGTCATACAAATACAGGTGGGTAAAGACAGACTGAGTTAATGACCTGATTCTAATATTAAATATGCCATACTCATTCGATACAACTTCTGCAAGAAAGCTTGGTTGCAATTCTTTCTTCCGCTTTTCTTCTCCTAGTTTCTTTTCACTTTTGTATAACCAGAAAGAACCAATAATTCCAAATGAAGTTCCGTAAAATGACAGCAATGATGATGCATCTACGTTGGGATAATGTTTTATTGGTAAAGAATAAATGCTTTCTATAATCGCTGGAGTCAGAATTATAAATAAAACTAATATCGCAATCGGCTTCTTCAGATGTCGTTTAATGTTATTTTTGACTCTATTTAACATATTCAGTTGACCTTACCTGCTTTGTTCGTGCAGTTACTCCTTTATGTATTTTGCGGAATTATTTGATGCTTTCCCTATATATTTTACTTTTTCTATTTTCCCGCTTTGTACTTTCCTCTTAAAATAGCCACCAAATTTCAACCTATCCCCCCTAGGAAGTGAACCCCATATATATCCCTCATACAAATCTCGAAGGACAAAAGTTGAGCCAGGGTTCAAATGTTTAATAGAAACTATAGCATCATTTAAAAGGTTATCATAATCCACAAGAACAACATCTTCCATAGTTATCACGACCTCTCTATATGTTTGAACGTGGAATATTATCTCTCCGGCACCCTTATATCCGTCCAGCCGTCTACATTGCACTGACCATGGTAGCTTTCCTGATCACCGGTATACTTTGTCGCGACTACAGTGCCATCTGCTTTCAGGCCGACCGTATGAGTGCTCCCAGCAGAGACAGCAACAATATCTGTCCATCTGCGTACGTTGCATTTACCATAAGAGTCACTGCCAATAGCGACCACAGTACCATCCGCTTTCAGTCCGACTGTATACCCAACTCCAGCAGAGACGGCAATAATATCTGTCCAGCCGCGCAAATCGCATTGACCATAAGTGTTATCACCTGCGGCAACAGCAGTGCCATCTGCTTTCAGGCCGACCGTATGAGTGCTCCCAGCAGAGACAGCAGCAATATCTGTCCAACTGGACACATTGCATCGACCGTCATCATTGTAACCAACAGCAACCACGGTACCGTTAGCTTTCAACCCGACTGTATACCCCGTTCCGGCAGAGACGGCGACAATATCCATCCAGCCGGACACATTGCATTGTCCATAAGTATTACTGCCCACGGTAACCACGGTGCCGTCATTTTTCAGTCCAACCGTATGGCTGCTTCCGGCAGAAACTGCAGCAATATTCGTCCAATCAGACACGTTGCATCGTCCATAATTATTGCTGCCCACGGCAACTACAGTGCCATCCGCTTTTAATCCGACTGTATGAGCGTCTCCGGCAGAAACGGCAACAATAGTTGCCCAGTCGGACATATTGCATTTACCGCAGTCGTTGCTGCCAACAGCAACCACAGTTCCATCGGATTTCAGCCCCACTGTGTGGCTGCTTCCAGCCGCAAGAGATTCTTTTGAAGCAAATTCATTTTGCAGCTGTATAAATGTACACTCCGGATTCGTATGTCTATAACGGATAACGCCATTTCTCAATTCAGGAATATTGATTTCGCCACGCATAAGCTGTTCACTCTTATTGTCAAGCGCCTTGATTTGGTTTTCAATTGATGATATTTCATGAGCTACATTTGAGCGTGCGAGTACGTTTCGCAATCCGGTAAGTGACGAAAGTGAGCGTTCGAGCTTTTGCTTTTGCTCGGCCAAAGTGTCTCTTTCGACCTTTGACTGCTGTATATAAGAACCAATGAGATCACCAATTTCTTCCTGACGCATTTTTGCAATTGTCTGCCCGCGATTTACCAGCCAGCCTTGAAGCAGATTTCTCTTCTCGTCTGCCCGTTTCTTCTTAGCAGAAATATCGGCTTCAAGTGGGACAATATATTTTTGCTCGAGCTCCGTGTATGCTGCGGCTATCTTACGCTCATAGGTTTCTATATGTGTGAGCTGCTCCGAAGAGGCAAAGCGCTTTGCACGCTTCAAGTTTGTGTTTTCACTTATGCAAGAAACAAACTTGGACTGCCTGAGTTTCATTTCATCTAAAGTTGCTTCTGGATTAGAGCTTTGTATGTCGGCAAGCTTATCGCCGAGGCGTCCCGCATATGTCGTTATATCCTCATCGAAAGACGTTGACTGCCTTTCTGCAAAAAACAGCCCGAGATACGCCTCTGCGCATTCGGCATCCATGTCGAGTACGCGGTCAAAGTAACCTTTGGCATCGTCCCACTTTTTATCTTCAAGCGCCATATTGCCGCGCTTGAGTAGAGCCTGCGCATTTGCGCCGCCTTCGTTTTTGACGACGACGGTCTCATGCACAGTCTCTTCCTTTTTCGGCTTATCGGCGTCGAGAACCTTGTTCACACTGCGGATAAGGTCTTGAATAAAACCGATTTTGCTCATGTCGTAGCTCATCAGCACGGTGAGCTGTTCGGGCATATCGTAGGGATCCATATCGCGGTAGCAGGGGATGAGGAGCTTCGTTTTATCCTTGCGCATCATGGCAAGGAAGCGGCTCCACTCGTTCTTGACCCATACGGCGTTGAGGTTCTCCGCGCTCGTACCGACGACGATCATGACCTTCGCCGAGTTCAGCGCGGCGAATATGTACGGCTCGTACTGTGTACCGGGGATGTCCTCAAGCGAGATACGCGAGAAGAACACGCGCCGCCCCTGCTCGGTGAGCTGATAGTAGATGTCCTGCGCAAGTACGCTGTCGCGTGTGCGTTCGCCATTTTCGTCAAGCTCCTTGTAGCTGATGAAAACGTCGTAAGGCTCAGTGTTCTGCGAGGTCGCAAGTATGCCGCGCTGTACCTCGGCAATTTTCGCTGCGTCCTTCTGGTACTGGCGGCGGGTGATGCCGTCGGAATGCTCCAGTGCGGCGAGGTAGTCAACGTCCTCAAGGAAGCTGTCGAAGCTTGCGCGGTGGCAGGTCGGCAGCCACTCGTATGTTGCAGGGTCTTCAACGTATTCGATGCCAAAGCGGCACAGCGCGCAGCACCAGTGCGCCTCCGCGTCCGTGTCGTCCTCGGCAACGATGCGCTCGTACACGCCGAGCGCCTTGTCAAACTCACCCGAGCGGCGGAAGTGATTGCCGCGGTTGAATGCTGCTGCGCGCTGATCATCGCTTACCTTGGGCAGCGTCATTGTGCTTCCGCAGTACTCGCAGGTTCCGAAAGTCTTGTCGGCGGATATCTCCATATCTCCGCCGCACATCTTGCATTTGATTACTGCCATATCTCTATCCTCCCGGTTTAGTCGTTTATGATCTCAATATGTTTCAGCGCAAATTCCAGTCCGAGCGCCATCAACTCATTTCTTGTGCGTCCCGTCTCCGCTGCGAGCTTGTCTATGTCCGCAAGCATTGCCTTTGATATACGCATGGAAATCACCGTTGACTCGCCGGAATATTTTTTAGGGATTATTTCTAATTTCGGTTCTGCCATAGTGCCCCTCCTATGTATGAATTTATAGTACTACATTTGTATTGTAAGTTCAAGCAGCATTTGCATGTTTTGACAAAAATATTTAGTTTATTTTACGTTAAATGGCTTCCTTCGGTATGAGGGAAGTCATCGCAGCACATTGGGAAAGCTCTTTTTCTTTGTTTATACCGACGCAAATCTTGAGCACCCCTGCGCGATTTGTCATTGTCCGTAGTTTGTGGTATACTCACCTCAAAAGCAGTATGAAATAGAGGCAAAATTATGCGGTTGTTTATTGAACAATCTGCCAGCACGGCGGAGGGGCGCTGCACATGGAGGGGCTTCATGTATCTGACGACTGCAAAGAGAGGTGCCGCAGGATGTTTTCCGGGGAAATCACAATGGATCAGTATCTTGACTATGTGAAATTGAGTGTAGCTATACGCTAAATGCACAGCAGGTGAGTTTGACCCAAACCGTGACCCAAATGCGGATAAGCATGACCAAAATAAAAACTGCACGAAGAAAAACTTCCCTCGTGCAGGAGCAGCTTTTACGGTTAGCGGATGGTGTATTTGATGCGGACTCAAGTTCGGAGTCGAACCTCGAACGCTTGACGGCATACTACCAAGCCAATACCCGTAGGCACCTGCCGTATAAATTTCTGCCATTGACTACGATCTATGAGCTTGTAGACGATAAATATTTTACAGAGGTTCTAAACGCACCTGATATGTTCGAGTTTATAAATTTTCATGTTTGTGAGTGCGTCCGACAGAACATAAAAATGCGCAGGTGCAAGAACTGCGGCAGGTATTTTGCACTGACTGGGCACGCCGGAACGGACTACTGCGACCGTCCGTTCGGGCCTAACGGTAAGCCATGCAGAATGGTCGGAGCATCGAAAGTGTGGGCAGAGCGAAAGAAAAGCGACGATGTATTTTCAGCGTACCGCCGCGAGTACAAGAAACGCTTTGCGCACATAGCTGCTGGCAAACTTACACAGGAACAGTTCTTGCAGTGGGCAGCAGAGGCGCGGAAAGAGAAACTCAAATGTGCCGCGGGGATCATCACCATGGAAGCGTATCTCGACTGGCTGAAAAATTCCAAATAGGAAAAGCCAAGACGGCATTGCAGGAACGATGCTCAAGGTGGACGAGCTTGCAAACGCGCTTCAGGTCTGCCTTGATAGTGGCGCAAAGAAGGTACTGCTGCCGATTGCATCGGCGGCTGACCTTGGACTTGTCCCGGCAGATTTGATCGGCTGCTTCAATCTGGCTTTCTATCAGAGCGCGGAGGACGCGGTATATAAGGCATTGGGTGTTGAGTAATTCCGATAAAAAGGGGTGAGAGCAATATGGACTGTCCGTGGTGCGGAAGCACTGTTGAGATATGTGGGGACTCTTGGGAATGCGGCTGGTGCGGAGACTTTGGCTGGTGCGTAGACATTGAAAGTCTGCAAGGAACGCCGACGAAAAAGTCAGCGAACACAGCAGAAATCACGTTGACGCTTTCCTTAGTTTACCATGTCGATTTGCCGGAAACGTGGAACGATCTGAAAAAGGCACTGGATCAGCTTGCACCCAATAATACCCATCTCTCGCAGCTTCTAGGAAAAGTGCTGCTGCACAACATTTCCACCGGAATCCAGCATGCAGGAGCTTTGCCGGACGAGAAAAAAGCGGAAGAACTGCGGACTTTTCTGCATACTACTGCGGACTTGAATCTGGGCGAGAGCGCAGAAGAGATCATGCGCGACGCCAAACGCGGCGTTCTGTTCCGCGAAGAAGCAGCCCTATCCGAAAACGAATGCGGCACGTTCTGGGCAGAACTGCTCTCGACGCGCCCAGTGGAGGACTACTATAACCAGATCGATCCGGACGGCTTGTTTGAGCTTTTCTCCGAGTTGTCCTCTGCCTATGCCTACTTTGGCGGGAAGAAGGATGAGGAAATGGGCGAAGCGCAGGACTACCGGAATACGCTGGAAGAAGCCTATCACACCCACTGGCAGAACAATGTGCTGCTCCATCCTGATGTGGAACGAGCGAAGCGGCTCTTGGCGGAAGGAACATTTCCGCAGGGCGAGGACATTTGCCGCGAGATTTTGCTGGTCGAATATTCGGAGGAAGTCCCGCATGAGACCGCCGAGGATTTCGATGAATTGTCGTGGGAGTCCATTCTGGATGATGTGTTCGCAAGCAACACGGCAAAGGGTATCCAGATGTGGCGGCGGCTTCTTGACATTGCAGAGCCGTCCCTAAAAACTGACCCAAAAACAGCCGGGAAATTGCTTTCTGACTGGGATTGGTTGAGCTCTCCAAATACTGATCAAGTACACCCGCTTTTGACCGCGCTGGATGACGAGAGGTTTGTATCGCAGATTTTTGAGAGCGCATCCATAGGCAGATTGCAGTTTACTATTATAGGTGTTTGCCGTTCAAGCGGACAGGAAAAGTTGTGTCAGCATCTTCTTCAACTCGCGTTAGAGAATCCCAACCTTGAAGAAAACCGGAAAAAGCAGTTCAGACGGGCATTCTCAGCCGAGCCGTATTTTACCAACGCAGCGCTGCGGTCTTATGCGGCCGGGAAGCCCAGTGCATACACGAAGACAGATGACGGAACTGTGTATCACTATTGCTCAGTTTGGGTTCAGGGAACACAGCGCCCGTATGCGTACATGACCGGCGGCTTGCCGCTCAAGGTCGGAGATTGGGTCGAGCTTCCGTTTGGAGAAGATGATGCACTGCGGCGAGGACAGGTCAAAGCCGTTATGGACTGTACGCGCATGGCCGCGCCTTGGCCTCCAGAGCGGACAAAGACCGTCATCCGCACGATAGATGCTCCGGCAGCCACGCCGACCATCGAAGTTGCTGCGCCGAAGCCCCAGAAGCGCGTGGAGCAGCCCAAGAAAGAGACTGAAAAAATAGAAGTCCCTGTGATTTCCGCGCCTGAAACAAAGACGGAAGAGCCGAAAGCAGAACCTCAAGTCACCGAACCTGTTGTTTCAGAAAAAGATGAAAAGAGACCCGTGCCGCCAAAGAAGCCGTTCCAGCTGGGAAAGCTCATCGCGGCAGTTCTGGCAGTAGCCGTGATTGCTGGTATCTCTATTTCCGTCTCAAGCCGCAATAAGCAGAGAGCGGCAGCTTATGACGCAGCCCTACAAGAGATGTCAAACGGCAATTACACTTCTGCCGAGCAGGACTTCTCGGAGCTTTCCGGCTATCGGGATGCCGCGTCGCTGTCCGTCTATTGCAAATACGCCGATATGTACAAAGACAGGACGGACTACGTAGGCGGTCAGGATGAACTTTCAAACATTACGCTACAGTATGACACGGGCTGGCAGCAGGATGTTGACGCGCTGGAAACTCGCGTTAAGGAATATAAAGTGGAACAAGATGCCGCTATGGAGGCTGAGTGGCAGCGAATCGAAGCCGAGAATGCTGCAAAGCGTGAGCAAAGTCTGAAAGACCAGTATTCCGGAAAACTGCCCGTAGAAGGCATGCCCGTGAGCGGCTTAAAGTACACGTCTCTTGGAGAACCCGACAAGGAAGAAAAATGCCGAGATTACGACCGTTTAGTTGAAGAGCGACAATCTATTTCAATATGGTGGTATGGAAGTGACGGAAAAATTCTTGCTGCCGGAACATGCTTTAAGCATAAAGGTGACAGTGAGTTTATGCTGTACTCGTTCAGCTATTATGACCCAACTATATCTGCATCTGCCAATAAAGGGCGAACATTCAATTATGGCAATGGCAGTGATTATTCCGGAAGCCCCCGGGATGAATATGATAGCCCTGAAGACCTCTGGGAAGAAAATCGGGATTGGTATGAGGATGAGGACGAAGCATGGGATGAATGGTACGATGATTGAGCTGTAATTGAGCATTTACCGCTTTCATCGTTCATGGTTTATTTGCGCTGGGGGGCAGGTATAATCATAAAACTCTTTTTCTTTGTTTATACCGACGCAAATCTTGAGCATCCCTGCGCGATTTGCTATTGCCTGTAGTTTGTGGCATACTCACATCAAAAGCAGTATGAAATAGAGGCAAAATTATGCGGTTGTTTATTGAACAATCTGCCAGCACGGCGGAAGTATCTCTGCGCATGGAGGGGCTTCAGGTCTTTGACGATTGCAAAGATATGTGCCGCAGGATGCTTTCCGGGGAAATCACAATGGATCAGTATCTTGACTATGTGAAGTTGAGCATGAATGTCCACTAACCATGCAGCAAAAGCGTTTGACCCAAACCGTGACCCAAATGCGGATAGGAGCAGAAAGCACCGGACAGTTTTTGCCCGGTGTTTTCTGTATTTATGTGGTTTGGCTTTTCTTTGAATATAGCGATGCAATTTTTGACCTTTCGGGCTGTTGACCCTCGTTATGACTTTAAACGTTTTGCGAGTGAAAGTTTAGACAAAAATATAATATTGACAAATTATTTTCCCGGCGTTATAATCCGTCAGACCTGTATTTTAAGGTTTAGCAATAAATCCAATTCCGGACCGAGGAGGTTTCAGATGAGCGTCCAGATAATTGTAGATTCAACAGTGGATATGCCGGATCGTATCAAAGAGTGTTTTCGTATCGTTCCGCTGACCGTGCATTTCGGCGGTGAAGAATTTATTGACGGTGTAACAATAGACAAAGCGCGCTTCTACGAACGCCTCGTTGAAAGCGACGTTCTACCTACAACGAGTCAAGCCACGCCTGCTGCATTTCAGAAAGTATTTGAAGAAGTCACCGCAGCAGGAGACAGCGCCGTTGTTATAACTATTTCTTCCAAGCTTTCAGGGACATATCAAAGTGCGTGCATTGCAGCGGCGGATTTTGATAATATCTTTGTTGTGGACAGCATGACTGCCGCTATCGGGTCCGGTATTCTTGCCGAGCACGCGCTGAAGCTGGCGGAAGCTGGAATAAGCTCGGCGCAGATCGCTGAAGAGCTCGAGGAAAAGAAGGCGGATGTGTGCCTCATAGCATTGCTGGACACTCTCGAATATCTGAAAAAAGGCGGGCGCATCTCCAAGACAACTGCATTTGCCGGCGGTATTCTTAACATCAAGCCTGTGCTTACCATTCAGGACGGAGAAGTCGTTGTTATCGGAAAAGCACGCGGCTCGAAGCAGGGCAACAACCTGCTCGTAGAGAAGATACATAACAGCGGCGGCATAGATTTTTCAATGCCGATACTGCTTGGCTATTCCGGATTGAGTGACGTGTTCCTGAAAAAGTATGTAGAGGACAGCCGCGCGCTCTGGCAGGAGGGAACTGATACGCTTGATTCCACTTTGTTGTGCAGCGTCATCGGGACTCATACCGGCCCAGGTGTTGTTGCCGTTGCATTTTTTAAGAAAAGTAGCGCACGATGATGAAGCTCCAAGATGATCTACGAACTGTAAACTATGTAGCCTATAAAATAGACAGACCTGTGAAGCAACTTGCTTGCAGGTCTGCCTATTTTACTTTACCTCAAACGGTATATTTGCCGTTTCTGTATTGAAAGCAGTCATGTAAAGCAGAGCTTGCATGCCGAATTTCGCACGGTGCAAGCTCTGCTTGCTTGTAAAAATGGAAAAATGAACCTGTTTCGCATACACATCAAAATATGCGTAGAATCAATCTGCGTAGACGGCGCGGATATCCTTTGTAGAGCCGCGCACCTTCAGCACGCAGGGGTATTTGAACTCCATGGAAGAAATGATGCGGCTGTCGCTCTCCATGGCGGAGATCAGCATCTGACATGCCGTATAGCCCATGTTGCTCGAGGGCATCTCCACCGTTGTGAGCGGCGGGAAGATCATCTCGGAATACATGATGTTATCCAGCCCAATCACGGAAATGTCCCCCGGCACGGAAACACCGGACTGATTGAGCGCCTGGATGACGCCGTAGGCCGAAAGGTCGTTTATCGCGATAATGGCGGTGTAGCCAAGCTGCTTGTAATCCTGCTGTTTGGCAAGCTGCTTGCCGACCTCAAATTCGTACTGACCTGTCAATGATTCGCTCTCGACCTCGGCGGTGTAAACGTCGCTGTCGGTAAAGCGGATACCACTTTGAATGAGCTCATCACGCACTCCGGCCAGAACCTTTTGCCTGAACTTTTTCGTTATCGGCGTCGAGAGAAAGGCAATCTTTCTATGGCCGTAGTCCACAAGGTGCCTTGCCGCCATGCGTCCGCCGAGGTAGCTGTCGGAGACGGCGTTGATGGCATTGTCAAGCTCGAACTCCGCCTCAAGCAGCGCGACCTGTCCGCCGGCGTCGATATAATGCTTGAGCGTGTCCGGGCTCGTATCCACGGAGACGATGAGCAGAGACATGACGCGGCTGTGCAGCAGGAACATGATGCTGCTGCGCTCCTGCTCTACGCTTCTGTGAGAGGAGAACAGGCGTATCTCATGCCCGTTCACCATGGCGGCGGACTCGATACCGAAGACGACCTGATTGTAAAACGGATTCTGCAGGGACGGCACGATGATGCCGATAGCTCCGCTGGAATTGCTGCGCAGGAGCTGGCCGAAAATATTGGGCACGTAGTTGAGTTCCTTGGCGGCGGCGAGGACCTTCTTCCTGACCTTATCGCTGACAGGGTACTTTGAGCCGCTGAGCACTCTGGAAGCAGACGCGACCGAGACCCCCGCGCGCTCTGCGACGTCGGAGAGGTTCGCGCCAACGGATGGCTGCTTCATTAGGTTCACCGTCCTTTCTTTTCCTGTGATATATAGTAAATCAACGTAAAGAAAACGTCAAGAAAAAAGAAAAGGTTTTCTATAAAAATCAAGCTTTTCAAATGTCGAAATCTTTAAGAGACTTTGAACACGCTCAAAAATGTCGGCTTCCTTATGCTATTTTTACAAAAAAGAACAAAAAATATTGTTTAGAAAGCAAAAGAAAATATACTTTACAGAAAACGTTTTCTGCTGTATTCTCAAATCATGATGCGGCGGCAGATATGACCCCGCACAGACAAACAATTTTACAGGAGGAAGAAAATGAAAAAAACACTGGCGATGATCCTTTGCCTCGTTCTCTGCGCAGCTCTGTTCGCAGGCTGCGGCAGCACCGCTGAAGCTCCCGCTGCGGCCCCCGCGGCAGACAGCGCAGCCGATGCGGCACCCGCAGAGGCAATAACCCTCAAGCTCGCTGACAACGGCGCAGACACCATGCCCAACGTTATCGCGGCGCGCAAGTTTGCTGAGCTCGCGAACGAGTACACCAACGGCACTGTCACCGTTGAGGTTTTCAGCAACGGCGTTCTCGGTGACGAAGCTTCCGTCGCTGACCAGCTTCAGGCCGGCACCCTCGACATGGCGCGTATCTCCACCACCGGTATGGCTCCCAGCTGCCCCGCACTCAGAGCAGCCTCCATGCCTTTCCTCTTCGCTACCGATCAGGCAAAGTATGACGCATTCGACGGCGAGTTCGGTCAGGCTCTGACTGAGGCAGTCCTTGAGGACACCGGCATTGTGAACCTCACCTACTTCTTCGCGACCGCACGTTCCTTCTATACCGTTGACAAGCCCATCACCTGCGTTGCAGACATGGCCGGATTGAAGATCCGCTCTCAGGAAGACCCCATCGTCATGGCTATGTTCGAGGCTCTCGGCGCGAAGGCCACCCCGATGAACTACTCCGAAGTCTACTCCGCACTCGAGACCAAGATCGTTGACGGCGCAGAGAACGATATGACCTCTTACTACACCTCCGGCCACTATGAGGTCGCTCCTTACTACAGCCTTGATAAGCACACTGCTCTCGGCTCCCTCTTCTGCATCAGCGGCAAGGCATGGGATTCCCTCAGCGCAGATCAGCAGGATGCACTCAAGAAGGCCGCTCAGGAAGCCTCCATGTACGACCGCGAGCTGCTTGAGACCTCCGAAGCTGAGTCCCGCGCAGCTGTCGAAGCAGGCGGCGCGACCATCATCGACGTCGACATTTCCGAATTCCAGGATGCTTGCAGCAGCGTTTACGAACTGTACCCCGAGCTCAAGGAGTACCTTGACCTGATCAAGTAATAGGCCTCGGACACAGACGACACTTTCCGTATAACGAGAGCATTCCGCTCTCGTTATACATTTAAAAAGGGGTTTTATAATGAAATTTGTCGACAAAGCAGATTCTTTTTTCAAGAAAATAATAAAAGTCGAAAAGGCTTTAGGCGCGCTGTCACTGTTTATAATGCTGGTCATTTGCTTCAGCGCGGTCATAATGAGATATGTTTTCAACGACCCGTGGACATGGAGCGAAGAGGTAATCCTCGTCATCCTTGTTATCTTCGGCTATCTCTGCATTTCAATTGACGTTTATAACGATGAGCATATCGCTCTCACGTTCCTGTATAACGCAGTACCCAAGTGGGCAAAGACAGCCTTGGACTGCCTGCGCCACGTTCTTATCGGGGGCTTTTTCCTCCTTATGGCTAAATACGGAGTTCAGATATACCAGATAAAGGCAAACAAGCAGCTGCCCGCGACCGGCTGGTCTCAGGGCATAGTTTACTTCGCGCAGGTAGTGGCTTCCGTTCTCGTGGTTTTCTTCTGCGTGATGAATCTTTTGAAGGTCATTGTCCACAGCGCGGACAAGAAGGAAGACAGCGCCGCGCAGAATGAAACTGAAAATGGAGGCGAAAGCGTATGAGCACAGTTACAACCGGCATCATTATCCTTTTCGGCACGCTCTTCCTTCTCATCTGCCTGCGCATACCGATAGCCTTCTCGCTCGGTATCGCGGCGGTCGTCAGCGCGCTCTACCTTGATATCCCCCTGCTCAACATCTTCATGAAGATGGTCACGAGCATGCAGAGCTTCGTCATAATCGCAGCTCCGTTCTTCATCGTCATGGCACAGATCATGTGCGACGGCGGCGTCACCAAGAAGCTCATGAACTTCTGCAACCTTATCGTCGGCCGCATCCGCGGCGGCACGGCGCTGGTGAACATCATCGTCTCCATGCTCTTCGGCGGTATCTCCGGCAGCTCCACTGCCGATGTTTCCTCCATCGGCGCTATGCTCATCCCCGCAATGGTGGATGAGGGCTACGACGCGGACTATTCCGTCGCTGTTACCGTTACCTCCTCCCTTGAGGGCGTCATGATCCCGCCCAGCCAGAACATGCTGTTCTACGCCGTGGCAGCCGGCAGCGGCCTGTCCATAAGCACTCTGCTTATCTGCGGCTATATCCCCGGTGTTCTTCTCACGCTCGGCCTGTGCATCCCCGCTCTCATCATCGCGAAGAAGCGCAACTACCCCATCATGGTCGTCAACACCCAGGGGCAGAAACTGAAGATCGTCTTTGAGGCGCTCGCCGGCCTGATGGCTATCGTCATCATCGTCGTCAGCACCACCTGCGGTATATGCTCGGCTACCGAGTCTGCCGCTATCGCTGCGGTTTACGCTCTGCTGGTCTCCGTGTTCATTTACAAGTCCCTGACCTTCAAGCAGTTTGTAAACTCCTTCTTCTCCGCGCTTCCGATCATGGCAATGTCTCTTGCTATCATCGCCTGCTCCAACGCGTTCAGCTACGTGATGAGCTATCTCAAAGTGCCTGAGCTCCTCAGCAACGCCGTTCTCAGCATTTCCCATAACCCCAACGTCATCATCCTTCTCATGCTCATGCTGATGATCCTGCTGGGCTGCTTCATGGATATGGGCGTTCTGATCTTTGTCTCCACGCCTATCCTTTATCCTCTGGCTGTCGGCACCCTCGGCATGAACCCGTACCACTTCGGCGTCGTGCTGGTGTTCGGCTTTGCTATAGGTCTCTGCACTCCCCCTGTCGGTACCTCTCTGTTCCTCGGCTGCAAGATCGGCAAGATATCGGTGGAAAGCTCGCTCAAGGCTTTCATGCCGTTCTATCTTATCATGCTCATGCTGCTGTTCGTCTTCGCATATGTTCCCGAGGCTTCTCTCTGCCTGCCGAGGTGGCTGGGCCTTACGGTATAAGTGTGGCATGGCGGTGAACAATGGTCATCAACGAATTTTCACTGAAGGCGCTTACCGGGTTCTATGAGAACGAACTGGTAAATAACTTCCTCAGCTTCTGGCTTCCCAGGTGCGAGGACAAGGAAAACGGCGGCTTTCTCAACTGCTTTGACAATAAGGGAGAACACCTCGTTTCCAAAAACAAATACTGCTGGAGCCAGGGGCGCTTTGTCTGGATCTTCTCGAAGCTTGCCTCCACCGAGGCGCCCATTTTCTCGGACGCGCAGCGGGCGGAATTTCTGAGACTTGCCAAGAACGGTGCGGACTTTCTCGAAGCGCATGCGCTCATCCCGGGCAGGAATATATGCTCCTTCCTGCTCAATGAAAAGGGAGACCCCATACTCGCCGACGGCGCTGACAGACTCGATATGAGCATCTATGCCGACTGCTTCGTGATAGCCGGCATGGCAATGTACGCGCTCCAGTCGGGCGAGGAGGGGAAATACAGGTTCGCGAAGGAGCTCTATCTTTCCGTCCTCGACAGAGTGGAAAGAAACGACTTCCAGACGCTCCCGTACCCCCTGTCCAAGAGCCTGCGCGCGCACGGGATACCTATGATCCTCTCCAACATTTCAAAGGATATCCACTTTGCGGCAAAGCGTTTTGATCCGGAGTATGCCGGTACCGCGGCGGAGAATATGTGGCGCTTCTCAAGCGACACGCTCAGCCACTTCATGGACGGCGATCACCTTATACATGAGGTGATAACGGCGGATAACAGGTTCTTCCCCCAGACGCTGGGCGATCACATTAACCCCGGCCACTCCATCGAGGACGCGTGGTTCATGCTTGACTCGGCGGAGATAAACGGGCACAGCGAGAGCTTTGCGGATATCTTCCAAATGGTACTCTCCACGCTTGATGCGGGCTGGGATGAGCAGTACGGCGGCATCCTGCATTTCGCCTCCGTCCGCGGCGGCGAGCCTGACGGGGACAACAGCGGCTTTGAAACCGAGCCCATGTCAGTGCAGCTCAGCGGCTGGGGCGATAAGCTCTGGTGGCCGCACTCCGAGGCGCTGTACACGACGCTGCGCTGCTATGCGCAGTCCGGTGACGCGCGCTTCCTGGATTGGCACGAGAAGGTCTTCAACTATGCCTACAGCACCTTCCCCAATACCGACCCGAACATAAGAGAATGGGTACAGATCCGCGAGCGCAGCGGCGACGCCTGCGAGAAGGTCGTCGCGCTGCCGGTAAAGGATCCGTACCACGTAATGAGAAACCTAATCTTGATAATAGAGCTGCTGTATAAGATCGCAGCCGGAGAACAGTGATGAAAAAAGAATTTTTCGTAGATAAACTTCGCGTTGTAATTACGGACACCCGAGATGAGATGGGCGCGGCAGCAGCTTCCGACGCGGCAGAGTACATGCGCGCGCAGATAGCAAAGCTCGGCGGCATCTCCGCCATCTTTGCCGCGGCGCCATCGCAGAACGAGGTGCTCGAGCATGTGAGCCATGCGGATATTGACTGGAGCAAGGTCACGGCGTATCATATGGATGAGTATGTCGGCCTCGCGCCTGACGCCCCGCAGCGCTTCGCAAGGTATCTGGATGAGCATATCTTCTCGAAGGTGAATTTCGGCAAGGTCAACTATCTTGCCGGAGACGACGGGAAGCTCAACCCCGTCTATAGCGACATGTTCACCCACAACCGCGCGGATATATGCTTCATGGGCATCGGTGAAAACGGGCACATCGCCTTTAACGATCCCCCTGTCGCCGACCTCTTTGACGATAACTTTGCCAAGGAAGTGAAGCTGGACGATGTCTGCCGCATGCAGCAGGTACACGACGGCTGCTTTGCAAGCTTTGACCTTGTCCCCGAGAAGGCCATCACGCTTACCGTGCCTACCCTCCTGCGCACGAGCAAGCTGATCTGCGCCGTTCCCGGTTCGACGAAGGCAAAGGCCGCGTATGATATGCTCAACGGCCCCATCGGCGTTGAGTGCCCCGCGTCATCGCTCAGACTGCACCCAGACGCGACTCTGTATCTGGACGCTGACGCCGCGGCGCTGCTGAAGGTATAAGCTTCATGCCGTCTCACGGAAAGCAGGGGAGCCTGCTCACAGGTTTTTCTGTGACAGGCTCCGCTTTCCGCGGGCGGCATTTGTACGATTTTTAAAGGAGAGCTATGAAAACTGTTTTCACGAACGGCAGAATTATCCTCGCTGACAGGATCCTCGACGGCTACAGCGTGATCGTCGAGGACGGCGTTATCTCTGACGTGACCAGGGGCAATACCGCGGCGGACAAGGTCGTCGACCTTGGCGGCCGCTACCTCGCTCCCGGCTTTATCGACATGCACACCCACGGCGCGGGCGGCCATGATTTTATGGACGGCACCGAGGAAGCCATAAAGGGCGCGTGCATGACCCACCTGAGCCACGGCACGACCTCCATCGTACCCACGACGCTCACCTGCCTCAACAGCGAACTGTTCAATTTCTTTGAGGTCTTCCGCAAGGTCAAGGCCGGCTGGCACGAGGGACCGAACCTTCTCGGCATACACCTTGAAGGCCCGTTCTTCAACGCCGCGCAGGCCGGTGCGCAGGACCCCAAGTTCCTGCAGCTGCCGACGAGGGAGAACTTCATGCCGATCCTTGAGGCCGGCGGCGCGGACATTATGAGGATCTCCGTGGCCGTTGAGCTTGAGGGCGCGCTCGAACTCGGCGAAGAGCTCAAGAAGCGCGGCATCATCGCCGCCATCGGGCATTCAGACGCAACTTATGCCGAGGTCGCGAAAGCGGTCAAGGCCGGGTACAGCTTCGTGACACATCTGTACTCGGGCATGTCGGCGCTGCACCGCGTCGGCCCGTACAGAGTGCTCGGCGTTGTGGAATCGGCCTATCTGTTCGATGAACTCGGCGTTGAGATAATTTCGGACGGAAAGCATCTGCCGCCGGAGCTTCTGAGACTGATAGTCAAAAACAAGGGCATCGACAACATCTGCCTTATCACCGACTCCATGCGCGGCGCCGGAATGCCCGAGGGCTCACGCCCCAAGCTCGGCAGCCTCACGAACGGGCAGGAGACGCTCATCCGCGACGGCGTCGCGATGATGCCCGACCTCAAGGCCTTTGCCGGAAGCGTCTGCACTACCGACAGATGCGTGCGCACCATGTATAAGCTCGCGGGCGTGTCCCTGCCTGACGCTGTGCGCATGATGACCGCGAACCCCGCGAGGGTGCTCGGCATAGACGGCAGCAAGGGCACGATCGCGAAGGGCATGGATGCAGACCTCGTCGTTTTCGATGAGGACATCAATATCTCCTCGGTGTATGTCGGAGGAGAGCCGCGCTATACGGCAGAGTGATCAATATACGGAGGAACCTGAATTATGCAAATGACATGGCGCTGGTACGGCGAGGGCAACGACCCCATCACCCTTGCCGATATCAAGCAGATCCCCGGTGTGACCGGCATCGTCTGGGCGCTTCACAATAAGCTGCCCGGAGAGATATGGACCGTTGAGGAGATAGAGGAGGTCCGCCAGCAGATCGAAGGCGCGGGCTTCAACATGGACGTGGTCGAATCCGTGAACGTCCATGACGATATTAAGATCGGCCTGCCCACTCGGGACGGGCTTATCGAAAACTACAAGGCCACAATGCGCAACCTCTCCAAATTCGGCGTGAAGGTGATATGCTATAACTTCATGCCTATCTTTGACTGGACGCGCACGGACCTGTTCCACCCGGTGGGTGATGGCTCAACTGCACTGTTCTATCAGAAGGACATGATCCGCGATGACTACAAGTCCATGGCCGAGTATATCCTCAGCTTCACCGAGAAGTACAACATGACCTTCCCCGGCTGGGAGCCTGAGAGAATGGCAAAGCTTGATGAGCTGTTTGCCGCTTACAAGGACGTGACCAAGGAAAAGCTCTGGGATAACCTGCGCTACTTCCTCGAAGCACTCATGCCAACCTGCCATGAGACCGGCATCAAAATGGCCATCCACATGGACGATCCCCCTTGGGACATCTTCGGCCTGCCGCGCCTGCTCGTGGATGAGGCGAGCATCGACCGCTTCCTCAAAATGGTCGACGATCCGTATAACTGCCTCACCCTCTGCTCCGGTTCGCTGAACGCAAACCCCGAAAACAACGTCGCGGACATCGTACGCAGGCACTGTGACCGCATCGCCTTTGCCCACATCCGCAACATCCACCATTTCGACAACGGCGATTTCTCCGAGGCCGCCCACCGCGACTGCTGCGGCGAGACCGGCATCATCGATATTCTCCGCGCCTACCATGAGAACGACTATCAGGGCTACATCCGCCCGGATCATGGCCGTCAGCTGTGGGAGGAAGGCCCCGGCACCTGCCGCCCGGGCTACGGCAAGTATGACCGTGCCCTTGGCATCCAGTACATGCTTGGCGTGTGGGATCTGCTGGACAGACTGAAAGAGGAAAAGAACAATGGCTGAGCTTATTTTGAACGCCGACGGCATAAAGGATCGTGCCGCATGGACGGAAAAGGGCTACAGACTCCCGGAATATGACCGGGACGCTATGATCGCCCTGACAAAGGCCGAGCCTGAGTGGGTACACTTCGGCGCGGGCAATATATTCAAGGCCTTCCAGTGCCGTGATCTTCAAAAGCTTCTCAATAACGGCACGGTGCGCAAGGGCGTCATCGCCGTTGAACGCCGGAAAAAGGGCGAGGACACCCACGACGGCCTCACCGTGGCCGTTACGCTGAAGGCCGACGGCACCGTTGAGAAGGACGTCATCGGCTCCATCGCCGAGACCTGCTATCTCTACGGCGGCGAGGAGCGCCTTACCGAGATATTCTGCGCGCCGATGCTCAAAATGGTGAGCTTCACCGTCACCGAGAAGGCGTACTCCATCACGGATTCCGCCGGTTCCCTGACAGCTGAGGTCACCTCGGACATGGAAGTCGGCCCCGATAAGGCGGCAAGCTACATGGGCAAGCTCACGGCGCTGCTGTACGCGCGCTATCGCCGCGGCGCGCTGCCCGTCGCCATGGTCAGCATGGATAACTGCTCCCATAACGGCGATAAGCTCAAGGCAGCCGTCACCGCCTTTGCCGATGCTTGGGTCGGTAACGGCCTTGCCGAGGAGGGCTTTGCGCGCTATGTCCATGACGGCAGCCGCGTCAGCTTCCCCTGGACGATGATCGATAAGATCACCCCCAGCCCCGATATGACTGTGGGCGCGATGCTGGAGAAGGACGGCCTGCACGGCTTCACCCCTGTGCGCAGCGAGCGCGGAACAGTCACCGCCCCTTACGTCAATGCCGAGGAGACGGAGTACCTCATCATTGAGGACAGCTTCCCGAACGGGAGACTCCCGCTCGACAAGGCCGGCATCATCTATACCGACCGCGCGACTGTCGACAAGGTGGAGCGCATGAAGGTCACGACCTGCCTCAACCCGCTGCACACGGCGCTTGCGGTATACGGCTGCCTGCTGGGCTATGACCGTATCTGGAAAGAAATGAAGGATGAGGAGCTTGTGCGCCTTATAAAGACCATTGGCTATAAAGAGGGGCTGCCGGTCGTGACCGACCCGGGTATAATCGACCCGAAGGAGTTTATCGACACCGTCGTGAACGTGCGCCTTGTGAACCCCTTCATGCCTGATACGCCTCAGCGCATCGCGACCGATACCTCCCAGAAGCTGCCCATCCGCTACGGCGAGACGATAAAGGCCTACATGGCCTCCGAAACGCTTGATGTGCAGCAGCTGCGCATGATCCCGCTGGTCTTTGCCGGTTGGCTGCGCTACTTGATGGCCGTGGACGATAACGGCAACGCGTTTACCCCGAGTCCCGATCCGATGCTCGGTGAAGCGCAGAGCTATGCCGCAGCTTTCCGTCTCGGCCAGCATATCACCGCCGCCGAGGCTATGGATAAGCTCTCAGGCCTGCTTTCGAGCGAAAAAGTATTCGGCGTCGATCTTATACAGTGCGGTCTTGCCGAGCGCGTCTGCGAATACTTCGTAGAGCTCATCGCCTCTCCCGGCGCTGTGAGAGGAACATTGAAAAAATATACGATGTGAATTCGGCCGAATAGGAAAAAGGTATTTGCTAAAGCACGGTCAAAGCATGCCAACATAGCAGCTCTTACATAGGATGCTGCATCGAACCGAAACAGCACCAATATAAATTTATACCGACGCAAATCTTGAGTATCCATGCGCAATTTGTCATGACCCATAGTTCGCGGTATACTCACATCAAAAACAGCATGAAATAGAGGCAAAATTATGCGGTTGTTTATTGAACAATCTGCCAGCACGGCGGA
>OIWS01000518.1_pt1 | contig 48896 bp, 29 predicted proteins | sample 1587611 | NCBI WGS metagenome assembly OIWS01 (sample SAMEA3888919, study PRJEB22519) | human gut metagenome | biome: human gut; feature: human-associated habitat; material: faeces | place: Denmark | collected 2010 | reverse complement strand
CTCCATACACTCCTTTTAAAAAAGCCGCAAACTCCTTGGAGTAGCGGGTTCCTTCTGCCTTCAGCTCATAAGAATCGGAGAAGTATCGGTTGTTCTGCTTGTCGTACCATCTGCGTCTTCTGACAATTAAGTCAACACCTTTGTCGCGGATCGGGAAGTCACGTATAGTTACGGCTTCACAGAACCCTTTGGATTCGATTTCAGGGTTCTCTTTATAATCAACCTTAACTGATTCGTCAAGATAGATGCGAATAAGGGACGCCTCTTCTTCTACACGTACTACTTCAAAATTTGAAAGTATCTCTGATGGCAGTATCAACTGTGCCAATGCTAATAATCCTTGATTGTTCATAGCACAAAGGTATAAATTTTCTATAGAATCAAAAAGTTTCCCCCTAGATATATCGGGTGAGCCCTGTTATCGGCCGTGTCGTGCAAAAACAATAAGGTTGATATGGGAGACTACATGGCAGAAAGAGACTCTATTATACAAGAGAATAAAACAAAGACACAACAACTTAACGAGCTGAACGGCATCATTACCACTATTGCTACAGGCTTAGACAGCATTGCCCTTCAAGAAAACATTCTTTTCACCAACCAAGGGCGTGACGGTGTAAAACTCGACCGCCACCAGATAGCAGCCAACCTGAACCACATGGCCGATATCTTGGCGCGACAAAGAAAGAAGATACAACTGCTTCAAGACTCTTTGGCAAACCGAAGCTCGTCTGAAAGTGTTGAACGCCTACAAAAGGTGGTTGAATTTCTTAACCAACAGTTGGCCGAAAAAGATAAGGTGATACAATCGTTGCGAGCCGACCTAAACAATTCGAAGAAAGACATCACGCAGCTGCGAGCATCGTTGTCTGACATGCGCACGCGAGCCGATAGGGCTGAAAAGAAATCGAAAACCCTTACAACAGCCTTATCAAAACAAGACGAGATTATAAACGAGTGTTACATAAAAATAGGCACGAAGAAACAACTGTCGGCAGCAGGATTGCTGAAAGGCGGCTTCTTGCAAAAGAAGAAAGTAAACTATGAAGATGTAGACAAGAGCAAGTTTAACGCTGTCGACATTCGTAAGTGTCGCGAAATATCGTTGAAGTCGAGCAATCCGAAAATCCTGACGCCACAACCCAGCAACCGCTCTTATCATTTTGAAGAAAGCGGCGACGGGCATTGTGTGCTCGTTATAACCAACCCCACCCTATTTTGGAGCGTGAGCAATTATCTAATTATACAACTATAAAAAAACTTACCACTATGATGAAGAGAACTATTCTTTCACTGCTTTTTGGCACCGCAAGCATGTTTGCAATGGCACAAAACCAAACCGTTTCGCACGTAGTGCAACGTGGCGAAACCCTTGAAAGCATTGCCGAATATTATAATGTGAGTGTTGAAGATATTGATAAGGCTAACCCTAATATGGATGGGGTGGTGTATGTGGGGTTGAAGCTTACCATACCAACAAATAGTACCATTCAAAACAGTGTCACTAAAGAAGAGAGACAAAGTGTAAATGAAGTTACGAAACGTAACGTACAGTTACAAAATACGGACAGTTATGTTGCCAAAGATAACGGAAATATGTCTAACCACCGAACAAGCTCCAATAATTTGTTAGAATATGGAGGAGGTAGTAGCTTTTCATTCTTATACCAGTCTGATGCAAAGCTGTATGGTTTTCAATTGGAGTTGGGCACGAATTTATTTTGCTTATCAACATCTATTATTAGCAACTTAAAATTTGGGGGAAAAGCCACATCAGCTTCAACTGCTTGGATGGGAGGAGGAGTTAGACGCAAGTTGGTCATTGCAGATAATTTTCTCATTCAAGGCAAACTTTACCCTTATATAGGACTTTCTCAAAGTAACACGCCTAAAAACATAGAAATTGGTCAAGAAGCAGAAGATAAAACCGAGTTTACTTATGGAGCATCTGCCGATGTATCTGTTGGAATAAAATTGTGGAATACAGGAAAAGGAAATTCAACTTTTTTACACGTTGGTTATGTAATAATGGCAAGTGAATTTAAAACCAGAGATATGATTAAAGGTGGATGCTTAATGGTAGGACTTACAACAGTAATAAAATGAGAAGTTTCTTTATATCGATCTTTCTATTAGGATTGACAAGCACAACAATAAAAGCCCAAGACGCCATCATCTATCGTGATGGCCGTGTAAAGGAAGTGAAAATTATTCAGACCAACAACGACAAGACGTTGTTTAAAGAGGCTGGTAACAAACATGCTGTAGAAGAATATGTTGACAACAAGCAAGTGTTTATGCTAAAGTTTAAAACGCGCGGCAATGTAGTGTTTAACGCCAATGGCGAGCGAATACTCGCCACCTCTGAACGCATACAAATACCGAAAGATGCCATTGTGGTTTATTATAAAGATGGCCGAGAGGTGCCAGCCTATAACCTAACGATGGATGCTAACGTAGTGTCGTTTAAGCCGAACAAGAAAGCTAAATATAGACCGATATATTCGGCAAAGTCGGAGGTGTTTATGATACGCTATCCTGATGGCACACGCGACATCTTGACCAACCTTGCCGTTGAAGAACAGCGCCAGCGTGAACGTGAAGCTGAAGAGGCAAGGCTAAAAGCGCAGCGTGAAGCCGTAGTGGCCGACTCGATAAAGCAGGCAACAGTAGAAGCCGCAGCCTCAGAAACAAACCCGAAGAAAGCCACCATCATAACAAAGAAAGGCATGCGCATGAAGGTTTGGGTGTGCAGCGAAACAGACAGCATGGTGTCGTATAAGAAAACAAATTCAAGCAAGGCCGCCATCTTCAATATGAGCAAGGCCAAGATAAAGAGCATTGTTTATTAAAAAGAGCGGCATATATATGAAACGTTTTTCTCGTATAATAGCAATGTTTGCAATGGTCTTCGCTTCCTTTTCATACAGCTGTTATGGGCAAGACATTGTAAACCTAAGCCATATTGTGCAACGTGGTGAGACGCTTGAAACGCTGGCCGACAGGTATCGACTAACGACAGAAATGCTGAAAACCGTAAATCTTGATATGGACACCTTCTATACAGGTTTAGAGATAGTGGTGCCTGTTGACAAAAAGTATTTGTGTCTACGCTCGGAGGAAGATGGCGAAATGATACTGGAAGACATGGCCGGATATTTTTCTGAGTATCAAGAAGCATCACGAATATTCGACTTGGGCAACTACAAGAAGGCCAACGACTTGTTTGAATCCACCATACGCAATCATGGCAAATTTCTGCCTTGCGAGGAAGCCTATTTTGGCAAAGCCATGTGCGCCTATCATCGCAAGAAATGGAGTACGGCCGTTGAAGGCTTTGAACAGGTTATCAGCATAGACGATTGTCCTAAAGAGCTAAAAGAGCAAAGCCGTAAACTAATGGCCGAGGCGGAAGAGCAACGTGATGCACGAGCTGAACGCACGGCCAGCATTTTTAGCAGTCTGTTTCAAGTTGTGGCCGAAGCGGGCACTGCCTACATGGCGGCCAGCCAGGCTAACAATGGTATGCCTGGATACAACTATGCGTCCATGCCACAAGGCACCAGTTTAGGAAGTATGAACAATGCCGAGTTAACAAACTATGTAAACACAAGCCTTGGTCAGCTTGCCAACTACTCGATGATGCAAGTGGCAATGCAATGGAAGCAAGAAGAAATGCAAATGAAAACAGGCTTCGCCTCAACCTATCGCCAGTTTCACGGTAAAGACCCATCAGAAGAAGAAGTGCAAGCAGCATACAACAGCTATATGCAAAGCAAAGGCAATGCATACCAAACCGTGCAGCAAGCAAGCAGCGGACTGTATGACAGAGAATTGGGGGTGAGCAGTAGTAGCGGCAGTACTAACAAGAAGGGCCCGTCGGGCTATGCATGTTCAGTGTGCCGAGATACTCATGTTTGTCAAACTTGCAATGGTTCTGGTTGGCAAGACGGCATGGGAGATAATCATGACCACTATGGAGCTGGTATCAATAAGATACCTTGTGCAAATTGTAGTAATGGACATTCAAAAGGAGATGGTTTATGTCACTTCTGCAAATAGAAACTAAATTATGCTTTTTTATAAGCAATCGAAATATTAATAGTATATAACTTAAGACAAGAAACAGATGAAATTAAACAAATTAGCAAAGCTACTAATTTCTTTCGCTATTACAGCAATACCTCTAATTTTCACGTCTTGTAGTGGTGGAGACGATAATAATGAAGAAAATATAGATTCGCCTAATCAAGACAAGACAGAGATTCGTCATAATGTCTCTATAGAAAACCAATTAAAAAACACTTCTTGGAAACAATATAAACGAATTAGTGGAGGACGAACTCTTACAAACATGGAGAGAACCCTTTCGTTCACATCAACACCTATAGAATATGGAAACTATGGAACGTTTTATAGACTAAAATCTGGAAACAAGTATAGTGGAATATGGTGCGTATTAGAAGATGGCTCTCTTTGGATAACTTCTTATAAATCTGATTATGATGCGAAAGGGAAAGGAGAAAATGCAGCTGGATACGGTGCAGGCAAACTGCAAATGCTCAAAAATAGCACCAATGAGCTTGTTTACTGTATGAAGTTGGCTTCTGAAGATACTTATTACTATTATACCTCCATAAACACAGAGGGGGATAGTGATCCAGACAACGGTTCTACTTCATACGAAAAACCAGACATAGCCTTTAACGACTTCACAGCTTATCAAACCAAGTTGAAAGTGGTATACAAAATATACAATAAGGATAAGGCTAAGGTGACCTCTGCCAAGGTTTACTATGGTACAAGTTCAAATCCCACAAAGTCTGTTTCAGCAACCGTCTCGGGCGTTCTTATTACAGCCAACATATCTGGTCTTAAGAAAGGCACAACTTATTATGTTAAGTGTGTTGCTACAGGTAAGGGAGGCACAACTACAACAGGTACAACAAAAGTTATAACAAATTACTAAATTAAGGGTTGCGCACGACACGAATGAAGTGCAGATAAAAATGAAGATATAACCTTTAACCACAAAAGCCGCGGATATACGGTTAGGGGTATTATTCATTTATAATTATTCACTTTAAAAGTTGCGCACGACACGAACATAGTGTACGAAATTATGAGAATAAAAACATTAGCATTGCTCGCAATTCTTTTTATGGGATTGTCATTTGTCAGTTGCTCAAGTGACGACAACGATGACGATGGTGGTAACAACACAGAGATTGTAGAAAGTATCGTTGGAACATGGAAATGGAGTGATGATGAGGGATACCAGCTCATCACTTTCAAATCGAATGGAAAAGGAACCATGAAAGAGGTTGACAAAGATGGGGTTTACGAAGAATCTTTCAGCTATTCTTACAATGCCAGCAAAAAAGTTTTGAAGATTAATTGGGATGACGATGATACAGCAGAATGGACAGTCACCTCTTTAACAAGTAAAAATCTTGTTGTTAAGGATGAAGAAGGAAACAAATTAACATTGACGAAACAATAATTAAAAACTCCTTTCAGCCTCACGTATATTGTGAGGTTGAAAGATTCATTACACAATGGCTATGAAATTTTTCAATACAAAAGCTACAGCATTTTCACTTTTGTCCTTCGTCATCATTGTTGGTTCTTTGTTTACGAGCTGTAGTTCAGACGATGACGACTCTCCATCTAACAAAGAACACGATTCGTCTCTGTATGGAGAATGGGTTGCAAACGATGATAACAAGTATGTTCACGATTATTATAATTTCAGTTCTGACGGAACAGGTATTCACGGTTCTTTCGAGAGCGATATTGAATGGGTGAACGAAGAAGACAATATAACATGGTACACTGTCGACAATAAGTATTTATACATTGACGGCACAAAACGCCAATACTCATGTGATGGTTCAACACTACACATAGGAAACAAAACTTATTACGAAAAATAATCACTTTTAATTAATTTAAAGGTTGCGCACGACACGAACATAGTGTATAAAATGATGAAAAAGATAAAGTTATTCTCATTGATGTTCCTCTTTGCTATGGTAGGAACAATGTTTACAGGCTGTAGTTCTGATGATGATGATAATGATGGTAACGAACTTGTAGGATATTGGCTTAGATATGAAGATAATGATCAGTATATGGAGGAGTTTGGGTTCTTTGCCGATGGAACTTGTAACTATACCGAATCATATGAACCTGATGATGACAGTGACAACTTAGAACCTGAATACGATTTCGGAGAAGGAACATATACTGTAAAAGGGAACAAATTGATAATGCGACTTACATTTGGTGACGAGACTGAAACATGGACATATACCATCAAATCTGTTAAGAGTAAAAAACAGCTCATTCTAAAAGACGATGAAGGTGACACATACACCTTTGGCTACTATAAAAAATAAGAATACAAAAAAGCGTGGATGCTCTTTGCCTAAAGTTAGCAATTGAGCATCCACGCTTTTATTGTTACACCCTTTAGGGTTTCACTTTTTATTGTTTAAGCCTCGTTAGCGCGAGGCGTTAGGTGTATAGTTGGCCGTTAAAATCTTATCGTTGGTAACACCCTTGTTTGTGGCAGATGTAGGATGTTTCGCAGCGTAATGATGTTTGGCCAGTGCCGTCGTGTTCTTATGTTGCACCTCTGGTTTCAACCAGCTGGCGCCACTGAACGCAAGATTATCAGTGTATTCGAAATCGAGCTCGGGCAATGACAGTGGGTCTGGTTTATAGGGAACGTGTAGTTTTTCTACCACCTCTACCTTTACCATTGCCACGCCTTGTGAAAGCATGCCCAACTCTTTGGCGGCTCCCCACGACAAGTCGATAATGCGTCCGCGTTTAAACGGTCCGCGGTCGGTAACACGTACCACCACTTCTTTGCCGTTTGAGGGATTGGTCACTTTCAGCAGTGTACCAAAAGGGTGTGTTTTGTGCGCGCAGGTAAGGCTGTCGTGATGCAGCCTTTCACCATTACTGGTGCGAGCACCAGTGGCGCGTTTCGAATAGAACGAAGCCTTGCCAGTTTGCTGTGTCTTTGCCCCACGGCTTTTACTTTGAGCACCAGCCTGAGCAAGGCCCGTTATTAATGCAATTACAATTAAAAATAATACTTTAAACTCTGTCTTTTTAAAAATCTTTTTAATGATCACGTTAAAAAAAGTTTGGTTAAACAGGGTGTGTGTGGTTTACACGATGCCCTGAGCCATCATGGCGTTGGCCACTTTCATAAAGCCAGCCACGTTTGCGCCCTTCACATAGTCGATGTATCCATCAGGCTGTGTTCCGTACTTGACGCATTGCTCATGGATGGAGTGCATGATATAATGCAGCTTCTCGTCCACCTCGTTTTCGCTCCAGTTTAAGCGAATGGCATTCTGTGTCATTTCCAGTCCCGAGGTTGCCACACCGCCAGCATTGACGGCCTTCCCCGGCGCGAAGAGTTGATGTGCTGCCACAAACTTGTCAACGGCTTCGGCGGTACAACCCATATTCGACACTTCGGCCACACACATAGTACCGTTGTCGATGAGTTTTTGCGCGTCGTTGCCGTCCAGTTCATTCTGCGTGGCGCACGTGAGAGCAATATCCACCTTTTGTCCCCAAGGCTTCTCGCCTGGGAAGAATGTGGCGCTGCTGTATTCGTCGGCATACGGCTGGCAGATATCGTTACCCGAGGCCCTTAATTCGAGCATAAAGTCAATCTTTTCGCCGCTGATGCCTTCGGGGTCGTAGATGTATCCGTCGGGGCCGCTGATGGTTACCACCTTGGCACCCAGCTCAGTAGCCTTCTTTACGGCTCCCCATGCCACATTACCAAATCCGCTCACGGCAACGGTTTTACCTTCGAGCGACAGGCCGCGTGTGGCCAGCATCTGTTTTACAAAATACAGCGCACCGAAACCGGTGGCTTCGGGTCGGATTTTCGATCCTCCCCATTCAAGACCCTTTCCAGTAAGCACGCCTTCCCACTTGTGGGTAAGCTTTTTATACATGCCGAAGAGGTAGCCTATCTCACGGGCTCCTACGCCGATATCGCCGGCGGGCACGTCTTCATCGGGTCCGATATTGCGGTACAGCTCGGTCATGAACGCTTGACAGAAGCGCATAACCTCAGCATCTGACCGCCCACGTATAGAGAAGTCGGCACCACCTTTACCGCCACCCATGGGCAGTGTGGTAAGTGCGTTCTTGAATGTTTGTTCAAATCCGAGGAACTTGAGAATAGAGAGGTTTACCGAAGGATGGAACCTCAATCCACCTTTATATGGGCCAATGGCACTATTGAACTGCACGCGGTAGCCAATGTTTACATGCACCTCGCCTTTATCGTCGGTCCATGGCACGCGGAACGTGATAATACGTTCAGGCTCAACCAGTCTTTCAATGAGTTTTGCTTTTTCAAATTCGGGATGCTGATTATATACATCCTTAATTGACAGCAGCACTTCTTTTACAGCCTGAATATATTCGGGCTCACCCGGATGTCTACGCTCCAGGTCTTGGATAATTTTCTCAACGTTCATAGTAGCAATCTTAGTTAGTATATATAGTAAAAGGTCAGGTATTTGTGACTTTATGTAATGATCACGGTGCAAATGTAGTCTTTTTCTCTTTTAACGCCAAATATTTTTGCAGTATTTCACTTTTTTTAGTTGCATAATGGCTTGTTAATGTTTAATTTATCGCACAGGCGACCCCTAATGTGTTCGAGCACAGCTTTTAATTGTTGTGCCAGGCGTTCGCGCTCGTTGGGTGCCGTAGATGCAATATTAGCAGGCGTGATTGGCAAAAAAACATCGTGCTGCTGGGGCATGAGCATGGTGAGCAGTGGCAACGCTTTATGTGCCGCCTTTGCCACCTTATTTATATAGGCGGTGTGGCGTTCAGCCTCTGGCACGTTGTTGCTGGCTGTAGGTGTAAGAAGCGCCAAATATTCGTCCAGCGCCTTAAGGGTTTGTGTAAGGATGTCGCGTTCAGCCTCGATATCACCCTCGGCAAAAGCTGTAAGCGGAGCAAAGAAGTCGGGGGCGCTGTCGGTCTCGGCTTCGGTTGCCACGTCGTTCGGCACAAAAGGCTGCCTTGTGATCTGTGTGAGCGTGGCCGCCAGCGTGTGCATAGAGAAGGGTTTCAGCAAACAGGCATCAAAGCCCGCTTGACGCAGGCTGGGCACCATGCTATCATCGTGCGCTGTCATGGCCACCACCTTCATGTGGCTGTGGTCGATATGGTGTATGAGGTCGGTGCCCGACATTTCTGGCATTTCGATATCGGTAAACAGCACGTCGGGGTGTTGTGTTGCGATGCTTTCCAGCGCCTCGTTCACGTGCTGCGTGGCGAGCACCTTCAGTGGTGTGCCCCCCAACTGTGCCAGCATCTCGCCCAGCAATTGCAGTTGCAAGGCATCATCGTCAAGAACTAACACGGTTAGCCCTTGTCGTGCCGTAGATGATAGCTTAGGAGCGGGCGTGGCCGCACTGGGGGTTGAAGCCTCAACCTGAGGCACTACCTTCATGGGCAAGCGCACCGTAAAGGTAGAGCCCTTGCCCACTGTTGATGTAACACGAATGGTTCCGCCCAGCAGTTGCACGGTCTCGCGCGTGATAGACAGGCCCAGACCTATGCCCTCAATGCCTTGAGCACCAGGCAAACGGGTAAAGGCATCAAACACACATTGTTGCTCGTCAGAGGTCATGCCACGGCCCGTATCGGTTACGGCCAGCGTCAGCCAGCCAGCGACCAGGCGTAAGGTGATAGTCACCCCACCCTCGTCAGTATATTTTAGAGCGTTGCCCACCAGGTTGTTCAATATTTGTTTCACGCGGAATGCATCGGCTCTACACATACGTTGTGCCCCCTCGTCGGCATCGGTATGCAGCGTTAGGTTCTTGGTTTGTGCCATGGGGCGCATCTCGCCCACCACCTCATTGGCTAAACGTAGCGGCACAAACGACACGTTATGCAGTTCGGCCTTTCCGCTTTCTAACAAATGATAATCGAGCAAGGCCGACACCAAACGATGCAGATGAGAGGCCGAACTGCCTATGTTGTTCAGATACCCCGTGGCCTTAGCGCCTTGCACATAAGGTTGCAGCAGTTCGATAAAGCCCGCGATTGATGCTGCTGGCGCCTTGATGTCGTGCGTGATGGTGAGCAAAAGGCGCTCGCGTTGCTGCATCAGTTTTTCGGTCTCGGCTTTGGCCTCAACAAGGCGCTGACGGTGTAGGCGGTCGCGACGCACATCGCGCAAGATGTAGGTGAGCAAGATGGCGGCCGACCCAATGGCCATCAACGCCAGCAACACGATACGAAGGATGGCACCTTCGCGCGAGGTCATCGATTGGTCGACGGCTTTTCGTAAGGCTCGTTGCTCAGACTTTTGTATATCGCGCAGCAGCTGTCCGGTGCGGTCGGCTACCACCAAACTAACCTGTTGCAGACGACGGTAGCGACTGCTAACGGCATCTTGACGGCGGTTTGAAGCTTGCTTCTCGGCCAGCTGTATATCGGCCAGCACATGGGCCACCGAGTCGGCAATATTAATGGCCTGCTGCATGCTGTCGGCCTGGGCCTGATGGGCAATGGTTGTGATGCCCACCGTATCGGCATGCTGTCGGCGAAAGGCATCGCCTAACCTACGAAAGAAGCCTCGTTTACTGCGTTCAACCTCATACACCGTTTCGTGTCGCAACACGTTTCCGGTGGTTTTGGGATGGATAACCACCGAGTCGCGCCCATCTTTCAACGCCTCTACCCTACTGCGATAATAGGCTTCGCGATGGTCGGCGCCCAGCAGTTCGGTCACCTTTTGGGTGTTTTCGCGTTTTTGCTGCATATATACCAACAAGGTGTCGACACGCTTGCGCTGGTTGCCCGCCACCAACAGCTGGCGTAGCTGCTGCGCCTTGGTCATCACCTCGGTGAACGAACGGTCGAAGTGTGGCCACGCCTCGGCATTGCCCAGTAGCACGGCGCGCTCGGCATTGCTGGTTTCGAGCATAGCACACACCAGGCTGTCAACCACATCGCGGCGGTGCACCATCTGGTCAGAGGCTTGGTTCACGGCCACAAGCGAACGGCTATTGTCGTAGGTCATCCATGTCGACACTACAAGCACACATGCCAGCACGCCATAGCCTGCCCATATTTTTGCTTTTATTCCGAATTTCTTCATACAGTAAAAAATGTATCGTCAACACCTTATGACGATGGGGTTATCATTCATAGTGCAAAGATAACGATCCTTGCGCAAGTATGCAAATTATGCATTAACCGAAAGCATAACACGCTGAACAAGGGGCATAGAAACAAAAAAATGCCGCCTACACGTTTCGTTAACGAGCCGTGCGGGCGACAATTATCATTTAGACAAACTTTATACGGGGAAATAGGAAACCTATCTTTTACTCGGCAGGAGCTTCAGTAGCGGGGGCTTCCTGTGCAGGAGCCTCAGTAGCGGGAGTCTCTTGTGCGGGCTGTTCTACAGCGGGAGCCTCTTGTGCGGGGGCCTCTGTAGCGGGCTGTTCAGTGGCGGGCTGTTCAGTAGTGGGTGTTACCGAGTCGGTACTGGTGATAACCGTATCTATTGGCGCTGCGCCAGTCTGGTTCATTACATACTCGTAAGCAAAAGCGTTGCTTACTGATACCATAACGATTGATGCGATAGCTGCAAAAAATAACTTTTTCATATGTGTTATGTTTTAAAATTAATAATGTTACTTTGTTTTACTTAGTGAACATTGTCAACTTAGTTGTTGTTGTTGTAACTTGTTGCGCCGTTCACTTATCATAGTGCAACCAGCGTGCCAAACACAACCGAAAAAGTTTAAACCATTGATAATCAACACATATACCACATACCGCACCAAAAGCACGAGTGTGGAAAGTGTGGAAGATGTGTAGAAACATTCCACACTTTTCTGTAGAAGGGTGTGGCGAGAGGGCTATGCCATTCCCCACTTTTCCATCTTGTTATAGATGGTTTTGCGGTCGATGCCCAGCAATCGAGCAGCCTTGGCCTTGTTGCCACCTGTTTGGCGCAAGGCCTCTTCTATGCGCTGGCGCTCGTCGGCCTCATCATAAAGCGTGTGCACAGCGTTTTGGCGCACAGGACCCATGGCCTGTTGCAGCTCGGCGGCCGTTATCTGTCTGCCACGCGCCAACAACACAGCACGCTTCATCACATTATTTAGTTCGCGAAGATTGCCTGGCCACGAGTGCTGCACCAACAGTTCGGCAGCGGCAGCATCAAGGCCATCAACCTGTCGTTGCAGTTCGGCATTGGCTTGACGAATAAATAGGTCGGCAAAGAGGAATATGTCGTTACCGCGCTCGCGCAACTGGGGCATATATATCGTAAACTCGTTGATGCGGTGATACAAATCTTCGCGAAAACGGCCTTCGGCCACAGCCTGTTCAAGGTTCTCATTGGTAGCACACACCAAGCGTATGTCTACCTTCAGTTCGCGGTCGCCACCCACAGGGCGTATGCGACGCTCTTGCAAAGCACGCAACAGTTGCACCTGAACATCATAACTCAGGTTGCCCACCTCGTCAAGAAACAAGGTTCCACCATTGGCCACCTCAAAAGCGCCACGCTTGTCGGCATCGGCACCCGTAAACGCACCTTTTTTATGGCCAAAAAACTCTGAGGCGGCCACATCTTTTGGTATCGCACCACAGTCGAGCGCAAAGAAGGATTTGCCCTTACGCGCACTGAGCTCGTGTATGCGGCGCGCCACATACTCTTTACCAGTACCGCTGGCGCCAAGGATAAGCACCGACATGGGGGTGGGCGCCACCAGTCGAACATAGTCATACAGTTGACGCGAAGCTTCGCTCCTGCCCTCTAAATATTTTGGCACTGAGGCCGAGGCATTGGCCGTAGTGTCTGAAGCGGCAGCATTGGTTGAAGATACCGAAACGGGAGCCGACGCTGCCGACACTGGCTGAGAAACAGGTGTGGCAACCGACGCAGCTTGCAAGGCATCGTTTATCTTTTGCAGCAAGATGTCGGGCTGCACAGGCTTGGCTATATAGTCGGCTGCTCCCGACTTCATCGCCAGCACCGCGTTCTGCACTTCGGCATAATGCGTCATCACAATGAAGGGTACCGCAATATTGCGTTTACGCATCCAAGTGAGCAAAAAGAGGCCATCGTGGTCGGGCAGACGAAGGTCAGAAAGTATCAGGTTTACACTGTCGGCCCCTCCCTCTGTCAGCCATCGGGCGGCGGCTCCTACATTGGTAACCTTTTCTACATCAAAACCTTTTTTCTTAAGCCATGTTTGCAGCATTGTGCCAAAGGCCAGGTCGTCTTCCACTATCAATATCTGTTTCATCTTACGTATCGTCTTTTTTATGCTAACGTTCTTTGAACAATATTACTGTATGCAAAGTTACAAAAAACAGTTGTAACACGCTCAAAGCCTTGATACATTTATATTTTTAACACAAATAAGAAAAACCTACTGATATAAAGCGCATAGCGAGATATATAGTATAAGTTTTTTTACATTATGTTTGCTACATAGCTTATATTCAGCACAACGGTCACACAACCGATGGATATCCGCACTAAAAGTAGAAAAAAGAAAGGAAAAACATTTATCTTTCAGATATTATGTTTATCTTTGCCACATATAACGCTACATTTTGTAAGCTTCATACATTCTTTAAGCATCATCTTACAAGAAATAAAGAGAATTACTACCAAAACAGTAAAAACATATCATAAATATTTACAACTATGCTGAAAGGTTTACACACATTTCTCGCGTCATCACTGGCTGTTGCTGCCCTGACCTTTGCCACACAAGCACAGGCACAGAGCTACCTCGTGAACGAAGGCTTCGAAGGCGAAGGGTTTCCACCTGCAGGATGGAAGGTGATTGATGCCGATGGCGACGGCCACTGCTGGCAAATAGCCAAGCGTGGCATGGCTACACTGAACGGCAATCAGATAGCCATCTCCTACACCGTTAACCCTGAAAACGCCGATGCCTATGGCGCCCAAGACAACTATCTGGTGCTGCAGCCCATCACCGTTACAAACGACAGTTATAAGCTGATGTATCAGTGCTGCGCACAAGACCAAGACTCGCCAGAAAGCTACAGCGTGTTAGTGTCGGAAACAGGCACCGAGGCCGCCGACTTCAAAAAAGTGCTTTTCTCTGAACGCCTTGAAAACGGTTACGACGATGTTTCGCTGCAAGCACGCGACCTGTCGCTGGCCGACTATGTAGGTAAAACCATCTACATTGCCTTCCGTCATAAGGGTGTAAACTCTTATGCCTTAGGCATTGACGACGTAAAGGTTACCAATGGCCTTGGCCCCATGAAGCCCTCAACCCTGAAAGTTGAAGCAGGTGCCGAGGGAGCCTTAACCACTACTTTAAAGTGGACCAACCCCTCGACCAACGGTGTGAAAGGCAAGCTGAGCGCTGTGCAAGCCGAAATATACCGCGATGGCGAGCTCATTGCCACACTGACCGATGGTGTAACACCAGGCGCCACCTCACAATACACCGACACATCAGTAAGCAACGGCAAGCACACCTATGCCGTAGTGGCCAAGACCGACGAGGGCCGCTCGTTGCCAGTATCAATGAATGTGTTTGTGGGATTGGATATTCCTGACAAGGTTGAAAAATTAACCGTTACCGTAATTGACGGACAAAACCATCTGTCTTGGACAGCCCCCACCACAGGTGCCAATATGGGCTTCATTAAAGCCGATGCCCTTACCTATAAGATATACCGTGTGGTTGACGAGGCCCGCACCCTCATTGCCGAAAACGTGGCCACTACAAGCTATGTCGATGCAGCCGCATCGGGCACCGTAGCATCGTATGTCGTGATACCCGTAAACACTGCTGGCGAAGGCAAAGAAGAACAGAGCGGAGAGGTAGTTCACTTTGGAGCCGAATATAAAGACATCAACGTAGCCCCCAACGCCAACGTTGCGAGTGGCAACATAGCCCTGCCTTTCGACACACGCAACAGCAGCACCGCCACCGAGATGATTATCTACCCCGCCGACCTGTACCAAGCTGTGGGCAAGATGCAAGGACTGGTGTTTAAAAACAGCTTCTCGGTAGCCACATCAATGACCAAAAATATTAATGTGTATATGGGCGAGACCGACGACGAAGACCAGTCACAGGGATGGATACCCGCCTCTATGCTCACCGCCGTATACAGTGGCCCCGTTACCATGAAGGGCGGACAAAACGACATTAACATACCCTTCACCACCCCCTACACCTACACAGGCAAGAACCTGGTGGTGCTGGTAGTGATGGAAGCCCAATTAGGTATGGGCGGATATTTCGACCGCTTCTATGTGCAAGCCCAAACAGGCAAGGCCGACCGCACACGCACCCATTCAATATATGGCGAAACGGTCGATACCGAAACGTTGCGTCCAAGCAACGGCACTCTGACCGAAGCGTTACCCTCAATGCGACTGATTATGGCCGCCGACAACGCTGGTTGTATAGAAGGCAAGGTTACCACCACCGATGGAAAGCCCCTTGCTGATGCTAACGTAACCATACCTGCACAAAACCTCAGCGCCACCACCGATGCTGATGGCAGTTTCCGCTTCTATGTGGTAAAGGCTGGCGAAGAAGAATTGGTGGTTTCGGCTCCCAAATATCAAACCCGTAACCTCACCGTACAGGTAACAGCCAACGAAACCGCTAAGCCCACCATCGCCTTGAGCGAACTGACCAAGGTTAACGTGAAAGGACAAGTAAAGCTTGAAGGCGTGGGCGCCACGGCTGGCATCAAAGCCACACTGACGCTGAACGGCGAGCAAACCACCGCCACAACGGCCGCTGATGGCAGCTTTGCACTGCAAGCCTACTCGGCATCCGACTACGTCATCACCTTCTCATCGCCCTTGTTCGACAGTGTTGAAAAGACCTTCAACACCACCACCGACATCACCAACCTTGACATCACCCTACCCCGAAGCCCCATCGCACCACACGCCGTAGAGGCAGCAACAGCGGCCGATGGCAAGAGCGTAAACCTTACATGGGGAAAGCCCGAAACACGCACAGGAAAGGTGCAGTGGAGCCGCTGGGGAAAGTCAGAAACCCACGACAACCTGGGTGGCGACTACTCGGCAACAGACTATTATGTAGCACACGCCTACACCGCACAAGACCTGAAAGACTCGTGCATGGTGGGCATGAGCATCACACGCATGCGCGCCTACCTCAACGGCAACGGAACAAAATATACAGCCATGGTATGGCGTGGCACACGTGCCGAACATGAGGTGGCCGACTCGGTAGTAATAAATGTGCCCGAGGGTAAAGAAGGATGGGTAACCGTCAGCTTCCCCAACCCCGTTGAGCTACGTGCCGACGAAAACTATATGGTAGGCATACACTGTATGCAGGCCGTCGATAACAATTGTGTAGGACAAGGTCCCAGCTACTCAAAAGTGGGAAACAAAAATAACCTGAAATGGAGCGACAACAGTGCCTATACCTACGACGGATACTATGCTTGGAACATCTCTGCCTACTGCTCAATACCGGGCAGCAATGGCGAGTATGGCACACCTGTAGCCACACTGCAGGCGCCCACCTATAACATATACCGCACCGAAAACACTGAAGGAGCACCCGACGTGCTGCTGAAAGAGGGCGTTGAAGGCAACACCTACAACGACCCGCAATGGGATGCCACACACCCCGCCACCTATCGTTATAAGGTAGCGGCTGTATATGCTGGCAACAAAACCTCGCTGGCAGCCGTATCAGGCACCATTGAGCGCAAGGCCGATATCGACACTGGCGTTGAGAGCATCATCTCGCCCGTAAAGAGCAAGAACCTGCAAGACGCCGTAGAGGTGAAAGTGCGCCTGCACAACTATGGTGAGAAACCCGCTACCAGCGTGCCCGTAGTGGTAGAACTGTCTGACGGACAAAGCCTCAATGCCACCTACAAAGGCAACCTTGTGAAGGGCGAAGGTGTCGACTTTACCGTGGGCACCATAACACTGAAGCCCGAAACCTACTACACCATCAAGGCTTACACCAAGCTTGAGGGCGACGTAATATTGACAGACGATACCGCATCAACCTATCTGCCCAACTACACCGATGTAAACCTGCAAGGCTTCAGATGGGATGCATACGACTATGTGGGCCTCATCGACTTCCATGCCAACGTGCCAGAAGAGGCTACCTTCGTAACCGAGGTTCGACCCAATGGCAACCTGCTGCAAGCTGGCGAATATGTAGGCGACAAACTGTATGGTTTCACTGGCAACAACGTGTATGCGCCCCAACAGTTTGTAGCACTCAATACCACCTCGTGGTCGCCCACCTTTAGCGCCAGCACCATGGATCTAGTATTTGATATGACCTACGACTACACCACCAACACCATGTATTCGCTCAGCGTGTTCGACAATCAACAGTCGATAAGCACCGTGAACCTGAAGAATGGCGACAACGACTGGGTAGCCAATACCGACCATGCCTTCTCAACACTGGCATGCAGCCCCGAAGGCAAGCTATACGCCATTGCTAACGATTATAAGCTATACACCATCGACAAGACCACTGGCGTATCAACACTGGTGGGCGACCTGGGCATTGACGATGTGCGCCCCCTACACTCGATGACCTTCGACCGCAAGTCGGGCCGCCTGTTCTGGGTACAAAACGGCCACTACACCGCTGGCAAACTCTTCCAGATTGATACCACCACGGGCAAGGCACAGCTGCTGGGCACCGTGCGCTATAAGGGTTATCCCACCGAGATTGTAGGCTTGAACATTGCACCCGACGGGTCAGCCAGTGGCGTACAAAGCATCATGGGCAACAAGGCAAACAACGGCCTACAGGCACACATCGATGCCGCTGGTCGCATACACGCCAACGTAGCCTTAGCCGCTGGACAAACCGCCACCATCAACGTTCACAGCCTATCAGGTGCAGCTGTAGCCACAGCCACCACCACTCAGCCCCACACCGTGCTGAGCACTGCCCTGCAGCATGGTCTTTACATCATTAGCGTAAGCACCAGCGATGGCCGCAACATGAGCGTGAAGGCAAGAAGATAAGCCGAAATGAATATTTATACAGTCGGTTTTGCATAAATATACAAAACCAGCTTTACAAAAAATTAGCTTAAGAGTTGTTAATTATGTTTCAGATTGAAACTAATTAGCAACTCTTTTCTTTCACTTTTCAAAGTTGATACTTCTCATTTGCAAAAGCATGGGTTTCACGTCCTAAAACCCTTGGTTTCACCGTCTAAAACCCTTGGTTTTACAGCCTGAAACCCATGCTTTCAGACCGTAATTCCCTGCCTTTCACAACGCCGTCACATATTGCATAAATATGCAAAACGGTATGATGCCTTTTTACATACAAAAAAGCCAGCCAAGTTACTCAGCTCCGAGCAACCTGACTGGCACTTTTCACTACGGCATTTTTATTTTAATGGAAACGTGAATTGCTTTTTCACTTTTCCGTTAACATCTACACTCTTCACATCCATCTTACCGTTTTTAATATGGCAAAGAAGATAAGTATTGTTGCTGTTCACCAAGTTGGGGAAATTAATTACCTCATTAGGTTGTTGATAGCCATCGGCATGAAGATGTCCTGAAATCATTACTGAAACATTTAGTTTGTTTAATTCGGGCACCAATGTTTCTTGTAGGTGATATGGGCCATGCCAGTTTTCTAATGTTGGCGGCATGTGACAGAAAACCACCAAAGGATGCTTACCCACCTTTTGTTCTTTACGAAGGCTTCGTAACCATTGCGCCTGTTTCACACGATACTGGTCAAAAGCCACGATACCACTATATTCAATATCTTCGTCAGGCTTATCCTCACCCGAATCAACAAACAAGAAGTCGACGCCAGCCACATGCTGTAAACGATAATATTTACCATTATTTGTAGGGAAATAACGGTATAAATAATCAGCAAACGGGCCACGAAGCTCATGATTGCCACGATTGAAGAACAGCGGCGTATGCGTTGCAAACATGTGTACACACGTATCTAAATAAGCCTCCATCATGTGCTTCTGACTATTCAATCGGTTCGACATATCGCCATTGAGCAAGACGAAGTCTATTTTATTAAAGTCGACATTTTTACACAAGTCTTTCATAAACGCGGCACGCTCATGAATATCGTTCATCACCAAAAACGTTATCTCTTTGGGTTCAGATGCGAAAGTAGTGAATTCGTGCGGTTTGCCACGCCACACATCAGTACAAGCAGTGCTACCAAAGGTTACCCAATCGTCGTAACGCCAGTCGACCACCTTCTGCGTAAATACTCGATAACGATATTTTGTATTAGGTTTCAATCCTTCTATACGCACTCTATGCACGCTGTCTTTAAGCATTTTTCGGCCTTCAAGTACATCATAATAACGCGGGCGGGCCTTTCCATAGAAATGGTCGGCCGAATCGGGTGCTATTTCTACCCACGACAATCCTGGCTGATCAGTAACCCACAAAATAGTAACGCTTGTGCTATCCATGTCGCTAATCCATGGGCCATGCTTTATCTGTATGCCTAGAGCCGATACAGAAAAGAGCAACATGAGCCCCATTAATATATGTTTCATCTCATTTAATGTTTATTTGTTTACAGTGTTCGTTAATAAACCACTTTCCTTTTAACGTTTATTGCTTTTCTTTTCCATCCCATACAACATCCTGCTGCTGTAGGTCTTCACTATTGGCGCCTACCATTATTGTAAAGGTGCCTGGTTCAACAATATATTGCATATTGTTGTCCCAGAAACCTAAGTCGCGGGCGTGAAGCGTAAACTCTACATGCTTTGTATCGCCTTTGGGAATGAATACCTTTTTAAAACCTTTCAGCTCTTTCACGGGGCGCACCATCGATGCCACCTTATCGGCTACATATAGTTGCACAATTTCTTCGCCATCTACATTGCCCTTGTTAGTTACATCTACCGCAACTTGCAGCACGCCATCAGCATCAAACTGCGATGCACATTGCATCTTGCCATACGCAAACGAGGTGTAACTTAAACCATAGCCAAACGGATAAAGGTTTTTGTTGGGCACATCAATATGGCGCGCCGTTGAACTGTAGGGCATATCGCCAGGTCGGCCAGAGCGTTTATAGTTATAATAATTGGGTATTTGCCCCTCAGTAAGCGGGAAAGAGGCGGTAAGTTTAGCCGAAGGAGTGACATCGCCGAAAAGGATGTCGGCCACAGCATTTCCACACTGCGTGCCAGGGAACCACGCTTCAAGCAAGGCGTCGGCTTGTTTATCGATCTTTTCTAAGCACAACGGTCGGCCATTCATCAGCACAACAACCAGCGGTTTACCCGCCTTTTTCAGCGTATCAAGTAGCGCTTCTTGCTGTCCTGGCAAACGAAGAATGGCCCTACTACGCGACTCGCCACTCATCAAGGCTTTCTCACCAACAACAGCTATCACCACATCGCTTTGCTGTGCAGCTTCAAAGGCTGCCGAAAACTCTTGCGTTGAAGGTTTTAAAAAGTCGCACCCTTGAACATAAGTAACGGTAACATTATTGCCCAGTTTGTTCTTAATACCCTCAAGCACAGTAACCACATCTTTTTCATCGCCACGAGCCTTCCACGAGCCCATTACCTCAGAACGGTTATTAGCCAATGGACCAATGAGCGCAATGCGCTTTGTTTGCTTTGACAAAGGAAGCATATTATGGTCGTTCTTCAACAACACCATTGACGACGACGCTGCCTTTCTGGCCAATGCTGTAATGTTTGCTGACCGCACCTCACGACATTCGCGCTTGGCATCAAGAAAACGATAAGGATTATCGAAAAGGCCCAGTGCATATTTAGCTCGCAATATTCGTTCTACCGCAGCATCAATGGCTTGCATGTCAACTTGGCCTCTGTGCACCGCCTCTTCTAAACAACGATTATACAGGCCATCGGTCATGTTCATATCTACACCAGCATTAAAAGCCAAGAGCGCTGCATCTTTATCAGTTTCGGCCACACCATGTGCCTTCAGTTCTTGAACAGCATTCCAGTCACTTACCACAAAACCATTAAACTGCCATTTATTGCGCAAAACATCGGTCATCAGCCAGCGATTGCCTGTTGCTGGTACGCCATTAACACTGTTAAAAGCCGACATAAATGTTTTTACTCCAGCATCAACACATGCCTTAAACGGAGGCAGATACACCTCGGCTAAGGTTGATAATGAGAGGTCGACAGGAGCATAATCGCGACCAGCTTGCGGTGCGCCATACGCCACAAAATGCTTTGCGCAAGCATAGACCGAATTGGGGGCGCCAAGGTTCCATTGAAAGCCTCGCACGCGGGCATCGGCTATTTTGCATGCCAAATAAGTATCTTCGCCAGCACCCTCAACGATTCTTCCCCAGCGAGGGTCACGAGCAATGTCTACCATCGGAGCAAAGGTCCAGTGTATGCCTGAAGCCGACGCCTCAACAGCCGCTGCTTTGGCCGTTTCGTACATAAGATTCAAGTCCCATGAACACGATTCTGCCAAAGGTGTAGGAAATATTGTTTTATAGCCATGAATAACATCGAAAGCGAACAATATAGGTATCTTCAACCGCGATAATTGCATGTTCTTTTCCTGCAATTTTCGCAATTTTTCAACGCCACCCACATTGAGGATAGAACCCACCATACCATGCACAAAAAGCGAGTCGGATAGTGCATCGCTTTGAGGTCCAGTTAACAGTTCGCCACCCACATATTGCGACAGCTGACCTATTTTTTCTGCCAATGTCATCTTTTGCATAAGAGAGGTAACAAAAACCGTCTCTTTATCTTCAGATGCATCAATCTTATTATGCACCCGCTTATGGGGCTGATAAGAGATGGCTGCGTGTGTATTGGCTACAAAAAGCCAGCTCATAGCACAAACTACCAATATGATACTGCGTTTCATATAATGATGATTGATTTTACTTCGATTTTATTTCAATGGTTTGCGACTCTAAATCTACGCCCTTTGCTGTAAGCGAAATAGTAGCAGGCGTATTACCCGACTGTATCACCACCAAGCACTTACCAAAGAAGGCATGACGCTCATGAGCCTTGAAACGCTCCATTGAGAAGGGGCTGCCATTATCAACACCAGCTATTGTTGCGTCGCCCGTTAAAGAGAAATAGATGTTGTTTTCAGCCCAGGGACACAAGTTTCCCTTCTCGTCTACTACCTCAACAGCAACAAACGACAAGCTGCGGCCATCGGCCTTTATCACTTGCTTATCGGGGGTTAAACGTATATGATGCGGGGCGCCAGCCGTTTTCTGTGTCTTCTCGGTTATAATCTGTCCGTTTTTTCTGGCTACCACGCGTACCTCTCCGGGTTCATATGTCACTCGCCATGCCACATGATATTCGTGGTCGTCGCGTTTTTTGCGCACACCTTGCGACTTACCATTCACATACAGTTCAACCTCATCGGCCTGATTATAATAGCACCATAAATCAATGGTTTGTCCTTTAATCCAATTCCAGTGTGGAAAGACGTGTAACACAGGCGTCGTGGTCCACTCGCTCTGATACATATAGTAAGAGTCTTTGGGGAAGCCGGCCAAATCTACCAGTCCGAAATAGCTACTGCGTGCGGGGAAATTAAAAGGTGTGGGCTCGCCTATATAGTCGAAACCTGTCCAAATAAACTGTCCTGCACAATAGGGCGTGTGCTTCACTACATCCCAAGTGGTTTCATGAGTTGAGCCCCAATATGCGCACGAGTTGTCGTATGCCGAACAAAGGAATGTAGGATCAGTAAACGGACGTTTGCGTCCTGGCATGCGATAAAGCGAGTCGCTCGGCATTCTATAATAGCCACGCGTTTGCAATGCCGACACCGTTTCAGTCATTAAGAACGGCTTTCCAGGAAAATTCTTCTGCACATCTTTCACCTTTTGTTGGTGATAGTTAAAGCCTATAACATCTAAAGCGCCACTTTTAAACAAGTTGTTATCGGGCGACACCTCGTTGCATCCAGCCGTAACAAGGCGAGTGGGATCATAACGACGCACGATAGCAGCCAACACCTGAGTAAGTTTCGACTTCACATTGAGGGTAGTATCATTCGACAGTGCACTCTTTTCGCGGCTATTGTTAAGCAAGATGTTAACATCTTCAAGTGCCATGCCCGAGTTATCTACCTTATTCCACTGCTCAAGCACCTCGTTTCCGATGCTCCAAAGGATAATAGAGGGGTGGTTACGGTCGCGCAAAACCATATCGCGCAAATCGCGTTCATACCACGACTTAAAATGCAACGAATAGTCGTAAGGAGTTTTTCCTTGCAGCCAGCTATCAAACGATTCGTCAACAACAACAAAGCCCATACTATCGCAAAGGTCTAACAGTTCGGGAGCGGGAGGATTATGCGAACATCTAATAGCATTGGCACCCATCTCTTTCATCATGATAAGCTGACGATGAAGCGCATCTTCATTAACAGCAGCACCTAAACAACCTAAATCGCCATGCAAGCAAACGCCATTAAGCTTAATATTTTCACCATTTAAGAAGAAACCCTTTTCAACATCAAATGCTATAGTTCTAAAGCCTATGGTAGTGGTTTCAGTATCTAACACACGACCATTTTCCACAATTTCGGTTGTTACCGTATAGAGATAGGGCGAGGCCAACGACCACAATTGCGGCTTTTGCGCACGCATTTGTTGGGTAACGGTGGCGCCTGAAGCCTCAACATTTAAAGTCTTCGTGGTTTGAGCCACTAATTGATGAGCCTTATTCCATAGTTTTTGGCACACTGTAACCTTACGATTACGTCCGCTTGGGTTTTCAATCTGTGTGTTAAGAGTAAGCTTCGCCACACCTTTCTTTACTTCAGGAATGGCTTGCACACCCCATTGGGCTACACGAATATCTGTCGACTTCATCAGATATACATGTCGATAAATGCCACACCCAGTATACCAGCGGCTATTGGGTTGTTCAGAGTTGTCTACCTTTACGGCCACAACATTATCGCCCTGTTTGTTCAAATAGGGAGTAAGGTCAAAACTAAAGCTAATGAATCCGTAGGGACGTGTTCCTACAAGTTTTCCATTTACATACAACGATGTGTTCATATATGCTCCATCAAAGTGAAGAACATAACGAGATGTGGCATCGTTATCGTGTAACGTTAAATGTTTTCTGTACCAACCTATGCCACCAGGCAAGGCTCCACCCGTTGCGCCAGATGGATTTTGAGCATAGAAGTCGTCTTCTATCGCCCAGTCATGTGGTAAGTTCAATAAGCGCCAGCCGCTATCATCAAACGACTTTTGATGGGGCGAATTGCCTTTATGTAAAGCAAAACGCCAGCCTTCATCCCACAAACAGCGTTCGAAAGCATAACCTTGTAAAGAGAAGAAACATAACATTATCACCATGAACGTGAATGTATGTTTAAAGAAAGGTTGGGCAAAAGTTTTCATTATAAATTGAGATTCTTAAGTAGGTGTTCAAAATTAATCGCATATATGAATCTAATAAAAGAGGTTATGCTTTCAAATGCCTCTACGCCATCTTTTGGCCCGTATGCCCAGCTCTCATCGGTCGTGTAGCCCGCTACACTCCCTCTTCGGAGCTGGACATACAGACCAAAATATGACATAGAATCATTTAAATTAATTTTAAACACCTACTTATGAGTTATTAATAAGAGAATTACTTTTCTAATATCGTCTTCTTACCATTCGCACACATGCGCCATCATATCAAAACAAACAATTAAGATAATGCATAACGATAGTGGCTTATTATTTTTTAAAGTATATCCTCCATATTCCTAACATGTAAAACATAAAAAAATAATGGAGGATATACACTTTATATTATACGTTTATTTAACTACGACTTTACGTCCTTCTACCAGATAGATACCAGGAGCCAATGTACCTTCTTTAAAGCTATTAGCCACCTTTATACCTGTTAACGAGTAAACAGCGTTGTTATGGGTTTGATGAGAAACTACCGAATTGATAGCAGTGGGTTCTTTCTCTTCGCCCAAAATACGCACACTGCGCAAGTAATATCCATTACCTGTTACGGCCAAGCCATATTCTTTCAACTCTTGAATACCCTTGGTGCTCAACTCTACAGTGTATGTTTTTTCTTCAACACCTTCATCCAAGTTTACGATATGCCCGTACTTCTTATCTGAAGAAAGGTTGGGACGGTCGTGCTTATCTGGTGCAGGATCAGCAAACAGGCGCAAATACACCTTTGAGCCTTTCGATACATCTCTAACCGTGAGTTCCAATTTCTGTCCCTCGGTAAGGTTGCTAAATTGTACTGCCGGGATAAGCGACTCACCCCACTTAATCTGTTTAAAGCCAGCCCATTTGGTATTGGCTGCTGAATAACGGCAAACAGAGAACAAACGTATATTTTTACCTTTCACTATACAACCATTTGTTTTCAGTTCGTTAAGCAAGGTTTCGTTGTCAACAACAAATGTTACCTGCGCATCGTTTTGCGTTATCTCGGGTTTCACCGTTGTGATAGCGGTTCCAGCAGCATTATAGATATCAAGTGCGGGTTTTCCAGGATTGCGATATTCAGACACGCTAAGGGGGTCAAAATCCATCACCAGCTGATCGCCCATTCTCAAATCAGCAAAGCGTTCTGCCGGAATGGTTACTTCAGCTGTTTCAGCTTTCCAATCCCAACTTACAGGCACCGAACCTAACCATAGTGGCTGGCTTGCACGTTTGTAAACACGTAGCCAATCAATATTCATTTCATAATTGCGAGGCACCTTATTCAAATCGCCACCATATTGAGGATCTAACTCGGGATATAAAATGCCGCCACCATTTCCGTCGGGTTTGCCACCAATACCACCTGTTATTGCTACATCCCAGATATGATCAATGTCGCCCTTAATGTATTCGTCTTTCAGCATCTCGTTGTATTTATATATTGAGGTGCCTTCAATCTTATGCTCTTTCGTAGAGAACACTGAACGCACTCTGCCATCTAACAAGAAGCTAACAGCAAAATGAGTGGCCGAGTCGCCTGGCAGCGGATCAATCTGTGCACCATATACATGATAATCGGCAGAGGGATCGAACGAAATTTCTCTTACGCGCTCAGAGAATGGGTTCAGATTATACGTATTTTTCACTTTAATATTATTGTCACTATCCTTGTAGCGTGTGAGGCCATGCACCGATTGATGAATAGTTTTCTTACCCTTAAACTCGTAGGTATGTCCCTCCCAACTGTTCGTAATATTGGCATCGTCGTCATGTACGAAAAACTCTTCAAGGTCAATCTCAAAAGTGCTTGCGCCACCATTACGATGACGTAGCCATAAAGCCATCCATACACCTATTTCGTATGGTATTTTTGCCTTTACCTCGATACGCGAATAAAGAGGATAATATTTGTCGACATCTCTACTTGACAAGGCGCCCGACCACCATCCTATCTTTGTATAATCATGTTGGGGTTTTAGTGGGTAACGCGGAATAACGCTATAATCGACAGTAGGATCAGTATAACCAGGGTTACGAAGACCTGTTTCAATGGCATCGCGTGTAGCACGAACGGTCAGAATACCATCGTTTACTGTTACCATGTTATCACGATAAGTTTGGGCCATACCCTGACTAGTATTATTACCAAAGGTTTCATAATAATAGTTACGGTTACGATCACCGTAAAGGCCCCAAATAGATTTGTCTACTTCTGTGCCCTCAAACTCATCGCCAGGCAAATTGTTCCAACCTGGTAAGAGCGGTATTTGGGTCACTTCGGTTTGTGCACTTGCGCCAACGGTACCCATACTTAGGAAGCAAATAGTAGCAATAATTGTTTTCATAATTCCTCTTTTTAAGATAAATTTGTAAATCAATAGTTATAGTTTGATGAAGCATCTCTATCCTTTAAACGCATATCTGAGTAATATACCCGACCCGTTTATTGGATAGAGATTGCTTCTGCAATATGATAGAGGTTATAATCTATTATAATAGAAAGAACCGCCTTATATCATAGAGGGCAGAATAACCTTCGGTTAAGGCTCTTCTATTACCGATTTCATCGTAACGAAGTTGATTGTTATCTTCGTTCCTGCCTTCCATACATAATCCTTATTAGGCTCACCATCTCCGTTCTTACGATACAAGAAGTCGCCTGTTTCAGGATCAACATACACCTCACGTTTCCATGAGCCAAAGGTTTTTATGCCTTTTACGGCTGGTATCTGCGGATATATACGCATACGACCACCCTTGGCAATGGTTGCGCTCATACTTTGGCCATCATCGTTAATTGTGAAATTAACCGATGCGCCACCGCAGTCGCCAGAGAGTGTCAATGGCTGGATGGCTATTTCGCGCGTGTCGAGACCCACATAAACCATATAGATACCCTCTTTTTCAACTACGGCCTTATCATTTTCTACCTTATAATCGGTTACCTTTTTCAGCTGTGCAAAGTTGCCCTTGCCAAAGGCTTTATCAGTAGAGAAGCTAAGGGTTTCGCCTGCTCGCATATATGAGATATAGAACCAACGCGAGTCGCCCGCATAACCGTTCTCCATAGATACAACTTTTGAAGAGGTCCAATCCCATTCGCCAAAGCTATCGCCAATCATATATAGCTGCTTCACGCCTTCAGGTATAAGAACCTCAGGAGTGGTTCCTCCAAAATCGGCAGTATTCTTTGCCACATCAAGCGTTACCGTCGTACCCTTTGATACAGGCAAACCAGGCATCTGATCAACAGAGGTACCAGGATAAACAATTTTACCGTTGCGTACGGTCATCTGCATGGTTGACCAGTTACGAGCATTTTGGTTAGAGGTAGCAAAAATGTTAAGGTTACCTGTTTCGGTTGTTTCTATCGACATGTTGCTACCATTTATTTTTAATGGTTTCTCGTTATCACCTAATGCAGCGCCCGAAGCATATACTTGCGGCGTTTCAAAGGCTATCAACTTGCGGTCTAAATTAGCATAAATCAGATAGAGTGCTGAGGTTTTTACGGTAGCCTTTCCATCACTAGTCATCTCTACACCTTGCGTGGTTTGCCATGAAGAGAGCAACTGTGAACCATCTTTCGATGTTGACCACTCAACCGTTTGTCCGGCTTTCAGATAACACAAATGCCAGAACTCGCCATTACCTACAGCACCCACAGGGGCCATCTTTACAACATCGTTACTGTTCCATGCGCCAAAGTTGCTACCACCCATATACAGGTCGTTAGACATACCTGTTACCTCAACACCTTTACCGCCCATTCGAGCAGTGAATTTTCCTGTTAAAACGCTATATTGTATTTTTACACTATACTTTCCTTTCAACGGAAATTTAAGTTTTACAGCCGACTGATTGGTAAGAGGCTGAAAGGTTTCGTCAAGCTGATTGGTACGTTCGGCCGCTGCCGTACCTGTATAAATGGTCGATATATTATAGTTCTCGGTTTCGCTATCGCGCAAGCTAAGCTTTTCACCATCGTTCATTTTAAAGATATATTTACCTGGCAGCAACTGCTTCGTCGAGTCAGCGTTACACCATGTTACGATGTGTGTGAGTCGGTCATAAGTTACATTGCTAAGAGGTACATCATTGTTTCCTTCTTCTGTAAGGGCATTGTCACCTTGCATAGTAAACTGAATAGGAATAATGGTAAGCTCTTTTCTTGCTTTATTAACCACTACCTGGTAAAGGCCCTCGGTGGGAACAGTAAAGCCCTCGCCGCCTTGTGTCAAGCTATATGAGGTGGCATGAGCATTAGCAAGCTCCAGTTTAGAACCCATGCCATAGGTTTGGGGATGTCCATCAGTATCGACAAACGATATCTGAAAACGGCCATCAGCCTTCAACCAAGCTCTGATGCTCAACATATTTTCATTGTCGCTCTCAACAGCCCTCAATCGTCCTGTTTCTATAGGCAAGGAGAACTCAGAAGAAGAGCCTGAAAGATAAATTCCCTGTGGGACATTTATCACTTCATCGTATGCAATATTATTTTCGCTGCACGCCATCACACTTAAAGCAAATAGCATTGCAACTATGTTTTTTACTTTTATCATAGCTATCAAATATTTTTTGGGTTACCAACCGTTATTTTGACTCCATTGCTTCAGTTTGAGCACTTCTGACTGCGGTATAGGATACCAATACATATTGGGCTGGAATACTCGTTGCTCAACCTCTACAGGTGTATAGGTATATCCGCCCGTTTCCTTTTGCTCTACACGCACACCCATGAGAGGCTTACCCAGTGTAGAAGAAGCTATCTTCCAACGACGAACATCCCAAGCGCGATGCTCTTCAAAAGCCAATTCTATACGGCGTTCATGCTGGATAAAGGTACGCATCTGTTCTTGTGAAAGGCCAGATGGGGTATCGGGCAAGAAAGCGCGGTTACGCACCTTGTTAAGATAGTAGGTAATATCAACATTTGTAGGATCATACTCATTCAAGGCCTCAGCATAATTAAGATAAATCTCGGCCAAGCGGAAAAGCGGAACAACATGTCCGTTGCTGCTGCCACCAGTCTGTACATTAACATCTTCGTTAAGGTATTTACGCAGATAGTAGCCCGTCTTTGTAGCATTAGGTTTGGGTTGTGCATCAGCACCTCCTACATAAGTGGCAACTTTTTTCCCTTTAAACGATGCCGCATTCATTAAGATTGTAGCAGCTAAACGTGTATCTCGGTTGGCGAAAGGCTGTGCAGCTTTGGCAGGATCGTTCCAATCAAAAGCAGTGCCATCCAGCATTTCATAGTCGTCAATCAAGTTTTGCGACGGGTTTGTGCCTCCCTTGCCACCAAAGCTTATAGGGAAATTGCTCTTCTCAAAGTCTGAATTAGAGCTGTATCTTCTTACAAAGATATACTCTTTGAACTGGAAATTGTTCTTAAACAAATTGCCATAAGAGGGAGCCAACTCATACTGGTTAAGGTCGATCACAGCCTTTGCTGCATCGGCAGCAAGTTTCCACTTAGCGGGATCAGAAGGTTTATTTGCTTCGTTTGTATCGCCAAATTCGAGATAAAGCGGACTGGCTGCATAAAGCAGCAATCGGCTCTTCAAGGCCAAAGCAGCACCCTTTGTAGCACGACCAAAGGCGTCGTTATCATTACGCCAGGGGGTAAGCTCAAGCGTTTCGGCTGCGATATCACACTCTTCAGCAATAAAATCAACTACCTGCTGCATTGTAGGACGCGGCATGTTTTCATAATTTTCATTGATGCTAAGCGTCGACTTAATAATAGGAACGGGGCCATAACGCTTTAACAACTCAAAATAGAAATAGGCACGTAGGAAGTGGGCCTCAGCACGCCACATCTTGATGTCTTTTAAGCAGTTTTGATATTCTACTTGTTTGTCAGGGTCAAGACGTGAAATATCTAGGTTTACATGGTCTGAATTTTCCAGCAAGGTGCAACATTTAGCTATTCCTGCGAAATATCGGTTCCAGGTATCGTCAGGATTGTTCAAAGCATTCCATGAGCCATTATTAAATTTTTGTATGTCGGCAGTTTCAACTGCAAACTCGGCATCGTCAGTAGCTGAAGCTAACATAGCTCCATTTGAAAAACGATTCAGTCCATCAGGAAGCAACGAATAGGCATAGGTAAGATACTGCTTTGTTCGATTATACGAATCGAACGTAGCAGTTTTATCTATAAACGAATCTTCCTCACGGTCCAAGAAATCATTGCATGAACTGAGGGCGAAAGCGCCGCTAAACGCCGCTAAGATGAAAGTATATTTTAAAAACTTTGCGTTCATAGGATATAGTTCTTTAGTTAGAAATGAGTTAGAAAGCGAGCTTCAAGCCTACACTAACGGTACGCATGAGCGGATAGCTTAACAGGTTATCTTGCTCAGCATCGCCCAGCTTTCCGAGATGGTCGATTGTGAACAAATTGGTAGCATTTACATAGAAGTAAATATTGCTTAAGCGCACGGCCTGAGATACAGCAGCTGGCAGTTCATACCCCACCTGAACATCGCGTAACCTTAAGAAGCTGCCATTGCGACGCCAGAAGGTAGAAGTGCGATAGTTGTTACTGAAATCTACTGTTGACAGACGCGGATATGATGCATCGGTATTTGAAGGTGTCCAGCTATCAAAAGCGAGATTTGAGGCTGTTCCGTTATTTTGGAAAGAGTAAACACTGGCACCACTCAGATAAACATCGCGCTTAGCAACACCTTGGAAAACGAAGCTCAGATCAAAACCCTTATACTTAAGACCACCACTGAACATATAGTTCCAAGCGGGAACGGTTGAATTGCCTATAGGATGTGCATCATTTTCATTAATGACGTTATCGCAGTTATAATCTTTATACTTGATGTCGCCAGGTGCTACATGACCAAACTGAGGTTGAGGAAGACCAGCCTTTAATTTGCCTTCGCTATCAAAGTCGTCGGCAGTATAAAAACGTTCAGCTTCAAGCACTATAGGCTTCCATACCGAGTGACCTTTCTTATAAAGATAGTTTTCAGCCTTCACGTCTTCGCCTTGTTCTTTTACCTTGCTCATAGCATACCATGCTCCAGCCTCGGCATAATAGGTAATTTTGTCCTGTATCTTTCCTTGATAACGTGCCTTGAACTCGAAGCCATGATTTGTTACCTTACCCACATTCATCAGCGGCAATATGTTTCCATACGAAGCACCTACGATGCCAAGCACCTGAGCGTATGGAAGGGCGAGAATACCCGACTGGCTCTCGTTGAAGACATCAATATTTACTGATAAGCTTTTCCACAAAGTAGCATCAAGTCCTACGTTAAAGATATGTTTCTTCTCCCATGAGACAGAGGGGTTGGCCAGTGTTTTCTCAGAGAAGCCAGATGACTGCGAACTACCAGTTCCAAACAGATAACTACCCTTGCTACCATAAGCCTCATCAAAAATATATCGAGCTGATGTTTGGTTGTTACCAGTAAGACCATAAGAGGTACGAAGCTTCAAGAAATCAATACAAGATACCGACTTCATAAACGGTTCGTTGCTCATAACCCATGCTACCGAGGCTGCAGGGAAAACGCCAAAACGTTTACCACGAGCATAATTATTGGTTCCCATGTAAGATGCAACAATCTCGGCCACATATCGCTTATCAAAGTTGTAATTCAAACGGCCAGCAAAGTTTACATAGCACTCGTCATCGCGCACACCATATACACGATAACGATCGTTCATCATCATCATCATAGCGTGCACACCGTGCTTACTAAACTGACGCTGATAATCAATCTGTGCCTGTAAGTTTACACGTGTATCACTGGTTCTGAATCCTTCGCTCGATGTGAGCGCTGCATCTGAACCATATTGTGTATAGCTATAAACAGGTTCACCCTGGGCATCGACGCCCGACTGTGAAAGTGCATAACGTGCATAGTTACGCGACTTGGGTGAGGTCTCAGCCATAAAGTTATGATAGCCAAACATTACTTTCGCGCTTAATCCACGAACTAAGGCACTAAAATCATACTTCAAGCCAAATACCACCTGCATAGAGCGAGAGTTCTCTTTATTTAAACCGCGGTTTAACAAATTGGCCACAGGGTTTGTGTAAAGAGATGTTCCGCCTATGCTACCATCTGGGTTATAAACAGGAAACGCGTTGGGAGGAGTGCTCCAGATAGATTTCAGATAATCGCTGGCGCCACCGCCACCAGGTGTAGTTTTTTCGGCAAAGCTTACACCTGAATAGAGAAACGCGTTAAAATAGCGTGTAATATCAACATCAAGATTGGCTCTGAAGTTATAACGAGCGTAGTCGACATTAGCATTTTCGCGCTTCTTCGAGTCGGTGCCACGATATAAACCACCATTATTCATCAGCCCTGCCATTACATAATAGTTTAAGCCATCACCTCCTCCACGGAACGACAGTTCACCCATCGTCAAGGGAGCCGTGCTTCTGTAAACTTGCTTTTTCCAGTTCACATTAGGATAGAGATAGCCATTGCTACCTGTTTCATAGGCCGTAAAGGCATCGGTATCGTATAGCGGCCTTTTGTTATCGTTTGTAAGAGCCTGGTTGTAAAGCTTAGCATAGTCGGCCGAATTCATAGGCGTATCCATAACCGTAGGCATCTGTATGCCCGTTTGCATACGGAAACCTATCTTGGGTGCCGAACGATAACCTTTCTTAGTGGTTATTAACAACACGCCATTAGCACCTCTTGAACCATAAATGGCCAAGGCAGCAGCATCTTTTAATAATGACACCGACTCGATTTCTTCTGAGGAAAGATTGTCTAACGGAGCCTCAAAGCCATCAACGAAAATAAGCATTTTCTGATTGCTATTGAAAGAGCTCACGCCACGTGTGAACATATTTTCCATATAAAAGTCGTAACCAGGCTCTCCCGATTTCTGCAAAATCGATAGTCCTGGGAGCATACCTTTTAATGAATTTCCCACGGTTGGCGATGTTATCTCCATCAGTCTATCGCCCTTTACTGTAGAAATGGCTTGCGATTGTGCCCACGAAGATTGTTCTCCGTAAGCTATCTGTACTGCTGTAGTGTCAGTGACATCTTGTGCGTTTACTGGCGAACAGAGCTGCACGAGAGCACATCCTATAATAAAATATCTATATTTCATTGTTCTATCTTTTTACGTTAAGGTTCACTTTATATTACCATCCAGGGTTTTGAACGAGATAACCCTTGTTCACTTCTGACTGGTCAATGGCATACAAGTAGCAGTTATCATTCCAGAAACGATTTTCAAACACATAGGGTGTGTAATGAACATGGGTTTTATTACCATCTATCGAATGAATCTTTAAGCCATAGAACTTACCTTGCATCACCCCTTCATCACCAGCAATAAGCCATCTTCTGATATCCCAGAAACGATGATCTTCAAATGCCAACTCAACCGAACGCTCGTTGCGAAGCTTTGTACGGAAGGCTTCTTGGCTCATACCAGCAGGAAAAGCGGGCATACCAGCGCGTTCACGAACAATGCTTACTGCATCGTAGGCCTCCTGTGGAGGTGCACTGTAATATTCGTTCAGAGCCTCAGCATAATTCAGATAAAGTTCGGCCATACGAAACACAGGCCACTGCACGTTGGTCTTATTGCTACCATTAACATGCAAGATGCGGGGCACCCACTTATGAAGCAGATGGGCAGTACGATCCATGGGCGACTTTTCAGAACCGCCATCGAGGAAATTGATGAACGGTATTTCATCATTCCAACTACTGCTATGATAAGCTACCGTTTGCTTAAAGCGTGGGTCTAAACTATTATAAATAGCTATCAAATCGTCGCCACCATTCATATCCCAATCGGCAGGTTCACCATTAGAACGCTTCTCATAGTGCTTAACGAAATTGAAGGTAACATACAATCCTGCATCGCCCCAAGCCTTGTTCATAGCCCAGGTGGGAAGGTTTGCAACCAAAGGACGGCTTGTTGTCTTGAAACCTCTGTATTTCATATTACCCAAAATAATTTCCTCATTATCAGGTGTGGTCCATACATATTCATAGTCGGTTTCAGGATTACCCGTATTATATATCTTATAATGTCCTGAATTTACAGCTGCATCAATAGCCTCTTTGGCAGCATCGGCAGCCTTCTTCCAACGTTCTTTGTCATAATTGCCATAACCTATCAGTTCTTCATTACCAGGCAACGACATATAAGGCTTGTTAGTATTAAACAACGGACTTGCTGCATACAGCAGTACCCTTGCTTTCAGAGCTAAAGCAGCAATACGTGTAGCACGGCCTAACTTAGCGTTATCGGTGTAATAATCGGGCAAATAATGCGTGGCACGATCACAATCGACAAGAATCGAGTCAATACAATCAGAGAAACTGTTACGCTTACGCTCAGAGAAGTCGTTTGGAGCAATAACCTCTCGTACAATAGGCATACCCCCATAACGATATACGCCCTCCCATAACAACATAGCTCTCATAAAATAGGCCTCGCCCGTAGCACGCTTATTAAAATCAGGATCGCCCTCATCATAGGGCACATCATTAATACGATTTAAGATAAGGTTTGCCACACGTGTGGTGTGATTGCGCAAATAGAAGCGACAATCTTCATCCCACGAAAAGCTACTATTGGTATGGTTGCCTGCGTTCCATGCAGCATTGCCCATAGCCCACGTACCTACGTCTTCGCCTTCATCACAAGCCGAAGCCAACGTAGAAGAAGATAACAGTCGGCGGTCAGTATTTGTACTGCTCATACAAAAACCGTAGGGCATTCCTTCAGCATAGAGCGTGGTTAATAGTTTTTCGGCATCTGCACGCGTTGAGAACACCTCATCTTCGCCGTAATCAACAGAAGGCGGTGTCTCTAAAAAATCGGAACAAGACACCATAAAGAAAGGTGCCAATGCCCATGCTATATATTTAAGTTTCGTTTTCATACAGAAGGTTTTTAGAATTGAATGTTTAAACCAATATTATAGATTTTTTGTAACGGATAAGTATTAATCTCAGTGTTACCTCCCTTTGAAGGAGCCTCTGGATCAAGATCAATCACATTAGTCCATGTAAACAAGTTAGTACCACTTACATAGAGACGCAAACTCTCTAAGCCTAATGCCTTGAGTTGGTTCTTACGAAGTGTATAACCAATTTCTACATTCTTTAAGCGCAAATACCTAGCATTGCGTATCCAGAAGTTTGAATCTTGATAGTTGTTATCAGTGTCTCGCGAGGGGCTCATCGACAAACGCGGGAAGTTGATAGGTTCACCATTTTCATAACGTTCCTGTGTCCAGCGCTCTAATATCAAGGTCTTTGCACTATTATGAGCATTGATAAATGGCCATAATGCACGACCGAAATACTTAATAGACACGTGGTCGGCACCCTGGAAGAGAGCTGAGAAATCAAAACCACGCCAACTGCCACCAAACGAGAATCCGTATATAATTTCAGGTGTGGGCGAATAACCTATTGGCACCATATCATACATATCAATCTTTCCGTCTTTATTAACATCAACATAGCGCATATCACCAGGCTGCAAACGGTTGTTGTTCCAGCTGCTAACAGGGCGATCTAACGCATTAATCTCTTCCCATGAATTGTAGAAACCATCAAAAAGCAGACCGTAAAACTGACCAACGCGTCGGCCTGTACGCATTTGGTAAGCATATTTTTCAGGCACTTCATCTTGGAACAAAATTTTGTTACGTGCAAACGAATAGTTGAAACGTCCCCAATAGTTGAAGTCGCGTATCTTGTTACGATAGTTGATATCAAACTCAAAGCCCGAATTTTCCATCTCACCCATATTATAAGCGGGCAAAGTGGCACCAATCAGCATAGGCGCACTGTTTCTATTTGACAGAATGTTGTTGCGACGCTCTTTAAAGTAATCGAACGATACCGTAAGATGATTCTTAAAGAAATTTACATCAACACCCAAGTTTAGTTTACGTGCTTTTTCCCACGTAAGCAGCGGGTTACCCAAACGTTTCTCGGCAACCATTTGTGAGTAGACGGGGTTTGAAGACGAACCAAAGTTATAGCCTGACAAGGTGCCACTGGTATTACCATAAACCGAAGGAAGATACAAGAAGCGGTCGCCACCAATCTTATCGTTACCCACCTCACCATAAGTAGCTCTAAACTTCATGTAAACGAGATAATCGTTTTTGGGGAAGAAGGGTTCTTCACTAAGTACCCATCCTGCCGACACAGCGGGAAAGAAACCAAAACGACGTCCTTTGGCAAAGTTCTCAGTGCCGTTATAACCCATATTAAATTCGGCTAAATAGCGGTTGGCATAACCATAGGTTACACGCCCCACGATACCTTGGTAGGCATTGGGGACATGGTAAGCCAAACTAGGAGCATAATATTTGCTTTGGTTATAGAGCAAGAGGGCTGTGGTCTCATGCTTGCCAAATTTTTGGTTATAATGAAGTCCGGCTTCAAAATAAACTTTACGATTCTTACTATATTCAAAACCTCCACCCCAGGTATCGCCTTCATTTTGTGGAATGAGAACAATCTCGTTGGGGTTTTCGGGGTCTCTCTTTGGCACAAAAGTCTGCATCTTCTTTATTGACAGACGCTTACTATTGTAGTAGCTATCATAAGAGGTACTGGCATGAATAGACAAGCCTTTCAGCAGCAAACGCGAAAGGTCATATTCGAAACGCAAAGTGGTATTAATAGTGTTAGCGTTAATATCGTGATAACCATTATTCAACAATGCTTGCCATGGGTTTTCGTCATCAATAGTATTTTCAAGACGAACCAGTTTTCCATCTACCATGCCAGGGGTACCTAACGGTGTAGCCCATGAAATTTCCTTCCATAGGTTACTGTTACCAAGTCCGGGTGTACGAATATTATTTATTTGGGTTGATAATTGAACGGTTGCTTTAAAGTCTTGGGTTACATCAAAATCGAGGTTTGAGCGAAAATTGTAACGTGTGTCTGAAGCGTTCACGTCATGGTGACGGTCTATCTTAGTGTACTTATACATACCTCCTTGATGAAAATAGCCTGCCGAGATAAAATACTTCACACGATTAGTACCACCAGAGATATTAAAGTTATGCTGTGTACGCAATGAGGCCTTACGTAAAAACTTTCCCACCCAGTCGGTATTGGGGTGCATAATAGGGTCGGTACCATCGCGATACAGTTTGATATCATCACTCGTAAATCGAGGCACATATGTGGTTCCAGTGGTATAGGCATCATTCTTCAATGCCTCGTTATACATTTCGCAGTAATCAGCACTATTTAAATAATGAGGAAGGGCTGTGGGCGACTGGATAGCGACATTGCCTGAATAGCTAAGATGTGGCTTGCCTTTCTTACCTTTTCGAGTAGTAATCAAGATAACACCGTTTGCACCACGTACGCCATAAATAGCTGTGGCAGATGCATCTTTAAGAATACTCACCGTTTCAATTTCATTAGGGTCAAGACCGTTATAGTTAGGGCGCTCTACGCCGTCAATCATCACAAGCGGAGCAGTATTGTCTGAAAACGTACTGACACCACGAATTAACAATGTAGAGGAGTCTTCGCCAGGAGCCCCACTTCGCTGCATAGCTATCAAGCCAGGCATCTTACCCACCAGCATATTACTGATGTTTGCCTGTGGAGTTTGCACCAAATCTTTTGTTGTTACAGAGGCAATAGCGCCAGTAACAGTTGCTTTTTTCTGTGTGCCATAGCCAATGACCACAACCTCGTTCAGCGACTGAGCCTCATCTTCATTTAGGGTTATCTTTAAGTTTGATGATCCTTTTACTGAAACCTCACGTGTTGTAAAGCCTAAATATGAAACTAACACCGTGCTATTTGCTGGTACTTCTAATGAAAACTCGCCACGAATATTTGTTACAGTACCTATCTTTGTACCTTTCACAAAAATACTCGCACCCATGATAGGGGTTCCATCAGCTTCACGAACAAGACCCGATATTTTATTCATATTGGGCATTGTTTGTTCGGTTTCATCAACAAGTTTCGCTTTCTTTTGCTTCAAACTACCGTTTTTGTCTCTCTTTTTGTGCAAGACAATGGTGTTATTGTTAAAAGAATACTGTATACCAAAGGGAGAAAACACTTCAGACAATGCTTTCTCTAATGGCCAGTTTTTACAGACCAATGTGACTTTCGTCTTTGGGTTAAGCACACTGTTACGATACACGAACGTGTAATTCGTTTGTTTTTCCACTTGCCGAATAAATCGACGCACTTCTTCGTTTTGAAGATTTAGGGTCACATTTCCGCGCTGCGCCTGTATAATCATAGGCACCAATAGTAGCCATGTTAAGGCCACAAAGCGCAAAATGCGTTTCCTGTTACTGTTTAAATTGTTTGTCATCTTATTTAGGTTTTAAGTCATCACTTCATTCATCTATTATAATATGCTATTCTATTATAATATGCTCGCGTTCCATTTTATATTTAAAGCCATATTGCATACTTAATGAAACCAGCACACTTTCCAAGGTTTCTTTATAAAAAGCGCCAGTTAGTTTGTCATTGGCCAAACACTGATTGCGTAGCTGTATTTTTACACCATACCAGTTTTCTATTTCTTGAAGCACTTTACTAAATGGTAGGCTATTGAAAGCCAAATATCCATCTTTCCATCGTGCATCGGTCAATCCATCATTATCGCAAATTGTGATTTGGTGAGAAACAGGTCTGTAAATTGATTTCTTGCCTGGACGGAGTTGATAGTTTTGAAGGAGTGAGTCGGATGAAAGCTGTACAACGCCCGAGAACAAAGCCGTTTCAATAGCGCCATCATCTAAACGCACGTTAAACTGTGTGCCCAATACTTCTATTTGCATATCATTTATATGAACGTGAAAAGGGCAAGTAGCATCTTTCGCAACATCAAAATAGGCTTCTCCCTTCATCAATACCACTTCACGATGTTTTTTGGGAACTACGTTATAACGCAATTGGCTGTTTCCATTCAAAAATACGCTAGTACCATCAGGCAATGTTATTTTGCTTTTATTTCCTGGTAAAACACTAACGTACGTATAGTTTTGAGTTGTTGCTGCAGACGATTTTAGCCACCAATAGCTACCACCCACTAACGAAACAATAAGCAACAGCATTGAGGCATAACGTAGGCACTTGTAAGCCAACGCACGCAATGTCTTTCTTTTTATTTTGCTATGTATGTTTTTCAGTATTCTTTGTTGTGTTTTGCAATTCATCTTGGCAGTATCGGTCGTAGCAGAAAAGCTGTCACACATTACGTTCCACAGTTCCTCATCAGAAACTGTTGTTATATCGTGCTGCAACTGCTCAAAATCGGCTTGAGACAATTGTCCCGACAAATACTGCTGATACAATTCTTTTATTCGGTTTTCCATATAATGTTCGCTTCTATTATTAAATACGTAAAGATATAATGTCAATACCTAAAAATAACACTTGTTAACGTTTCTCGTTATATATATTGGTTTTCCACCTAATGCCTATAAAGATATTGGTCATTGTTTTAATGAAAAAAAACACATAGAGTGTTATTTTTTCAATTCTTTTCTAAATATTTTAAGTGTAGATGTTAGATAGTTTTTAACTGTTTGTGAAGACAAATGCAATGCTTTAGCAATTTCATTGATGGGCATGTTCTTTTCTCTACTCATTTCGTAAATCTGACATGCCCGCTTGGGCAATCGTTTTTTCGTTTGTTGCACACGGTCAATGAATTCATGACAATCAATTTGTTCTTCTACTGTTGGATAGGTTGATACCTTTTCACAAGCCTTATGATAATCTTCAAAGTCGATGCGTGCTATCTGCTTTCTGAAAGTATCAATAATCTGATTTCGCGCTATCGTATAAATCAATGCTTGAATATTTCCATTGCTATCTAATTGTTCGCGCACGTTCCATAATTTTAGAAATGTTTCTTGAACAATATCTTCAGCAATAGTGCTATTTTTTATTTGGGCAAATACAAAGCTGTATAGGTTGTTTGAATATTGTATATACAATCTTGAAAAAGCGTCATACGAGCTTTTCTTCAATTGTTCGATATTTTCATAATTATTCTGTTCCATTTTAACAAGTAGTTTTTAATAATCACAGAATTTTATTAGTTGTCGTAGATAATGGTTTAATAAGATATATACGTAAAGGCATACTGAGAGTACCGAAAAGACAACACTTATTAACACTTTTCGCTTTAAGTTTGTATGCACGATACTTCCACATAACACTCTTTCTATCAATGTTACTCTCTCCATGTGCAAAAATAAATGTTATATATTGCAAAGTTATTATGTACTGATGTATATAACACTAATATAGCAAATGAAATAATTTAAGAAATAGTAGGGGCACAACAATATTGTTCTAACATATTATTATCATACTGTTTTAAACGTTTTGGGCTTTTAATGTATGGACAAAAAAAAGGGGCTCCGCTGAGTCCCAATCTTTTTTTGTTAACCTTAAATCTAATACCATGAAAAACATTGCAAAGATAAGGATATCGGCGATAATTGCCAAATATTTATCTTAGTATTTTTCATCATCACATGGGCATTTTGTTTTATTTAATAATTACCTACGCCATGTGTTAACGTATGTCATTAAGAGGCGTTGCATCGTGACCAGCGCCTTACGACAGCATCACTACCCCCTCTTGCCGCATGCCATCCATCTTTATGCACAGTGGCTTTTCAAAGCGCACATGACGCACATACTGTGTTTCATCAATAGCAGGCATGGCATCAAGAATGTCTTTGCGGAACAAACCTTGTTGCGTGTTAGGATCGATGGTAAAATAGCCCACACCAAAACTGGTGAGGTTTTGGAAGAAGTGGGTGCCCTGGCTGGGGTCAACACGATAGTTTTTCAGTGCCACCTCGGCAATAACCTTTGCTGCACTAATGTGTGGCCACTTTACAGGTATGCCCAGCCACGGGTCGCTCGACCCCCATCTACCAGGTCCTACCAGCACATAGCCCTTTCCTTCGTTCAAGAACTTGCGGTTAATGGCTTCAATATCGTCGGCAATGGCGGGGTTGTTTACCGCCGTAAAGTCGTCGTCGGTCTTCACATACACCACATCGCACACGTCGTCGCTAATACCGTGTCCCAGCGAGTTGTGTGAACGCAGCAAGCAGCAGCTATCGTCAATGGCCGCTACGTCTTCGTCAAGCATCTGCTTGGCGTCAACAATGGGGCGTATCTGCAAGAGGTAAAACTCGCCCGTTCGGTCGTCGTTCAGGTTGCAGGCAAATTCAATCTCTACGGGCCGACGCATGCTCTCGGCTCCACACTTCATAGCCAGCTGCAACAGTTGCGGCAGTGGGAACACGTCTTGTTGCAACACGCCACCAAAGGTAATAACCTTGCGTCCGCCATCATATATGCCATCGCGTATCACGTTGTCGTAGGGGTCGTAGGTAGAGGCCAGATAGGTGATAGAGCCATCGTCAACCGCCTCTTTCACCTTCACCTTTACTATATTAAAGCCATCGTCAACGGTAAAATCGTTACCCACATGAGTGGTATCGAGGGCATAGAAACGTGTTTGTGTTTCGCGCAACGCCGTCTCCAGTTCGCTGGTTTGCAGCACCTGATGCGGGTGATAGGGCGACACGCGCAACGTTTGTCCGCCATCAACGATATATTTTCCCAAGCCCAGTGCCAGCGACACAATGCCATCTTCGGTGCGCTCGTCGCCAATAGGATAATAGTTGAGCGAGCGCAACACACCCGAAATATTGGGATAGAAGCGCCCATCATACTGCTTGCCCACCACCTGTTGCAGGATGACGGCCATTTTCTCTTGGTCGATAACATTGCTGGTGGCCACCATATAGGCCTTCGAGTCTTTATAATATACCGAAGCATACACGCCCTTAATGGCGCATGCCAGCATTGAAAGCATGGCATATTTATCGTCGAGCCAAGGTATCATGTAGGTGCTATATATGCCCGCAAAGGGTTGATAGTGGGCATCTTCAAGCAGCGAGCTTGAGCGTATAGCGATAGGACTATGGGTAGCCTCAAAGAAGGTGAAGAAGTCGGCAATAAGCGAGTCGGGCAACTGTGCCCGCAAGAAGTGTTTCAATATTTCATCGTCAGAGGCATCGCTCAGCGCTATTTGGTACAGGTTATTCTGTTCCATAAAGCGGTCGAACACATCGGTACACAGCACCACTGTTTTAGGTATCTGCACGCTCACGCCAGGAAACTGGTTAAAGTCGGGGTTGCGTTTTATCACACTATCCAAAAACGCCAAGCCACGACCTTTTCCGCCCAACGAGCCCTCGCCAATGCGGGCAAAGTGTGAGTAGGCATCAAACTTAAGACGGTCAAACACGGCCACCACGCCAATGTTTTTCATGTGGCGATACTGCACAATGGCATCAAAAATAATTTGTCGGTGCGCCTGCACATCTTTCAGCTTGTGCCACGTAACAGTTTTCAAGAAGGCCGACACGGGGAAGATGGCACGTGCCGACAGCCAGCGGCTCATGTGGTTGCGTGAGATGTGGTAGAGCATCGAGTCGTCAGGAATTTTGAAGATATTATCTTGCAATTCCTTCAGGCTATGTATGCGCATAATCTCGGCCTTAGTCTTGGGGTCGCGGAAGATGAAGTCGCCAAAACCCATGTGTTCTTCCATCATACGGCGCAGGTCGAGACTCATCTTCTTCGAGTTTTTATCGACAAAGCGGAAGCCCTCGGCCTCGGCGCGCGCACGGTTTTCGCCCTCCGAGCTTTCCATGATAAGAGGCACATACTCGTCGCGGCTACGTATGGCGCGCAGCAGTTTAAAACCCGCCTCGGCATCTTTCACGCCACCTACGGGGAAGCGCACGTCGCTGATAACACCCAGCGTGTTAGCAGCATATTTCTTATACAGTGCCATAGCCTCTTCATAGGTGCGAGCCAGCACCACCTTGGGGCGTCCACGCATACGCAGTGTGGCCGTATGGCGGTTTAGCGCCTCGGTAGCGAAGCGCTGGCTTTGTAGCAAAATATAGTTGTATAGGTTTGGCAAGATGCTACTATAAAACCGAATGCTGTCTTCTACCAGCATAATCATCTGCACGCCATCTTCATGAATGTCGTGCTCAATGTTCATCTTGTCTTCAATAAGCTTGATGATAGAAAGAATGAGGTTGGTATTGCCCAGCCAGCAGAACACATAGTCGAAGATGCTGAGGTCTTCGTTTTGTATGCGTCGCGTGATGCCGTGCGAGAAAGGTGTGAGCACCACGCAGTGTATATCAGGAAAGCCCTGCTTAATGTCGCGCGCCACGCTGAAGGCATCGTTATCAGCATTGCCAGGCATACAAATCACCAGGTCGATGTTCATGGTGCGCAAGATGCGGTATGCCTCTTCGGTGGTGCTCACCTGTGTAAAGGTGGGCGGATAACGTAGGCCCAGCTCCATATATTCGTTATAAATTTTCTCCTCCACGCGTCCGTCGTCTTCCAGCATAAAGGCATCGTAGGGGTTGGCCACGATGAGCACATTGTAGATGCGTCGCATCATGAGATTGACAAAGGTAACGTCTTTCAGATAAAACTGACTAAACTCTTGGGGTATGTTGCTGTGCGGGTCGCTCATATCGTTTTCAGAAATGTAATGAAAGATACTGTTAGCATGTCATAAACATGCAACACTTTATTAAGATGATATTGCAAAAATAGGAAAAAAACTAAAAACACAAGCCCCAAATGCTAAAAAAATGATGCGAGTGAAATAAAAAAGCCGACTCTGTGGCACGCCCCTTCTGTAATGAATGAGCGTTTACCACCGAGTCGGCCAGCATCAAGTTTTTTTCTTACATTATTTGTTTACTATCTCTCGTGTTTTCAAATACTACTCCTCTCACCTTTTCAAATTCAATCGTTCATACCTTTAATTACCCCTTTGCTATTCATATCGTTAATTTCTGTATTCCTTATCGGCTGCCGAAACAATTAAACTGCATGAGCCACAGGTTTCGCTTTTCAAAAGCGGGATCGTAGGTTTCGTACGAATCAACATCGAGGATGAGCTGTGTGGGTTGCTCCTTGCCTGTGATGGAAGTCCAATTAGCCAAACCTAAGCCATTGGGGTTACCCGTCTTGATAAAGTTGGCATAATAGTTGATAAACTGGTCAGACACACGATAATCGTCAGGTTGCCAGTCGTACACACGATTGGTGGGCAGTGTTGCCATGGCATACTCTATGTCTGCCGAGTGAACAGCGCCCTTGAACACATCGTTTTTGGGAATGGTCATCACATCGCCATCGCCCTTCTTTTGCACGCCACCAGCAAGTCCAGCCACCAAGTCTTTGTTGCGCATTTCGGGACGCGGACGTGTAAAACAGTAGCGATAAACAGGTTGACCCGAGCTCTTGGCATGCAGATAGCCGAAGAGCCATGTGCCGTAGGCTATGAACTGATCGGAGGCAAAGTCGACACCCGGTTTACCCAGCACGTCGCGGTCGGTATTGAGCCCATAGAGGCGCATGGCCTCATCGGTCTTATCGCCAAAGGCGGCCTCAAGGGCGGGGCGCAAGTTTTCAAGTGTGGGAGTCTTTCCACCAAGATAGGCTTGCGGCGACATCTCTAAACTATTGCGACCTACGAGCAACGGCACCTTCTGTTGGTGTCCATTGAGATAAGCGTCGGTGGGGTCTTCGGTAAAGAAGTAGCCGTCAAGACAATAAGATGCCAGTCCACCCGACAGCGTCTTGGCCAACAGTTCGTCGGCAGGCATTTTGCGGGCATCGGCAATATTTTTCAAGCCCAACTCTTTCAACTTCTCAACGCCTTGCTTCTCGGCATCTTTAAGTGAAAGCAAGCGTTGGCCACACACGGCTCCTGACGATGCCATAGCACGAGCAATCATACCACGCGTGAGAGGCGACACGAGCAACGCGCTAACCGATATTGAACCTGCCGACTCGCCCACGATAGTTATTTGCTTGGGGTCGCCACCAAAGGCAGCAATGTTTTCATACACCCACTTGATGGCCGCTGCTTGATCCATAAAGCCATAGTTGCCCGAACCTTTATACGATGTTTCCTTCGACAGCTGCGGATGTGAGAAGAAGCCGAAGATGCCCTCGCGATAGTTGGCCGTTACGGCCACAATGCCATGACGTGCCATTTGGCGTCCAGAGTAGCGAGGCTCGCTACCCGATCCTGCAATCAGTCCGCCACCATTAAAATAAATCACTACGGGCAGACGCTCGGTCATGGTCTTCGAGGGTGTCCACACGTTTAGGTAAAGGCAGTCTTCACTTTTCTTTTCGGCATCAAAGCCCATATCACCGAAAGGGTTGCCCTGCATGGGATCGTCGCCAAATTTCTTCGCACTGCGCACGCCTTGCCACGGCTGCAGCGGTTGCGGCGCACGCCAACGGTTTTCACCAACGGGTGGTGCTGCAAAAGGCACACCCTTAAACACGTTTACTCCCGACTCGCACACGCCTTCCAGCACACCATATTGCGTGGTGGCCATTGGTCCTTGCTGCGCATAGCCTGCTACGGTACATAACACACAGGCTATCAGAAACATCATTTTTTTCATTACACTCTTGTTACAATTTTAGTTATTATTCAGTTATAGAAAACTCTACATATTCGCTCTTATCACGGTTGCGTTCTATCTCGTCAACGTGTTGCATGACGTTTGCAATGACAGCCATATAGTCGTGCACATAGTTTTATAGTTGTTTGGTTTTGATAGCAAAATTAATGAAAAATTCAATATTTTTTAATTACCTGCATCTATTTTTTGCGTTTATCAACGCTCTTTTGATAAAAACATTACCGAAAAGGGCTTAGCCCCCCAAAAGCATTAGGTAAAGCACGACAATTATACGAAACAACACATGTTTTATCCACTTTTACGGTTAAATATTTTTAATTTATAGAAAGCGTAAACGTTATTGCAGAAATAATAATGTATTTTTGTAGACGAAACATCATTGCTGTCCCATTAAAACTGGGCAACGTTCTTTGAAATCATTAGAACATAGTTGATTACAGAGGTTTTTCAAGAAATAAGATTCATCATATATCACGCTCACACACAAAACTGGCATGAGATACCTTCTTAAATTAACGAATGTCCTATATAACAAAAACCAATTCAACCAAATCGTTCACCTATTTATTAACCGTTCCAATTATAACGGAACACTAATTGAATGACTTTATGAAAAAATTATTAATGTTTATCACCTGCCTATTGTGTATCAGTGCTGTATACGCAATAGACATTTCACGATTAGAACCTGCTTGCTGGTGGGTGGGGATGAAAAATCCAGAACTACAAATTATGGTATATGGTAAAGACATCGCAAGCTCACAAGTGCATGTTGACTATCCTGGGGTAAAAGTAAAAGAAGTTGTTGGCGTAGAGAACCCTAATTACTTGTTCCTCTATTTAGATATCGCCAAAAATGCCGCTCCTGGTACAATGAAACTGACATTTCAAAAAGGGAAAAAGAAAGAAATTCGTACCTTTGAATTAAAGGAAAGAAGCAAAAAGCCTGGAGCTGCTGGTTTTTCATCGGCTGATGTGATGTACCTGATTACTCCCGACCGTTTTGCAAATGCTGACCCTTCTAACGACAATCTTGATGATGTAAAAACCGATCGTAAGAGCGCGTGGGCTCGCCACGGAGGTGATTTACGCGGTATCATAAATAAATTAGATTATATCCATGACTTAGGTTTTACCACCATTTGGGTAAATCCGGTATTAGAGAATAGGATGCCCGGAGGTTCTTATCACGGATACGCTATTACTGATTTTTATAAGGTAGATCCTCGTTTTGGAACGAATGAAGAATATTGCGAATTGATTGACAAGGCCCACCAAAAAGGGATGAAAGTGGTGATGGATATGATCTTTAATCATTGCGGAAGCTCGCATTGGTGGTTAAAAGATTTTCCTACCTCTGATTGGCTGAACCATCAAGAAAACTTTGTTCAAACCAATCATTTTAAATGGACTATTATGGATGTGCACGCTCCTCAGTCGGAGAGAGAGACCTTGGTAAATGGTTGGTTTGGTAGAGGTATGCCCGATTTGAACCAGAAAAATAAGCACTTGGCTCGATATTTAATTCAAAATAGCATCTGGTGGATTGAATACGCACGTATTGATGGTATACGTCAAGATACACATCCTTATGCCGACTATGACTTTATGTCTTCTTGGTGCAAGGAGATAGAAAACGAATATCCCAACTTCAATATTGTGGGAGAAGCTTGGTATCCAAGAGGAACAGCTTCGGCTTGGTGGCAGAAAGATTCGAAAATGAATGCATCGAATAGTAACTTAAAGACCGTGATGGACTTTGACCTGACCTTTACTTGCCAAAAAGCCTTTGGAGAGGTATGCTCTAGCAATGAAGGATCGGAAGCAGGATTATTTAAAATATATGAAGTCATCGCACAGGATTTCTTATTCCCAAATCCTAACAACGTACTCACCTTCTTAGATAATCATGATTTAGGCCGCTTTATGCAAAAAGGAGAAACTGATTTAAGAAGATATAAACAGGCCATAGCTTTCTTATTAACAACGAGAGGAATTCCGCAAATCTATTATGGAACAGAAATTCTGATGACTGGAACAAAAGCTGAAGGTGATGGTGTTATCCGCACTGATTTTCCTGGAGGTTGGGCAGGAGATCCGAAGAATGCTTTCACACCTGAGGGACGTACTGATTTGCAGAATGAAGCCTGGAATTATATGAAAAAGATATTGAATTGGAGAAAGCATTGTGATGCTGTTAAAGAAGGAAAGCTCATTCATTATACTCCAGATGGAACGGGGTGTTATGTATATGCCCGAGTAAAAGATAATAAGACGGTACTTGTTTTAATGAATGGAACAGATAAAAACCAAACATTAGATATGGATCGTTTTCATGAAGTGGTAAAAGATTATAAATCAGGAAAAGACATTATAACAGATACAACGGTTGCGATAGACACGCCGGTTCAAATTCCGGCTCGTGGTGTTTATATTTTAGAACTTAACTAACTTGTAAGTTTGTTATCTCATAAGGCCATTAGTGTCACGACATTAACGAGACACTAATGGCTATATTTATATAAAAGCAAAAGACACGTATATTTCAGGCTAACCAATTATCTATATATAGAAAAGCAAGAGACACTTATATTTCGGGCCAGCCGATTATCTCTATATAGAACGGATGCGCCTTACAAAGTTTATCCCCCCATCCTACAAAGTTTGTGCCCATGTCGTACAAAATTTATGCCAGCATTAGTAGGACGGTGGTCTCCGCGCCCCGTCCTCCCGACATTAGAAATAGGAAATAATTTAGGGATGCTCGTAAATCAGTCAAAAACAACCTAACGATCTAATTGTCAGTGTTA
>OIWS01000510.1_pt1 | contig 49217 bp, 51 predicted proteins | sample 1587611 | NCBI WGS metagenome assembly OIWS01 (sample SAMEA3888919, study PRJEB22519) | human gut metagenome | biome: human gut; feature: human-associated habitat; material: faeces | place: Denmark | collected 2010 | reverse complement strand
CGCCTCCGGAGTGTTCAAAACTTGGAAAGACACAGATCATCACAGCTGGCAAAAACGGCGGAGTTAGAAATTCCGTATTTTGTGATCAGAATCCTCCCGCCTGTTTTTCGCTGGAACGCTCGCGTTATGCCCTTTAACGAGCAACAGCGATCCGACGAACCGCTGTCTCCTGCTGCATGTCTGACATTACTGCAGCTTTTCGTTCTTTACGAGCATCTCCTCGATGATGCCCTGGCAGTGGGCACCGATTTTCTTCTTTGTCTCTTTATCCAGCTCGTTCGGATAGATCGGCTTGCCGTACTCTAAGATGACGTGCGTTGCTTTTACCTTCGGAAAATGATTCTCTAAAATATCGGCGGAACAGGTGATTGCCATAGGGACGATCGCACAGCCGGTCTTTTCTGCCATCTTGAAACTTCCCTCCTTAAAAGGAAGCATCAGGTCGTCGGTCTTGTTGCGCGTTCCCTCCGGAAAAATGCACATCGAGATGCCGTTCTTGATGTGATCGATGCCGGCAAGAATGGTCTTTAAGGCTTCCTTGACGTCATCACGGTTGATGAACAGGCAGTAGAGACGCTTCATCCACAGGGAAAGAAGCGGAACTTTTGCCATGTCATTCTTGGCGACGTAGCCGGTCAGACCTGGGCATCTGGCATAGGTGATGATAATGTCGAAGTAGCTTTTGTGATTGCCGATATACAGAACGGCTTCGTCCTTTGGTACATTTTCTTCACCGATAACGGTGACTTTGGTTCCGCAGATGAACAGAATGACGCGAAACGCCCACTGTACCATGCGTAGCTGGCTGATGTCGGCAGCCTTACGGTTGAACTTGCTGATGATCCATTCGATTCCGAGGACGGGAATTCCGATGATCAGATAAAGAATGGCAAACAGCAGAGCAAGGATGGCTCGTAACATAAGAAGATCCTTTCCGGGCAAGCGCCCCGTAGATTTTTACATAGTTTTTATTATAAAGCCTGAAAAGAGGAAACACAAGACGCGGAAAAGAGAATTCGCAGGCATATTTAAAAAAGATGCGGCATATACTTTGGATAGAACCGAAAATTTGGGGGACTGTCAGATGTTTTGGTATGGGAAGAGATGGAAGAAGGGGTGTCTGGTCTTTTTGGCAGCGGCGGCCCTGCTTGCTGCCGGGTGCAGCATTGAGACGACAAACGGAGCGAAGGTTGCCGATCTTGACTATGAGATCGTGGAGGAGGCGCAGATACCGGAGAAAGTGAAGGCTGTGATAGAGGAAAAAAAGGCGGCTGATTTTAAAACGACCTATGAACTCGACGGGGATCTGTACATAGTGCGCGGGTATGGAGAACAGGAGACGGGAGGTTACAGCATCTGCATCCGGGATCTGTATCTGACGTCGAATGCGATTTTGTTCGATACGGAACTTGTGGGACCGAGAAAGGGAGAACAGGTAAGCAGCGGACCGAGTTATCCTTATATTGTAATAAAGACCGAAAAACGTGACGAAAGTACCATATTTGAGTGAATTTTCTTGATATTTTTAAAAAATTCTCCGGTTTGTTTGACAAAAATTTAGTACAGTGATAAACTAAAGCGGAATGGTATTCGGTGTTAGGACGATAAGAAGCCGGAACAGGGAGGTAGACAATGCAACAGGCAGACATCCATAAGGTACGCGCTTCCGTGTATCAGCAGTGCGGACGGAAGGTACTGATTCAGCTTGACAGAGGACGCAACAAGGTCGACATCCAGGAAGGAGTCATTCAGAACGCATATCCGAGTGTTTTTACAATACTGGTGAATGACGAGCAGGAAGAAAATCCGCCTCAGTTACTTTCATTCAGTTATTCGGATATCATTACAAGAGATATTCGGATGAAATTATGTTAACATAAGGTATCAGGTATAATATTCCCCGTATTCGAATAAGATGTTTCAAAGATTCGGATATGGGGGATATTTTTTTGGAACTCGAAAAAGTAAAGATACATAGAATACAGCAGAATGGCACGGCGGTCAGCCAGATCACGCTGGATGATGACTATAATGTCCCGGACTACCGGCCGGACATCATGAAGGTTTTGAAAGAAAATGGCGAACTGCGGTTTGACGAGGTGAAGGCGGCAAACAAGGCGGTGTGGGTAAAAGGAAGCCTGGTGTTTCACATCCTTTACCAGTGTGAGCAGAGCGATGGAAAAATCAGCTGCCTCAAAGGAGAGATTCCGTTTCAGGAGAAACTCAATATAGACGGGCTGCAGGAGAACGGGGAGGTACATGCCGCCGGAGAGATCGAGGATCTGACAGTCGGCGTAATCAATTCGAGAAAATTGAGCATCCGTGCGGTGGTTGTGCTGCGTGCCTCGGCGGAGGAACAGGTGTTGGAGGAGTTTACGTCCAGACTGGAACTGCCGGGGGATTACCAGCAGAAGACGGGAACCTGGGGAGCGCTCAATCTGCTCGCATCCTGCCGGGATGTCTGCCGGCAGAAGAGTGAGATTGTTCTGCCGTCGAACAAACCCAATGTGCGGGAAATTCTGTGGCGCAGTGTAGAACTCCGCAACGTCGAAAGCCATGTGGAGGATGGGAAGGCGGTCGTCACAGGTGAGATTCTGGCGGCGGTGCTCTACAGCGAGGAAGAGGAGAGCGAGCGCCTGCAGTGGTATGAGACGACGGTTCCTCTGGAATGTGCGGCAGACTGTGACGCTGCCGGGGAGAATTGCATTTTTAAAATATCGGCTGTCCCGCTGTCGGCGGAACTGGAGATCAAGCCGGATTACGACGGGGAGGAGCGCATTCTTGTGCTCGAACTCTCCGTCTCGGTCGATGTCCGCGTGTGGCGGGAAGAAGAGATGGAACTTCTGACCGATCTCTACTCGCTCCGGGAAAAAGCCGTTCCGGTAGTCAGGGAGCGGATCGGTGAGAGACTCCTTGTAAAAAATGCGGCAAAATGCCGGGTAACGGAACAGCTGGAAATTCCGGAAAGCCAGGAGAAAATCCTGCAGATCTGTGCCTGCGAGGGAACGGTGCGCCTGGAAAAATACGAGCCTGTGGAGAACGGAATCCGGGCGGAGGGAACGATCACGGCGGAACTTCTCTATATCACAACGGATGACAATATGCCGATCCAGTCGGCAAGGGAAATCTATCCGTTTTCCCAGATCCTTGAGATTCCCGATATGCAGCCGGACGTGGAGGCGGAGATGGACTGCGGATTAGAGCAGCTGTCCGCGGTGATGATGGATCAGGAACATATTGAGATCAAAGCGGTGATCCAGTTAAACCTGATGGCGTTTTTGCCGCAGAAAATACAGAACATCGAAGAGATTACAGAAGAGCCTTTAGATATGGAAGAATTACAGAACCGCCCCGGTCTGGTGGGCTATATTGCAAAGGCGGGCGATGATCTGTGGACGATTGCCAAGGAGAATCATACGACCATACAGGATATTCTGGAAACCAACGGCTGGACGGAAAAAAATCTGCAGCCGGGAGATGCGGTGCTGATCGTCAAACAGATAGGATAAAGGTACTATTTGCACAGATTTGCTTGAGTAATAGAAGACGCTCTGTTATACTAAAGTGGTAATGAGTGTTATTTTTTGAAAGGAATTTTGAAAACAGGGAGACAAAAGATGGATCAGAATGAGAACAAAAATTACAATTTTGAGAACGACCCGGGACAGACACAGCCGGGATCTGCGGGGGCAGAGAATCAGCAGGGAACGCAGGATGTGTACGGTCAGCAGGGAGCACAGGGTGCATACGGTCAGCCGGACGTGGCAGCGAATAGCGGAATGACGCAGCCGGACGGCCAGCCGGGAGCGAATGCTTACGGCCAGCCGGGAAACGGTTATGGACAGGAAAGCGCAGGTCAGCCTTATGGACAGGAGAATGCAGGCCAGCCTTACGGTCAGAACTACGGTCAGGCAGAAAATGCGAACGGCCAGGGGAATGTGAGCCAGCCTTACGGTCAGCAGAATTACGGAGAGCAGAGCACGAACGGCCAGGGAGAGTATTCTTACGGACAGAATAACGCCTATGGACAGAATAACGCCTATGGACAGAATAACGCTTACGGACAGAATAATGCCTATGGACAGCAGACGAACGGTCAGCAGGCGTATGGTCAGGCGAACGGCCAGTATGCGGGAAATGCATATGCCGGCGTAAACTATGGCGAGGCGACGGTGCTCAACGACGAGAACGGTCAGCCAGTGAAGAACTCGTTCGGAATGAAGATTACATTCTCCATCCTTGAGATTCTGTGCTGCTGCGGATGCAACCTGATTACCATGATTATGGGTATTATCGGATGCGTATTCACGAGCAAGGCGAACAGTGCCTACAAGTCCGGAGATGTGCAGGAATATAAGCGCAACAGCAAGTCGGCGACAATCTGCCTGTGGATCGGTTTTGCGATCGCACTGGTATGGCTGGTCTTCAGCATTATTTTCAGCGTACTTTACAGCAACGACATCGAGGATGCGTTTATGGAAGGATATAACGAGGCCGCAGGTGTAAGCGATGATTACGACACGGATGATTTCATGGGTGATTCCGGTGATGAAGAGTACGACACCGACGATTTTCTTGCCGATGACAGCGAGGATACAGAGGATGCCAAAACGGTAGCTCCGCTTGACGTGACAGCAGGGGATGCGTTCGACAGCGGAGACATTACCGTCAACGGTATCCTGGTGCAGCTTCCGATGAGCTACAGCGATTTCAAGGCACTCGGTTTTTCCATCGACTCCGAGGATGAGGAGTATGTATCCAACAAGAATGAATATTACTATCCGACATTCTACGATGCACAGGGAAATGAGCTGGGAGAGGTGTACATTGGAAATGTAACCGACGATCCGCAGACACTTGCAGACGGAACGGTGTTCGGCTTCTCATTCACCAGCATGGACTACAATGACGATCTGGAGATCCTTCTGCCGAACGGTCTGACAAAGGATGCGGTCAACGACGACTTTATGACTGCTTACGGCGAGCCGGATTATGAGTATGAGTCGGATACCGGCGACTACCAGTCTTATCAGTGGTACAGCCACAGCGACACCTACGAGGATATGGATGAAAACTCCATTTCCGTAACATTCTATGATGGCGAGCTGAGCGATCTGGAACTGATGTATATCGGATGGGATTGATCTGATTTCCGAAAAATCGAAAAATTATGGAAACTGTGACAATTTTATAAGGAAGTATGATATAATCAACGGGTATGATAACAGAGTCATACCCGTTTTTTGTACGCAATGAAAGATAATTCAGATATTTGGGATGGAGATACCGCATGAGACATTTTAAGAAACGTGTTCTGGCACTGCTTCTGGCGGGAGCAGTCGGAATCGGAAACTATGCGTCTGTGTCTGCTTCGGCAATCAAGGATGCACAGGATAAAAAGGATGAGGCACAGCAGGAACTGAATCAGGTGAACCAGCAGATTCAGAATATCCAGTCGGCGCAGAACAGCCTTCAGGCAGAGATGAATAATTATGACAATCAACTCATGAGCCTGCTTACCGATATGGACATCCTGCAGAGCGATATGGATACGCAGGAGCAGGAGATCGAACAGGCAAACGCGGATCTGGAAAATGCGAAAGCGGAGGAACAGCAGCAGTATGACGCCATGAAGCAGCGGATTCAGTATATGTATGAGAATGGAGACCAGTCCTTTTTGACGGCGTTAGTCGGCGCGGACAGCATTACGGATCTTTTGAACCGGGTGGAATATGTCTCGGACGTCTACCAGTATGATCGCGATATGCTGACGAACTATCAGGAAGTGGTGCAGCAGGTGGAAGATCTGACGGCACAGCTTGAGAGTGAGATGGCGGAGATGGAGGAGCTTCAGATCAGCTATCAGGAGCAGCAGAGCTCTCTGGAGCAGGTGATTGCGACAAAGCGTTCGGAGATGGCGGATTTTGACAGCCAGCTTGCCAATGCACAGAGTCTTGCAAGCCAGTATGCGCAGACGATCAAGCAGCAGAACCAGATCATCGCGACGGAGAAGGCAAAACAGGCGGCTGCGGAGGCGGCGAAGAAAAAGGCGGCGCAGGCGGCTGCTGCGGCAGGAACGACCGGCAGCACCACCGGAACGGATGCCTCGACAGCCGGCACCGGAACGACCTCGAATACGACCGGAAATACCGCTTCGACCGGGACGGATACCTCGACTTCGGGCAGCAGTACCTCCGGCAGCTCTTCCACAGGTCTGACGGACGGCGGACTAAATCCGTCCTACACGACCGGAGTCAGCGGCAGTGACGTCGTGTCCTATGCGAGCCAGTTTCTGGGGAATCCCTATGTCCTTGGAGGTACCAGCCTGACATCCGGAACGGATTGCTCCTATTTTGTCATGGCGGTCTACCAGCATTTTGGCATTTCCCTGCCGCGATCTTCCTATTCGCAGAGCGGCTGTGGACAGGCAGTCAGCTATGAAAATGCACAGCCCGGCGATATTATCTGCTATCCGGGACATGTGGCAATCTATATTGGAGGAGGACGGATTATCCATGCGTCCAACCCGAGAACCGGTATCTGCTACGGAAATGCAACTTACCGTACGATCACTTCGGTTCGGCGTGTGTTGTAGGTTTGTATTTTCAAAAGTAAAATGCTATAATCTGGATAGAAATGAAATAAGAGATGGAGGAATAGAAAATGCAGTTCAAACAGTTACAGGATGATATGATCGCAGCAATGAAGGCAAGAGACAAGGTGCGCAAGGATGCAATCTCCACACTGGTGTCGGCTGCGAAGAAGGTGGCAATCGATGAGGGCTGCCGCGATGACATTCGGGAAGAACTTGTGGACCGGGTCATTTTAAAGGAGATCAAGTCCGTGAAGGAACAGATCGATACCTGCCCGGCATCCAGAGAAGATCTGCTTGCAGAATATAAGACGCGTTACGATATTTTTATGGAATATGCGCCGAAAATGATGTCGGCTGACGAGGTGGAGGCGTTTATCACAGAGAAGTTCGCGGACGTGGTAGCAAGCCACAACAAAGGACAGATCATGAAGGCTGTTATGCCGGAACTGAAAGGCAAGGCGGAGGGCAGCGTGATCAATCAGGTGGTAGCAAAGCTTTGTCAGGCATGAGACAGAAATTAAGATTTACCGCTGTTCTGGTCGTTCTGCTCATCATTCTGGGGACAGCATCCTACCGCGAACAGGGAAAGCGGCAGAAGCTGTCATTCCCGGAATCGCTGGATCTTGTGGTGGTGGCAGTGGACGGGGAGCAGGTGACTCTGCGGGAGATGACATTTTATATCGCATATGAGGAAGGCAGCATGGAAGATGCGGCCATCATCTATAATCCGGATAATACGGATGAATACTGGCAGCTGTATATCAATCATACGTTCCTGCGGGAGCAGGCGAAACAGACAGTGGTGGATATGACCATTCATGATACGCTGTTTTACCAGATGGCAACAGCAGAGAAAATCACGCTCTCAGAGGAGGAGGAACAGTATCTTGCCAATGATCAGCAGGATTTTTGGAGTGACCTTACCGAGGAACAGAGAGCGCGCCTGGGTGTCGATGAGGAAACGATTGATGCATCCATGCGAAAAATGGCGCTGGCGCAGAAATATCAGAGTATTCTTGCGGAGATGGAACAGGTCGATTACGAGGATTATTCCATCGGCGGCACGGAATACGAAAAACTTCTGGCACAGCATACCTGTGAGTTAGACGAGACTACCTGGGACCGCGTGCCGTTCGGCAGCATCACGGTAGATCATTGAACAAAGAGGGAAAGACAGAGATTTTCCATTGCGTGAAGCAGGATATGCGCCGATATGTGAAGAAAGCATTTGCGGCAGGCAGAATATAATATAAAAAATAAAATAGAGAAGAGAAGAAGAATATGTCAGTAAAAATTGGAAGAAATGATCCGTGCTGGTGCAAAAGCGGCCGGAAATACAAGGCATGCCATCAGGCATTTGACGAGAAGATTGCAGCGATCGCTGCGCAGGGACATATCGTCCCGACCCATGACATTATCAAGAATGCAGATCAGATTGCAGGGATTAAGGAGAGCTGCAAGATCAATATCGCGGTGCTCGATTACATTCAGGAGCACATTCATGAGGGTATGAATACGGCGGAAATCGACAAGATTGTCTACGACATGACGACCAGTATGGGTGGTATTCCGGCGCCGCTGCATTATCAGGGCTACCCGTACAGCGTGTGCACTTCGGTGAACGATCAGGTGTGCCATGGATTCCCGTCAAAGGATGTCATTTTGAAGTCGGGAGATATTATCAATGTGGATGTTTCCACGATTTTGAACGGTTATTTTTCCGATTCTTCCAGAATGTTCTGCATCGGCGACGTCAGCCCGGAGAAGAAACGTCTCGTGGATGTCACGAAGGAGTGTGTGGAAAAAGGTCTCGCGGAAGTAAAACCGTGGGGATTCTTAGGCGATATGGGTCAGGCGGTTCACGATCACGCCTTCGCAAACGGTTATACGGTTGTGCGTGAGATCGGCGGACACGGCGTGGGACTGGAGTTCCATGAGGAGCCGTGGGTCGGCTATAACAGCAAGCGCGGTCAGGAGATGCTGATGGTGCCGGGTATGATTTTTACGATCGAGCCGATGGTCAACATGGGAAAAGTGGACATCTATGTCGATGATGCAAACGACTGGGAGGTCTACACGGAGGACGGACTTCCGTCTGCACAGTGGGAGATTATGGTGCTTGTGACGGAGGACGGCCACGAGGTTCTTTGCTGGTAAGCAGGAGGCAGGATGAAAAAGCTGGGAAAGAAAGCGGGACAAGGAGCAACGGGAAAAGCAGCTTCGATGAAGAAGGCGGGGCACGGAGCGCTGGGAAAAGCAGCGGTTCCGGCGAACAAGACCGCGCAGGAGAAAAAGAAAAAGGCAGATGTGCCGGGCGAATGGCTTTATTTTGCACCGGAGACTGTGGGCGTGCGGCAGATTGCAGATGTGCTCGATGGAACCTGCGAGTTGGAGATCTGGCAGGAAGCAGGCGTGCTTGAAATTATGTACGGTGGAGAATCTTCCATGGATATGGAGGAGGGGACGATCCATCCTAAGGATCAGGTGACTGCGGCATTTGCAGAGGAACATGACTGCGACAGAGTGTATCTGGTGACATTTTCTGCGGAGGAATATGAAAAGGTACTGCCTGTAATGCGGCACATCTTACAGGAATGCGGCGGCATATTCTGCGGCGATACGGAAGATTTTAAGCCGATACTTACAGAGTAGAAAAGGGATGCTTTTTTGCTTTAGTGTATTGAAATGATAAGAAAAAACAGCTATGATACTGTTATTGGCGCAGAGAAAAAACGGACGCCGGAGCGGGAGGAAATATGGACAGCAGAATTTCAGGACACACAGGATTATTGGCATTGATTGGTTCGCCGGTCGGACATTCGGGTTCGCCGGCAATGTATAATTACAGCTTCGAGCGGCTGGGACTGGATTATGTGTATGTTGCTTTTGATATCAAGGTGGAGGAAGTGGCAGACGCCATTGCCGCCATGCGCACATTTAAGATGCGCGGCTGCAATGTCACCATGCCGTGCAAGACGGAGGTTGTCAGATACATGGATGAGCTGTCTCCGGCGGCACAGATCATCGGAGCGGTCAATACGATTGTAAATGACAACGGCAGGCTGACCGGTCATATTACTGACGGCGAGGGATTTGTGCATAATCTGAAGGATCACGGGATCGATATTAAGGGCAAGAAGATCACGGTTGCAGGCGGAGGCGGTGCCGCTACTGCCATTCAGGTGCAGTGCGCGCTTGACGGTGCAAGGGAGATTTCCATTTTTAATATCAAGGATGCTTTTTTTGAGAGAACGCTGAAAACGGCGGAGAAGATCCGTGCGGCGGTTCCGTCGTGCGTGGTAAATGTCTATGATATTGCGGATACTGCGCGGATGACTGCGGAGATCGCGTCCAGCGATATTTTTGCAAATGCAACGATTGTAGGCATGAAGCCGATGGAAAATGAGAGTGTGGTAAAGGACACTTCTGCATTCCGACCGGGGTTAGTGGTGGCGGATGCCGTCTACAACCCGGAGGAGACGAGATTGCTCCGGGAGGCGAAGGAAGCCGGAGCAACCTGTATCGGCGGCAAGGGAATGCTGCTGTGGCAGGGCGTGGCTGCCTTTAAACTGTATACCGGAAAAGATATGCCGGTCGAGGAAGTCAAAGAGCGTTTTTTTAGCTAGAAAGGTGAAACTGCGGCATGAAGAATTTATATCTGATCGGCTTTATGGGCGCCGGGAAAAGTACCATTGCGAGAGCGCTTGCGAAAAAATGTCCGTCGAAGCGAATCGAGATGGATCAGCTCATCGAGGAACAACAGGGGATGGCAATCACAGATATTTTTGCCGCACATGGGGAGAATTATTTCCGCGACCTGGAGACAGAGTTGTTGCGGTCTTTTTCGGAGAGCACAGGATATGTGGTATCCTGCGGCGGAGGCAGTGTACTCAGGGATGAGAATGCGGCGCTGATGAAGGAGAACGGTTGTATCGTGTTCCTTCGGGCGACGCCGGAGACGATCTACGAAAGAGTCAAGGACAGTACGAACCGCCCGATTTTAAACGGGAATATGAATGTGGAATATATCCGGGAACTCATGGAGAAGCGCCGGCCGCGCTACGAAGCGGTGGCGGATATCTGCGTGGACACGGACGGCAAGGACGTGGATGCCATCAGTGAGGAGATCCTGAAAGCGGTAGAAGACAGATCATAAGAGGGGCAGCGGGAGATGAATTTTGAGTTTATAAGAGAGTGCAGGCTGGAGTCGGACGAGCTTCAGGCGATGTATGACAATGTTCTGCAGGAACTGGAGCGCGCGGAGCATTATTATTGGAGAAAACCGCAGGAATGCGGCATCATTCTGCGCCAGACAACAGAGCGGATCTGTCGTATCTATAATACATATTATCAAATCGGCTATCCGGGGAACGCTTCGCTGGAAGAGTTTTTGTGTTATACGGACGAAAACGAGCACAACGTGATGGTGAGCCGTTTTCTGAGCGTCGTCCGCAAGGAGCAGCGCGACCGGCTGAATAAGCTGCGTGTGCTGGGGGATGACTGTATCTGGGGCGAGGAGGCACCGGATCAGGGGATGACTTTTGAAGACCGCATGGGGCAGAATGCAAGACATATGATGGAGACCATGATGGAGGTCACCAAGGATATGTGCGAGAAGATCAACAAGAGGGACGATGTGTTTGACGAGTTCTTCCTCGAGGAGGCTCTGCCGGAGATGAAGGAAGAGGCAGGAAAAGAGGCACTTGCCGCTGCGGAGATAACAACCAGTGCAGAGAATACGAAAAAATCTTTGTTTGCCAGAATTTTCCACAGGTGAGGATAAATGAAAAAATCAGTATCGATCGTTTATGGAGTGCTGCTTGTCATCGGATTTATTCTGATGGCGTTGAGCTTTGCGTTTGCAGGTAAAAAGAATACAAGCTTTGCGGAGGATTCCAGACGAATCGAACTGCAGCCCGATCGCGTGGTGGAAGTGGGTGAAGATGTCAGGGAGTATTATTTCGACAGCAATCAGATGCAGTCGGAGTTTTCGGAACTGACATTTTTTAGCGTACATCAGTGCGTGGAAGTGTATGCGGACGGCGAGCAGATTTATTCGCTGGAAAAGAGCAGTACGGTGTTCGGGAGGACGCCCGGAACCGGATGGAATACGATCCAGCTGCAGGAGGGCGTGAAGAGTTTCAGTGTGCGGATCGAGGCGGTGTACCCGGCAGTGCGGGATCATGTGACGAGGTTCTATCAGGAGAATGACGGACAGATGGTCTATCAGACGATGAGAGGATCGGTTCCGGAGATCATGGTCAGCACAGTCGACGGTGCGATCGGCATTATGCTGCTCATTTATTATGCAATTGCAAGACGCAAAGTAAAGATGGGACCGGGCATTCTGTATTTTGGCATTTTTACCCTGATGATGGGAATGTGGTCCATGAATGAGGCGGAGCTGGTTGCCTACATGGTAAAAAGCCGGACGGCGGCCTCGTACACCGGCTATATGATGATTATGCTGATGATTGCGCCGTTTGCAGCATTTTTGCAGGAGTTCTCCGAGGTGGAGGAGAAGTATATATCAAATATTATCTGCATCTGTTCATTTGCGAATGCTATAGTTTGTACCGTACTCCACATGACGGGGATCTGCGAGTTTAAAAATACGGTATTTTGCACACATTTTCTGATGGCATGTGACCTGCTCTATCTGCTCTATGTGATCTGGCAGCGTTACCGGGTGCGCGGAATGGACCGGCGGGTGTGTGTCTGTATCTGGGGACTTGTAATTTTGCTATTGTCTTACGCGGTCGACATGTCGGCATACTATATCGGATGGAGAAGAACGGATGTGATCGGCAGGTTTGGATTCCTGCTGTTTATCTGCCTGCTGGCGAGAGAGGCGACCGCAGTGTCGATCGAGAAGATTGATGAGGGGCGCAAGGCGGAGATCTACCGGGAACTGGCGGAACATGATATGCCGACCGGACTGCGCAACCGCAATGCTTATGATGAGTGGGTATCGGAAAATGCCAGAGATCGCGAGACGGCGATCGTGACGTTCGATCTGAATGATCTGAAGCGCTGCAATGACACATTCGGACATGCGGCGGGTGATAAGTATATTCAGGATGCGGCAAAGCTGATCTCGGAAGTGTTTGAACCTGCCGGCGTGTGCTACCGGATCGGCGGGGATGAATTCTGCGCCGTGATCCGCCATGCCAGAAGTGAGTGGGTCGAGGAGCGCCTGCGCAGACTGGAATACCTCGAGTGGAAATATAATGAAGGGAAAATGGACGTCCCGATGCGGATCGCTTACGGCTACGCGATCTTTGACGAGCAGTATGATAAAAATATGGAAGAGACAAGGAACCGTGCGGATGTGAAGATGTACGAGAAAAAGAGAGCGATCAAGGCGGAAGAGAGAAAATGAAAAAATGCGGGAATTCCCGCATTTTTTCTGTTGTAGTCAGAAGTTGCTTCCGTTCCAGCCCCAGTTGTCAGTCGGGAAGTATGCCACGTAGATGTGGTCGGCAGGAATGGAAAGTTCGCCGGAGAGCAGATGGCAGAGCTTTCCGGTCATCTGGCTGGTGCCTGCAGCGGACGGCGTGCCGAAGGTTTTGACCTCCACATAGGCAACGGCGGCAGAATCCCCCTGAAAGAACAGGCTGGCATTGTCCTCAAAACCAGTCATAACCCAGTTCTCTCCCTTGCCGAGACACTCCCTGGTAATGCGGCAGATCTCTGCGGTCAGGGAATCCTTTTTGGATTTGCTCAGGGAAACGGTGGTTTTCGTATTGATAAATGGCACGGCAATATCCTCCTTTACATCTGATAAAGATAGTATATACGAAAATAAGCCTGCATACAATGTAAAAATAAGTATTGCAGGGGATTTCGTTTGAAAGGTTATATTGAGGAAAGAGCCATGGAGATTGCCAGATATATCATTGACAATAACACGACCGTGCGGCAGGCGGCAAAACATTTCGGGATCAGCAAGAGTACGGTACATATAGACGTAACAATGTAGAACGATTTAAAGGTAAGATTGTTTGGGTGATTGAATAGGGATAAAGTAGGATCACTCTCAGGTGGAAATCTGAGAGTGATTTTGATATAATATGTATGAGATGGAAGTGTGAATTTTAGAAGACAATGAGTAAAAAATATGAGGAGGGTGAAAACGTATGAAGAAAACGGCAGTATTATTATATGATTCTTTTTGCAATTTTGAAATAAGTGTTGCGATGGAAGTATTGGTCTTGGGGGGAAAGGAAGTAGTTGTTTTTGGAGCAACGAAAGAACCTATAAGAAGTGAAGATGGTTTGCTTGTTATACCACAAAAAGAATTGAGCGAATTAGACATTGAAGAATATGATAGTTTACTTCTTCCGGGGGCTATGGATATTCGGGAGGCAATAGAAAATCCGAGAGTTATTGATTTCATTAAGCAGTTCGATAACAAGATTATTGGTGCTATCTCTATTGCACCGATTATGCTTGTGAGAGCAGGAATATTATTAGGAAAAGCATTTATGGCCGGCGTAAATAAAGAGGAGATTATGGGAGAAGGATTTTCAGAAGAAGAATTATCTCAGATGATAGGTTGGGATGATAATTTAAAAAATCCAGTGCAAATGGGTTTTGTGGTAACAGATAATGTTGTCACATCTGTTTCATACAACTTTGTGAGATTTGGTCTTAAATTTGGAGCAATGTTAGGAATTGATTTGCCTCCTGAAACATTTGGAATATAATTTTCGGATGAAATTGAAAAAAGAATTATATGGTTTAATCAGATTTCTGATTGATTCGAGGGATTGGGAAATACCCCAACAAGCAAAAATGCATTTTGTGTGTACAAATGCACTGCTTGCCAAGTTGTGAATATAGAATTGAAGGTAAACTTGAATTTAGAAAAACAAGGCAAACAAGAGGAGACTGGTCATAAAATTGTATATTGGATTGGTATTGAGACGCTTGAAAAAGATTAGTAACATAAAACTTTTTTCAAGCGTTCCTTTCATTTTTACGACTTTGACTGGAATATGGTGCAGTCGAGAACAGTGTGATTTTTGAAAAAGTATGGTGTGAATGGACAAAAGTCCAGTATTTTGGGAACGTAATTTGATTTCAAATGGATTATGCTTAGATTAAATAAAAAGGTCTGGTCTAATCTAAGAATCCTTCTCATAGGATGGAGAGAAGGATGGGCGAGGTAAGGGGGTGTAGCTTTCGCTTGAAACGGACGAAATTAAATTATCGTTTTCATAATCCAAATTCAGCGGAAGATACTGCAGATTTCCTGTGCAAACTCTTAATAGAAGTAAATGCCGGGAAGGTAGAACGGGCAATAAAGGATGCTACATTGTATGTAGAGAGTGGAGATTACATATTAGAAAATTTATCGGAAAACAAGGAAAAATTATTTGTGGGATAAGAGGAGCAAGGTGAGAGCCTTGTTTTTCTTATTATTGTAGTAGATGAAACGCAATCAAGTACAGTTCTATAAATGTTATGAGGTTATAGACTATAACCGACAGAAATTTACAAAATGCGATACTACAAACAAATATATGAGATAAAAACTCAAATATTACTTGCAAATATTCATGCCAGGGATATAATAAAGGTATAACGGAGGGTAAAAGATATGTTATGCCAGTTTACAGTAAAAAATTTCAAAAGTATAAGAGATGAAGTGACATTTGATATGCAGGCGGCTGCAATATCGGAGCATGAGGATAGAATCATTATAGATAAAGATGAGGAAAAATATTTACCGGTGTCAGCTATTTATGGGCCGAATGGCGGAGGAAAATCTAATGTTTTGGCTGCATTGCATACCTTGGTGGCAAAAGTGTTACGTCCCCTTTTTGCGACAGAGGATAGCGAGGAAAAGGTATTACTTCAAAAGAAAATAATTGTGGAGCCATTTGTATTTTCGGAGAGTAAGGACGAGCCTACAGAATTTGAATTGTTTTTTCGAACCGCAGTTTCAGAGTACAGATACATTTTGCACGTAAAGCGTGAACTCGTTTTATATGAGAGCTTGGATAGAGTCAAACTTGAAACAGGCAGAAAATCTGCTCTTTTTACCAGAGATGAAAATGGAATTGTTTTAAAGGGGGCTTTTGCAAAACTGAAAGTCAGTGATGAATTATCTAAAACGCTTACACTACTTTCTTATTTAGGAATTGCTTATAAGGGAAATGCGGTGGTTAAGGATGTATTGAGTTGGTTTGAATATGGAATCGAATTCCTGAATTATGGAAATCCAATACAAGAACTACGAATGGCTGTGTCCACATCGGAAGAGGTAAAACAGTTGATGCTTCAGATGATTCAGGAGATGGACTTAGACATTGTAGATTTTAGAGTGGAAGAAAAAGAGAATGAAAGAATAGATATATTCACAAAACATTGCGTAGATGATGTGGAAACAGAAATCAACTTGTTTGATGAATCCAGTGGAACACAGAAATTATTCGGATTACTTCCGTTTATTGCAGAAAGCCTGATTACCGGAACTGTGCTTGTGATTGACGAGCTGGACGCAAAAATCCATCCGGTTTTACTTCGCCATATCATTATGATGTTCAATGATATGACTATCAATAGACATAAAGCACAGTTGATTTTCACATCTCACGATCTGTCAACGATGAATAGCGAAGTATTCCGCAGAGATGAGATCTGGCTTGTGGCAAAGGGAAATGCACAGAATTCTAAACTTTATTCTTTGGTAGAGTTTAAAAATGAAAAGGGGGAATCTGTCAGAAAGGATGCCAAGTTCGACAAGCAATATCTGGAAGGAAAATACGGCGCTGATCCGTACCTCAGAAGAATTATAGATTGGGGGAAAGTGAATGCCTAAAAAAGCCGGAACTGAAAAATGGAAGAAGAAGCGTCGCCAGGAATATTTGGAGATGAAACAGTATAGGTACTATATCTTTTGCGAAGGACAGCAGACGGAACCAAATTATTTCTTAGGGTTAAAAAAGCTGATAGAGGAAAATCCGATTTACAAAGATATGGTATTGATTGAAATTGAACCATGCCAGGCAGAAACTATGCGAGTGATTGGAATGGCTGAGAACTATGTTAAGAAGAACAAGATTCTGAAGGGACAAGTCTGGTGTGTGTACGATAAAGATAGCTTTCCGGCAGAACATTTCAATGGTGTTGAGGAACGAGCCAATAGTCTGAATAAGATTAATCCGGAATTACAGTATCATGTGGCGTGGAGTAATGAATGTATTGAGCTCTGGTTTCTGCTTCATTTTGCATATTATACTACTAATAATCATAGAACGGAGTATATTTCATTTTTAAATGATAAGTTCAAAGAACTGGGAATCGGAAAATATCAAAAGAATATGAATAATATTTTTACGATCCTGATGGAATATGGGAATCCTAAACTGGCGATACGATACGCAAAACGGATTATTAAAGATGGAGCAGGAAAGACACCAACCGAGATTGCACCGGGAACAAAGATGTATGAGTTGGTAGAGGAATTGGCGAAGTATATGCCGGAGGAAGTAAAGACACAGTTTGTAGATAAATAATGGAGGTAATAAAATGTCTTTAACAAATTCATATCTTACAAGTACTAAAAATTTTGACGCTATTATGAATTCTATATTATCTGCTAGGGCGCCGGAACGTTTCACAAACAAATTTTTAGAGGATTTGGGATTTAAGAGTAGTAATGATCGTTTGATTACAGGCGTGTTAAAGGGAGTTGGTTTTTTAAGTGAAACGGGAGAACCAACACAACGGTATTATGCATTTTTGGATCAGACGCAATCAAAGAAGATTTTAGCGATTGGAATTCAGGAGGCATATGAAGATCTGTTCAACTTAAGAAGAGATGCACAAAATATGTCTCAGGACGAAGTAAAAAATAAATTGAAAACATTAACGCAAGGACAAAAAGGAGATAAAGTCATTGAGCTTATGGCTAGAACCTTTAAGACCTTATGCGATTATGCGGATTGGAGTGAACCGGAAATTATTGAAAAGAGTAAAGAGACAGAGAATATTTACCAAGAGACATCGGAAATAATTTCCGCATCTGAAGGTACAACAACATCGTCTGCGGAAAATAAAACAAATGCTTTAGGTTTGTGCTATAATATTCAAATTCATTTGCCAGAAACTACTAATATGGCAGTGTATGATGCTATTTTTCAGAGTATTAAAAAACATTTGATGTAGGTGTTGATTATGGATAAATTGTATTCATTTATTATGCGTGGTGAATTAACCAAAGTGGCATTGGAAAAAACAGATGTAATAAGTAGACATTCTCATTCTGACATTATAGAACAAGAGTATATAAAGAGCCTTTCACTAGATTTATTGGATGAGGAATATGTAAATACAGCGAAGGAAATGGCAACAGTATATGCTGCTATTGCTGCATTTGAAAATACGGTAAGAGAATTTGTCGTTAAAATACTTATAGAAAACGTAGGAGAAAACTGGTGGGAGCAGTGCGTATCTAGTGCAATTAGGAAAAAAGCCGAATCTAGGAAGGAAGAGGAAGATAAAATTAAATGGCATACACAGCGTGGAGATTCGTTGATAAATTATACTGAATTTGGAGATTTAGCATCCATTATGAATAATAATTATGACTATTTCGCACCATATATTATTTCTGTTGAATGGGCTAGAAATATTATCTCTACAATTGAACGTTCACGAAATGTTATTATGCATAGCGGTGAACTGAGTGCACGTGATGTTGAGAGAATAGGTATAAATATTCGAGATTGGATTAGTCAAGTAGGTGTTTAGAATTTTGCACATTATATAAATGAGAAGAGGAGGTACGAAAGAAATGTTTTCTATTGAAAATTTTATTGTTGGACTCAAAAAAGTTTTGCGCAATGCAAGAATAGAAGATAGAGAGAAAAATTACACTTTAATAAAAATGTATGAACGTCCAGATTTAAAGGGGCCAGAAGAGATGGAAGTTGGCAAATTGGAAAAAGAAGAATTATTAAGGTGCTCTCAATGGTTTTCTTCAAAAACAAATTTTAATGGGAGTAGTCTATATAATGCTGAGATTTATGAGTCAGCAATTAAACCTCAAGATAGAGGCAGAGTCATGCCTTATAGGTATTATGAAAAGGATGCTTATAAGGTATCAGAACGAGGCTATGAAATGACTATTTCAAAAGCTAGCGCATATTATGTTTATGCTTTACTGTGCTATATTGGAAAATCAGAAGGTAATGATCTTGATATTGATTTTTTTTATATTAATCGAAGTATAAGAATGGGTGAGATACGCAAGATGGATGATTTAGTAGAGGCTATTCATATATTAACTGTGAAAATTGAGGCACCAATAGAACATTCTCAACACGAAATGAATAAAATTATGCAAACATATTTATTTAATATTGCATATAATAGGGATATGGTGTTCACATTAACAAATTTTAAGGATGACATTAGGAGAAGAAAATATTCTAGAAGAGATGGACAGTTATTTCCTTATAAAGCATATAATAATGAACTGACAACGTATTATTATCAAGGAGTATCGACAGATATACCGTTCACTCAATATTTAGCTTTTTATCATGTGGCGGAATATTTCTTTCAAACGATAGCAGAACAAGATGCATTTCAGGAAATAGAAGAATATATTACACGTCCATCTTTTTCACCTCATAAGAAAGAGGATATAAGAGAGTTTTATAATAGAATTAAAAAGAAAATGAGAGAACAGAAAGAGGATGGATTGTGGGAGGAAAAAACGGGGCTTTTATTGTGCTTGAAGAAATATGTAAAAGATTTAGACACATTACGAAATGCAATAATGGAAATTGATCCTACAGCAATAGAATATTATGAAAAGGTTCCAGTTCCATTTGCTTCAGATGGGGTAACGATTAATTTTTCGGATAGTCAAGAAGCGGTTTATGCAACTATAAGAAATAGAATTTATTCTGTCAGAAATGCAATTGTTCATAGTAAGGAGGGTGAAAAGCTTCGCTATGAACCATTTAAACATGATAAGGAATTATTAAGAGAACTTCCGCTAATTCGTGCTGTGGCGGAAGAAATTATTATTAATTCAGCGAAGAAATTAGAATTTATTAATTTCGAATAAAATGAATTGCAATGCAGAAAAAGCTTTTGGCTGATTCCAAAAGCTTTTTATTTATAATATTAGTTGTGACAGAACGTCACAACTTTAATGGAAAGGTTAAGCGCTATGAACATCGCCGCATACTGCCGTGTATCTACAGATAAATCCGATCAGCTCAACAGCTTAGAAACACAAAAAGAGTTCTTCTTAGAATATACCAAGCGCACTGGGGACAACCTCATTAAATTATATGCAGATGAAGGTATTTCTGGAACTAAAATCAAGAATCGTAAGGAATTTCAGCGTATGCTTGCAGATGCGGAAAAGGGCTTATTCAATATGGTTGTAGTTAAGGATATTTCCCGTTTTGCCAGAAATACCGTTGATTTGCTACAGAGTGTCCGTAAACTGAAATCTCTCGGTATCGAAACACAATTCCTAACTGCCAGCATGACCAGTATGGGTAACAGCGAATTTGTCTTAACCATCTTCGGCGCATTAGCCCAGGAGGAAAGCGCCAATACTTCCAAACGTATCAAATTTGGTAAGAAGATGAATGCAGAAAAGGGTCGTGTCCCGAACATTGTCTTTGGATATGACAAGACAATAGGTGATTACTTCAATCTTTCTATCAATGAGAATGAAGCAAAAGCAATCCAGCAGATTTTTCAGTGGTATACAGAGGAAGGATATGGCGGATCGAAGATTGCAAATATGCTCAATGAGCGGGGTATCAAAACTAAGCGAGGCAATAACTGGAGCCAGAACTCTGTTTGCCGAATCCTGACCAACGAGATATACACGGGAAAGATTATCAATGGCAAAGAAGAGATTGCAGATTTTCTGACTGGTCAGAGAAAAGAAAAAGATGAATCAGAATGGCTTGTTACGATTCGACCGAAACTTCGGATTATTGAGGATGAAGTCTTTGATAAAGCCCAGGACATCTTAAAAGGTCGTTATGATTCCTTTAAGATTACTCATGAGCGACAGAGTAACAAATATTTATTCTCTACATTGATTAAATGCAAGGAGTGTGGATGGTCTTTTCGCAGAACTGTTCGCACATACAAAAATACTTATGTGCGCTGGGTTTGTTCCGGGCATAACGGGAATGGTGCGGATAGCTGCTCGAATGCAGTGACGGTAGATGAGGAAGAATTGATTCAGGCGTTGCAGGAGTATTTTCAAGAGATTCTTAGTAAGAAGAAAAAAGTAATCAATTATGTGATTAAAGAATTTCAGCGAGTATACAAAGCAAAAGATGAAAATATTGAGTACGAAAAGCAGTTAAATGCAGAATTGAACAAACTTTGCAAATCGCGTGAAAAATACATGGACATGTATACCGATGATTTGATTTCCAGAGAGGAATTGAATGAGAAAATCGGTGGGATGCGAAAGGAGATTGAACGGTTGGAGAATGAACTGAAAATGGTCTCTTATCATCTGACGAAAGGAGAACAACTGGAAGTAATTTTGAACAGTACATTCAAGCAACTGGAAGATATCACGGATGTTCATGAAATGACGAATGCACAGTTGAAACGCCTGATTAACAAAATTGAAGTGGACAAGGATGGTAATGTAGATATTTACCTGCGTCTTATTGGTGATTTGGGATTGGATGAAACTGTCTTAATTGAAGGAGACAAAAACAGAGAGGAAAAAGACAATAAAACAGCTCTAAATTGTCACAACCATACATAAGGACGTCACCGAGCGCCTTGCGCAGGTCAACCCGTCGCTCGCGGCGGAGACGCGCAAGGTGCTGGACATCAACAAGTCCGAGCGGCACATCCGCGGCGGGATGGCGACAAAGGAGAAGTATCTGCATCAGCATGTGTGAAAACGCAGAAGCATTTGACGGCATGAAAACGTTTTTATATAATAGGAGAAGATAACGGCAGGATAGATGGAGGATAAGCGCAGATGAAGAAGATAGCGTTGATCATGGACGGATGGAAGCGATTCTTCACATATGCATGGCCCGCCGGAGTGTTGGAGCGTATCAGAGAGACGAATGAGGACGTGAATCTGTATATTTTCAACAGTTCCGGAGACTGGAGCAGGGATGAGGATTACAATATCGGAGAGTACAACATCTATCGGCTGCCGGACTTAAACGATTTCGACGGCATTATTGTAGATCTGAACAATATCCGCTATTCCGAGGTGCGGGAGTATGTGATCTCCTCGGCAAAGGCCACCGGGAAGCCGGTGATTTCTATTGCAAATGAGATTGCGGATTTTTACTATGTCGGTATTGACAACTATTCCGCCATGCAGGAAATAGCGGCGCATCTCTATGAGGTGCATAATTGCAGACGCTTCTGGTATGTCATGGGACCGGACGATAATTACGAGAGCAACCGGCGTGTGGCTGCGTTGCGCGATTTTTCAGAGACACACGGGATTTTGTGGGATGCCAGGGATCTCTACTGCGAGAGTTATGAATACAAGTGTGGAGTGCATGGATTTGAAAAATTGCTCACGCTGCACGGGAAACTTCCGGATGCCATTATCTGTGCCAACGATAACATTGCCGTCGGCGTGTGTGAGACCGCGGAAGCTCACGGCTACAAGGCACCCGACGATTTTCTGGTGACCGGATTCGATAATTTTGACAAGGCGAGCTATTATTCCCCGCACATCACAACGGTCGGACATATCCGCGAGCAGGTGGGATACCGTTGTGCGGATATTCTTCTGCGGCTGTGGAGAGGCGAGACGGTACCGCGGTTTAATTATACGGGGCACCAGTGTATTTTCTGGGAAAGCTGCGGCTGTGACGCCGGTCATGCGGTGGATCAGGCAGAACATTCCAGGGCGCAGATTGTCTATGGAATCGAGACGGACGAATTTGAGGAGCAGGTGCTTTCTCTGGAGTATGAATTGTTGCAGTGCGAGACGGTGCGTGAGATGTCGCGCTGGATTCCGAAATGTATTCCGGCTATGCGGTGTGACGCGATGTATCTGATCATGGATGAGCACATGAATGATTTCCGGAAACTGAGTGATTATTATGACAGGCATCTGATTGAGGATGAAGAGTTCTGCGTGCACGGTTATCCGGAGAAAATGCAGATGGAGTTCGCCTATGAGGATGGCGTGGTAAAAGAGAGTGAGGAGACGGTCGTGGAGGGGATTTTCCCGACTTTTGATTACACGGAGGGCGGAAAAGATTTTCTGTTTCTGCCGCTTCATTTCCGGGAACACACGGTGGGATATTTTGTCATCCGGAATGCTGTGTATCTGATGGAGAAGCAGTATTTGTTCCAGATTATCAACGTGTTGACGTCTGCGATGGAGAATCTGCATAAAAAGGAGCGCCTTGCCTATCTGAATCAGGTGCTGTCAGAACTGTACGTGAAGGATGCCATGACGGGAATGTACAATCGGCTCGGTTACCAGAAGCTGGCGTGCCGTATGTTTGAGAAAAAGAAGCAGACGGGGGAGAACCTTTCGATTATTTTTATGGATATGGACAGGCTCAAAAGCATCAACGATGAATTCGGGCATATCTATGGGGACTGGGCGATCAAGACGATTGCGTCGGCGATTTTAAAATATATTCCGGAGGGAGCGGTCGCGGTCCGGAGCGGCGGGGATGAGTTCCTTGTTGTGCTGGAGCAGACCGCGGATGCAGAGATCGAGAAGATCATCGGAGAGATCCGGAAGGAGATCCGGGAACATTCGGCGGAGATGAAACTGCCATTTCCGCTGACGGTCAGTGCGGGATGTGTCCACACAGATATGACGACTGGGTGCGATCTGGACGACTACGTGCGCGAGGCGGATGCCATCATGTACGAGGAGAAGACCGCGAAAAAAGCGAACCGCACCTAAGCAGGATGAAAAGGCTTCCAACCGGGCAGGGGAAAAGAATAAGAAAGTCAGAAGGAGATACCGGCAGATGAAAATCGAGCGTGAACGGGTCAGAGAAACATTCCGGGAGTATACGGATGCTTATGATGCGACCGATGAGAAAATAAAACTGAAAATTGACCACACTTACCGGGTGGCGGAACTGTGCGAGCGGATCGCGAAGGCAGAGCAGATGGAGAAGACAGAGGTTGATCTGGCATGGCTTCTTGGAATGCTGCACGATGTGGGAAGATTTGAACAACTCCGGAGATACGGGACGTTCAGCGATGCGGATTCCATCGATCATGCAGCGCTCGGAGCAGACATTTTGTTTGGCGGAGTGCTCCGGGAAGGGGAAGGTCTGATCCGCACGTATGTGGACGATGCGGCGGAGGATGAGGTGATTGAGACTGCCATAAGAGTGCACAGTGCCTACCGGATTCCGGAGGGGCTTGCGCCGCGCACGGAAAAGCTGTGCCATATCCTGCGGGACGCCGACAAGATTGATATCCTGCGGGTCAACGTGGATGTGCCGCTGGAGGAGATTTACAATACCACGACGGAGGAACTGCGCAACGCAGCCGTCACACCGGCAGTGATGGATAGCTTTTACGAACATCACGCGACACTGCGCAGCATCAAGCGCACGCCGGTGGATCATGTGGTGGGGCATATCTCGCTGGTGTTTGAACTGGTATTTCCGGAGAGTGTGCGGATTGTAAAAGAGCAGGGTTATCTGGAAAAACTGCTGCATTTTGAGAGCCGCAACGCTGTGACAAACGCGCAGTTCGCAGAACTTCGGGCGGAGATGGAGCGCTATCTTAAGGGAAGGTAATGCCTGCTCCGCGGTTTGGAAAAATGAGCGCAGCTGCGCAGTCTGCGGCAAAGAGCAACAGAAGCAGGGTGTTTAATCCAAGGCGCACTTTGGGGGAGAGACGTTTCCAGAGTCTGGTGAGCGGCGCCTCCAGCACACAGATCCAGAGCACGCCCGCGATGCCGAAACCGACCGCCGCGTACAGGCAGATATAGCCATGAAAATGAAAAGGATAGCCGCTGTAATCCCAGTAGCGCAGATTCCAGAAGGCATCCAGAAACCATCCGATCAGGAGTTCCAGACCGGTGCCGATGGCGGCACTGAGGAAAAAGACGCCGGCCGGGTGGATTTTTTTTCGCCGGCAGCCCAGCAGCAGATAGAAAAGCACTGCGCCGATGCCGTAGACCGGAAGCCACGGCCCGTAGAGGAAGCCGCGGTTGGCAAAGGTTTTGTCCCGATACAGAAAGATGGCAACCTCCCAGAGAAAACCGCCGATCGAGCCGAGAAAGAAGAAATAAATCTGCTGGGAGAGGAAAAACGATATAGGAGTCTGCTCCGGTGCGCAGAGTTTGGAAAAATCCGGAAGACGGTCATGTTTTTTCATGGACATAGTATAACCGGAACATTTAAAATTATTGAATTGTGAAATGGTGGAAAATATAGAAATGCGCCTTGTAAATTGCGGGAGCGTATCTTATAATAGTAGCAATTGAGCAAACCGCCCTTTGCGGCGGAAAAACATCAGGAGGAAAAGAGTGTGGAAATGAACAACAATTTTTCACAGGAAAAGGTCATTGTCATCGACTTTGGCGGTCAGTACAATCAGCTGGTTGCCAGACGTGTCAGAGAGTGCAATGTTTACTGTGAGATCTATTCCTACCGTACAGACATCGAGCAGATCAAGGCGATGAATCCGAAGGGTATCATTTTAACCGGCGGTCCGAACAGCTGTTACGAGCCGGATTCTCCGACGTACACAAAGGAACTGTTTGAACTTGGAATTCCGGTTTTGGGACTCTGCTACGGTGCGCAGCTTATGATGCATGTGCTGGGCGGAAAGGTTGAGAAGGCACCGGTGCGTGAGTATGGCAAGACAGAGGTGTTTGTCGATACGACATCGCCGCTTTTCGGCGATGTGTCTGAGAAGACGATCTGCTGGATGAGCCATTTTGATTATATTTCAAAAGTTGCTCCGGGATTTTCCATTGTGGCGCACACGGCAGACTGTCCGGTGGCGGCAGCGGAGAACCGCGAGAAGAAGCTTTTTGCAATCCAGTTCCATCCGGAAGTGCTTCACACCCAGGAGGGCACCAAGATGCTGCACAATTTCGTGCGAGGTGTCTGCGGTTGTGCCGGAACCTGGCGCATGGATCATTTTGTGGAGCACACGATCGAGGCGATCCGCGAGAAGGTCGGTGACGGCAAGGTGCTCCTTGCACTGTCCGGCGGTGTGGATTCCTCAGTCGCAGCAGGACTTTTATCCAGAGCGATCGGCAAGCAGCTCACCTGCGTGTTCGTGGATCACGGTCTCCTTCGCAAGAATGAGGGCGATGAGGTGGAGAGCGTATTTGGCCCGAACGGTCAGTTCGACCTGAATTTTATCCGCGTCAACGCACAGGAGCGCTACTATGCGAAGCTGGCAGGCGTGACGGAGCCGGAGCAGAAACGCAAGATCATCGGCGAGGAGTTCATCCGTGTCTTTGAGGAAGAGGCGAAGAAGATCGGTGCAGTGGATTTCCTGGCACAGGGAACCATCTATCCGGACGTCGTGGAGAGCGGTCTTGGCGGGGAATCCGCAGTTATCAAGTCGCACCACAATGTCGGAGGTCTGCCGGACTATGTTGATTTCAAGGAGATCATCGAGCCGCTGCGCAATCTGTTCAAGGATGAGGTGCGTAAGGCAGGTCTTGAGCTTGGCATTCCGGAGAATCTGGTATTCCGCCAGCCGTTCCCGGGACCGGGACTCGGCATCCGCATCATCGGCGAGGTGACAGCAGAGAAAGTCCGCATTGTACAGGACGCTGATGCCATCTACCGCGAGGAGATTGCGAAAGCCGGACTGGACCGTTCGATCGGTCAGTATTTTGCGGCGCTCACCAATATGAGAAGCGTCGGAGTCATGGGGGATGAGAGAACCTATGATTATGCAGTTGCACTGCGCGCCGTGAATACGGTGGATTTCATGACCGCGGAGGCGGCGGAGATCCCGTTCGAGGTGCTGCAGACGGTGATGAGCCGTATTATCAATGAGGTGCGCGGGGTCAACCGGGTATTCTATGATCTGACCAGTAAGCCACCGGGAACGATTGAGTTTGAATAGTTTTCAAAAGCTCGCAAAGCCTAGTAAAATGGGCATTTGCGAGCTTGTTTTTTGCCTTGTGGTACTAAAGAAAAAGTGGCGGATATTTTTTGGCTGATGTAGGCGGCAGCATAAGGTTGTTTTCGGAAATGAAAGCGTTCCAGCATGATTATATGATAAATGTTAATGATACTCAAGGTGGCACTCAAGGTGGCACTCAAGACAAATTACAGGGACAAATCTTTGATATGATAAAAGAAAATCCACAAATTTCTACATCAGAAATAGCAACAAAGTTAGGAATTGGTGTAAGGACTGTGAAGAGGAGAATTGAGTAAATGACAAATATCGTATATGTTGGAAGTGGATATAGTGGTCATTGGGAGATTAAAGAGTAGTAAGTGCACTATATTATTCAAACTGTTAAAAGCGAAAATTGCTGATGGCGAAGAAACAGGAGGTACATTACTTTGTAGTTAGTCTCGTGAGCTTTGAGATTTTGTGAGACTACATGATATAGCTGCAATGCGATAAAATTTGCGTTTGTGGTGGACTTGTAATATCAGTTTTTAGGTAGTCTTATTTTTTGAAGGCATTTCTTGAGGCTAACAAAAGATTGAGGAGGTTTAAAATTATGGACATAAGTGAAAAAGAGTGGAAACTATTTAGAAAAAATTATCGGATTGGCAAAAAAATATATGGAATGTTTCATCAAAGAGTATGTAAACTTTTAAGTTATACATAGAACGATTCTATAATATTAAGAAATGTAGTGTTTACAGGTGGAACAATAGTTGCTTTATTATCTTATATTCCTTGGACGATATTACAAGGTGGTCTTGAAGAATGTGGCTGGCGTTGGTATTTACAAACAAAGCTGAAAATAAATAATTTTGTAGTTAAAATGTTTGTTATATCTATAATATGGTTTTTGTGGCATATACCTGTATATCGATTGCCTTGGTTAACGGCAGGATCGACAAATTATTTAATTTTTTACTTAATGATACTAGGAAATACTTTTATGTTTGGTGTAATAAAAGAAAAATCAAAAGGAGTCTTGCCGTGTGTTATAGCACATATGTTAGTAGATTCTTTTGCAGTATTAATGTTAGTACAGAGTAACTTGATACAAATAATTATATTGGTATCAATAGAAATAATATTTAGTTGGTTTGCAGATAAGAAATTGGTTGTTGAATAATCTACAGTTTGTAGATATATTGCATAGTTCATGTTTAATCAGCATAAAATTATAATGGAAAGTCCTATTGACTTTCTGCTTTGTTCTTGCTAGTATGTAAGTACAAAGAAAGTTTACCACTGACCGATATGTGGTATATAAATGGTCGGGTTGAAAGTTTACCGCTGACCGATATGCGGTATATAAATGGTTGGGTCGTAAGTTTAGTCCTTCGCCGTAAGGCGGGGGACTTTTTCTATATGGAGAAAATTGCATGAAGAAAACAGGATTTTATATAATTAAAGATAAGTTTTTTGAAGATATGTCAGATCCATAGCTTAAGGGGAATAAGGCGGGGAATCGCCCTCATTATTATTGTTTTGAAGATACTCATACAGGTATATATTGGATGATACCATTATCAAGTCGTATTGATAAATATAAAGGAATTGTAGAGAAAAAAGCTAAGGCAGGTAAGTCATGCGATATTATACACATTGTAAAACTGGACGATAGCCGAGAAAGTGCATTTCTGATACAGGATATGTTTCCAATAACAGAGGAATATATAGAACGAGAGTATACCATAAGCGGTAATCATCTCATGCTTACTAGCGAGCATACGGCAAATGAAATTGAGCAGAAAGCAAGAAAAGTGCTGGGTATGCTAAAGAGAGGTGTGAAATTTACACCGACACAGCCAGATGTTATGGCAATTTTGAAAAAACTGAAAGAACGCATGGCGGGAAGACATGCCGATGACAGCTTATAAAATAAAAATGCCTATCCTGTCTGCCAACAGGATAGGCGGTGTCCTTAAGAACATTCATTAACCTAAACTCGGAGCATCCACCTTTGGATGATATGATACCTCTAAAGTAGACAGATTAAAAATCTGTTACTTTGGAGGTATTTTTCATGTCCAGAAAGCTATACTGATTTCCAGAAGTTTCTTGAAGCCAATCCGGAATCTACTGTTGTACAGATGGACAGTGTTATCGGACGTGTGGAAGGCAAATGCCTGCTTACTATACATTTCGTTGAAACAAGTTTAATGCTTGCATTTCTGCGAGATTCAAATACTTCAGCATCTGTCATCCAGATCATAAATCTGTTGGATAAAGTCCTCGGAAATAAAAAATTTTCACGGTTGTTTCCGGTTATCCTTACGGATAATGGAAGTGAGTTTTCAAATCCAAAAGGAATTGAAAAACGTGATACGATTCCACGCAGCAGAACGAATGTATTTTACTGCGATCCAAGTGCACCTTACCAAAAGGGAGCCTGTGAAGTGAATCATGAGCTGATACGTCGTATCCTGCCAAAAGGAAGCAGCTTTGATGATCTTACACAGAAAGATATTTTTCTGTGTAAGATCATATCAATTCTTATAAAAGAAAAAAGCTGAACAACCGTAGCCCATGCGAAACGTTCAGCTTTTATTACGGAGAAGATATGCTTAAGAAACTTGGATGTAAACCGGTTGCCGCCGAAAACATCATCTTAAAGCCTAAACTTCTCAAAAAGTAACAGATAAATTTGCAAAGTGCAGCCAGAACAAAGACAGCAGAATAACTTCCAAACAGGGATGGATTCTCCGAATACAAAAATTTCGAGCGGGAATTGATCTCTTATTGTCGTATGCAAATTTATTGCTGAACGTATTATAACATGTCAATGTACAAATGAAAATCTGGGAAATTCGCTTACAAAACGGGAATTTCGTTTACAAAGCGGGAAATTCGCTTACAAAACGAGATTTTCATTTACAAAGCGGGATTCTAGAGTTACAAACGGGACTCTCACGCTACATTTCACTTTATGTACCTGAATTATATGTCACAAATCAGGAAACAATCGCAAGAAGTTGCGATTGTTATTGATGATGTGGTGATCCTGTGATATCATATAAAATGTGGTACATGAAAACGGAGGTCAAAATGAAAGTATTGGTAATGAATTGTAGTCCTGTAAGAAATGGAGCAACAGCAGTAATATAGTTACTGCTTGTCTGGAAAAGAAACATGATATTAAAAACATATGTATTGATGATTATGATATAAAATTTTGCAAAGGATGTAGAAAATGTCATACTACAGCAAAATGCGTTCAAAAAGATGATGTTGATAGAATAATAGAACAATATGAATGGGCTGATGTTATTATTTCTGTGTCTCCATCGTATTGGGCAGATATACCGGGATAATTTAAAGCTTTTATTGATAGATGTACTCCTTGGTGCAATACGCATGAACCACATGCAAAAATAAGCAGTGGTAAGAAAGGATATGTCATAGCGTTAAGAACGGGTCCGAGCATGAAGGAATGTGAGAGAATTATTGAAAGTATTGAACATTTTTATGGACATATGGAAATAGAGTGTTGTGACAGGATGGGATTGTGTTCGGTGGAATATAAAGAAGATTTGGAATGTAAAAAAGAAGAGCTTGTGGAATTTTGTAGCAATATAGATTAAATGAACTGATTAATGATGGTGGCAGGTGTTTTGGTAGGATTGCAGGAGCGACAGTGAAAATGAGTATTAGAGTAGCGACTTTTGAGGATACACAAATAGTAGCGGAATTGGCAATTCAGATGTGGGAATCAAATACTGTTGAAGAAGTGACACAGGAATTTTACGAATATATTAGTAAAGAGAATGGTACAATTTTTCTTGCCATGGTAGATGGATGTGCGGTTGGATTTGCACAATGTGGATTAAGACGTGACTATGTAGAAGGTACAGATTCAAGTCCTGTGAGGTTATATTTTTGGAATTGCCGGAGTTTTGATGTAGTGACAGAGGTGCAGAATGATACAAAAATTTGAATATAAAAGAGCAACAATGGCAGATATCGATGAATTGGTAAGAACAAGAATAATTGTGCTTCGTGCAGCAAATAAGTTGCTAGATGATGAGGATATGTCCGTTGTGGAGAAAGAATCATATGCATATTATAGGCGTGCGTTGGAAACAGGAGAGCATATTGCATATTTGGTGTATGATAACGGGGCATTTGTCGGTGCAGGTGGTGTCAGTTTTTATCAGGTGATGCCGACATATCATAATCCGACTGGCAAAAAGGCGTATATTATGAATATGTATACTGCACCGGAATATAGAAGACAGGGAATTGCAATTCACACATTGGATTTGCTGGTAAAGGATGCGAAGGAACAGGGTGTGCTACAGATTGCATTAGAGGCAACGTATATGGGACGACCGTTGTATGAGAGATACGGATTTGCGAAAATGGAAGATGAAATGGATCTGGTATGGTGAGTAAAAAAATGACAGAGTTACAACCTTGGGAATGTCTCATGAAGCGAATTGTCTGGAAACAATTAGGAGACATGAGAGATTGAGGGAGTGAGAAAAAGGTCCTGATGGAAACAAGCACGGAATGTTTCAGAAACGCTGGACTGACCATGATTATCATGAAGATGGTGGAGAATCCATTGCTATGGTTCAAAATCGTAATATAGAGGCGTTGAACGAGATTTTATCAGATAATACAGATAAAGAGATTGTTATAGGAACCCATGGTACTGCCCTTAGTACGATATTGAATTTTTATGACAATAGTTTCGGGTGCGAAGAGTTTCTGCGAATTATAGATTGGATGCCATATATTATTGAATTGGATTTTGAAGGCGATAAGTTGGTTGGCAGACAGGAACATTGCCATGTGGAGAAGGAATTCAAGGGCAAGCAGCGTGCGGATAAGAAGTAGTGAGGAATAGATGAATACACGATATTATATGGTCATTATCAAGGGTGAAATAAAGACATCCGAAATAATGTCATGTGGTTACAATAGAAATACCCAAAAATGGGATGTAAAATTCAATAATGGAAAAACATACTCGTATGCATATTTGAATGTGGAAAAGTTGACTGATCCGGAGGTTTTGAATCCTAACATGTATCGGATTAGCAGAGAAGGACGAGAGTTCTTTGATGTTAATGCAATATATGTATTTAGAAGCGGAAGTGAGTCTTATTGGCACATTTGTTTTGGCAATAGTAGTGAAAGAGATTATCGTCGGAACGACTTGCATATTATAGAGTCATGTCTTGCCCAGAGTCAGTCATCAAATGTATTTGAATATATAAAGCAAATTGCAGGTTTGAGTAATCTTAAGAATGAAGAGACTGGTGAAAAATTATTGTCTAAGAAGTTTGACAAGATTTCTTTTGTGGGTAGTGATGTGGCTTTAGCAAAGTATTTGAATCCATCATCATTGCAAGGGAAAAGAACAGAACGCGAATACATTCCGATTTTTCCATTTGGATGCAATAACAGTCAGTATAAGGCTGTAAAAAATGCCATGGAGAATCAGATTAGTGTTATACAGGGACCTCCAGGAACGGGAAAGACACAAACGATATTGAATATTATTTCCAATATATTAATGCAAGGGAAAACGGTACAGATAGTATCCAATAATAATTCGGCAACGGAAAACGTATATGAAAAATTATCTTCACCCAAGTACAATTTGGGTTTTGTTGCTGCAACATTAGGAAGTTCTAAAAATAAGAAATTATTTGTTGAGCATCAGGATGCCGCTTATCCTGATTTTTCGTCGTGGAAAACGGGAGAAGATCCAAGTGTTTTGCAGAAGGAAATAGCAGAGCAATCCAGTCAGTTAAAAAGTGTTTTTGATAAGCAGGAAAAACTGGCGTGTTTAAGGCAGGAACTTTCACAGTTGGTTACTGAACAGGAATATTTCAATCAATATGTTAAAGAATCAGATGTTCATACAGATAGTATTAAGTTCAAGAAAAAACTATCTTCAAAGCAATGGATGGTATTGTGGCAGGAGTGCCAGTTGATTTCAGAAGAGAAAACGGCAATAGGATTTTGGTTTAAGATAAAAGCCTTATTTAAATATGGAGTAACCGATTGGAGCATTTATAAGCAGGATATTTCAAAGATAATTACAACCTTTCAGGCAATGTATTATCGTGCGAAGCAGGCGGAGTTGTCTGCGGAAATTGCAGATATTGAAAAGTATTTAAATAGTGTTAATAAGAATTTGCTTGAGGATTTATGCGATCAGTCAATGGTTGTCCTAAAAGACAAACTGGCAAGGAAATATGAAGGTAACAGTAGTAGGAAAACTTTTAGTGAAGATAATCTGTGGAAGGAACCATACGATGTACTGGCTGAGTATCCGGTTATATTAAGTACAACATTTTCATCAAGAAACAGCCTGAATTCAGATGTGGTGTATGATTACCTTATCATGGATGAGGCATCACAGGTAGATATTGCAACTGGTGCGTTGGCATTGTCCTGTGCAAGGAATGTTGTTATTGTGGGTGATACCAAGCAACTTCCTAATGTTGTTACAGATGATATAAAGGCCAAAGCAAAAGCTATATTTGACAGTTTTAATGTGAGTGAAGGATATCAGTATACAAACAGTTTTCTGCAATCCATTTTGGATGTTATGCCAAACGTAACACAAACATTGTTGCGAGAACATTATAGGTGTCACCCTAAAATAATAAATTTCTGTAACCAGAAATTCTATCGTGGTGAATTGATTATTATGACAACGGATAAGGGTGAAGATGATGTTTTATCGGTAGTAAAAACGGTAGCGGGAAATCATGAGCGTAACCATTATAGTCAGCGCCAGATAGATGTTATTAAAAATGAGATTATACCAAAATATGTTTCAAATCCGGAAGAAACCGGAATTATTGCACCGTACAAAAATCAGGTAGAAGCATTAAGCAAGGAGATAACAGATATTGATGCTGCTACAGTGCATAAGTTCCAGGGCAAGGAGAAAGAGAATATTATTATATCTACCGTGGATGATGAAATATCTGATTTTGCAGATGATCCATATTTAATCAATGTTGCTGTATCAAGAGCCAAAAAGAAATTGATGTTGGTTGTAACTGGAAATGAGCAATCAAAAGAGCACAATATAACAGATTTGATTGATTACATTCAGTATAATAATTTTGAGGTTACTGAAAGCAAGATTTATTCAATTTTTGATTACCTTTACAAGCAGTATACTGAGGAAAGAAGGGTATACTTGCAGAAGCACAAAAAAGTATCAGAATATGATTCGGAAAATCTGATGTATTCATTGATAGAGGACATTATCTCCGCTAACAAGTATTCAAGCTTGGATGTTGTTTGTCATTTTCCGTTGAATATGTTGATTAAGAATCCAGAACTATTAAATGAGCAGGAATGTCAGTATGCAATGAATCCAGCAACACATTTAGATTTTCTGATTTATAACAGAATTGGTAAAAAGCCTGTGTTGGCGATTGAGGTTGACGGATATGAATACCATAAAGAGGATACTGTTCAGGCTTCAAGAGATTTGTTGAAAAATCATATTATGGAGTTGTATGAAATTCCATTACTGAGATTTATGACTAATGGTAGTGGCGAAAGAGAAAAGATTGTAGAGATGCTAGATAAGTTTGTTTGATAGCGTGAAAAGAAAAAGGAGAAATTACCATGGCTGTATCTTATAAAAGATTATGGAAATTATTAGTGGATAAAGAAATGAGCAAATCGGATTTGCGTAAGAAGGCAGAAATTGCTCCTAATACAATGACAAAGCTTCGCCGTGATGAAGAGGTGAGCCTAACGATTCTTAGCAAAATCTGCAAAACTTTACATGCAGATTTTGGGGATATTGTGGAGTATGTGCCGGATGCAGAAATATGGGATTTGTATAATGAGAACAGAGAACTTCTGGGAAAAGACCATATCAGAGGAGAACAGTTACCGATAGACGGATACCATCTGGTGGTGCATGTCTGGATTCATAATTCTAAGGGACAGTACCTTATCTCGCAGCGTTCTGCAAACAGACCAACATACCCTTTGATGTGGGAATGTGTAGGCGGTTCGGTTGTAAAAGGAGAGGATAGTTTATCAGGAGCAATTCGAGAGGCAAAGGAAGAGGTTGGCGTTGATTTGATGCCGGAAAATGGACAAGTACTTTTTACAAAGACACGAAAAATCATTGATGGAAAAATTTATAATGATATTATGGATGTTTGGCTGTTTGAATATGATGGAGAAGTTGATTTAGGCAATGCCACAACGGATGAAGTGGTACAGGTTGCATGGATGAACAGGGAACAGATAAAAGAATTGTTTGATGTAAATATGTTTGTGGATACATTGGAATACTTCTTTACGGAAGTGGACAAGAAGTGCAGTAAAATCAGTAATTTTGAAAAAATTAAAAAATTTGTCTGAAGCTAGTCCCACATAGTCTCATTTTAGGGATGAAATTTTGAGACTAAGTTTGAGACTGATAAAAATAGAAAATTCTCGAGTAGAATTGGAGGTGAACAAGTGAATTTTTTTGATTATATAAAAAATGATACCTTTTTTAAACCATTAACATTGAAATACAGAAGGGTATATTATGATTGTATACAGATACTAATTGATAAAACAAAAGAATTACCAGTATTGTATGAATCAGATGCAAAGGATAGCATTACGGCTTATTTAAAGAATGCTGGAATAAATGAAGTAAAGAAAGACATTTCCAGTGATATTAATGCTGTTGAAGAAATAGAGGCTTGGGAGAGTGGTACTGAGTTGCAATCATCAGGAATTCTTTCCTTGTTTCGTGAATGCGGCTGGTTACTTCCTCGTGAGATAGGTAGAAATGGTGAGTATATTGCTAATATTTCAATTGACTGTAGAAAATTAATGGATTTTCTAAGAAAGATGACAGAAAAGAGTGGGGAAGGCATGATGTCAAATCGTATTTTCTCTATGTATGAAATTATAAAATCTGCGTTTGAGGAAGATTCTGTGCGAAGAGAGAGACCTTATACCAATATTCTTGTACCGCTAATTGATAATGAGACAGAATTAAAAAATGAACTGACAGATTTGAAAGACAGTATTTCCAGTATTATGAAAGCAGTAATTATTTTTCAAGATATAAATAGTTTTGGACAGTTTATAATGAAAGACGAAATGCTGGATCGATTCTTTAGTGAATACTTTTTTGTAAAAAACAATGGATTAATTCCGGCATAGTTATCATTCATAAAAGCAAAATTGAGGATTCTTAGACAGGAAGAAACTTGCGAGAAAATTATAAAAGAATGCTCAGAAAAACTGCAATTGAATTATGAAGAGGCAAGGGAGCGTGTTGAACGATATTTTGCAGAACTCCAATATTTTTTGAGTGTTGAGTATGAGAGCAACATGGAGTTAATCGATAGCCGCATTAATAATTATTATAATCTTGCAAATACTAGAATTATGTTGATGGCAAGCAATGGGGTGAGACTGGAATCAGTAATTAATGATTTTTTAAATACAGTGTCAAAGATGACAGAAGAAGAGCAGAATGTTGCAATGGAAAAAGTTGCAGATTGTATACGTATTACTAATCAAAAATATGTAGGATATAAGTCTTTTGAAAAGAATAAGCGTGTAAAAAACGAAGGAGAAAATATTGGTCTTGTGACAGCAGAGCTATCGGAAGAAGAAAAAAGGATGCAAACAGAAAAGTTGTTTAATTGTTCTCCGAATAGATATTCTGTTGATAGGGTAAGTACTTTTCTTGGTGTACAATTGGGTAGTGAAGATGAAATGAATATTAAAGAAAAAACGATTCAGACAAAAGAGGAAGTATTGATGTATGCAGCGGCAATGCTTTATGCTAATAATTCGGAGTTCCCATATGATATTCAATTGTCGGAAGAAACTGTAAAAACCGAGATTGCAGATATTACTGATATAACAGTAATTAAGAAATAGAAGGAGTCTGCTTATGAATGATTTCACTTTTATGAAAAAAATGAATGAAGAGGATGCATATTTATTTAAGAGATGTATTCGTAAAATGCTTGATACAACATTTATTGTGGCTGATAAAGATGAAAAATTATATGATTTCATATCATCAGAGTCCAATCAATATGATGTTAATACATATTTGGCAGCAATTGGGTATAAAGTTGTTGTTGAAGAAAGAATGAAAGTAGCCATGTTACAACAAGCGGATGAAGATGTTGAAACAGTTGGATTAAAGAGAATAAATTTATACCGATTTGATGCGAAGCAGGTAAAATTATTAATGGTACTTTGGCTTTTGTTTTTGGAACGTATGGGATATGCAGATCCGGTACATATAACAGTTGGTGATATTATTGATAAATGCAAAATTTATCAAATTAATATAAAACCGGTAGATTTTAAAGATTCGTATCGTATATTTAAAAAGTTTAGTCTGATAGATTATAGTGACGACATAACAACAGAGGAAGGAAAAGTACGCTTGTATCCATCATTACAGTTTTGTATGGATATTGGACAATTGAAACAAGTTATGGCGGAATATGCCCTAGATGGAGAAGGCATAGAGGCTGAGCAGGATGAATTCTTGGAAAGTGAGGATGCAGATGAATAAAACGATTTTGCGAAATATACATTTGGTAAACTGGTATGGATTTTCCAATAGGACAATCCCTGTTTCTGAAAATCTCACATTAATTTCCGGTGAAAATGAATGTGGAAAATCAACAATATTAGATGCTATTAAATATGCATATACAGGTGATACTCAATTTAATAAGGCTACAAGTGGCTATAATACTGGTGTAGGAAAACGAAATTTGGTTTCATATACAAGATGTTTGGTGGATGCGAGTGCAGGAATATATGCAAGACCTGCAGATAAGATACCAGTAGTGTATACACACATTGCGTTGGAATATTTTGACCAGATAAATGAGAATCCATTCGTGTTGGGAGTAGTAATAGAAACTGCTGTTACAGATATCAGAGGTACGCATTGGTATGCTCTGGACGGAAAAAGAATTGCAGATATTTCATTTGTATATGAGGAAGACTCACTTATAAAACCTTATGATGCATCGGGTTTTCAAAAGAAATATGGTGTACAGATGAAAACTAAAAAAGAAGGTATTACTTTATTTATGCAAATGATAGGACTTAAATTGCCTTATCAGGAAGTACCTAAATATCAAAGAAAACTTAGAAATATAATGGCATATAATCCTGCTGCAAAAATCCAAGAATTTATAAAGGAATCCGTTTTGGAAGAACATGATATTAATTTTGATAAATTGAAAGAAGCAAAGAAGAATATTGAACAGATAAATGGCAGTTTGGAACAGATAAATCAAGAATTGCAAGATTTGGATTCTATATTAGCAGATTATGACGAACATGATAAGAAAGCTGTACAGCTGAAGATAGATGATATAAAAATTAAGTATAAAGACCTTGTTCAGTGCCAGAGAGATATCTGGGAAGCAGAGGAATTAATAAAAAGGAGTAGTATTACATGTGAAACTTTAGGAAAGAAAATTGAAGAGCAAAACCAGGAAATTGATGATATTGACAAAACATATTCGGAAACAAGAAGAGCTCTTCTTGATCTAGATGTTTCAAAGGCAATAGAAGCTTCTAAACAATTGATTGATACATATGAAAAGCAGTTGACGAAATTGAATGACGAAAAAGAAAGATTGGAAATCTTTCAGCAGAAAATGAAAGAAATGATTGTTCAATTATCGGAGATGGGAGTAACGATACAAAATGATAATGTACTTGAAAGATTGACATCAAAAAGTCTTGAGGTGGCTGAAAAACAGAGATTTATTGATTCACTAAAAGAAGAGGTACAAGAATGTCGTGATACATTAATTGAAAAAAATGTTTTGCTGAAAAAAGAGTTGGAAATAGTACAGAACGAATGTATAGAACAAAATAATATTATTGAAAGCTGCAATAAAAACAGGATGGACTATTCCAATGTTCAAGAGCAGGTAGAACTTATTAAGGAAATTAATCGTGAATTATTAAAGCATGGTATTAACGAAGAAGCGCATATGGCTTATGAATATGTAATAGAGTTGAAGGATGAGAATTGGAGAAATGCAATAGAAGCTTTTTTAGGGGTACATCGTTATGCAGTTATAGTGTCGAAAGATGCTTTTGATGTTGCGAATGCTGTGTTGGACAAGTCTAGGTATCGATATGTTGAACTGGTAAATACGAAGCGATTAATGTCAAAGGTGATGGATTGTGAAAAAGATTCGGTTTTTCACTATCTTTCTGTACAAAATGAGACAGCAGCAAATTATTTTAAATTTTGGTTAGGAAGAATTCATGCAGTAAACATAGAAAATGTTCCCGATTACGATAATGCTATGTCGATGGAAGGAAAGCTAAGCCGTAATATGGCTGTAACTTATATTAATACAAGAAAAATCAGAAGTTATTGTTTAGGAAGTCAGGCAATAGAGCTGAATCGAAGAGCAGCAGAAAAAAGGTTGCATGAGTTGGAAAAGAAGGAAAAGGAAATACTTTTAGAACAAAGAAGTGTGCAGGATAAATCAAAATATCTGCAGGATGGGATATCGTGTTTTAAAGAGTTCAATTTAAATTCTCATAAGGAGTGGGCAGATGTATCAGTTGATTTGAATAATGAAAAGAGCCATTATAAGGAATTGTTAGAAGCTCAGAAGAATAATGCTGAATTTATGGCATTAAATGAGAGGGTTTCTGTACTTGGCAATCAATTAGAGATTAAGAAAAAGGATCTTGAAGAAAACATAAAGCAAAAAATAATTTTAGAGACAACTGTATCAGAGAAGAAGAAATTAGTTAAAGATTTGAAAGAAAAGGAAATAGAAAAACAGGCAGAATTGAATAAAGAAAGAATTGTAGGCAATTCTTCTGTAGAAAAGGCGATAGAAGAATATGACCAATATTTGTCCGGGGATAACCAGAATGGTGGCCTTATGGCTCGTGCGACAAAAGAGAGAGTAGATCGCAGAGTGCGTGAACTAGAGGGAAATATTATTGGTAAGGAGCAAGCATATAATAATCGAAAGCAAGAAGTAGATAAATTACCTATTGGATTGGAGTATGAAGCTGACTATCAGAGAAGAAGAGGAAAAATCTGGATTGATGATTTGCAAGGTATACAACAAAAACTGAAAGAACAGACAATAACTTATGAACGAATATTTAAAAGGGAGTTTGTTCTTAATATTTATAATACAGCCAAAGATGCAAAAGATGATATTTCGGATATAAATAAGGAATTGCGAAAACTTCAGTTTTCTACAAAGTATCAATTTGATGTTAAGATGTTGAATGATAATTCAGATTATGCAAAAATCTTACGATATGCAGAATATTTGCAGGAAACAAACAATATGTCTGATGGACAAATGACATTTACAAGTCTTATGAGTTACGAAAATGATGAGGTTGAAACGAGAGAGAGGGAAATTCGAGATATTATTAATAAAATTATTGATCATAACGACATTGCAGAAATAAAGAAATTTGCAGACTATCGAAATTATATGAGTTATGAAATTATTATCAATAATGATGAAGTAAAGGACGGTAAGCTATCGAAACAGGTTGGATATAATTCCGGCGCTGGGACGCAGATACCATACACACTTATACTTTCGGCAGCATTGTCTATGTTGTACAATGTCAGAGTAAATTCAGTGCGATTGATTTTTATAGATGAGCCTTTTGAAAAAATGAGCGATCATAATATAAAATTGATGCTGGACTTTTTTAAAAACCAAAATTTCCAGGTTATATTCTGTGCACCTCCTAATAAGTTGGAATCTATTGGTAGTGAATGTGGCGTAATCATTCCTGTTCTTAAGATTAGTAATGATAATATGCAGATAGGAGAGATTAAGTTCCATGAGCAATAAAGATTATAAACAGATAATACTTGATGGGTTATTGAAAAAATATAATAATCGTTATGCAAAGAATATTACTACTAATAGAAGGATTATATTAAAACCAAAAGAAGTATATAAAGATTATGACAGAAACAATGCAGACATATTGGAAAAGCAAGGAATTAATGAAGCTGTCACTGTATTGACTGATATGGGTTTTGTAACTGCTGATTATTTGAAATTTAGTGATGACATAGAAAAGATATATTTTTCTGAAGGAAAATTAAATGCAGTATATGAATATTTAAAAGAAGAATATGGTGTCATTCCTCAAAGTATTATTTCGAAACAAGTACATGAAATTGTAAATAAGTATATTTGCACAGAGAAAATTGTGCAACATTATTGTGAAAGTATTCTTGCTCAGGTTGAAGATCCGAGGTGCGTACTTGTTCCTGAGAAAATTGAAGCAAATCTGAAAATGTTTAGTTTTTTGGAAAGGAATAAAGAAAATTTATATGTAAGAGAAGTTTCTATGTTGGTGTATGGTGATTCAAAATGGTTTGAAAATAATAACTATGAAGAGATATGTACATTTTTGAGAACTGCCACTGGTAGAACTAAAGAAGAAGGTGAAAGGAATGATAACATTTTAAGTTTCTTTTATGTTACACCGGCAGAACAGGAAATCTTTATAAAAGGTAATTGGATAATTGAATTGGAGCAGTATGCTTTGGGTATATCAAAACTTCAAGGTGGCATAGCAATAGCATCCAGCGATTTGCGAAGAATAAAAAGTATTAGTGTTAATGCTGAAAGTGTAATGACGATTGAAAACAAGACATCTTTTCAGAGATTGAGAAATGGGAAGTTTGCTATGATGTATTTGGGAGGTTTTGCTAATAGAGATCAGATAGAGTTTTTAAAAAAAGTCATTTCAGACAATCCTAATATCAAATATTATCATTTTGGAGATATTGATATTGGCGGATTCTTAATTCATAAGCATTTATGCCGTGAAACTTCTAAGAGTTTTGAAATGTATTGTATGGGTATAGAGCAATTATGTGATATCCGTTTTAGTCATTGTCTAAGAGAATTAACGGATAATGATATGAGTAGGATTGGGACATTAATGGAAGAGGATTTGTATAATGAGGTTTTAAAATACATGAAAGAAAATAATGTAAAACTTGAACAGGAAATAGTAAGTTATTATTTGGTAAAGGATATAAATTATACAATCCCACCGCTATATTGATTTGATTTTTGAAAAGATTTTGGACAAGACAAAGATTTATTTAAACTCTATTTTATGAATTATGGTGAGAATGAGGAACAAGTTTCTGATAAATACGAAAAAGGTAGAAATATATTATATGTAGCGATTACTAGAGCTATTAAAAATTTACGTGTATTGTATATTGATGATTTTGAAGAAATAAAAGATGGAATAAAAAAAGTTTTTGAAAAAGCATATCAATTTACAAATGAAATAGCGATAGAGGATTTTTAGTAATGGCAACGCAAAATTTGAGGCGATAGAATGACAATTGAATTTATGAGAGACTTGCTTTCAAAAGATGAAAAAATAACAGTAGAATACAAAAACTGTCAGCATGGTGTTCAGGAAGATGTGTATGAAACGGTGTGTTCTTTTTCTAACAGATATGGTGGTTATATCATCATGGGTGCGAAAGATGATGGGACGCCAATAGGTATTAACCGGAATATGGTCAAGGATATGAAGAAAAACTTTGTGAATCAACTCAATAATCCGGATAAGATGTCCCCAACACTATATCTTTCATTAGAGGAATTGGAATATGAAGGGGTGCTGCTTCTGTGGGTATATGTGCCACCGACATCTACAGTAGAAAAATGCGTGAATAGGATTTATGATAGGAATGAAGATGGCGATATGGATATTACAGATTTGCCGATTCAGTTGCAAAATATGTATAACAGAAAGAGTAATACATATGCGGAGCATAAGATATTCCCATATGTTATAACGGAAGATTTACGCATGGATTTGATGGATAAAATAAGAAATCTTGCAAAGAGCAAAAATCCGGATCATCCTTGGCTGAAAATGTCTGATGAGGAAATATTGAAGAGTGCTGGCTTATGGGAAAAAGATTTTTCATCAGGCATCCAGGGATATAATCTTGCCGGAGTACTTTTGTTTGGTAAGGATGAAGTGATACGTTCCTGTTGTCCAGGATATATTACAGATGCAATTTACAGGGTCGAAAATTTGGATAGATATGATGATAGATTGCAGGTGACAACAAATCTGATAGAGGCATATGAGCTTCTAATGGATTTTGCGGCAAAGCATACTTCTGATAAGTTCTGTCTGATTGACAATGTGAATACAAGCATTAGAGGCATTATTTCCAGAGAGGTAATCGCAAATATTCTTGTTCATAGAGATTATTCCAGTGCATTTCCGGCAAAGGTAATTATCGAAAAGGATTGGCTAAAAACGGAAAACTGGTGTATTCCAAGACGTCATGGGAATATTATGAGTGATGAATTTACACCATATCCTAAGAATCCGTTGATTCAGCAATTTTTTGCAAATATTGGCAGGACAAGATACAATTGGTTCCGGTGTACGAAATTTATACAAATATACACCAATATATTCTGATGGTGGTAAGCCGGAATTGGTTGAAGATGATGTGTTTAGAATAACCATTCCTTGGGACAAGGTGGCTGCCGACGAGGGAAGAGAACAGAAAACTTTATCTGAAAGAGAACAAAAAATTTACAATATGATTTGTGAAAACCTGCATTTATCGGTTGAACAGGTAATGGCAGAACTTGATATATCAAGAGCAACGGTATTCAGAGATTATGCTAAAATCAAAAAAGTAACAGGTGCAATGTATGATAAAAAGACATCGACATGGACTTTGAATTGATAGGATTGACTTAGTCTCATGCAGTCTCAACATAGTCTTATGAGATTTGATGCCAGATGAGACGGAATAAAGCGGCAGAAATACGATAAAATCGGCATTTTTTCAAAAAGTAAGGGAAAATCAGTCTCAAGTTAGTCTCATTTTGGAAATGAGATTTTGAGACTGAGTTGAGACTGGGGAGTATTATGAGTGAATATTAAGAAGCGTACATTCGATATTAAGGACTATATTTTGTTAAATTATAGGTGAAATATTATTAATATGACAAAGGCGGAATTATATGTTATCGATATACTTAGATATTGTAGATGAAGCAAAAAGGGCAATTAATAAAAATATTTGGTATATGTTTGAATTGTTAGAATCAAATTGTGCTGCATTAAGTTATGAGGAAATATTGAGTGATATTTTCCCATAATATATTATAGAAACAAATTTTGAAAAGTGCGTGATGACAGTAAATGCTCTTCACAACATGGTTCAAGATAATTATGATAGAGATGAACTATCCTCTTTTTTTGAGCTTACGTTATATCACACGATTTCTTGGTGGATTGACGTTGCAAACGATATTCCATTAGATGAACTACCAAGAAATTTGTATATCAATAAACAAGGAATGGATATGTATGATTATCTGAATAGTGTAAATAGTTATTTGGATTTTATGTTTCAAGATTTGGATTTTTTACATCTAGAGGAAATGTATTCATTATACAAAAAGAATCCGAAGATATTAGAGGAATTTCTACATATCGATATTGAACAATATATTGAGTTAATGCCAATGGACATACAAGAAGAATACAATATGCAAATGGAAAGGAAAAAATGGGATATGAATAAAAGAAATATGATAGTAAATATAAGTGGCGGACAAGTTAATATTGCAAAAGATAATGCAACGATAAATGCTATACAAAATAATGGGCTGGATGGAAATGAGTTTGAAACTATTATTCAAGCAATTAAAGATAATTTGTCAGGTTTAAAGAAAGAGGATGGCGATGAAATATTAGATGTATTGGAACAGGTAAAAGAGTAAATAGATAAAGAAAAACCGAAGAAAAGTCGTTTGCAGAATTGTTTAAAACTTATTGCGCCGATGATTACTATTGCAAATGGTATTCCGGTATTGGCTACTAATTTGCAAAAGCTACATGATATTATTATTCAGTGCATAATGAATTTGTAGAAATAGATAGGGGTACTCTATGAGAAAAGACAGTGAAATATTTTTGAGAAAATGTTTACAATACAAGACAGAAATTGGAGAAGATGCATTTGAACTAAATATTACCTATTTTGGAGGGATTCCTAACATAGAAGTTGAAATCGATGAAATTATCAATGAATTAAAAACACTTAAATGTATATCTAAGAAAAGTGAAATTATAGGAGAAACAATACAGATATTTCTAACCTTGGATGGAATAACCTATTTTAGTAAACAGAAGATAAATGAAAATGGGATTACGATAAATTTTAACGGTGATCAGATAAATGTTGTCACAGATAATGGACGAATAGACGCTAAGAACTATGAAAAAGATATTGATAATATTCCTAAAACCATAGTGGTTGAAGGAAACAAGAATAGTAGAGAGGCTTCATCTGGTGGATCAGGAGATCAATTGTTTGGGTTAGGATTAATAGGGATGTTAGTTCTTACAGTGTTTTATTTGGATTATCGCATTAAAGTACAATTATGTTTGGTGCTTGCGTCGATAATTATAGAAGTTGCTACTGTTGGGGTATATTATAATAGCAGGAAAGCACAGGTGATATATGGAAAGAATATAAAAGAAATGTTATATTTCAATATGGCAGGAATAATATGTATTCCGCTTTTGATAGGAATTATCAATATGCCTTTATATACATCAAAAATAGATTTAGATGACTTTAAGAAAATCGTTGATATGGATGGAATAATTAAGGCGTTTTTAAATTCTGAATATGCATATTATGCCTTTTTTCAAATGGTGGGAATGATATTGCTGGCATTTTTCATGCTCCATATAGTTTGTTCGGACTTTTATATTATCGCAATAACTAATATTGTAATTGGTAAAAAAGGAAAATGGTTTTGGAACAGTTTATTTAAATTGACATATAAAAGAGGAAAAGATTGGAAAATTCATGTGTCGATAGGCATATTATTTTTAGTTATGAGCATTTTGTGTGTTATTGGAATTGTTCCTTACATAATAGATGTGCTAAGTAATATTAATGCAAACAATCTTTCAAAAATTTAGACGGGGAAGTACGGAAGTATAACATTACGAAAGTTGGTGATATTATGACTGATAAACTCACGAATAGTAAATTATATTTGTTTTTGTATACAATGAAAGAGTATCAAAGATTTTCCGGGGAACTCTGTAGTCATGAATTAACAGCTGATTATGATGCTGAATCATATGTGCAGATTAATACCAAATTGATTTTACTACGCAAGTATGGAAGTAAAGGAGAACCTGTATTTATTGAAGAAATCTTGGATGAAATGAAGAAAACATATCCGCATAAAAGCGAAGAGGCAAGCAAGATTTTAAACGAATATCATGAAATCATTAATATGCAAATTGAACAGATATTGGCAGACGGAACAAAACTTAATCTATATCAAACAATAGAGGATGTTATGTATGGTTTATATTTGCATGCGGATGCGAATAGAATTCAAAGATTAGTGCAAACAGATGAACAGTTACGTTTTACCTGTATAAGGAAGTATGTTGAAGACTTTGAAAAAGTGTTATTTAAAATAATCAAATGTCTCAGGGAATGTGGGATGGATGTAGAAGAAATACATAAAGAACATGCTAGCATAATTGCGTTTGGAAATCAGAGCGAAAGTCAGAATGTTGTTAATTCGCCATTTTGGTCAAATATGTATGGACACGATGCTGATGACGAAGAATTAAAACAGATATATGGACAATTAGTACCTGAGGATATTGAAATTTTAATTCGATGCAATATTTTTTTGGAAGAATTAAAAAAAGACGTTATTTCTGTAGATTTATTGGACAAATTAATTTTTCCATCTACGAAAAAGGATTGGAAAGATTATTCTGAAGCAAGAGAATTCTTTTTAGGAATAAAGAATCCTGGAATTAGTTCCAAGGTACGTTATAATGAACAACATACAATGGCATATGTTAGAATTCATCCTAATGTTGAGGATGCTTTTGTAATAAATTCGCCCCATATCATAAACGATATTTATGAAATATCGTTGGTTAAAGATCATGGTATGGTAGAATGGAAGATATATTCGTTGGGCGGTCACTTAGATTCTTACATAATTGAGAAATAGGAAATATTGATAATGGATTTGAATAAAGTACAAGTGGCTGCATTGCGTTTGATGCAATCAGATGCACGCTTTTTATATACTTTGGTGGATATACATAAAAATGCAGAAAATATAACCAGTAATTACATAATGATGTGTCAACCATATATAGGTATTTTTGTGGATGGAGCTGAGCAATGGTGCAAAAAAGTTGGATTAGTCCCACCTTCTTTTACTGCAGAAGAAAAAGTGTATTATACAGCACTAAGGCAAGGACACAAATTATTTGAAAAGAAGTATTTGGATTATTCTAAGATGCTGAATGAAAAATTCAAAGAGAGTGATAAATATTATTATGATAAAAGAACAACAATAGAGAAAATTCTTGGTTATTATAATGTTGGAACGGACTTGTGCAATGGCGAATTTTGTGGAAATACAATTATATGTGCATTACATACACCCATTAAAACGATTGGAAATGAGCAGGTTGGAAATATGATAAAGGGAATGAGCGTTATAGCGGGGAAGCTATCAGCGTATTTGGTTTGCACTGAGAATTTACCATATAAGTATAATGATTGCTTAAATGTTACTTATAAAGATTTCCATTTTTACAAGGATTGTCCTCTAAAACTGAGGACAAGTTTAGGGTTTGAATTATTCACCATTCTCTGTATTGTAAATTATGTAACAGTATTTATTGAAAAATATTTCATTGAAGAAATACCTCAAAAGTTTAAATTTGCTTATTTGCAGTATTATTACTTGTGTGATTTTATAAAGGAATTTAGCGTGGCAAATAATATTGGAATAGGATTGAATAGTTCCTTTAAAAACAGGGGTATTCGGAACTGTCTTGCACATTACGGTTTAGGTCAGTTTCTGAGTGAAGATGATGTTATTGAGGATGATGTACTAAAAGGATTAACATATAAGGCATTTGGTATGGATTACAATTCAACAAAAGAACACTTATTTGAGTATTTAAGGGAACTGACGGAACAAATTAAATATATGATTTTTTAGTAATCCCAATTCAACTATAAATGGTGCAATCCTGTTCGAAAAAATGTGCGCTGAGAAAGCTATAGAAACTAATACTATTACAAATGGACGAAAGCTTTCTTTGGGATAGAGGATATTGGAGACATGTGTTGTTTGTTGCTACAGAGAGTAAAACAACTTGAATTTAAAGAAGAAAAACAGAGCTTTTGGAAATTTAATATAGTTATGGTGTGATTGAAAAGGAGAGTTATGTTTTGAATGAATTTGAACAGATATATAATATTAAGATGGAAATTGATCAGAATATAAGTAAGCATAGGTTATTTTTGTTAAGCAAAGAGGATGCTATAAATACTGTATTTGAAAAATTAGGAGTTTTATTTAGACTGATATTATCTGCATCTCATAATAAAGTTATGGAATATATCAAGGAAAAAGTAAAAACTAATGCAGTAAATATAAGCGAAATTGACTTTATACAAGAATCTCTAAAATGGATATGCAGATGGTCATCTAAATATTGTGCTGAACAGAGTGAAAATAAAGTAAAAATATCGGCAGAAGAAATTTATGAATTGATGGGGATGGCATATTCATATGAACAATTTTATAGAATGTGGCAATTACATAATAAACAGATTGTAAAATTCAGGCAATTTGGCAATAAGTTAGAGTTTACGTATTGTAACGAAGAAACATATATGGTGCATGTTGCATATGATACATACATTAGAAAACAAGATGAGTATAAAGAACTGCAAAATGTATTAGCTTCTAGTTGTAAAAAAAAGGATTTGGAATTGATCGAACAGGTACATAAATCAGATTTTGAGTTAGGAATAAATTTTATATTTGATGGATTTGATTTAAATGATTATGAAATATTTTCTACAGCATTAAGTAATTATATTATGATGAAAATTACAAATAGTAATCTTATTATTCCAGGGGTAGAGGGAATGATCAAGTTAAGAAAGGAAGAGTGGATCGAATTAATTGGTTCATTATGTGATTTGGGAAGGGAAAAAATTGTTAGTATCATTGAGTTCTTCACATATAATTATGAAGATATAAATGCAGATTTATCATTAACATATTTTTTGCCATCTAAAGATAATTTTTTGTTATTATCAGAAGGAATATTTAATATTCAGAGACCGGCGGTGAATGCCTTGAGAATACTTGCTAAAAGACAAAATAAAGCATATGAGAAAGAGCAGAACAGATTTGAAGATATTCAAAAGAGAAAAATAATTGATAAAATAAATAGTAAATATTTAGTTGCTAAAAATATAACTAGAGAACAACAAATTAGACCGTAAACGTCAAATCCTGCGCCTTGGCTAATTAGTCTTTTTGTGCCACACTCTAAATGACACGAAAAAACTATTAGTTTTTTAGAGGAGGCTAAAGCGCATGGATCAATTAAC
>OIWS01000497.1_pt1 | contig 50206 bp, 40 predicted proteins | sample 1587611 | NCBI WGS metagenome assembly OIWS01 (sample SAMEA3888919, study PRJEB22519) | human gut metagenome | biome: human gut; feature: human-associated habitat; material: faeces | place: Denmark | collected 2010 | reverse complement strand
TCTGTGTAGTCCAGTTGCTGCCAGGATTATGAACAATACCTCCCAAGCATACTTCCCGGCTGCCGATGTCCATAAAAAACAGCAGACTCTCACGAACCAGTCCGAATGGAGTCAAACGTTCCACCTGTGCAAAATCTGTTGCTGCCGTCACATATTGCTGTGTTTCGATAAATTGAGACCAATCTCCGCGCAGTCGCCGCTCGGGATCAGGAACGATGCCGTTCGCTTCCAGAATATGCCGAATCGTTGTCGCACTGACGTTGTATCCCAGATACCGCATTGTTCCGGCAATGTGTTCATATCCCCAATCGGGATTGCTTTTCGCCAAGTGCAGGACTTTTTCAACTATTTCCGGCGAGATGGGCTTTCTGCCCCGCTTCTTCTGTCCCTCATTAACGCTGTTGTATTTCGCTCCAACCAGATCGGAGTACCATTTTCGGATTGTCCCGGGAGCCCATGTCGGTTCTATAGCGGCAAGCAGAAAATCATTCAATTCTTTGCCTTTTTGTGCCAGTCGGCGTTTGTCGGATTCCGTCAGGATTGGGCGATCCTTGCCCGTCAGCGAAGTCAGATGTTCCTCGTAGATGCGGAGCTTCTCCGCCATGTAGTCATTCATTTTCTGCATATTCTCAAGGATTGTTCGCAGATTTCCGTCTTTCACATCCTGCATGAAAGAGACCAGCTTATTGACTGTCTCACTGACTTGTTTACTGTTCATGTTTGTAATCGCTCCATCAACGATTTGGCTGCTGTATTTTTCAGTTAATATACAGCAGGGGGTATCCGGTTGCGAATGCGATATGAGAATTTATACACCATCCTGGAAATCCCCGATAGTGTTGATTTAAATTCCTCCGATAAGCGGATGATTCAAAAACTGAATCGCCGGACGTCCGAGGTCATCATACTCAAACACTTCCACAACGTTTTCGCTCTTGCGCAGGAATGGCGCGGGGACGTAGAGCGTGTTGAACGGACCATTCTTGTCGTAGCGGCCAAGGATAACACCGTTGATGCGGCAGAAACCGCGGTTTCCTGCGGGGATGTGCAGAAAGGTGTCCGCTGGAGTATCCGCAATTTCAAATTTTGCCCGGAAAAACCCCATGTTATTCCTTACGGGAAATTCCGGAAGTGGGCCGTAGGCGAGTTTTGAGGTGTCTTCCATCGGCATGACAGCGGTGGTCCAGCCGTGCTGAAACTGTTGTCCGTTGAGGATGACGCCGTCGGTGATGCCTTTGCGGTTGTGCTCAATGTTGCAATAGAAATTTGTGCGGCCACGGTTTTCCACGACGATCTCAAGCATGCCGCCGTCACCGGTTTCAATCGTAAACGATTCATTGTCTTTCCAGATGTGTCTGATGAATTTACCATTGTAGTAGACCCAGCCGCGGTCGTTGAGTCCGAGAACCTTGACCGGAAGTTTGAACGACTGCGATTCCAGGTGTGTTGTGTAACGCACAAAACCGTAGTCGCCGTCGATCTCTTCCATTGTCAGCGGACAGGCGGATTTGGTCGCATGCAGAGAGAGTGCATCCAAATTTCTGGAGAGCGGAGCAAACTCGGTCAGTGCAATTTCACCGTATGCTGCTTTCGGCGTATCCGGCGGAATAGGTGTATTGATGGAGAACTCCGGATTGTATTTCGCGAATAGCGGCCGGTACATGCGGTAGAGTTCGCGGGTGTCACCGGCTTCGCTGACGGGCGCCGCGGTGTCATAGCTTGTGATGAGCTGGCTGTACCAGCCATCGAGACTGAGCATCGCACCGTTCAGGAAGCCGAAGTTCGTTCCACCGTGAAACATATAGAGGTTGATATGTGCGCCCCATTCAAGAGCTTTGCGCAGGTTTTCGACGATCAGAACTGGGTCACGCGGGCGGATCGGTTCTCCGGTGCTCATGTGCTGTCCGTTCCAGTATTCCACGATGAACTGCGGCATCTCGGGTTGTTCCGACTGATTGAATTCCAGTTGCGGAACGGGGTTCTCGCGTCCGCACATCAAGGTGCGCCAGACTCCATCGGGTATTTTGTTGGAAATGCGTGTGTCGCTGTCGCCGTCGGCGGCGATGACGACATTCTGATAGCCGCTGTCATCGACAAGTTTTTTCAGAAAGTTGTAGTAGACCATGTCGTTGCCGTAGGAGGCGTAGCCGTTTTCGATCTGGAACATGATGATGTTGCGTGTGTAGAACTCCTTAACCTGTTCAAAAACGGCTTTGAAATAGCGTTCCACAAAGCCCATGTACTGCGGTTCTGAACAGCGCAGACGCAGACCTTTGACCGCAAGCAACCATGCGGGGAATCCGCCGAATTCCCATTCGGAGCAGATGTATGGACCGGGACGCAGCAGAACTTTGATTCCAAGCTCATCCGCAAGTTCGAGAAACGCGCGGACGTCGAGCATGCCGGAGAAATCGAATTTTCCCGGAGTGCGTTCGTGAAGGTTCCACGGCATGTAGGTTGCAACGGTGTTGAGTCCGCACGCCTTGAGTTTGAGCAGACGGTCGCGCCAGTACTCGCGCGGAATGCGGAAGTAGTGCATTTCGCCCGAAAGAATGCGGAACGGTTTGCCGTCGAGGAGAAATTGTTTATTCTTGATTTCAGTTTTCATCGTTTGCCTTTCAGTGATAAGTCGGTTTCATCCTCCGCACGGAGGATGTAGTAAAGCGCGAAGTCCTGATCGTTTGCCCACGGGTCGAAAAATTCGCCGCGCCGGGCGGGAGCGATTTCGGAGCCGTCCGGATTCAGCATGGTCACCGAATACGGATGCAGATAGGCGCAGGACGCCGTGCCGTCCGGGAAGAACAGACACAGCAGATTACGCAGAGTCTTTTGGGTCTGCATGCGGAGCGCGTCGTCGCCGGTTCCTTGCGCATGAAGGAGGGATGCATAGGCGGAAAGACAGCTCCAGTAGTGAAGCGTGTCGCCGTAGAGCGCCCGTTTGCCGAACCAGTAGTCGTCCCAGTGGCGGATCGGCAGATTGTTCCATTTGTGGTCGGGCTGGTCTCCGTTGAAACGCTTCAGAATTGCGGCGTGTTTCTTTGCCTCTTCAAGCAGCGCCGGATCCCGTTCAATGAGGTTGTAATACGCGGAAAGAATCGACAGCGCGGGAGTGACGATTGTCTGTTCGAATCGAACTTCATGCGGAGGATAGAGAATTCCGTTTGCGCGGATGTTTTCAACATGTGTCCGGACGAGTCCGGCTAGTTCGCGCGCCGTTTCGGTTTTGCCTGCGTCGCGGATTGCTTTGACGGCGTCGGAAAAGACGCTTCCGTTCGAATAGAATGTTGCTCCGCCTTTGCCGTAGTAATTGCGGATGGAACGTTCGATCCGGACAAGATAGCGGTCCTCTTTGTAAAGACGGTGCATCTCCAGCCAGAAGGTGATGAGCCACGGCGCGTTGTAAAGACGTTTGAATTTGGCGTTCTTGCCGATGTTGTTGCAGACTTCTCCTGTTTCGGTGTCGAAGACCTCGCGGAGAAGAAACTGTTCGAACAGCTTCAGCGATTTTTCCATTTCATCGTCGTGTTTCCGCTGGAGGCGTCGCGCGATGAGCAGGCCCATGCCGAACCGTTCGCGACAGGCATTGTGGTTGGCATTCGCATAGTCGAAATACGGCGCGTTTTCTTCGCAGTCGTAGATCAGATACGCGCCGCAGAGCGGGCTGCGCGGGTCGGTCATCTGCTGATTGCGGATGATGAAGCGGATCCGGCGGTCGACAACCGTTTCCAGATCTTCCGAAACAAATCCGTTCGCACGGAAGACGCGTCCGTTGATCCGGAATTCAAACTTGTGTTCTCCGGTTTTCTCCGGCGCATAATCGACAAGAACGGAACTGTCTTCGATGCGGAACGGAATTTTGTTTCCGTTGCAGAAAACTTCCGCCGTTTCCGGTTTTGCGCTGCATTCCGCCGTGACGCGGAACCGTTCATCCGGAAAGACGGTTTCCTGTTCAAATGAAAGATATGCGGAGTTCGGACGCTTCAGCAGTTCATGCTTGAACGCGCCCGCCGGAAATGCGGCGAGCTCCCACTCCAGAACCTTTGTCTCGCTCGGGAGAAAATGCGACGGCGCGGGATGCAGAATGAAATCTCCGCGGTCGTTGCTGATCTCCTTCGCAACACGGCGGACGCTGTACGAGTCAAGCGAACCCTGCGTCAGAATGAGTGCGAGTTCGGTGTGGAATTCGCCCATTTTGAGCGCGTGAACATATGAGTTTTCTCCGCCGCACCAAATATGCGCATGACAGCGGCTTTTTTCGCAGGTTCCGGCATCGGTGTAGTTGTCGTTGAATGTGGCGAAGACACCGAGTTCGCCGCGCTGGAAATAGAGATCGTATGGGGCGGTGTTGCGGAAAATGAAGCGTTCCCGCAGAAAATCGCCGCCCATGCTGCGCTCAACGGTCAGTTCGAGAACGTCGCGGCGGTAACGGGAAACGGATTTGCCGTCTTTCTGCTCCGCTCCGAGGAACTCCATTCCTGCGGGGACGCCCCAGGTGCCGAGCCCCTCGATCCAGTTCATGCGGTCGGCGTCGTTCTTGAGAACAAGCGATTTCAGACCTCCGTTGTCTGAATTGAATTCAACTGTGAATTTGCCGTTTTCCATTTTTTTCAATTCTTCCGCGTATGTGCCGGCAGCAAAACTCAATATCGCAAAGAGAATGCCTGTTTTCAACTTCATTCCGCACCGAAAACGTTTTTGACCGCCTGAAGAAATCCGTAACCGTACTGCGTGTCGGGTTCGAGATACGCGCCTTCGGTCCATTCGTTCCAGCAGGAGATTTTGATCATCTGGCCGCGGGATTCATCGGAGTCGAGAATGTTTTTGGCGAACTGGAGTTCTTCCTGAAAGCGTTCCGGCGTGTTGTTGACGACCACCGGGCCGAACGGATAGTTGCGGTTTTCGAACATGTCCGACTGCACTGTGCGCGGGGAGGAATCCCAGCCGGTCAGGACGTTGGGGTTGAACGCGCACTTGAGATGCTTGTTGAACACAAGCGGGATATAGTGGTTGTTTTTCGCCCACTTTGCATAGTCGGTTGCGGGGAAATCGTCCTTGTAGCCCCAGCCGTAGGAGGTGATGCTGTCGACGGTGAGGGTTTCGATGAAGTGATTGATTCCGGTGAAATCGTGTTCCGGCGATTCGAGTGCGCGCCAGACATCCGGGAGCGCTTCGAAGACGGTGGAGATATGCAGTTTGCCGAGCCCGGCTTTCTCTACTTTATCGCGGAATTCGCGGATGAGCGCGGCGGCGGTATCAAGTCCGCCGACCTCTTCAACGAGTGCGCCGAGACGGTAGAGCATGAAGTAGAGCGAGCCGTCGGAGAGACGCAGATAATTCGGTCTCCCGAGGAAGTTTTTGATGCAGTAGTCCGTGCAGTCGCGGAAGGTTTCGGGATTGACTGCGCCGCTCCAGTTTATTTCCGCCGGCTTCCAGTAGCTTCCGGGGTGCGCGTAGATCGGGTTGTGGTTTGCCCACATGATGGCGAATTTGATGTCTTCGCAGTTCGGTGCTTTGAGGAAGCCCTCTTCGAGCGCGCGGTGGCGGTACGGTCCGTCGGAGAACCAGTACCAGTCCCAGATGAACGCATTGACTCCGTAGGCTTTTGCGGCGGAGATTTTCTGTGCCATGACATCGGGTTCGGATTCATCCTGATATCCCCAGAGGGGGACTTTCGGCTGCTGATGTCCGGGGAAACGTGGCGTGGCGTACTGCACGACGCGCCATTCGGTCCATCCTTTTCCATGGAGCTCTTCGACGCGCGGGTCGCAGTGCCAGTTCGGGAAGTAGTAAGCCGCAACAAGCGGTTTCCGTTTCATGATGAGAGTTCCTTTCTGTCAGCGTTCCAGTTCGTAAGCGAAAACCGCTTCGGGGAACGCAAAGTTGTCAAGATTCAAAATGTGTTTTCCGTTTTCTTTCGTCACCGGAAGAGAGCCGATGCGCTCGCCAGCGCAGTTCAGCGCATAAGCTTTCCATTCGCCTTTGAGATTCAGCGTGACTTTTGCGATTCCGTGCTGCGCAAGGAAGGGCGCCTTGCCCCAGTTCTCCAGACGGTCGCAGTCTTTCGTCGCGAACTCCATTCCGGTCGCCTGGGTGTTGGTGAGATGAATCAGAGTGAAACGCCGGGCGTTGTCCAGAGATTTGGCATCAACGGGAAGCAGAGCGAAAACACCGAAGTCGTTTTTGTTTTCGACGGAGAAATTTTTGCCGTCGAGTTTCCGGACGGTTCCGGTAGCCAGCACTTCGCCGCCGGGTGCGGTGACGCGGAAGGTTTTCCGTTTGCGGATCAGTTCAAGCTGACCACCGGGTGCGGTGAAACGTCCGTTTTCCGCATCGTAGCATCCCTTCGGAAGCAGACCGGCTTTGAGCAGATTGGCGATCAGATCTTTTTTCGCCGGGAACGTTTTCTGTGATTGAGCGGCGCCGATGCCGAGATCGATCAGCGCGGCGTATTCCCCTTGCGTGGGAAGCTCTGTGACGAGTCCGATCTGAGCAAGGAAACCGAGGTCGTTGAACGGAAGCGGACTTTCCGCGTCGCCGTCTTTGCGGAACGGTTCGGTCGCGATTCCGGCGAAGCGTGTTTCCGCCGGACGGATTCCGGCGTTCAAGAAGAGCTGTGCGCCGATTCTCTGCGAATACGCCTTGACCGGGTCATTGGTGATGTCGAAGAAGCCTGCCGTGTGGGTCGGCTTCTGCGCATACGGCAGCCAGTGCGCGTAGGCAAACGGGAAGAGAGCGTCCCAGTTCTGAAATGCTCCGTATGCCGCCATCAGCGCGGGACCGACGGCGCGGTAGAGGTTCGGATTCGCATATCCGAATTCAGTCACAGTGAAGCCTTTGCCGTACAGACGGGACGGGAAGAGCCGGCCGGGGATTCCGGCGAGCGCGCCGAGCACATTCCGCTGGTCTGCAAGAACCGGAAGTTTCCAGGGCGTTTCCGCAAAACGGGGATGATCCCAGTAGCCGTGGTTGTCGACGAAGTCATAATGTCTGCGGTCGGCGGAAAGCGTGAGATTGTTGCGGTAGTTCTGATCGGAAAGAAGCGTGCCGCATCCGATTTCCCGCAGAGCCGCCTTCATCTCTTCGAAGCGCGTGACGGCGCGGAAGGAGATGAACTGCTCAAAGCTCTTGTCCGGATTGGATTTCTTCCATTCCGCGAATTTCTCCCGGTACATTTTTTCGCTTCGCGGAGTTGCGCCCCAGACGCGTCCGGGATTCGCCTCGTTGACGAGCGAAAGGGTGATGAGTGCGGGATCGTCCTTCAGCGCGAGCCCCGTGTAGGGGTTGACGTGTCCGAGAAATTCGCCCGCCCAGCGTTTCCATTCATTGAACACGCGGTCGTCGATATAGAACAGCGCTTTGTATTCGCGCACGTTCGAGATTTTCCCCAGATCGCCGAGCTCCGGCGCGGAGATGTTGTTGCGCGAGACGTAAATGTCCGTGGTGTAATAGATTCCGCGTTTTTTCAGACAGCTCGCCAGGTAGTCGAACTTGTCCATGTTCGCGGCGTTGAGTCGGTCCGGAGCTTTCCCCGTGTGGTCGAAAAGCACGTCGTCGTGATGATGAAACCGGATGATGTTGAAGCCGAAGCTTGCAAAACGGTCCGCCATTTCCTCCGCGAGTTTTTTATCGGGGATCTGACTTGTTCCGACCAGATTCGGTCCGTAGAAGCGGACGGTCTTTTCCGGCCTGTCGCGGAAAACGAAATTTCCGTTTGCATTGCGGATGACCGGTCCGTATTTGCCTGCGGGAGCGTCAAGTTTCGCAGAAAAATCCAACGCGCTTCCGTGCTTGACATTGTGCGTATAGGTGAACGTTTTCCAGTCCTGATTCGCTTGGGCCTTGTAGGTGGATTTTGTGACGGAGCCGAGCTCTTTTCCGAACTCTCCTGTTTTGCCCTGCCGGATGCGCAGACTGATTTTCGATTTCTGAATTCCTCCGGTGTACGGCGTGTATCCGAGCCGGATATTGAATGTGGAGCCATCCCATTTGCGGTCGTCCTGAACGCGCAGATAATAGTTGCCCTCGATCAGAATTTCTCCCTTTTTGACGGGGATGCGGAAGCGTTTTGCGCTTCCCGCATAGAGCGCTTCCTTTGTGAACTCTTTCGGGAACTGGTAAATTTTCCCGTCGACTTCAAAGGAGGTCCCGCGGTAGCGGGAAACCGGAAGCAGAGAGTTGAGGCAGAACGGTTTGACGAGAGTTCCGCGTTCCATTTCAACGGAGCTGACAACCCGTTCCTCTCCTTCGAGAGCGAGCGCGAGCTTTCCGGAGGTCCCGTTTGTGAATTCCATCTGGAAGAGCACGCCGTTTTCCGATTTGATCCTTTTGAAGATGTGGTGATCGACTGCTGGCTGCAGACCGTGCCAGTTTTCGGTGTAGGTCGTCGGAGTCGCGCGCCAGCCGTCGAGCTCAATATTGCCGTTGTCGAGCAGTTGCAGATTCCCGGCGGAGAGAAGTCCGGAGGCTCCGGCAAGCAGAAGAAACGTTGTGATTTTTTTCATGGAGAGACCTCAGTTTTGAGCCGTGTTGTTAAGAGAGCCGAGTTCTTTCCCGAACTCTCCGGACTTACCCTGGCGGATGCGCAGGCTGATTTTCGATTTCTGAATGCCGCTTGTGTACGGGGTGAAGCCGAGCCGGATATTGAATGAGGAACCGTTCCATTTGCGGTCGTCCTGTATCCGCAGATAGAAATTTCCTTCAATGAGGATTTCCCCGTTTTTTGAAGGAATGCGGAAGCGTTTGACTGTTCCTGCGTATATTACGGTCTTGTCGAATTCCTTCGGGAAATGACCGATTTTGCCGTCGGCTTCGAATTTCGTGCCTTCGTAAGCATCCACCGGGAGAAGTGTGTTCAGACAGAAGGGTTTAGCCAGAGTTCCGTTTTCCATATTGACGGAAGCCGTTGCGTTTTCTTCATTCTCCAATGCAAGCGCAAGTTTTCCGCTGACGTCGCCGGCAAAATTCATCTGAAACAGAACGCCGGATTCCGAATCGATTTTTTTGAATACCTCACGGCTGGTTGTCGGCTGAAGTGCCTGCCAGGATTCCGAGTAAGTGGTCGGGGTTGCGCGCCAGCCGTCAAGCTCGAAGTAGCCCTTGTCGTTCAGTTGCAGATCCCCTGCGGAGAGAAGTCCGGAAACTCCGGCCAGCAGAAGAAGCGTTGTGATTTTTTTCATGATCTTGTCTCCTTTGATGAATTATTCTCTTGCCCAGAAGATTTTGAAATTGCCGTTGGATGATCCGGATGTGCAGCCGGGATAATAATCGCGGTGATTGACGACATGTCCGTCCGCAAATGTGTGGTTTGCAGTCAGTCCCGGGTGACGATAGGAGATATGTCCCGCATTTGTATTGTCGGGTACGGCAATGGAGTATTCATAGTCGACAATGCATATCATATCCGCGTAAAGGAGTTTTTCGGACGGGCGTTTCAGTTTTGTGATCCAGCGGTTGTTTTTATATGTGGAATTCCAGTCTACAATCATGTGAACATTGATTCCGATTGCCTGGTTTCCGACTTTGCGGTACTGGAACGGGGCAACGGAAGGACATTGCATCGAGGGATCCGCCGGTTTGTAAAGAGCTTCCGTTCCGCTTCCGCTGACAATGGTAAGGAACTCAGCGTCGCGGGTAATCGGCTTTTTGGTGATATAACTCCAGAGAATACTGAATTCCGACGGGTTCAAAGAACCGATCTGATGTTTGATCGGCAGACATCCTTCGTTGTCGTTGGCATACATCTGTGTGTAGAGACCGAGCTGTTTCTGATTCGAGGCGCAGGAGATCGCTCTGGCTTTTTCTCTTGCGGAGTTCAGGGCGGGCAGGAGCATGCCGGCGAGGATTGCGATGATCGCAATTACCACAAGGAGCTCTATAAGGGTGAAGTTACAGGTTTTGTGTTTTTCGGGTGAAATGGTTTTGGGGGCTGTTTGATTCGGTTTCATTTCTGTTTAACCCTCTTTTGGGGTTGGTTTGCGGGGTGGTTGGGAACTGAAGAGATTTTTTTGAAAGAGTCCTCCATGGTTTTTATTTTCGATAAGTTTTGTGGGCAGAAGGAGCAGCAGACGCGACTGTTCTCGCAGGAGCGGACGGTTCCGCAGGAAGAATGCGACGAAATCCTGAAGGCGATCCACATCAAAGTCGATATAGGCATCCAATTTTGGGCTTTCCTCAAGTTCGCGGATATGGGTGATGTACTCGGGATTGTTGAACATCAAACAATAGGTTTTCGCCTTGTCGCGCTTCAGCAACGGAGCAAGAACCACCCAAGGCGCACCGTTCTGGTAAAAATAAGCGTCGTAGTCCAGCTTGTGATCCGCGTAGAGACGGGGAAGTTCGCGTTCATCCCGGTAACGGACCAAGTCGCAGCGGACCTGCGGATAATATGCGGCGGCGTGTCCGTAGAAAATTGCTGCGCGCTCCGCCGAATCCGTTTGCTTCGTGTTCAGAAAGAGCGCGATGCGTCCAAATTTGCGGCAGAGAAAATCCGCCGCTTCCCGTGTGGAAGAACGGCGGATTTTTGGTAGCGTTTTTGCGGAAATCACGCAGCAGGGAACAACCACACTGAGAGCCCGAACACCGTGAAGATCACGAGTTCACAAAGAATGCAGGGCCACAGGGTTTTAAAGAAGTCGCTTTTAAAGTAATTGAGCGTAATGATGAGGCACATGTGGGTTGGAGTCACCATCTGGCCGCCCACACCGCACACGAGCGCAATGCTCAAGTAGTCAAGATTCCCGGCGGGAGCCAAAGCCGCCACGATCGGCATAACGATCGCCACGTGTCCCTGCGACATCCCGGTCAAGACGCCTACGATAAAACTCAGAATGGCGATGATCCAACCGACAGGAAGGGGGGCTGCCGTAATCGTCGCTACGATTTCGTTCATGAGTCCCGTGGCGGAGAGAATCTCAATGAAAAGGAAGATGCAGAAGACATCGCGGAAAAGCTTCCATTCGAGCGCCCCGATGAAGACGTCCTTAAGACTCACCCCGCGGTGAAAGACTTTCAACAAAGCCCAGGCAAAGACAGCGGTGATGCCCATTGATTCGCCGGCGGACATCCCAAAGGCGAGCATCAGCACCAACATGAAGATGATGGGCGTAAAACAGAGGATGAAGTCGGCGCGTTCCTTTTTGAGTTCGTCGCCCGAAATCACGGCCTTGACGGCGGGCTTCATCTTGGCGCGGGCCAGAATGACGATCCAGCCGATGACGAACGCTAAGAGCGACACCCACATGAGGTGCAGGATGACGCTTCCTACGGGGACGCTCGTGATGGCGCAGGCCAAAATCATTCCCGGGACGATGGGGCTTGAAAATTCAAAAATATGCCGGAACCAGAAGTTGGCGGCACCGAGCGTTTCGGGTTTGAGGTCTTCGCCTTCGGCGAGTTTTTCAACGATGGGCGCCGAAAAACGGGCGCCGCCGATGCTGGGGAGCAGTCCTAAAAACGCCGGCATCACAGCCATGCCGACTTTTTTATTGGGGGTAAGCTGCTGCAGGTACTTCACCATGCCGGCAAGGCATCCGCTTTTTCGGAGTTCAATTTCCAGGCAGACAACGAAATACAAAGCCCCCACCAAGTCCCAGGTGCGGGTTTTCAGGAGCATCGTCTTGGCGGAATTGATGAGCAGACTCACTTCCGGCTTTTGAACGAGCCACAGCCCGAGGCCGCACAGGAGAATCGCCGGGCCCAAGGGGACTTTGAAGCGAAGAAGAATGATGAGCGCTGCAATCGTGCAGGCGAGAAGGAGAAAAATAAACATAACGTCCGCTCGGAAAGTTAACACGGTGCCGGCGCGGCGGTCGGCGGATAGGGGTGAATTCTACGCGTGAAAAAAAGGTGAATTTCTCGACAGGACAAAGTCGTTGCGAGGTCGGTGAGCTGCGTAAAAGACGGGACATGCCCGACAGGTCATGGCAACCTGACAAGATTAAGCCGGTGCTATACATTGTCCCCATAAGATGGCGGGGACTTTGTCCCCGAGACTCTGAACTTGCCCGTAAAAAATGAAGCGCCAGAATATTTGGTCTTGAGCCATTACACGATTGGCTTCCGGTTTTCAGCGTTAAAGGTCTTCGTGAGTACCCCCGTCGCATTTCGCGTATCCCGCAGAAATTCTACGGGGAAATGCGCCGCCGTCTTGATCCCCATCGGATCATAAGGGACGGACACGGGCGGCACGAACATCCCGTCTACGTCGGCAGGGGCCAAAAGGGACAAGAGTTCTGCGGGCACTTCGCGGATCGGCGTATGGGCAAAGGTTTCTGTGAAAAGGCCTCCTTTGGCGCAGCTCGCGAAGAGTTCCTCGGGGATCTCGGTGAGGCGGGTGTCCGCGAAGGTACGGACGAAATATTGGGCCATTACGGTTTCGCCGAAAAGTTCGGGGGGGAGCATTGTTAAGGGCGTACCCATAAAGCATTCGGAAAAATCCCGCACTAAAGGCGTGCTGTTAAAGAGCTGACCGCTTACGGCCGTGAGTCCCGAATGCGCAAAGGTGCCCGCAAACGACTCCGCGTAAATGACGGGGAAAAAGAGCGTTTCCGGAATTGCCGTGAGATGTCGGGCGCCGGAGAAAAAGCGGGCGAGACTTTTGCGGTGGGTGTTACGGACGAACGCGGACGAAAAAACGGATGTGAGGTTCGTGAGTTCATCGCCTTTTTGCAGCCAGAAGGCAAGCGGCTCGGGCTCCCCGGTGGCGACGTCGGCAATCGTCGGAATGATGCTGTCAATCGACGTGACGGCGTCTGGCAACGAAATCGTTTCCGCCGGCCAAAAGCCCCCGCAGTCAATGGAAAGATGGTGAACGCCCGGTGCCAAATCCCAGCCGATCATGAATTCGATGCCCGGGGCCCAGTGTCGGGTGACGGCTTCGCCGTCCATAACGGTGTGCAACACTGCAAAGGCGGGGGCCAACGTTTTGACGGCCTTAAAGGCAAGCGTCTGGCGTGAGCGCTTTTTGACGGTAAGCGTGAGACGCAGCGCGGGGGCGGAAGACGCGTGAGAGGCGGTCTGAATCATTCGTCGGCTCCTTCGGAGTCCGTCACAAAGTTGTCCAGCTCGAGTCGGCGGTGCCGACGGGCGTAGCTTGCGGGAAGTTTCGCAAGTTTCTTACAGAACGCAAAAGCGCCGTCGGCGGAAGCTTCTTCGGGAACGGATGTAAAGAGGGTGTCGGGGACCTCTGTCAACGCGGTGCATCCCGCAAAGGCTTCGTCGAGATTCGTCACGGTGTCGCCGACGGCGTCAAAAAGCGTTGCAGGTACCGACGTGAGTTCCCGGGCGTCCGCCGCCCAGCCGCAGAAGTTGCCGCGTTCGGTGACGTTGCGGGGATAAAAAACGGGAAGCGGCGAGAGAATCTCTGTGACGCAACGCCCCAGGCGGAAGGGCCGCACGGGTTCACCCGAGGTTGAATAGAGCGTCACCCGGTATAGGCCGTCTTCGGCGTAGGCGTGAGTGAGGCCGGGGACGGTATTCCAGTCGCAGCGTTGTGTCGTGTCGTCGCCCCAGTCGATGAAGAGGTCGCCTGCGGCCTCAAAGTCCATGGGGTAAAAGAGGACGACGGGTTCGGCGGCGTATTGAGTCCTCGCGTGCCAATCAAAGGCAAAGGCCTGATCACGGTCGGACGCGGGCGGGCGGACGCAGCCCAAGTCTGCACGAAGTTCCCGAGGAAAAGCGGCAAATAAGGGAAGCGGCGCGCCGGCCAAAAGTCCTTCGGCACACGCCGGAACGGGCGTCGGAAAGAAGGGGTCGGCGACGGACGTAAGTTGCGGGCAGTCGGCGAAAGCTTTTTCTACGGTGGATTCGGGCGTAACGCGCGTCAAAAGTTTCGCGGGGACACGGGTAAGCGCTGAGCCGGCAGCGAGTTCCCGCGCGGAGCGGATCGTTTTTACCGGGGTAAAGAGCTCTGCCGGCAGTTCCGTGAGGGACGAATCGGCAAACGCGCGGTCAAAGTAGGCGAGGTCGGGATTGTTGGTAAAGAGGTTGGCCGTGACGGACGCGAGCGGCGTGCGCGCCGGTGCGGCATTCGAGGAGGAACACTGCACTAAGGGCGGGAGCGTATCGGAAGGCATGAGCCGTCCCCGGTCGTCCGTTTCTCCCAAGGTGAGGGTCGGCAGGGGAGCCGTGATCGCCGTCGTTTGATCCGGAAGCTGTGCGAGAGGCAGAAACCCCGAAGCGCAGCCGATGCGGACATGAAACACACCTGTGTGCCCGTAGGTGTGGACGACGGACGCCGTCGGAAAGGCGTCGGGAGATTCGAGGAGCGTTTCTATGTCCGCACGGTCGGCTTCGCAGTGCACGGCGGATTCGGAACCGTCGCCCCAGGACACCATCATGCTTCCCAACGCGTCGTGCGCGGGGCCCGGCACTTTGTAAAAGCGGATGACGGCAGGGATGTCTTCCTCATCGACGCGGACGTCGAACGTGCAGTGAGCGGCAAAATATTGCGTGAGTACCGCCATCGTCAGAACTCCGTCATCGTCGGGGCCGTTTCCTTAAAGAGCGCGAGAAGGCTCGCAAATCCCGTCGTCCTCAGCGAGACGGTGCAGTAGGGTTTTAAAACCGCCTTGGGACGGAAACCGATTCCGAGGCCCGCGGCGCTCACCATCAGTCGGTCGTTGCTGCCGTCGCCCGCACAGGCCGCGTTTTCCATGGTGCCTCCGAGGGCTTTGACGGTGCGTTCGGCAAATGCGAGTTTTCCCGCGCCGTCGACAATCACGCCGCCTTCGGGACCGGTTACGCTGCCGGTGAAACGCCCGTTTTCAATCCCGATGACGTTGGAATGGTACCCCGTCATGCCGAGTTCGCGGGCAATGACGCTCGTGCAGACCGTAAAGCCGGAACTCAGCACGTAGCTTTTGATGCCGTTTGCGTTCAGTGCCGCGATGAGTTCCCGGGCGCCGGGATTGATGCGGGTGTTGGCTTTGACCGTGTCAAGAACGGAGGCATCCATGCCTTTTAAGAGCGCTACGCGGGCCCGGAGGCTTTCCGCGTAGTTTTTGATGGTACCCGCCATCGCGGCGGCCGTAATTTCGGCGCAGGCTTTGCCGGTACCGCAGAGTTCGGCCATTTCGTCCAACGTTTCCGTGGTGACGAGGGTCGAATCCATGTCAAAGAAAAAGGCTTTGTATTGGGTGACGGACGTGTTTCTCGCCCAAAAGAGGCTGTCAAGGCGGTTGCGTTCGGCGGAGGCCTGCGCCTTGATGCGCCGTACGGCATCCGTCGTTACGCCTTCAAAGCAAAGCGTGTTGCCGGCGCGGAAGCGCTTTTTGGGTGAGAGTAAATCCGACAGTTCCCGGACGATGACGTCCGCAATCGGTTCGGCGGAAAAAGCAAAAAAATCGGGTTGAAAACGAATCATGTTAAAACCTAACCGAGTTCATCAGAAATGCGGGACCAGGAGCGGGACTTGCCGGAAAGGGAATGGATCGTCACGCGCCAAAGAGCGGCCGAGTCGCCTTCCCGGCGGGTGTAGGCCAAATGTTTCTCAGGGCTCGGGCCGGCGGCGTGGGCTTCGCAAATAGCGAGAAATGCCTTCTGACGCTCGGTTTCGTCCGTCACAAGGTGCGCTTCCCCTTCCACAACGGCGCTTGCGTAGTCGACGGTACGCTCCTCGGCCAGACGTTTTTCGTAAGCAACGAAAGTCAACGCCACTGCGGGGTTCGCGGCTATATTGTCGGCCTTGCGGCTTTTTTGTTCCGTACCGTGAAAGTAGAGAACGCCGTCGCAGTAGGCGGCGTTGACGGGTACGGCGTAAGGTCGGCCGTCAGAGCCGACGGTTGCAAGAACCGCAAAGTGGGCGGCCTTAATGACGCGCAGTGCGTTTTCCGTCGTGATCGCCCGGTCGCGTCGGCGCATGGGGTAAGTTTCGGTCATCAGTTTTTCTCCGGTACGGCCGCAGCGAGCGCGTTCGTAATCGTTCGTACGGCTCTCAGACGATCGTCCAACGTCGTTGTTTTGACGGTCATCTTCATCTTTTCGGGGCCCAGCATCCGCAGATCCTTGCGGCTTTGCAGCAGGCGGATCAAAGCCAAGGGTTCAAAGTTGGGCTTGGCCTTAAAGTGAAAGACGATCGCTTCGTCAGCGGCGTCAATTTTAGCGATGCCGATTTTGGCAGCGGCCAGGCGCAGGCGGTGCGTCGCAATGAGGGCCTTCGCCGCATCGGGCATCATGCCGAAACGGTCGTTCAGGTCGTCGATGACGTGTTCGAGTTCGGTCAGGTTGTCCGCGGCTGCGAGTTCCTTATAGAGCCCCAGGCGGCTTGCCACGTCCGGCACGTAGTCTGAGGGCAGAAGCGCGGGCAGGTGCAGGTTGATTTCACTCATCGCCGCAAAGGGCATCGCAAAGTCGGGCGTTTCCCCGCGTTTCATCGCGCGCACGGCGGCCTTCAGCATCTGGTTATAAAGGTCGAAACCGACGTCGGCGATTTCGCCGCTCTGTTCATCCCCCAAGACTTCACCCGCGCCACGGATTTCAAGATCGTGCATCGAGAGGTAGAAGCCGCTGCCCAAGTCTTCGAGGTTCTGAATGGCTTCGAGGCGTTTGACGGCATTTTTGGTTACCGCATCGTCGCCGGGCGTCATGAGGTAGGCGTAGGCCTGATGGTGGCTGCGCCCGACGCGGCCGCGGAGCTGGTGCAACTGCGCCAGTCCAAACATATCCGCCCGATGAATGAGAATGGTGTTGGCGTTGGCGACGTCGATCCCGGTTTCAATAATCGTCGTGCAGAGGAGGACGTTGAAGCGCTGCTGATAGAAGTCGCGCATGATGTGTTCCAACTCCCGTTCGCTCATCTGACCGTGAGCGACGGCGATGCGGGCTTCGGGAAGGAGTTTCTCAAGGCGCTCCTTACGTGCTTCAATGGTGCTCACTTCGTTATGAAGGAAATACACTTGACCGCCGCGCTTAAGTTCGCGGATGACGGCTTCGCGGATCAGTTCGTCGGACTCCCGCCGTACGAACGTTTTAATGGCAAGGCGCTTTTCCGGGGCCGTGGCAATGACGGAAAAGTCGCGGATTCCCTCAAGACTCATCGCGAGCGTACGGGGAATCGGCGTCGCGGTGAGCGTCAGGACGTCCACTTCGGCCCGAAGCGACTTCAGCTTTTCCTTTTGCCGAACGCCGAACCGGTGTTCTTCGTCAATGATGATGAGTCCCAAGCGTGCAAAGGTCACTTTTTCGCCGAGGAGTTTGTGAGTGCCCACGGCAATGTCGATCGTGCCGTCCTTAAGCCCCTCCAAAGCCGCCGTCGTTTCTTTGCCGGAACGGAAACGCGAGAGTTCGGCGATTTTAATGGGCCACGCCGCAAAGCGGTCGCGGAAGGTTTGGGCGTGTTGTTCCGCAAGAAGTGTCGTGGGGCAGAGAACGACGACCTGTTTGCCGTTCATCGCCGCTACAAACGCCGCACGCAGTGCTACTTCGGTTTTCCCGAATCCCACGTCGCCGCAGACCAAACGATCCATCGGGCGGGGCTGCGCCATATCCTCGATCACGGCGGTGATGGCCGAGGCCTGATCCGGGGTCTCTTCAAAGGGGAAGCCTTCGCAGAACGCCTCGTATTCGGCGGTGTGCTTTAAGAAGGCAAACCCCGTGCGGGATTCGCGCAGTGCATAGAGGTTCAAAAGTTCCGCGGCGGTGTCACGCACTTTCTGCGCCGCCTTCTTTTTGGCTTTTTCCCAGTCGCCTTTGCCGAGATTATGCAGAGGGGCGTGTTCGGAATCCGCACCCGTGTAGCGGCTGATCAGGTGCAGCTGCGACACCGGTACGAAGAGTTTCGCGTTGTTGGCGTAGTCAATCCGTACGAATTCGCTTGCGCCCTCGTCGCTTTGAATGGTTTCGAGCCCGCAGTAGCGCCCCACGCCGTGATCCAAATGCACCACGGGATCACCGGGTTTTAATTCGGAAATGTCGCGGATCGCGGCTTCGACGCGCGCCCCGGTATCCCGAATGCGCGAGCGGCGCCGCGTGGCCCGGATGTCGTAGAGCTCGCTTTCCGTGAGCACGGCAATGGCCGGATTTTCGGCTTCAAAACCGTCGGTAACGGGGCCGACGGAAAGCACCACTTTGGCGGCGGACGCCAAAAAGGCGGGAAAGTTACCGACGCGAGTCGTGCGCACGCCGTTTTCGGAGAGCATTTCTTCCAAGCGTGCCGATCGCCCGGTACTCGTCGTGCAGATGAGGACGCGCCGCTTTTGTACCGCGGCTTTATCGAGGTACGCTTTCAAGGCCGCCAAAGGTTCCGCGGCTTTGCGGCTGATGGCGACGTTAAAGGATGTCGCCGCGGGAAGCGTCTTCAAAATGAGTTTTGCAAAAGGCGTGAGACCCTTAAAAAACGTTTCCGGTTTGTCGATGAGGGTTTCAGGCGGTAAGGCCGGGCGCTCTTCATCGTGCGACAGAAATTTCCAGCGGTCGGTGATTTCCGTGATAAAGCGCTGCAGTGCCGCTTCCGTGTCACCGTACTGCGCGATGACGGCATCCGCAGGGAGATAGTCCGTCAACGTCGCGGTCTTTTCGAAAAAGAGCGGCAGGTAGTATTCAATCCCCGCGGCCGCCAAACCTTCTCCCATATCCTTGTAGACAGGGCTTTTGTTGGGGTCGCTTGCGAACGTCTCGCGCCACGTCGTCCGAAAGCGTGCCTGGGATTCGGCGTCCATCGGAAATTCGTGGCCCGGCAGCACGCGGATTTCATCAATGGAATCCGTGGAGCGCTGTGTCTCGGTGTCAAAGCGGCGGATGTCGTCGATTTCGTCGTCAAAGAGATCCAGTCGGAAGGGGGCCGCCGAACCCATGGGAAAGACGTCGACGATGCCGCCCCGAACGCAGAATTCGCCCGGGGCCATCACTTGCTCGACGTGACCGTAGCCGGCGGCGACCAAGTTCTCTTTTAAAAGATCCACGTTGATCTTTTGGCCCTTCTTATAAAAGAACGAACTACCCAAAATGAATTCCGGCGGCGCGATGCGCTGAGCCGCGGTCGCAGCCGACGTCAGAATCACATCGACGTGCGACTTCGTTTCCGTCTGCGCTTCCTTGCGCCGCGCGTGCATCGCGAGTTTCCACAGGGTTTCAAGGCGTTCGCTCACGAGGTCTTCATGCGGACTCATCGTGTCGTAGGGAAGGGTTTCCCAGTCGGGGAGCACCGAAACCGTCAACGTCGGATCAAACCAGGTGAGTTCGTCCGCCAAGCGGATCATGTCGCTCGCGTCCGCGCAGACAAAGACCGTGAGGCGATCCGCGGCTTTGACCGAGCGGACGATTTCCGCGGCGGCACATCCGGCGGAAATACCGGCAACGGCGTCTGCGGTCGTGCGGCGCCCCGGTGCGGGCAATGTGAGTGCGGGAGAAAAGACGCGGGGAAAAGCGGTGGAAGCCATGGTAATTCGTGAGTTTGAGCCGGTTGAGAGACGCAAATGATAGACAAGCCGAGGCGAGAATTGGGGGCTTTTTACGTGAGAAAAAAGAAGCCCTCCGCTTCGAATGAGGCAGAGGGCGTTCGATCAAGAGGACTGTCCGGTATCAGACAGCTGGAGTGATCGAATTAGAAGGTGTGGTTCAGACCGAAGCCGATCTGGTAGTTGTTGACGGCGCCGACTTCCTTGAGGGAGTCCTGGCCCTTGCTGTACACACCGGCAGCGTAGAGGCTCGTACGCTTGCTGAGTTCGTAGTTGTAGGCCACGCCGAAGACCCAAGCCTTGCCGTTATCGATTTCAGAGTCAACGAACTTAATCTTCGCGTATTGGGCAGAAACGCCGAGCGTACCGTCACCGAGGGGAGCCGTGGCACCGAGGAGGAAGCTGTCCGTTTTGGTCATAGCCTTAAGATCGTCTTCACCGAAATCATCCGTGAAAAGACCATCACAGAAGGTGCCGAAAGTCATGTTTTCAGTGTGCTGATACATGAAAGAGGGCTTGACGACATCGAAGTCCCAGGAGGCGCCGATCGTATACATCCCTGCAGACTTATCGTCAGACGTATTAGCGACCGTCATACGTTCAGCTACCGCGCTCACAGCCAAAGGCCCATTTTCATAGGCGGCCCCGAGGCCGTAGTAGTGTTCCTGACGGCCCCAGCCCGTTTCGGTGGAATCGTCTTCAAGGGACATCTGGAAAGAGAACTTCAAGCCGTCAATCGGAGTCAGTTCAACGTCGATGGCGTTGTCCCTGGCCATATCGCGCGTCGCAAAAAGCCCCATGCCGCCGTTGCCGTAGGCTGCTTCCAGGGGATCAAACCCGCCGACGAGATCGAAGTCGCCGCCCGCGGAAGCGAGGGTGCCGCCGAGGTTACCGGCGGAAACTTTCACCAAGTCGTTACCGAACCAAAGATAGGACATGGAGTCGAAAAGCTTCTTGCCTTCTTCATCATTAAGGGCGCCGGTATCAGACTTGAATTCGTTTTCGAGGGCAAAACCAACCTTCCAGCCGTTGCCGAGTTCTTCTTCGCCGGTCAGGCCGAAGACGGAGTCACCGGCCCAGGCGCTTTCCATGCCGAAGCCGTTCGAGGAAGGTTCGTCACCGACAGCCTTCGTGTGCGTGTAAACGAGCCCCGTGGACACAGAACCATAGAGTTCCACGTTGGCAGCCATCGCAGAACCCGCAAAGGCGCCGAGAACGGCAACCGCAGCAAGAGTCTTTTTCATTTGAAAATTCTCCGAATTGGGAAATTAGGCTTAGTGAAGACCGTACAAACGGACGGCCTCCGATTTATGAATGGCGTGATTGTAATGAGAATGTTTCTCACTACAAAAATTTTTACAACGAAAAGATCAGGCGGTTTTCTTTAAGAAACGGGGCATGATGAAGCAGAGCTTCATAACTGATACGGCAAGAAAGAAAATGATTTTCTTAAGAGATACAAGGCGAAAAACAGATAAAACGTAAATCGCAATGAGAACGACTCTTATTAAGAATTAGGTAAAACACCTTGTGTCAAACTTACAACAGTCTCCGGGGCGAAGGCAAAGAAAAACCGCACGACTCACGAAGGAGCGGTGCGGTTGTCAGGGACTGCAACGCGAATTACTTCAGGGGCGTTACTTTCGCCTTCTTGATGAGTTCTTCCATGTGCTGCGCGGTGCGCTGCTGCTGGATGGCCTGCTTCAACTGCGGGCCGTAGATGTTGAAGTCCTGCCAATTCTGTGCGGCGCGCTTACCTTCCAACTTGATGACGTGCCAGCCGAGACGGGACTGCACGACGTTGGGGGCGAGTTCACCGGGTTTGAGATCCTTAAAGCCGTCGGCAAAGGACTTCTCGAACAGGTTGGGGGACGTCCATTCGATCAATCCGCCCTGGCCGCGGTTCTGCTGGGTGTCAATCGAATTGGCTTCCGCGAGTTTTGCAAAATCCGCGCCGCCCTTCACCTGACCGAGCAGGCGTTCTGCGGTCACCTTGTCCTTGACGAGAATGTGGCGCACCTGCACTTCGGTGTTGCCCCACTTGGCTTTGTTTTCGTCAAAGACCTTGCGGGCGTCTGCGTCGGTTACGGGGTGTTTCTTCGCGTAGTCGGCGACGAAGGCGTTCACATAGATGCCGTCGGTCGCGGATTTCACGGCCTTCTTCACGTCGGCTCGGCGATCAACCTTGGCTTTTTTGGCTTCCTGCAGCAGCACCGTCTGGCGAATCAACTGATTTTTCACAGCAGCTTCGAGTTCCGGCGTCTGCTGTTGGCCTCGGGCGACGAGCATCTTGATGATTTCATCCTGTTCGGCCTTGGTGACGGTCTGGCCGTTCACCTTAAAAGCGGCAGTGGCGGCAATGGCGCCCTGAGCGCAGAGAGCTGCGGCAACGGCGGTGAGAGCGAGTGTTTTGAAATTCATGTGACTGTCCTTCTTTAAAAAATCAGTTGAGACGTTCCGCGTTGGCGGGTTTGCGTTTGAGTTGTTCGGTGACCTTCACCATCCAGAAGCCGAGCCCCAGGGCAAAGACGAGGGTCAGCCCCAAGATGCCGAAGAGTTTGAAGTTCACCCAGGTTTCGGTTTCGCAAGTGAAGGCGACGAGGAGATTCAAAATGCCCGTCACAAAGAAAAAGCCGATCCACGCGAGCTGGAGCTTATTCCAGGCCGCAGGCGGCAGTTGAATCTGGGTGCCGAGCAGTTTCGTCATGAAATTACGGTGCGTCACATGCGCAAAGGTAAGAATCGCCGCAAAGACCCAGTAAAGAATCGTGGGTTTCACCTTAATGAAGGTCGCATCGTGAAGAATGAGCGTGAGCGATCCGAAAACGACGATGATGGCAAGCGAAATCCAGAGCATCAGTTCCGGCTTTTTCCCGCGGGCAAAAACGAGTCCGACCTGCACGAAAGAGGCGATGATGGCGACGAGCGTTGCGATGAGAACCGGGGCTTGTTCGGGATCGGCGGCCCCCCCGAACATCGCCTGAATCCAACCTGCGAGCTGATCGGCGTTGCCCTGCCCCAACTTAAAGGCGGCAAAAAAGAGAATGACGGGAAAAAGATCGAAAAGAAACTTCACGATGAATCGGCTCAGAAAGCCCCGTAAGCAGTAATGGAAGTCGGCATTCTACGGCGCTTGGCCTGTCAGAGGCCTTAAATGTCGACCACGTGCAATGTAACGCGAAGTGTCCGCTGCCGATTGCTGTAACATCCGCTCACCGAATTTTCCGACGGGTTTAAGCGGAACGATGCGCGGGACTCGTATCCTCTGACGCATTTCCGTTTACCGCAACGGCCGACGAAAATTCAAGGACGGACTATGTTCAAAGAAGGATTGAAGAAACTCATTATGACGACAGTTGCCTGCGCGGCGGTGTCCGCCTCGGCGGCATTGCCTCAACCTCAGCATATTGTGGAAGGGATTAAGAGTTACGAACTCGAGAACGGCCTCAAAATTGTTCTTTTTGCGGATCAGAGCAAACCCACGGCCACCGTGAACACCACGTACCTCGTAGGGTCGCGTCAGGAAAACTACGGCGAAACCGGGATGGCGCACCTTTTGGAACACTTGATGTTCAAGGGAAGCAAGAATTATCCCGATCCCACGCGCGAATTCACGAAGCGCGGCTTCCGCATGAACGGCACCACGTGGCTTGACCGCACGAATTACTTCGTAAGCTTCACCGCGAACGACGACAACATGCGCTGGGCGCTCGGCTGGAGCGCGGACGCCATGGTGAATTCCAACATCGCCAAAAAGGATCTCGATACCGAAATGACGGTGGTGAGAAACGAATACGAGATGGGGGAAAATAAGCCCGTGAGCGTGATGGTAAAGCGCATGCAGGGCATTCTCTTTGATTGGCACGCCTACGGGCGCAATACGATCGGGGCAAGAAGCGATATTGAGAATGTTCCCATCGAAAACCTTCAGGCCTTCTACCATAAGTGGTATCAGCCCGATAACGCGGTGCTGACGGTGTCGGGTAAGTTTGACGAAACGAAGATCCTCACCTGGATTACGGAAACCTTCGGGAAGATTCCGCGCCCGACGCGCGTGCTGCCGGCGGAGTGGACGGTGGAACCCGTTGCGGACGGCCCCCGCTACTTTGAAATCCGCCGCCCCGGCGAAAGCCAGTTGGTTGCCGTGGGATACCGCATCCCGTCGGCGATCGCCGCGGACAACAATGCCGTTGAAACCGCGGTGGATGTGCTCTCGAGCGCCCCGCGCGGACGTCTTTATAAGGCGCTTGTTGAAACCGGGATGGCAGGCCAAGTCTTCGGTTGGGCCATGTCCGCCAAGTGCCCGAGCTTCGTGATGTTCGGCGCCATGGTGAAAAAGGGCGACGACATTGAACGCGTGAAGAACGTTCTCATCGACACCGTGGAAAATGCCTTCAAGAAGACGCCGGCGGATGAAACCGAAGTGGGCTTGTCCTTGGCGGAAGCGGCGACCGACTTTGAACGCACGCTGAGCGACCCCGAAGAATTTGCGGTGGAATTGTCCGACTACATTTCTTTGGGCGACTGGCGCCTTTACTTCTATGACCGCGATGCCACGGCGAAGGTGACGCCTGAGGACGTTAATAAAGCCGCGGCAACCTACTTCGTGCGCGACAATCGGGCGGTCGGCGTCTTTATTCCGGACGACAAGCCGCTGCGTGCGCCTTATATGGAAACGCCGAAATTGGCCGACGTTTTAAAGAACGCGACCTTTAAGGAAGAAGGGGCCGTGTCCGAAGCTTTTGACGTGTCACAGGCCAATATTGATGCGCGTACCGAAGTGCTCGAAATCAACGGCGTGAAGACGGCGCTGCTTCCCAAGAAAACCCGCGGCGAGACTGTGACGGTGCTGACGCACTTTAATTACGGGACGCTCGAAACGGTGAAGGGGAAGCGGGCGCTGGATACCCTCATCGAACCGATGCTGACGCGCGGCGCCGAAGGGATGGACCGCACGGCGATTTCGGATAAGCTGACGCAGCTGAAGGTGCAGGGGGACATACTCACCTTCACGACGACGCGCGAAAACGTCGTGGCCGTGATTGAACTTCTCGGCAAACTCACGTCTGAAAGCACCTTCCCCGAAAAGGAAGTGAACCAGATCGTGCGTCAGATGACGACGATGTTGGAAGGTAAGAGCGACGATCCGGTGACGCTCGGGCGCGACGCGTTGTTAAAGCACTTTGCAACGTACCCCGAAGGCGATCCCCGTAATCGCCTGACGTCGCGGGAAACGCTCGCTGCAGTGAAGACCGTGACGCGCGACGAACTCTATGCGTGGTACAAGAACGCCGTCGCGACGACGCACGGCGAGGTCGCGGTTGTCGGGGACTTTGATAAGGATGCGGTGAAGGCGGCGCTTACGAAGGCCTTGGGGGCGAAAAAGCCCGCGGACAAGGCAACGGACTTCGTTCGCTACTGGGCAGACTACAAGCCCGTTGCTGCGGAACGCATCGTCATTGATACGCCCGCAAAGGAAAATGCGGTGCTTTTGGCGCGCATCGACTTCAATGGGTCGATGTTTGATTCAGCGGCTCCGGCCTACATCACGGCGGATTGGATTCTCGGAGGCGGAACCGGGTTGTCGAACCGCCTGGTGGATCGCCTGCGGCAGAAAGAAGGTCTTTCCTACGGCGTAGGAAGCCACGTGTCGCTGCCTAAGTTCGGTGACCGCGCCAATTGGACGCTTTACGCCATCACGGCGCCGCAGAATCTCGCCCGTGCCGAACTTTGCGCCCGTGAAGAAATCGCGCGTATCGTGAAGGACGGCATCACTGAGAAGGAACTTGCGGAAGCGAAGAAAGGCATTCTCGAAAGCCGGGCGGTGAATCGTGCACAGGACGACTACTTGGCGCAGGGGTGGCTTGAGTTCCTGTCGACGGGGCGTACCTACGCTTTCAGTGCCGACTTTGAAGCCGGCGTGGAAAAACTCACGGTGGCGGACGTGAACGCCGCACTGCAGAAGATGATTGATCCTGCGGACGTGACGTTCGTGTTGGCGGGTGACAAAGCTAAGGCGGAAAAGGCCGGTAAGGCGTTCTGACCGACGGTCTGAAGCAAAAAGAAAACCTCCGTTTCGGGTGATGCCGGCGGAGGTTTCTTTTTGGAATCATCGTCCGGTTAACCGGGCAGAACGGCATCATATAAAGCGGCAGAAAAACAACACCGTTTTCAACCTTTAACGGTGCATCGTGAAGAACGAAAGGCGTCCCCAAGTGTTCCGGGTATTTGTCGAGATATTTGCGCAAGGAAGTGAGGCGGGTGTATCGGTCTGACTTGACTTCAACGGGACAGATGTTGTGTTTTCGGTTCAGCGTTCTTTTGGGAATCAGAAAGTCGATTTCCATCCGATCGGCCGCGATGGTCGAAGCTTTGGAGTAGAAAAAGAGCGGATGTCCCGCCGCCTTCAGCATCTGGGCCGTCAGGTTTACCGTAAATTTTACGTTTCACGGCATGATCCTCATCTTTTTGAGATTTTCTATACCGCTGATTTACATATTTTTTAGATTTTTGACAGCAGAGTTTTGCATCTTTTTTAGATTTTCAAATCGGGGCGAGGTAATTTTCAGCGATCAGATCGCGACGCTCGGCGCGTTTTTGCCGGCATTTTCCGCGGCTTCGGTTTCGGCTTTCTTCTCGTTAAAGAGAGGGATGCGGATGGAGACCGTGAGGCCGTGAGGAGCCGTCGTCGACAAATCGACGGTCCCCGAAGAGCGCCGCGCAATGCGATCCACGATCGCAAGGCCTAAACCGGTGCCGGAAACGCCGGTACGGGCCGCGTCACCGCGCTCAAAGGGGCGCATGACGCGGTCGGCTTCCTTCATGTCGAGCCCCTGGCCTTGATCGGCCACGACGAGTAGCGCCGTGTGTTTTTCCCGATGCACCGACACCGAAAGATGCAGCACGTCATCGTTGCTTCGGCCGTAGCGCTGGGCGTTCGTGATGAGGTTCTGAACGACGCGTGAGAGTTCCAGGGGGTGGGCCGACACGTAGACGTCGGGTTCAACGTCGAGCTTTTCAAGTTTGACGCCGGGATCCGTGTCAACGCGCGCGGTTTTGATGTACTGCAGTACCGTGTCCGAGAGGCTGACGCGTTCCAAGGGTTGGGTGCTTCGTTTGGCGTAGGCGGCAAATTGGTTCACGATCATTTCCATCTGTTCCAAGTCGCTCACCATTGCAGCGTGCGTGTCTTCAGGCAGATCAGCCATTTCGGTTTCAAGCCGCAGGCGGGTAATCGGGGTGCGCAGGTCGTGCGAAACCCCGGCTAAGAGTACTTCCCGATCTTGTTCCATACGCGTGATGTCCTGCACCATGCGGTTAAAGCTCGAATTCACTTCCCGCAGCTCCTCAGGGCCGCTGTTTTCGGGGAGGTCATGCGGCACGAGCCCGCGGCCGAACTGCTTGGCGTTTTCCGAAAGTTCGTTCAAGGGCTTGATGAGGCGGCGGGTGAGAAGCGTCGTCGCGAGTACGGAAGCAACCAATGCGGCGAGCGCCCACCAGATCCACGCCGTGCCGTACGGAGGATCGATGAAGGAAGAGCGTGTCATGAACCAGTAGCTGTCGCCGTCAATCGACACGGACACCCAAAGTCCCCGTTTGCCGTTGACGGAACTAGCCATCACGGTGTCGGGCCCCAATTCGTTTCTCACCATGGCTTCCACGTCGGAAATTGATGTGCGGGCAAAGGAAACGCCGTGTGAGAGCGGCACGATGACGTCCGAGGGTTCCTTGGGGAGCACCCGTAAGCCTTCTTTTTTGGCGAGTACCATGAGCAGATCCGGTCGGTAGACGGGATCTGCCGTCACGAGGGCGTAGCGCGTCAGGTTCGCCATGGAGACGATCTGCTGCGCCGTTCCCAATACGTAGGGCGTTTCGTTCAACACGCGGAAACTCTGCAGCCACCCCGTCACGCTGAAGACAATAAGGAGCATGATGAGGATGAAGGTGCGCCAAAAGAGGTTGGGGGAGGCAGGTAACTTGGCCACGGTGCGTCTCAATGAAATAATCGGGCCGATAAAAATCGACCCGAAGAAAAACCCTTACTTCTGAGGAGCGGTGCCGTCCGGGATGAAGACGTAACCGAGGCCCCATACGGTCTGCAGGTAGCGGGGCTTGGCGGGATCGGGCTCGATCAGTTTGCGCAGGCGGCTCACCTGTACGTCAAGCGATCGGTCAAACGCCTCGTATTCGCGGCCGCGGGCCATTTCCATCAGTTTGTCGCGGGAAAGCGGCACTTTGGGGTGACGGGCAAAGGCCTTCATCACCGCAAATTCTCCGGTTGTCAGGGGCACTAATTCACCGTTGCGCCGGAGTTCCCGGCGGCCGAGATCGAGCTCGAAGGCCCCGAACTGCACGACGAGGTTTTCTTTGTCGGGAGCACCGGGCTGATCCATTTTGGGACGACGCCGCAGGACGGCGTGAATGCGAGCCAAGAGTTCGCGCGGGTTAAAGGGCTTGGAAATGTAGTCATCCGCGCCCATTTCAAGGCCCACGATCCGGTCGACGTCTTCGCCGCGGGCGGTGAGCATCAAAATGGGAGTGGTGTCTTTTGCGGAGCGCAGGCGCCGCAGGATCTGCAGACCGTCTTCGCCCGGCATCATGAGGTCGAGCACCAACGCGTCAAAGCGTTCGCGCAACCACAGCCGATCCATGTTCTGAGCGCCGTCGGCAACATTCACCGAAAAGCCGTTTTCGCCGAGATAGCGGCGCAGAAGGTCGCGAAGACGGGGATCGTCGTCAACGATCAATATTTTCGGCAGCCGTTCCGGTATCGCATTGTCGGCCGATTTTTCCGTCGTCTTTCCCGTTGGTTTATCCGCTGTTTTTTCAGCAGCAACGGTTTTTGCCGTTTCGGCGACGTCAGCCGTTGCCGTCATGTCTTTGTCTTCCTTCGTATCGGCCATGGTGAACTCCAATAACACGTAATCAGTACCGGCGGAACGGTGGTGAGGCCCTGTCCCGTTTGACCGTATTGTGCCTTGCTGAGGCGTATGAGAGGTAATTGTAAAAAACCTTCGTTACAAATTCGACAAGAATCGTAGCCAATTCTTTGGCTTTGAAACATTTTTTCACAGTGAAACTGCTGTAAGCTTGCGCCGTATCGTTTTAAAAGGACTGAGACGCGTGACTAACCGCGGCTTACATATCTGGGTTTTCGCTGCCGGCGCCTTTCTGGGGGCGCCCGTCTGCTTTGCCGAGGCCGAACCAGAGCCTCCGACACCGCAGTCAGCGTCGACTCCCGCTCCCACAGGCGATGTCGTCCTCTGGGATGCGATACCTCAGTCGGAACGGGCCGGTCTGTGGCCGATGCTCACTCACGAGCAGCGACTCTTTCAGTGGCGCTACATGAGTAAGAGCGACCGGCAGCACCTCAAGAGCGAAATGACGGACGACGAAAAGCGACAGATGAAGCGTCGTTACGTCATTGATTCCCGAGTTCTGGAAGCGGCGGCCAACCGCCCTCAGCGAAAGCTTTCCCCCGAAGAGAAGCGGCTTCTGCGTGAGCAGATCATGGAAGTGCACATCGAAATTCGGCGAGGCGTCCCCTTTGATTGCTTGGATCCCGTGGACTGCCGTACTGGGTATGACCGGTTAAAGCAGGCTCAAGATGCGGCAAGACGTCGTGCTGCGACGCCGCGATCGTCCGAAATCCCCTGAGATCGCTTTTTCCCGAATAAAAAACCGACGGGCCCCGCGGAGTTTGTGCTCTGCGGGGCCCGTCGGGAATCGAGGAGAGAAAACCTGCTGGACTTAAGCCTTCACGGCGGCTTTACCCGTCGCGAAGAGGTGCGGAATCGGCTGATCGGTTTCAACGTCCTACACCTTGCCGTCAAGCGGGGCGGGGGACCTTTTTTCGCAGTCACGGTCATTCCGAAGGTTCAGCTCTTGCAGGGAGGACTCTTTAGCGACGGACGAGCTTGGGGGCGCGACAACGCGGGATTGCCCTTGCCGCGGTGCCCGCGAGAAGAAAGGCGATGACTGAGAGCGCGGCCGCCGTGTTGTTTTTCGAGGTTCTTCGTCCGTAAGGCCTAAAGGGAACCGCCTAGAGATATTTCAGTTTCGTCAAGCTTTGGTGAAGTTTCCGGTGGTTACATCTTGAAACCAATCGCACTTGGCAGAAAATGAGGTCAGGGACGGCCGCAGAAAGCCGTCTGCTGTAAACCCAATAGGAATTTTCCCATGTACAACTTTCTTCTCGCTTTCGTGATCTGCGGCGGCGTCATCATTTTGGGTGAGGTGGTGTCCACCCTCTCCAAGGCCTGGATCCCCTCCGTCTTTGTTACGGCTTTTGTGCTGTTGATGGGCTACTGGACGATTCTTCCCCACGACTTCATTAAGTCGTCGTTCTTGCTGCCCTTTGGTTCCACCCTCTGCGTTTACCTCCTGATTACGCACTTGGGGACGATCATCAGTCTCAAGCAATTGATGGAACAGTGGCGCACCGTCGTCGTGTGTTTGGCGGGCCTTTTCGGTATGTGCCTCCTGGGTTACTTTGTCGCGCCGTTCTTCATGGACCGCGCTCTGGTGATCGCAGGGCTGCCGCCGTTGACGGGCGGCGTGATTGCCGCGACGATGATGCAGAAGGCGGCTTTGAACGCGGGGCTTACCGTCGCGTCCGTTTTTGCCATCACGATGTACTGCGTGCAGGGTTTTGCGGGTTACCCTCTGACGTCCATCTGCCTTAAGAAGGAAGGCGCCCGGCTTTTGAAGGAATATCGCGAAGGTAAGATCACGGTCTCTGCCGAGGAATTGAACGCCGTGGGCGCCGTGACGAAGCTTCCTGAAGCTGGAACGAAGAAGCGTCTGCCGCTGCAGATTCCGGATAAGTGGAACAGCTCCTTCGTGATTCTCACGAAGTTGGGTATCGTTGCTTGGATGGCCTCTCAGTTGGGGCCGCTCACCGGTATTTCCGGTGCCATTTGGGCCTTGGTTTTGGGCGTTGTTTTCTGCCGCTTGGGGTTCCTCGACGTCAATTCCTGCGTGAAGGCGAATTCCTTCAATATCATGATGTTCGCGCTGATGATGTACGTCTTTGACGGCTTGAAGGACTGCACGCCCGACATGCTCCTGCAGATCATCGGACCGATGCTGGTGCTGATTTTGATCGGCGTGATCGGTATGACGATCTTTGCATGGATCATCGCGAAGGTTCTGCACATGAGCTTTTACCTTGCGTTTGCCAACGGCCTCACCGCTTTCTACGGGTTCCCGTTTGACCAGATCATCACGATCAACACCTGCAAGGCTCTGGCGAAGGACGACAACGAATACGCGCTCCTGATGAGCAAGATGTTCCCCTCCATGATCGTGGGCGGGTTCGTCACGGTGACGATTACGTCAGTCTTCATTGCCGGCATCTTCGCAAAGATGCTCTGAAACGCATGAGCCGATTGGCTGCAGGCGGCCTAAACTTAGTCCCCTGCAGTCGGGGACTTCGGGCCCTTGAGACCGCGCCCGCTCAAAGGCGCGGTTTTTACGTGAAGGATTGAAAAATGATTAATGAAGTAAAAGAAGCCGCGAAGCACGCGGAAGGCTACGTCGTCGAAATGCGTCGTTATTTTCATGCCCACCCCGAAGTGAGCACGAAGGAATACGAAACGAGTAAGCGCATCGGGGAAGAACTGACGAAGATGGGGCTTGAGTGGCGTCACTGCGGCCTTGAAACCGGCATCGTATGCGATGTGAAGGGGAAATTCCCGGGAAAGACCTTCATGATCCGTGCCGATATTGACGCGCTGACGGTTACGGAAGACACGGGACTTCCCTTTGCGAGCCAGAATCACGGCGTGATGCATGCCTGCGGGCATGACTGCCACATCGCCGTGATGCTTGCGGCGGCGAAGATGCTTACCGAACTGCGTGATCAGATTCACGGGACGGTGCGCATCTGCTTCCAGCCCGCTGAAGAAACGGCGCAAGGCGCAAAGTCCATGGTGGAGGAGGGCGCGCTCGAAGGCGTTTCCGCGTGCTTCGGACTTCACGTGTGGAGCGATGCGGACGCGGGAAAGGTGTCGATTGACGCCGGTCCCCGCATGGCCTCCGGCGACAAATTCACGATCGACGTCATCGGCAAGAGCGGTCACGGCGCGCAGCCGCACCGTTGCGTTGATGCGACGGTCGTTGCCGCCGCCGTCATTCAGAACCTGCAGTCGATGGTGAGTCGCGAAATCGATCCGACGCAGACCGCCGTGGTGACGGTGGGTACGGTGACGTCCGGGAGCCGTTGGAACGTGATTTCGGGGGCGGCCCATATGGAAGGTACGACGCGTTGCTTTGATCCGGAAGTGCGTCAGAATTTCCCGAAGCAGATTGAACGCATCGCCAAAGAAACGGCGGCCGCCTACCGCGCTGAAGCGAAGGTGACGTACGACTTCCTCGTGCCCCCCACCATCAATAATCCGGCGATTGTGCCGTATGCTCAGGGCGCCGCGAAGGAAATCTTCGGCGACGACTGGGACGCGCACTACGGCATTACGATGGGCGGCGAAGACTTCTCCTACTTCCTTGAAAAGATTCCGGGGTGCTTTGCGCTCTTGGGGGTGAGAAGCAAAGCGGCGGATTCAGCTTACCCGCAGCATTCCTGCCACTACAAGGTGGACGAATCGGCGCTCATTAAGGGTGCGATGCTGCACGTGATGACGGCTCTCTCGTACCTCGAAAAGAACGCCTGATCGGTAGACGTTTAACCACAAAAACGCCGGCTTTCCTTCTTCGGAGGCCGGCGTTTTGCGTCGGGGAGCCACCAATGAGCGGTCGGCAGGGGAGAGAAGGGCTTGCAACGGCACAAGATGATTTGCTATGAAGTTTCGTATGCTGCTACGCACGCATACCCGGGACGTTCCGGTAAATCCACGGCGAGGATCCGTACGCCGATGCCGAACGACTCGGAGAGCGTCGCTTCAGTGAGTGTGTCTTGCGTTGCACCGAACCGCGTCGTACCGTCGGGCATCAAAATGAGCGTCTTGTCGCTCACTTCAAGGGCATGCGCGGGAAAGTGCGTATTGATGACGGCTCCGACCCCGATGGTGTCGGTAAGGTGCTTTAAAACCGTCAACACGCGCAGCTGGTTCTTAAAGTCGAGGTTGCTTTCCGGCTCATCAAGTACCAAGAGCTGCGGCTTGACGGCAAGGGCTCGGGCAATCAGCACCAACTGGTATTCGCCCCCGGAGATTTCGCTTGTGAGTTTCTTTGCGAGGTGTTCAATCCCCACCAAGGCCATGGCTTCATGCGCAATCGCTCGGTCGGCCTGCTGCGGGTGGGCAAAAAGTCCCAACCGTGCACTGCGGCCCAAGAGCACGGTGTCTTCCACGGAATAGACGAAGTTCGCGGGTTTCGCCTGCGGGACGTAACCGATTTTGGACCAGAGTTCCCGCTCGGAGAGTTTTCGGATATCCGTGCCGTCCAAGGCCGAATAGCCTTCATCCCATTTGAGCAGCCCCAGCATATTTTTCAGAAGCGTTGTCTTTCCCGCGCCGTTGCGGCCGAGGATCGACAGAATGCCGCGGCAGTCAAACGAAAAATTGATGTCGGACAACACGCGGCGGTCGTGCCGATAGCCGTAGGAGGCGTGATGAACTTCAAACTGCATGGCAGCCTCTAGTTGATGACGCCGGTACGGCGCAGAAGAACGATAAAGAGCGGAGCGCCGATGACGGCGGTCAAAATCGACACCGGAATCTCAAGTTCCCCTACGCTGCGGGCGACGGTGTCCGCAGCGAGAACAAAGAGGGCGACGGTGAGAAAACTCGCCGGAATCACTTTGTCGTTGTCGGCCCCGAACATGAGGCGAGCACAGTGTGGGATCAGAAGTCCCACCCAACCGATAAGGCCGCACATACTGACGACGGACGCGGTCATCATGGTGGAAAAGACGATGACAGCGGCTCGCAGTTTTCCGACCGGGATGCCGAGGGATTTCGCTTCGTCTTCGGGAAGGGATAACGCATTCATCTTCCAGCGCAGAAGCCACAGCCCTACGGCTCCTAACGCAATGAAGGGGAGCCCCATCGAGAGAACTGCCGGGGTGGCGCCCGTGAAGGATCCCATCATCCAAAAGGTGATGGAAGGAAGAACGTCTTGGGGATCGGCCGTGTATTTCACGAGACTGATGAGGGCTGAAAAAAGAGCCGCAATCACGAGCCCGGACAAAATAAGCATCAGTACCGACGTGCGGCCTTTGACGCGGCTCACGAAAAAGACGAGCGCCACGGCCGCAAGGCCCGCGGCAAGCGACATTATCTGGACAGCGGGGGCGGGCACGCCGAGGAGAATTCCCAGGACGGCGCCGAAGGCCGCCCCGGTGGCTACGCCCAGGGTGTCGGGTGTGGCCAGAGGGTTCGCAAACAAGGCCTGAAACCCGGCCCCCGCCGCCGCCAACCCTGCCCCCGCAGCGAGCGCAAGAACGATGCGGGGAAAGCGCACGTTGATGACGACGGAATAAACCGTACGATCCGACGGTACCGCGCCCGTTGCCCAAGCCGAGAGAGCGTCCCAGGCCGCAGACACGGAGACCGGAAAACTGCCGCAGGTAAGTGCCCACACACTTCCAAAAAGCGTGAGGAGGGCGAGCGCCGTCATCACGCTTTTATAGGGAAGAAAGCGTCCGTTTTTGAATTGGGACGCCATGGATCAGCGCCCGGACTGAGAAAAACCGTCGGCGCGGTTGGCGCGCGGTTCAAACATGCCGGAGACCTGAGCGTCCGTGAGGCGAATGCCGTAGAGCTTTTCGTAGTAAGTCTTCACTTCTTTCGTGAGGTCGATGTCGGCGAAAAGTTTCGGGTACACGGTCTTTGCCATCCACAGCAGCGTCATCGGCGTGTCCGCAGACGGCGTGTAGCTGCGGTAGATGCCGAGAGGCAGCTTATATACCTGCTTATTAGCCACCGCCTTCACATGACTCCAGTCGTTATATTTGTTGGCGTAGATGTCTGCAGGGAGTACCGGCGTGAAGTTCGTGACGAGCACGATGTCCGGATTCCACTTGTAGACTTGTTCCATCGAAATCTGGGCATTCTGGTTGTCCGCCTGTACGCTTTCGGCGGCGTTTTTGGCGCCGACGGCGTTACACCAGTACTGGCCGAAGAAATGTTTGCCGCTCGTCACCAGGCGCTTCGCATCGTACTGGAAGACGAAGAGGACTTTCTTCTTTTCGGCGTCCGTCAGTTTGGCCGTGCGGTCGGCAATGGTTTTTGCCACCTGCCGAGAGTAGGCCGCGGCGGCATCCGTTTTGGCGTGATCCGGGAAAACTTCGCCCAAGAGCGCGAGCCATTCGTCGTACGTCTTTAAAACGTCATAGTCCCATTTCGACGCAGAAACCGCAACGGCGGGAATGCCGGCGTTTTCGATCTGTTCGATCATTTTCTTGTCGCCGGAATTCACGAACACCACATCGGGCTTAAGCGCCATCAGGGCTTCAATGTTGAGGTTGGAACCTTTGATGAAATCCGTTTTGGCCTTGAGAATCTCGGGGTAAATTTCGGAGAGAAGCCCGGACTTGGCGGCGGACATGGAAACGGGGTGAATGCCCACCAACTTTTCGGCCCCGCCGAGGAACACCGTGGTGACCGAAGCGTAGGGAAGAATGGTCGTCGTGACGACGCGATTGATTTGGTCGGGGACGTCAACTTGGCGGCCGAGATGATCCGTAATGAGACGCGCTTCTGCAGAAAGGGACGAGCCCAGCATAAGTGCGGCAGCTGCAGCCGTCGTGAGCATACGATTGAAATGCATGGTTGATCTACCAGTCGTTGAAAAAAGCTTTTCATGGGTGTCGGCGCGAGAAGCGGCGGCACCAAAGAGGATGAGCGCAGTTTACGACGGGCCAAGAAAATTCGAAACCATCGGAAGAGGTAGACGGTGCGGACAAAGGAAAAGGCACCGGAGACGGCGGTCAGCGGTGCCTGAAATCATGCGGATAGCCTGAGGATGAGCTACTTTATACTTTTGGCGACGATGGCATCGACAGCCTTGACGGCTGCGGCCGTAGGACTGCCGGTTTTCGGTGTGGTGCCTTACGATCCCGTGCCCGGGCGGTGTGATACGGAAGGTAAGTCTCTCCTGGTGATGCCCAAAGACGCGGCATCCGTGAAAGCCGTGAAGAAAGCACTCGCGGAAATCATGGGATTTGAGGTCTGAGTCCTGCGGCAGACACAGAAAAAGCGGCGGAAACCGCCTCCGACGGGAGGGCTGGTTCCCGCCGCTTTTGTTTTTGGGGAACGGAATGTTAATGCGTTTGGTCGCGGTTTCGCCGCCACTGTCCCGGCAGTCCCGTCATCCAGGGAAACGCCTTTTCATGCTCGGCGCGGAACGCCTCAATCGCCGGAAGGTCTTTGAGCGTTGCGTCAATCATGTCAAGCCCTTCGGCAAGCATCGTCTTGTGGCGCGGCGCGACGGTGAAGTTAACGACTGTACCGTCCTCAGCGGTGATGGTCTGCTCTTTGAGATTGACGGTGAGCTTTTTAGGCGTGTCGGACGAAACGGCTACGAACAAACGGCGGCTGTCGGCTTCGGAAATGCGGGCGGCGAGAAGCCCGTTGTTAAAGCAGTTTGAATAGAAAATTTCCCCGAACCCCGGCGCGATGACGACGCGGATACCGTATTGCATCAGCCCCCAGACGGCGTGTTCGCGGCTCGAGCCGCAGCCGAAGTTGGGGCCGGCGACGATGATTTGGGCAGCTTCGAACCCCGGTTTATTGAAGACGCAGGCGGGGTTTTTCTCGCCGTCCGAGGTAAAGCGCAGGTTGTAGAAAAGCCCCTTGTCGAGTCCCGACTTATCGATCCCGTGCAGAAACTGCTTGGGCATCAATTGGTCGGTATCAAGGTTGTCCATGTCAAGGGGAAGCGCGACGGACGTGAGCTGTGTGAATTTTTCCATGACGATTCTCCTTACAGACGTTCCAACGTACGGGGATCGGTGAGAACACCGGTGACGGCGCTCGCAGCCGCGGTTTCGGGGCTCACGAGATGCGTGCGGGCGCCGCGTCCCTGACGGCCTTCGAAGTTGCGGTTTGTGGTTGAAGCACAGCGCACGCCTTCGCTGAGAATGTCGCCGTTCATCGAAAGGCAGAGCGTGCAGCCGGATTTACGCCATTCAAACCCCGCGTCCTTAAAGATCTGAGCAATGCCGAGGGCTTCGGCTTCGCGTCGTACGCGCATGCTGCCGGGCATCACCTGAGCTCGGACGCCGGGCGCAACGTGACGCCCTTTGAGAATGGCGGCAGCTGCCTTTAAGTCGGAAAGGCGAGCATTGGTGCAGGAGCCGATGAACACGTGCTGAATCGGCGTACCCGCGATTTTGTCGCCGACTTTGAGTCCCTGATAAGCGAGGCCGCGACGGGCCGCCGTTTGGTCGACGATGTCCGCAAAACTTTCGGGCGCCGGGATGGTGCCGGTCAAGGGCACCGCCTGGTCGGGACTTGTGCCCCAGGTTGTCATCGGTTCCACGGCGGACGCGTCAAGCGTGACTTCTTTGTCAAAGTGTGCGCCATCGTCCGTATGAAGATCGGCGGCATAGGCGCGCATCGCTTTGTCGTCTTCCTCGCAGTAGGGGGCAGCGTGTTCCTTAACCCAGGTAAAGGCTTTTTCGTCCGGTGCGATGAGTGCACCGCGGGCACCGGCTTCCACCGTGAGGTTGCAGAGCGTCATGCGGCCTTCCATGGGGAGCGCCGCCACGGCGGACCCCGTGTATTCGACGACGAGCCCCAGGGCGCCGCGGGCGGAAATGGTTTTAAGGACGGTAAGTGCCAGGTCTTTCGCGGTGGAACCGGCGGGAAGTTCTCCCGTGATCGTGACGCGCATGGTGCCCGCCGTGCGGTAGACGAGTGTCTGCGTGGCGAGAATGTGTTCGATTTCAGATGTGCCGATTCCGAAGCCCAGGGCGCCCAACGCACCGTGCGTCGTGGTGTGGCTGTCCCCGCAGATGACGACCATGCCGGGACGAACGAGCCCCTGTTCGTCCATCAAAACATGTTCAACGCCTTGATCGGGGTCGTTGGCGCCATAGAAGGCGGCAATGCCGTTTTCTCGGCAGTTCTTTTCGAAGGTTTGGGCCTGAATGAGGCTTGCTTCGTCGTAGATGACGCGAGGCGTGACGTCGTCACTCGGAATGATGTGGTCGACGACGCAGAGATGAGCGTCCGGGACGAGTGCTTTGCGGCCGCGCGCGGCAAGGCCCGCAAAGGCCTGCGGAGACGTGTATTCGTTTGCAAAGTGCGCGTCGCAGTAGAGAAGAACGGTGTTGGCGTCGATGCGTTTGACCGTATGGGCGTCAACGATCTTTTCGTAGAGAGTGCGGGGTGCCGCCATGGGGAATCTCCTGTTCTATCCTGAGGAAAGCGTAGTCCGAGACTGAAAGCGGTCGGGCTATCGCTCTTATTGGATTTTGAACTAAATCTCCCAGCCGCGTACGTGACCGATGACGTCGACGATGAGGCCGTTTTCAACGACGAGAAAGTGCGCGTACGGGGCGGCCGTGGGGCAGGCGTGATTGGGGAGGACGCGCAGGCGCCGTCCGATCGGAAAGTCGATTTGGGTGAGGAGGGTATTCTCCGGCAGATCAATGATGCCGTGTTCTTGATTGGTGCCCGCAAGAAGAATCTTTCCCTCGTCCAACGGATGTCCGTCGGCGTCGCATACGAGGCCGTAGCCGTAGTCTTTTTTCTGACGCTGCGTGCCGCGGTCGCGGGACATGGCGAGAAACCCTGAATCGGTGATGATGCGGTTCTTGTTCGCCTTGCGGCCGATGACGGTCGTGAGGACGGATCCCGCGATGTCGTCAACCGTGCAGATGCCGACGTTCGTCATGAAAAGATCAAAGAATGCACAGACGCCGGCGCGGATTTCCGTTACGCCCGTTTCGGATGCGGAACGCATGAGGGTGGGGGAGGAACCGACGGAAATGATGTCGACCGTAAAGCCTGCGGCACGCAGCATGTCGGCGGCTTTGACGATGCCGGCGCGCTCCTGTTCGGCCGCAGCCGCGATGGCTTCCTGTGTTTTGCATTCATAGCTGTCGCCCGCGTGGGTGAGAACGCCCTTTAAGTAAGCGCCGTCGGTGAGGGCTCGGGCAGTCGTCACAATGTCGGGTGAGTCGGGGAGAAGGCCGGAACGGTGTCCGTCCACGTCGATTTCCAAAAGCACCGGAAGGGTCGTGTGATGCGCGCGGCAGAAGTCGGACACAAGTTTTGCGGCTTCGGCGCTGTCCAGAATAATTTTCAAGTCGCACCCGGTTTCGTGTCGGATGGCGTCAACTTCGGCGAGTTTTTGCGGTGCGATGCCGACGGCGTAGAGAATGTCCTTCACGCCGTTTTCGGCGAAGTAGCGCGCTTCAGCGAGCGTGGAGACCGTCGCGGGACCTTCGGGCGACGTCATCTGCAGCCGGGCGATGTCGATTGATTTATGCGTCTTTAAATGGGGCCGGAAGGCAACGCCCAAGTCGGCGGCACGCTTTTGCGCACGGTGAATGTTGGCAAGGAGTTTTGCTTTATCCAGAACGAAGGCCGGGGTCGGTATCCGATCGTCCGTGAGAGGAAGACCGATGAGCGAGTGAAGGTTAAGTGACATGATCCTGATTCTCCAACAAAACGGAATATATAAAAAATTCTATACCGATTGATCGCGGACCGTCAATAGCAAACTATTTAACGGATAGAGTTGTCAACAAGATACTGAAAACTAAAGTGTTTGCAATGCAGAAAATTTTCTATAGAATGACGGTCATAGAAATTATTCTATGAGGAAACAGCATGAGTACCGACAGAGACGCACGGAAGATTCCGGTACCGCTCCTGCGCTTTAAGGCAACGGCCGATCTCATCGGACGCACGGCGGGCAGCAAAACGGAAATCGTTCTGCACGATTTGGCTGATCCCCTGCATTCCGTGGTTTACGTCGTAAACGGTACGGTGACGGATCGGCGCGTCGGACAGGGGTTGCGGCACCTGGTGACGGAAATGTTGACGGCGCAGGCTCGTGGAACGGATTTGTTGCCCGCGTGGTGGTATCGCTATCAGACAAAACTCATCCGCTGTACGACCCAACTGCTGCGGGATGAGGCAGGGAAGTTGGTCGGAGCGCTTTGCGTCAACGAAGACGTGACGGCGGAGCTCGCCGAATTCAACGTTCTGAAAGAGAAGCTTCCGGGGTTGAAGACGGTTGAAATTCCGGTGCCGGCAGAAAACGGTATTTTGTGGGCTGAAGAAAGTGTTTCATCAGCCGATGGGAAACCGACGTCAGTACAGGAAAACGTGAGGGAAACGGTATTTAAATTAATTACGGCCCTCGCCAAAGAAGAGGGCTTCACGGGACGAGAGGTGAGCCGCGAAGAACGGCGCCGTTTTGTGGAAATGCTGAACGATCGGGGAGTGTTTCTCGTGAAGGGGAGCGTTGAGTACGCTGCGGACGTCATCGGCGTATCCAAAGTGACGATTTACAGCGATTTGGACTCCGTGCGCCGCAAGCAGGCCGACGCCGGTAAGTAAATTTCAGTGAGGTGGTAAGTGATGCAGTTTGTTCATCCGGATTTCAAGGGCGAAAACCCCGGTCATTACAGCCCGGCTGTCAAGGTCGGAAATCTCATGTTCGTGTCGGGACAATTGTCGATCGATCCCGATACGCGCGAAGTCTGTCGGGGCGACATTAAGGATCATGCGCGTTTGGCCTTAAATAATTTGGACCGCGTTTTGAAGGCCGCTGGCTGCCGCCGCGATCAGGTGGCGTTCTGCCGCGTCTACACGCCCTCAAACACTTATTGGGGCGCGATCAATGAGGTGTACGCCGAGTTTTTCGGTGCGCACAAGCCGGGACGCGTCGTAGTGTCGACGTCGCCGCTGCACTTTAATTGTCTCGTGGAAATTGAGGCTGTCGTGGAACTGAAGGAGTAATTGAAAAAATGCTTCACTATATCTGCACCGCCTGCGGTAAAAAGACGCCGGTGACGACGATGGAACCCAAGTGCGCCTGCGGCGGCGTGTTCGAACTCGATTTCACTCCGGAAAAGTATGATGCCGCCCAAATTGACGCGCACACCTGGAGCCTTTTCCGCTACCGCAAGTTTATGGCAGGGGAAGGTGACGCTTGGAAAGACGTGACGATGGGCGAAGGTATGTCCCCCGTGGTGGAAGCGGAACCGGGGATGTTCGTGAAGGTTGACTACATGATGCCTACCCTGTCGTTTAAGGATCGGGGAGCGGCGGCTCTGGTCGCCCACATGAAGGCGATCGGTGTTAAAAAATGCGTGCAGGACTCAAGCGGCAACGCCGGTCACGCCGTCGCGGCCTACTGTGCCCGCGCCGGGATTGAGTGCGAAATCTATGTGCCCGAAGGTACGAGCCCCAAGAAAATTGCCATGATCGAAGCCGCGGGTGCGAAGGCGCACGTCGTGCCGGGAACGCGGGATCACTGTGCCGACGTATGCCGCGCCCGGGTGGCAGAAGAAGGGGTTTACTACGCCAACCATGTGGTGAATCCGTACTTCTACGAAGGCATGAAGAGTTACATCTATGAAACGTTCGAACAGTTGGGGAGGATCCCGGAGCACGTCATTGTGCCGGTCGGCAACGGCACGCTCTACATCGGCGTCATGAAGGCGCTGGAGCATCTCTTGGAGAGCGGCGCCATGGATCACTTCCCGAAGGTCATTGCGCTTCAGAGTGAACTTTGTGATCCGCTGTATGAGGCGGTTCAGCAAGGAAAGGACGACGCCGTCGCCGTGGACGTGAAACCCACGATCGCCGAAGGAATTGCAATCGGTAAGCCCTTGCGCGCCAAGGAAATTCTCGCCTACGCCAAGAAGCACGACATTACCTTTATTACGGCGCCGGAAAACCGGTTGCTTGCTTGGCGCGAAGCTATGGCGAAGAAGGGCTTTTATATTGAACACACGACGGCGGCGAACTTCGCGGCCTGGGAAAAGTACTGCGAAGAACACCCCGGCGCGACGGACGTGCTCATCACGCTCTGCGGAGCAGGGATTAAGTCGGATCACTGATCGGCTTTTGCTGTTCTCGTCTTAACTCAGACAAACACCGCTCGTTCGGAGGAGGAACGAGCGGTGTTTGTCTGAGGGCGAGATGAAACAAGAGCTCCGGCCTTTTCCGTTTAGAGAATGTTGTACAAGGTCACTCTTCAATCGCCTCGTGATAGGGTATTGCTTAAAGCAACGGTCGTCGGTTGCCTCGACTGCGGTACCAATCGTTAAACGCCGTTCCGGTAAGAACGGGAATGTTCTGTTCCCAAATTCGCCCGGAGAGTGCGACGTGCGGAAGATCGACGCTCTTAACCACGGCGCCTCCCGGCAGCGTGCGCGTGAAATGCGCAAAGAAGGGATCGGCGACGATAGTGTCGAGATCGGGAAGGATTTCTCGGAAATCGTCTTCCGTGAGCCGTCGGCGGTCACCCGTGCCTAAGAGAATATCCGGAGCGGTAAGGGGCGTCAAAACCGCCACGTCGGTGAGTCCTTCATCCTTGACGAGCGACGCTCGGATTGCCGCCGATGTGACGGCTTCACCGATCACGGCGACTTTAGTGGGGGCGTCATCAGAGGTGAAGTTGCCGCGGCAGCCGACCGCGAGGTTGATGTGGTGGTTTTCCCGGGCGGCTTCGGTCCATTTTTTGGGAAGCAGTTCCGCCATAAAGCGGCCGTAAGGGGCGCCGACGACGAAAGGCGTGCCGAAATGTTCCGCTAGCCACAGTGCCGCGGGGAGTCCTCCGGCACTCACGACCCAATTGACGCTTGCCTGACCCGCAAAGCGGATGAGGGGGAGCGACGCGTTTTCACCCATGGCCCAGTTGGAGAGCACTTTCCAGCCGGCAGCTTCCGCAAAAGCGTCAAAGGATTCGGCGGTACCGTTCACGGAAAAATCCAAAGGGGTGACGCCGAGAATGTTGAGGGTGCGGGGGAGGCGTTTGGCAGCGGGCGCCACAAAGCGTTCCGCGAGTTTCACAAACGCTTTGCCGATGCCGGCGATGTAGTCGTCCGTGCCGTTCGTGTCCACGCCGAAACTCACGATGCCCGTGGCGGTTTCAATTTCGCGGGCGATCCCGTCGTAGTCGCAGCCCATCATCATCGGAATCGGTGTGCCGGCAAGTGCAATGAATTCGGGGTGAAGTTCCGATGCGGCGGCTTTAATGTCGTCAATAAGCCGTCCCTCATTTCCTAAGACCGCGTCGGTTTCGGTGAGGGCGGAAATAAAGACGTTCGCCGGTCGGTCAAACCACCGCGGTTCGTCATGCGTCGTGTAGGTGGAATTGCACCCTGAGGCGTCGTGCATGACGATGAGTCCGCCTAATTCATAGAGGGCGGAGCACATCGTCGAGTTGTCCGCGGCGTAAGTGGGCAGATACGTATAGGCTTGTTTCACAGGCAGCCTCCCTTCGTGCAGCCCAAGGCTTTGATTTGAATCACATCCTTAGCGGGTTTCGCATGCAGAAAAGCGTCAGTGAGCAGTCGGGCGAAATACAAAATTCCTCGCCAACCGTCTGCGCCGTCGCCTTCGACCATGTTCACAAAGTGATCGGTGTGTTCATACCAAGCCGCTTTTTGCCCGACGGCAAGAACCTTTTGTTCGACTTCCGGCCGAGAGCGTACCATCCGCGCAGCGACCGTGGGGAAGAGTTTGAGCGCCGGGGCTTCAGTTTTGAGGGCTTCAAAGTCTTCGGTTTCTTCAGGCAGAACCCCGTCGATATAAAGACGGACGACGTTAAAGCCGTAACGCACCAAGAGGCGCGCCAGCGACAGCGGCCGTGTGGTGGCGGTGTAATCCAACGCAATCGGGGTTCGACCGATCGTCGTCCGTGCGTTTTCAAGTGCCGCCAGAGCTTCATTGCGCCGTTCGGATTCGTCGGTCAACGCAATGCCGAGGAAACGGGCGAGGTCGTTTTTTTCTTTTTCAATGGCTTCGGGAAGCCACGGGGCGGAGAACTGTCGGACTTTCTGTCCTAAATGTTCGGCCATCCAGTCGATCGCGGCGTCGGCCGTGGGGTTGAACGTAACGGCAAACCGTGACTCACCGAGCGCCTGATAGTCGGCCCACGTGCGCGTGGCCGTAATGCTGCGCCAGGGAAGACGGGCAGCTTCTACGAGCGCTCTGAAGTCGGAATGCTCTGCCATGGGGCGCACGTCGCCCACGACCGTGACGCCGTTGTCTCGGACGTCCGATGTCTGCAGCAGAGTGTAAATTTGGCGGCGGTTCCGCTTGTCGGGCGTAATGCGCTTTCTCAAAATGGGCGTCATGTAGCCGTCGGTGAAGCGGATGTCGGGGAAGCGTTCCCGCAGGGTTTCAAAACTGAAGGTGAGGTCGCTCCCGATGAATTCGTGCACGCAGCTTGTGTAAATGATGACGCCGCGAGGGCGCTTCGTGAGATGCGACAAAATATCGGTGACGCCGTCGATCAGGGCTTTTTCCGTGTCGCCTTCGAGGAGATTTCGGTCTTCAATCGTGATCGTAGAAAAACGATCCAGCGCCCGCAGTTCTGCGGCGGACATCGAAACACCTCTGAGGCAACAGCGGGCGCACACGAAGATGATGTGCGTTTCCGGAATCAGGAGCCCTAAGTGCATGATGGTCCACGTGCCGCGGGCGGGTGCACTGTATTCCAGTCCCGCGCTGTAGGTGAGGGGGAGCTTCGCCTCGGTTATCGTAAGTCCCCGGGGCGCGGAGGAATTGAGAAGCGGCATCAGAGTTCTCCTGCGCTGATGCGGATGACGGGCGCCGATTCGCTCGTGCGGCTTGCGGCGATGACGGCCCGGGCCAACTCACGGTAGTGTCCGGCGGATTCGGAATCGGGAAATGCTTCGACGACGGTCATCTTTTTGTCTTCAGCGGCCTGAATGAGCGGATCGCGGGGGAGTTTTGCCACCACGGGGGCTCCGACGGTCTGCGCGAGGTCCGTGACTTTTTCGTCTTCGCGTTCGACGTTGCGCCGATTGAGGATGAGGCCCGCCAACTGGGCATAGCCGCGATTTTTGTAGTTGGCGACTGCGGCGGCGATGTTGCCGGCGGCGTAGATCGCCATGTTTTCGCCGGACGTTACGATGAAGACGTTTTCGGCGTAGCCCTTGCGGATGGGCATTGCAAAGCCCCCGCAGACGACGTCGCCCAATACGTCGTAAAAGACGACGTCGGGACGGATGGTTTCAAAGGCTTTGACGGCCGTGAGGGACTCGAAGGCGGCGACGATGCCGCGGCCGGCACAGCCCGTGCCGGGCGTGGGGCCGCCTGCTTCAGCGCACCAGACGCCGTTTTCAGCGCGCGTCACGATGTCTTCAAGTTTAACGTCGGACGCGGGCTTCGTGCGCAGTACTTCCAAGACGCTCGGAATCCGGCGGCCGCGCGTATGGGCGATCGTGGAGTCGGCCTTGGGGTCGCAGCCGATCTGAAGGACGGTTTTGCCTTCGGCAGCGAGCGCTGCGGCCAAGTTGCTGACGGTCGTCGATTTGCCGATGCCGCCTTTTCCATAAATAGCAATGCGGTACATAGAGAATTAGTGGGTATCGAGTTTGAGATCGGTGCCTTCGAAGTCGCCGGCGGCGTCCGGGGCAAGACGCGCGAGTTCGCTTCGCTTTTGGTTGTATTCGCCCCAGGTAACGGCGCGTGCGAGCAGTGCTTCCTGATTTTCAAGAATCAGGGGATCAATGACGCTTTGGGCGCGGTCGGCGCGCTGCACGTAGATGTCAATGCCGGTTTTGCGCATCAGTTCCCGGGTTTCGTGATTGAGTTCCGCGACTTCCTTCATCACGCCCCGCATGGCGCGGGCTTCGGCCGGAGTGATTTTCGTGCGGTCGGCGAGTTGGCGCTTGGTGGCCAGCGTCGGCAGACACGGCGTTTTTACAAAGTAGGCTTCGTATTCAGGAGCTGTGCAGATGTCGCGGTACATCTCGGCCACCAATTCAAATCGGGTCGCCAGGTCTTTTTCAGTCGGCATATTCCGAGCCTGGGCCGCGAGATCGGCCTCGGTGGGCTGTCCGAAGTTTTGACACCCGGTGATGAGAACGGGGAGAAGAAGGCTCAGCGTAAGTCGTCGGAACATGACAAATGGAGAAGAAAACTCAGAAGTGCAGTCATTGTAGCGGCGACCAACGGTTGAGCCAATGAAGTAAATACCACTATAGAGGTAGGTAAAAGAGCGGAGAAAGTTGCCTGAAGGGATGGATTGAAACAGAACTTTACGTAAAAAAATGGTTTAGAGGCCTCAAAACAATGGATTTTGCCAGGGGATCGTGGTTTAATACCCCTGTCTCGAACACGAGGACAGGGAACCTACGATTCGATGACATCTCCTTTGGTGGTATGTTAGAACCGCTGCGTTTGGATCACGGCGTTTCTTTCGCATCGAATGAGCTGATGAGCGGCGCCGACGGATGACGGTTGGAGAGCCGGCAGAAAGGACTGCAACGGACAGGTCAAAGTCAAAGACTTGTGGGGAAACGGGGCAGGGGAAATTTCGCCGGGTGTGCTTGGGTCAGCATTGAAGGGACGATGCGAAAGAAGTGCCGGGCACCGGAAGTTTTCCGGGGCGTCCGACGCAGCGGCTTTTTTTTGTCCGCGCGGCGCCGGCAACAAAAAAAAGCCCAGCCGAAGCTGAGCTTATTGGGTGGTTTCAAAGGCGTTTGGTGCGCCGGGTAGGATTCGAACCCGCGACCCCCTGGTTCGTAGCCAGGTACTCTATCCAACTGAGCTACCGGCGCAACCTTTGAAACATCGCGCTTCGCTTTTCGTTCGAAGCGAGGTCGCATTTTAAGAAGGTTTTGACGAAATGCAAGTTTTCGGCGCATAAAATTGCGTTGCTTCGGTTTTTTTACGGGGTAAAGTGTTGTAAAACAAGTAAAAATAATTTTCTAAAGTCGGTGAGGGCGACGTAAGCTCCTTCGGACGGAAACCCGGCTGACGGGGTTTGCAGGAAGTTTGAAGGAATATAGGGAGGTAAAAAATCCAGCGGAACATGGGGAAAGACTGCGTCGCCTGAAGGCTGAAACCGTTAGAATTCCGCCGTTTCGTTCGAAAGCGGTGCGCCAAGCGTAAGACGAGGGACGTAAAAGAGAAATGACGGGAAAAGCAGAGCGCACTTTTTGAACGGTTCTCCCTTTTGCCATTGTTTCAGGAGATTCCGCTGTGACGGCGCGACTGCGGCTCAAAGACATCACCAAAACTTATCCCGGCGTGCGGGCAAACGACGGCATCAGCCTTGAAGTTGATCCCGGCAAGGTGCTTGCGGTACTCGGCGAAAACGGCGCCGGCAAGTCCACGCTGATGAAGATCATTTACGGGGCTGTGCAGCCGGATTCTGGGACGATTGAATTTGACGGTACGCCCGTGGTGATTCATTCGCCCGGCGAAGCGCGAACGCTCGGAATTGCCATGGTGCATCAGCATTTTGCGCTTTTTGAAACGCTCACCGTCGCGCAGAACGTGCTCTTGGGGCTCGAAAAAGGGCCGAGCTTGGCGGAAGTCTCTGAAAAGGTTCTCGAACTCGGAAAGCGTTACGGGCTTGAAATTGAGCCCGACAGTTTTGTTGCCGAGCTCTCTATGGGCGAGCGGCAGCGCGTGGAAATCATCCGGGCGCTGATGACGGAACCGAAACTTTTGATTCTCGATGAACCGACGTCCGTTTTGACGCCCCAGGCCGTAAAGCGTCTCTTCATGACCTTGAAGCAGCTTGCGGCCGAAGGGCTCTCCATCATCTTTATTTCTCATAAGTTGGATGAAATCCGCGATCTTGCCGACAGCTGCACCGTGCTGCGGCAGGGAAAAGTGGTGACGACCGTCAATCCGAAAAAAGAAACGGCCGATACGTTGGCGCGTCTCATGATCGGTGCGGAACCGCCGAAACTCATGCGTCGACACGGCGAGCCCGGGCGCGACGCGCTCGTCATCAAGAAACTCAACCTGGACGGCGGAAAACGCATCTGCGGCTTAAAGAATGTGCGCCTCACGGTGCGTGCCGGGGAGATCGTCGGCATTGCCGGCATCAGCGGGAACGGCCAGTCACGCTTATTGGGGGTGCTTGCCGGGGAATTGAAACCCCGGGAGGGGAGCGTCATCCTGATGGGCGAAGACGTTACGAAGTTGAACCCCGAGCAGCGGCGTCGTTTGGGACTGCGGTACGTTCCGGAAGAGCGCCTGGGGCACGGGGCGGTGCCTGAATTGGCACTCGAAGAAAATACGCTTTTGACCGGCGATCAGTTCCATGCGCAGGGCATTATCCGCAAAAACGCCGTCGCGGACTTTACCGACCGTGTGATCGATCGCTTTAAGGTCGCAAGCGGTCGGCGCGGTAAAAGCGAAGCTCAGGCCCTGTCCGGCGGGAACCTGCAGAAATACGTAGTGGGACGCGAAGTGATGAATCACCCGGCCGTTTTGATGATCGATCAGCCTACGTGGGGCGTGGACGTAGGGGCGGCGACCGTCATTCACAACGCTCTGCTCGAACTGCGGGATCAGGGGGCGGGTCTTTTGATTGTTTCCGAAGAAGTGGATGAACTTTTTGCCGTCTGCGACCGGATTGCCGTGATGTACCGCGGATGCATTTCGCCTGCGGTGCCCGTGGATTCGATTACGGTGGAAGAAATCGGTTTGTGGATGGCGGGGCTCTGGGCCGGCTGCAGCTATAAACCCGGAAAAAATGCGGAAGAAGCCCCTGAGGCCCGCGAGAAGGAGAAGTAAATGCAGTTTCCGATTCGACTCACGGTTCGTTCGGAACCTTCCAAAACGATGCGCTGGTTGTCGCCCGTGGCGGCGCTCGTTCTGACGGTTTTGGTGGGGGCGGCGCTTTTTGCGTTCCTCGGCAAGGATCCGATGTCGTCCTTGTACGTGTTTTTAGTGGCGCCCTTGGAAAACTTACGGGGGTGGTGTGAGGTCCGGGTCAAAATGACGCCGCTTCTCTTGTGTGCGGCGGGCCTCACGCTTTGCTACCGTGCCAACATATGGAATATCGGTGCGGAAGGCCAACTTGTGATGGGGGCGGTGGCGGGTACCTGGGCGGCGCTTCAGTGTCCGCCGGATGCCGGTATGTGGTACCTCGTGCCGGTACTCTTGGCAGGGGTTGCGGGCGGAGCGCTCTGGGGCGGCCTGACGGCGCTTTTAAAAGATAAATTCAACGCCAACGAAATTCTCGTGAGCCTGATGCTCGTTTATGTGGCGCAGTTCTTTTTAGCTTGGTGCCTGCAGGGCCCCATGCAGGATCCGGACGGGTTCGGTTTCCCGCAGTCGCCGCTTTTTGAAGCAGCGGCATCGGTGCCGACGATTCCGGGGTTCTACCGTTTGGGCTGGGGCTTTGTGATGGCAGTAGTGCTCGCATTGACGGGCGCTCTTTTGATGAGCCGATTCTTCATCGGTTTTCAGATTCGCGTGTCCGGTATGGCGCCTTTGGCGGCAAAGTATGCGGGATTTAATCCGTCACGCCTCATTTGGACCGTGATGCTGATTTCCGGGGGGGGCGCAGGCTTGGCTGGTATCTGCGAAGCGGCGGGTCCGGTGGGACAGCTGACGCTCAACATCAGTCCGGGGTATGGTTTTGCCGCCATCATCGTCGCTTTTGCCGGACGCTTGAGTCCCGTGGGCTGCATCCCGGCGGCGTTCGTGCTGGCGCTCTTTTACTTGGGCGGCGAATTGGGGCAGAGCCGTTTGGGGCTTCCCTCGTCCATTACCGGGGTGTATCAGGGGCTGCTCTTGTTTTTCCTTCTGATTTGTGACGTCGGGGTTTTGTACCGCTTGAAGTGGGCAGGGTTTGCGAATAAGGAGACGACAAAATGAGTGCGACGGCTGCTTTGATTGCCTCGACGCTGAACGCGGGGACGCCGCTTCTTTTGGCGGGGATCGGGATTCTTATTCACGAAAGGAGCGGGGTGCTTAATCTCGGGATCGAAGGCATCATGCTGATGGGGGCGGTCGCGGGATTCGGCACCTGCTACCTCACCGGTTCCTTTTTCCTGGGGTTTGCCGCGGCGGCTTTGGTCGGAATGATGCTTTCGGCGCTTTTCGGTTTTCTGACGCTGGGGCTTTACGCAAACCAAAATGCCGCCGGTCTTGCAATGGCGATTTTCGGCGCGGGGCTTGCGGCTTTCATCGGTCAACCCCTGCAGGGTGTGTCCTTGGCTGCGCGTGCTTCCGAAGGCATTCCCTTTTTAAGGGATATTCCGTTTGTGGGCGATGCCTTCTTTTCGTCGCACGTCTTGGTGTACGTCGCTCTTTTTATGGCGGGGGCGGCAGCGTGTTTTCTCTATAAGAGCCGTTGGGGCCTCATCCTGCGGGCGGCGGGGGAATCCCCGAAGTCCGCTTACGCCTTGGGGTACCCGGTGCGCACGATCCGGTTTTCGGCGCTCCTTTTCGGCGGACTGATGACGGGGGTGGCGGGCGCTTATTTGTCGCTTGTTTATACGCCCCTGTGGGCTGAAGGAATGACGGCCGGCCGCGGCTGGATTGCGCTCGCACTCGTAACGTTTGCGACGTGGCGGCCGCTGCGCATCGTGTTGGGGGCTTACCTCTTCGGCGGCGTGACGATGGTGCAGCTCAGTTTCCAGGCGGCGGGTATCGGCATTCCGTCGCAATTGATGTCGATGGCGCCGTACCTGGCGACGATTTTGGTGCTCGTCCTGATCAGTCACAATCCGAAGTGGATTGCGATGAATGTTCCGAAGGGCCTCGGCAAAACCTTTGCCCCTGAGAAATAATGGCCGAAATAGAACGGAATCGGGAGGGGTCTGCAAAAATTTGAGCCGGATGCTTGACAAGACTTTCCGACTCTGTAGAATTCGCATTCTCTTCGCCGCGGGAGTAGCTCAGTTGGTAGAGCGCAACCTTGCCAAGGTTGAGGTCGCGAGT
>OIWS01000476.1_pt1 | contig 51882 bp, 49 predicted proteins | sample 1587611 | NCBI WGS metagenome assembly OIWS01 (sample SAMEA3888919, study PRJEB22519) | human gut metagenome | biome: human gut; feature: human-associated habitat; material: faeces | place: Denmark | collected 2010 | reverse complement strand
TGTACATCCAGCCGGACAAACTGCCCACGTCGAACTCATAGAGGTTATTGATCCCCTCTACATAGGCGCTGTTATATACCGGAGTCCAGTTGGATTCCATGTGGATGGCGTTGTCCCGACATACCCGCTGGAGAACATCGAATACGCTCTCGCCCTCGCTGAACTCCACCTCCGTGGCGGGAAAAACAATGCCGTCCTCCGGCACGAGGAACTTCTTGTTCTCCACGCACTTGTCCATGTTGTCCAGAATGGTCTCGCAAGAGATGGAGAAAGTACAGGTGTGGGTCGTAGTGGTATCCACCGTCGTATCCTGCGGCTCTACCGGCGTAGGTTTGCCCTCCGGCACAGGGTCGGTCATGTACTGATCCTTGTTTTCTGTATCCTCCGGCTGCACAGGAGCAGCGCCGCAGGCGGTACAGAAGAGCAGGAATACCGCCAGCAGCAATGCCGCTGCGCATCTGTGCTTCGTACCCATGTCACTGCTCCCTCTTGATGCGGCGGTAGCGGCGCACCATGGCAAACGCCAGTATGGCCACTACGATAACCGCCAGCAAGATCGCGCCCAGCGGCGTTTCCGTCAGGGCGGCGCCCACCACCTCGAACACGCTGCTGCCCTTGCCGTCGGGGCCGAATGTGCCGTCCTCGGCGGCTTGGAGGTAGGTCAGGGCGGAAACGGCAGCAGAAGCATCCATGACCGGATCGGCGTAGACCGGCAGGCTGCCCAAATCATCCAGCGGCGCTTCCACCTCGAAGCTGGAAAGAAAGCCCACTCCGTCTACATAAAAGGTCTTCATGGCGTCCGCCGCGGTATTTCCGTTTTTCACGAAGCGAGGGTCGTCCAGAGATATTCCCAGCGCTTCCATCATTTCCAGCACGGCGAGCGTTGCCTCGCCGTTTGAAGTACCGGTCATACCCGGAAAGCTGCCATCCGAAAGCTGTACGGAGGACAGGTATTCAATGGCACGGTCTATCGCCTTGGAAATGTACTCCTTGTCCGCGTGGGGAGCAAGGGCGGTGACATTCTCGGCAGTGTACTGCACATAATCCCGGAGTATCGGGGTAACTATCCCGCTATAGCTTGCGTAAGGGTCAAATTGCCCGTCTGCCGTCTGATATTGCAGTATACCGGCGGCGTACTTGTCCACGACCGTATCCGCGTCCACGCCGCGCTTACGCCACATAGACGCATCTACCGAGTCAAAATCCATCAGCGCCTCTCTGTATTCCGCAGTGTCCATGGCAGAGAGATTTGTCAACGGTGCCAAAAAGTCCATGCCGTTTACGTCTGCAGGATCCATATCCAGCGCTTTCATGGCCTGCACCAGAACCGGCGAGTAGGTGTTCGCCTTGCGTCCCATCAGATATTCGCCGCTGGCTCCCGACAGCATCTCAACAAGGCTTTCCAGCTGTGCACGTTGCTCCTCCGGCAGCTTACCGCCGCCGGCTTCGGACATGGATAAGATCTCCTTGGCCAAATGGCTTAGAGCACCCTCGGAAACGATCGTGCTGTTTCCATCCCCGTAATACCCCTCTGCCAGCTTCTGTGCATAATCCGCAGACTGCGCCTGTAAAAGTTCACTGTAATCTATGGCATTGTCTTGACGGTTTCCCTTTTCCGGCGTGCTTGCGGACGGTGTTCCCGCCACAGCCACTGCCGGTCTGACACTACAAAGCCCTATAAGTCCCGCTTCGTTTATGTAGGTTCGCCGTTCCACAGCCTTGCCGCGGTCATCCGGGGCATCCGGATCGGACATCAACGATGAGCTGGAGGCGTACCAAGCATCCCCTGATCCGCGGTACCCCCAAAGAATATCATGTCGGTAGAACCCCTGTCCCGGCGCGGGGGCACCGTCAAAATAGCTCTCCTGATACCAGTCCATCATGCCGTCCAGCACGGTGTGGCCGTTCTTTACAAATCGCCCGTCGTCAGGGGAGATATCCAGCGCCGCCAGCATTTCCAACACGGCGGCATCCTCCTCCACGTCCTCCTCGCCGTACCTGAGAAAGCCACCGCTGTCCAGCTGCTGCATCGAGAGATAGCTTACCGCCTTTTCTATGGCGGCCCTGACCTCCGGACGGCTCTGGTAAGGCGCCAGCGCCTGCGCGGACTTTGCCGTCAGCAGGATGTAGTCGAACCGGTCCGGCTCGGCAGCCACGCCCTTTTGCTTCAGCTCAGCGGGCCACTTAGAGGTATAACGGAACTCGCCGCTGCTCTGCTGACGGGCCAGCGCCTCGGTCAGAAGCTGCTCCCGCAGCGCGCTGAACTCGTCCGTCTTACCCGCATCACCTGCGGCGTCCAGATCCAGCAGCATATCCAACCTGTCCTCGTCCGCCTCCACCATCTCCGGCCGCCGCAGCGGCTCCAGCAGGTCGTGACCGGCGAGATCCGTCACGTCCAGCCCCATGGCCGCCACCGTGCGGAGCGCGCCGGGGATATAGGCGTACCTGCCCCGCTGCTCCGCCAGCGCCAGCCAGTCTGCCAGCGCCTGCAAATACTCGTTGTAGAAGCCCTCCGGCACGTCGGCGCCGGAGGCCCACAGCGCGTACACCGCCTTGGCGTTGGTTTCCTGCCGTGCGGCGGATAGGTAGTCCCTGCTCTCGCTGACGGAGTCCGCCACCAGTCCGGACACCGTTTGGTACGCCGCCTCCAGCTCCGCTGTCCAGCCGTCCCATGCAGGCGCGGCCTGCGCCGTCACCGGCAGCAGCAGGATCACAGCCAGCAACGCGGTCAGCAGCCGCGTCAGTTGTCGTTTCATTTGCTCTCCCTCCTGCGGCGGACGAGGATGCTGCCGCCGATCATCACCACTGCCGCGCCGCCGATGCACAGCAGCAGCGTCCGCTGCGCCGCGTCCGTCTGCGCCTTTACCGCCAGCACCGCATCCCAGCTCTCCACCAGCTCCCTGTCGTGTTCAGACAGCGTGCGGTACCGCTTCACGATACCGTCCACGATGGGCTTTTCCTTCAAGCCGGCGTCGGTCATAGGCAATATCTCCGCGGCGATATCCGCGTTCAGGCTCTCGATCTCCGCGTACAGCGCGTCAATCTTCTCCTGCGCCGCCGTCAGCTTCTCCATGTGCCTGTCATAGCCGTCAAATTCACGGCTCATCTTCAACCGCTCCAGCAGGAAGGCCACCTCCTCCGCGTCCTCCGTGGACAACGCGTCGGGCAGCGCGTCCACGCGGCTTTGCAGCTCCTGCGTAAACTCATAGCTGCCGGCGAAGGACACCTCGCTCTCCTCCGGCGTCAGTATCTTGGAGGATACGCCGCCGGGGCGGAAGTCGTACAGCGGGCTCATGCCCTGCGCCTGCCGCCACACGGACACCAGCGCCAGTAGCGCCTGATCCGTGGCCATGCTGTCGCTCTCCCCGGGTACGGCGGAGGGATTACCCTCATCCAGCTCGTAGGAATGGGCAAAGCCGCCGTCCTCCTGTTGGTAATAGAACAGCGCGTCCAGCAGGTTCAGTCCGTTCTTCACAAAGCGGGGGTCGTTCTGCGGGTCGATGCCCACGCTGCACAGGGAGATGATGACCTGCGAGGTGGACTCGGAGTTCCGCGTGCCCCAGCTGCGGAAATCCGCCGTGTCCAGCTGGAGCTGCGACAGGCGCTCCAGCGCTCTGTCCACAGGGTCCTTCACATTCAGGGTGGAGGTGCGGTAGTACGGCCCCATGGACTGTATGGCCATGGCCGTGATGTCCGGATCGGCGGTGCTGCCCTGCGCCACCCGCAGGTTAAAGCCGTCGTCGCTGAGCTGATAGGACAGGATGGTCTTTACCAGCTCCGTGCGGGTATAGCTGGCGCCTGCGGGGATGGTGTACTTCATGCTGTCCAGCGTAATCAATCCCCAGAGCCAGCCGTTCAGCCCCTGCCGTCCCAGATCCGCCGTTTTGCCCCGGTCATACACGCCGTCGGCGATCAGGTTGATATCCGCGCCGTTTTCATCCCTGCCGAAGTGGGTGGGGTCGCCGCCGCACGCCAGCACCGCCAGCGCGATGCGGTGCCATTCCGTCGCCTTTGTTCTGTCCAGCTTGTCCGGCTCGCGGTATTTCTGCTCCACATACGTTCTCAGCGCAGCCAAATAACTGTCGTAGTCGTCCTCCGCGCCGTAGCGGGACAGCCCGATGGGCAGCCAGTCGGCGGCGGTGCTGCCGGCATAGGTCAGCAGCTCGCCGCTCAGTAGCGGCTGACCCTCCGCCACGCCCTGCTGCGCCCGCTTCCACGCCAATATGCCGTCGATGGCCTCGGTGATGTCCGACACGCTGTATTTCCCCTTGGGCACCACCTGACGCTGGTTGGTCTTTGCCGCCGCGTCCGCCTGCTGCTGCGTCATGGGCGTGACGCTGATGGTCACGTCACCGGTGAAGGTGCCGTCCTTGAACTGCACGCGGCCGAGGATGTTGGAATCCTCCACAGGCGTGATATTACCCCATGTCTCCTCGCTCCATTGGGCATCCCTGCCGATCTGGATCTCCACCGTGCCGGTGAAGAAGTCGGGATGCTCCAATGTGACCGACTGCACATAGTACATTCCGTTGACAGAGATGCCGCAGGAGGCCTCTCCGTCCTTGCCTTTGCCCACCGCCAGCGACACACGGGCGACCTTATTTGTGGGCAGGGTATGCCCTTCGTTGGCCGTCAGGTTCAGCACATCTGCGCTGTCTACGCCCACTTTCTCAAACACCCAATAGGGCAGATTATTCCCTGTTGGGGCGTTGACGGTGATGCTGTATCCCGCCGCGTAAGCTGCGGGTATCATGCCCAATACCAGCGCCAGCGCCAGCAGAAACGCCGCCCAATTCCGCACTTTTCTTCTCACAGAGGCATCTCTCCCATTTCCGTTTATATAGCCGTATTCGCGTGGACGGAAATTCCGCCCACGCGAACCGGCAGACCGCTCCTTGCGGAGCCGTCCCTATCTCTTATTCTGCACCGTTGTCGTCCCGCTCATCGCGCTTGACCTTGTGGTAGCGGCGCACCGCGCCCACGATGACCAAGGCCGCAACGACTGCCACGATGGACCACACGATAATAGGGTTTTCCCGCACAGCTGTGCCGATGATCTCCCAGATGGAATTGCCGCTAACCTGACCCTCTGACTCCTGCCCGTCCGGAACATCCTCCGGTGCCTCCGTGGTCTGGGACTCGTCGGTGGTATCGGTATCAGGCTCCTCCGCCGTTTCAGACAGATTTTCCATGCTCACCTGCTGGGCATCCAGCCACGCGGGGAAGGTCATGGAGGTGCCGCTGGATTCCCACTTGGTATACAGGCGATCCGCCAGCGCCAGCAGACTGTCGGTATACTGGGTGAAGATGCTCTCCAGCGTACCGCTGGCCATGCCGCTGCTGGTGGCCAGCCATGTGCTGAACGTGGCCTCCGTGCCGGATGTCATGAACCGCTGGAGCGCCTTGCTGATGGCGTCGCCGTCCTTGCCGGCCACGCCGCTGTGCTCATTCAGGCTGGCCAGCAGCGCCTGCGCCAAGGCGGAGGCCTCATCGGTCTTTTTCGCCGCGGCAGCTGCCGCCATGTTGTCCAGACTATTGGCGATCAGGGCGCGCAGCACATTGGGAGAGTCCTTCAGCCACTGGGAGAAGGTCTTGCCGCCGTTGCTGCCCCACTCGGTATAGGTGGACAGCACCAGGCCCTTGATGTTGTACTCCACGTCCATGTTCATGCCGTCCTGCAGACCCTCGTCGTTCTCATCGCCTGTGCCTGCGCCGCTGCCGCTGCCGGATCCGCTGCCGCTGCCTCCGCCGCTGCCAGCGCTGGCGAAGGTCGCCACGACCTTTGCGTTGGCCGCGCCCAGTGCAAAGCTGCCGGGATTGGCGAGGTCAGAGGTCGTGCCGGTGCTCATCAGATCCAGCGTCAGGCTCTTGAGCGCAAAGCTGCTGTCCTTGGGCGTGGCGGTGACGGTCACCTTGGTGCCGCTGGGTCCATAGACCGCATTGTCCGCGTCGCCGGTGCGGCCGTCGCCGCGCTTGATGGTCGCCGTGCCGCCGGTACCGCAGGTGACCTGCGCGCGGTAGTAGCTGGTGGAAGTCCCCTCACCGATGGGAACAGGATAGTTGTTCGCGCCCTGCGTCCAGTAGTTCTTGTGGGCATTGACGCTGCCGTCCACGCCCCACGCCACCTTGCCGCTGGCAAAGTCGTCCGCACTGGCCCATTCGCCGGCGCTGGAAACGGAGTCCTTCTTGTCCGCCAGATAGTAGCTGTCGGACACATTTTTCTCTTTCAGCTCGGTGGGCGCAAGGCCGATATTGGCGCCCGGGACATAGCTGAAGGAATTTCTGACCCTATTATACGCACCCCGGCCGTAGAGGATGCCAAAGGCCTTGACAGGCGTGCTTGCCTCGACACTTCCGGTGTTCCAGCAGAATTCTACTGTACCGCCGTAGCCGTCGTTGGTGAGGATACCTGCCGCATATCCTGTACCTGTACCTGTACCTGTACCTGTACCTGTAACGGCACCTGTATTGCTACAGTTCGTTGCCTTGCTGCCATTGACGCAGATGCCCGCAGCCTCCTTACCGGTCACAGCGCCGCTGTTGCTGCACCGCTCATAGCTTCCGCCCGCCGCAATGCCGGAGGCGTACCCCTGTGTCGCAGATATGCTTCCACTGTTGGCGCAGCTCGTGTAGGAGCCGTCGCTATGTGTTTCATTCCCAGTCATTCCGCCTGCGGTTCTTTTGCCGACTACCTTAGCGCTGTTGGTACAACCCGCTAAAACGTGATCCTGAAGGTTGCTGTATCCCATACCGGCCAGTCCGCCTGCATAACCGCCGGTCACGGAACCGCCCCTGTTGTGGCAGTTTGTCATTGCGACGCGTCCTCTGCCCAGAAGGCCGCCCGAGCCAAATATGCCGCCGCTGACCGTCAGGTTTTCAGCAACGACATTACGCAGCTCCAGCACAGTTTCGCCCTCTACAGCCGCCACAAGGCCACCGCTGTATGACGTCCCGCTGCTCGTAAACTTCACGCTGCCATTTTTCAGCGTCAGATCCCGCATCGTCATGGGCACACCGTAAGTACCTCGCACGCTGCCGAAAAGTCCTGCCCATTGCCTGTCTGTTTCCACCTTCAGCCCGCTGATGGTCTTGCCGCCGCCGTCCAGACTGCCGCCGAAGGAATGGAGGGCATCGATGCCGATGGGCGTCCACAGCTTGTTGTTCAGATCGATGTTATTGGTCAGCCTGAACCACTTGCCGGTGTAGCTGAAGCCGTTTTCATTGACCTGCGTTTGCAGGGCAGTCAGCTTACCGACATCGGGAATCTCATAGGGAGCAGCTTCCGTGCCGCTGCCCGCCCATATCGGCGACCACACGGCATAGAGCGTCAGGCTCTTGTTCTTCTCCACCGAAACCGTTTTACCGGCATCATAGCTGTTATCCTCCGTTTTCGCATGGGGGTTCGTGCTCCAGCCGAGGAATGTGCCGTTCTCGTGCTTGAAGCCCAACTCCGTATCGGACTTAATGGTGAAGCTTCCGGTATCGCCTTCGACCCGCTGCTGCTCCGTTACAGCCGCTCCTTCGCCGCCGTTAGGATCATAGACAAGGGTGATCACGCCCTCCACGCCGGGTTCGAAGCTGCCGTCCCAGCGCGTGATGTGCACGGGGTTATTGGGCGCGTCCTGCTTGTTGATCCACTCGATATATGTGCCTCTGTTCTCATTCAGCACGTTCACCAGCACATCGTCGCCCACCTTATACACGGTCTTGCCGTCCTCGGTGGTGGCGGTGATTTCCTGTTCAGCTCCACTGTTGACATACTTAGCCGTCTCCTTGCCGTTCAGCTTGCAGAGGTAGTAGCTGTTGGCCCCCTTGCGGTTACTGATGCCGTAGGCACTGCCTTCCGCGCCGGTCACGTCACCCAGGTTGTAGCTGTTGGCCACGTTGCCATTGCCCGAAATGCCGCCCGTCACATATTTATTCTTATCGGTTGCACCAGTGACACTCCCGTTGTTATAGCAGTTTGTTGCAGCTCCGTATCCGACAATACCGCCGGTATATATGTTTTTCTTGGTCGTTCCAGAAGCGTTTACACTGCCGGTATTCCAGCAGAGATTTGCTGCACTGCCGACATATCCGGCTACGCCACCAATGTAACACTTATTCTTAATGTTATCTACGGTTATCGTTCCTTCATTTAAGCAGTTGGAAATCGCACCTTGAACTTTACCCGCGACACCGCCGTATGCCATGCCGTTGGTGGTGCTGTTTGCCGCATCGACTTTAACATCAATATTACTGCGGCAAAAACGGATTTCACTTCCGGCTGCAGTCGTACCGACAATTCCGCCCACATTATTTATCTTGCCGTCTGCCTTCACTGATCCCGATACGGCAAGGCTCAATATTTTGCCAGTCGAATCCAGTTTTTCAAACATTCCCGCAGTCTTTGAATTTGAGTCATCATCTGTGTAGTTTACATTCAAGCCTTTGATCTCATGGCTCATGCCATTAAATTCACCCGCGAAACTTGGGATAGGCTTCCATTCGCTATTTTCCAGATCAATGCTATTACCCAACGACAGAGTCCATCCATCAAAATTCTTGGATTCGCCATCAATACTTCCATTGGCCAGCAGGCAGAAACCCATCAATTCGTCAGCACTCTTGAGAACGTAGTTTTTTTCCTTCCCAGCGCTTTCATACCAGCGAATGTCGGCCTTGACCAGTGAATAGGTATACTCCACATTACTGCCGGTTATACGAAGACAGTAGTCTGTTCCTCCCACTTGTGTTGCCGCAGGAGCAAATACGATTTGATATCCTGTCGGCGCGGTGAATGTGACCGGCACATCAGATACGCCGTTGGGGTAGCCGCTTGCAGCATAGTAGTATTGGTTTCCGGCGGCATCGGTCAGCGTCTTTTTGTCGCTGTCATTGCCGAGTGTGACCACTACACCTTCGGGCTGATTATCCGGCTTAGTCAGCTTTAACTCGTTTGCCACCGCCATTGTCCCGGAACTGCGTCCCAACTGCGGCATCTTTTCTGCCTTATTAGTCGTATCATACACCCAAACGTAAGAAGATCCCCCCAGTTCATACGCCACACGGCCCAGCTGGAACTCCTCCGCTGTACGTGCGCCGATGTCATCGGCAGTGCCTTTCTTATCAAAGGTAGAAGTCTCCGCCAAATAGAAGCAGTTGGTCACCGTGCCGCTGCCGCCCACAGCAGGCACGTTGATGCTATCAGCGTTGTAGTAATAGCTGCTGGACACCGTCGCATTGGTTTCGGCCATGCCCACCAGTCCGCCGACTGCGGCATTTTCATCGCTGCTATCCACCTTAGCCGTGGACATGCAGTTCTCCACCTTGCCGGACTTCAGCTCGCCCACCAACCGACCTTTGCCGCCGCTGATGGTCACAGATTTGACCGTGCCGCCCTCCACCACGCCGAACAGGTCGTTGGGCAGGTTGGAAATGGAATAGTTCCCCATAATCGTGAACGTCCCTTTGAAGGGGCTTTCCGCTGTGCCGATGGGCGTCCACTGATTGCCGCTGGTCGGCACGGCATCGTTGTTCAGCTGGATATCCGCGCCCAGCATGATGGTCTTACCGGCCATACTGTCTTTGCCGCTGTTGACCATGCGGGCCAGCGCCTTCAACTGGTTGGCCTCGGTGATACTCACGTTTTTTCCACTGACTGCGCTGTTCCACGCGGCAAGTAGCCGGAAATCTTCCTCCGTGCCGTAATAATAGGTCTTGGGGAGGTCGTTTTTGTTGAACGTCGTGCTGCCGCTCTTGAGCTCTGTCAGGTTGGCGTTTTCACCCTCCGTTGTGTAGGCATTTTCGCCCTCGTTGGCGGTGTAGTAGATCGGCTCGCCGCTGCCGCTGACAGTGATGGTAACGGTATCGCCCGTCACCTCACAGGTGTACTTATTCTCCGCATTTAGTACGGTCTCGCCCGCGGTGACCACCGCCGCGCAGTCCGGGAAAATCGGTTGCATGGTAATGGTCTTGGGGGGATCGATCAGCGTCGGATACGCATCGCCCGCTTTCCACGACCACACCTTTCCCGTATCGGGGGCGGCAGTTTTCAGCGTCTCGAGCTTGTCTGCCGTCATGGGCTCAGCAGACGAAATTATAACGCAGTTGGTAGCAGTGCCGCCGCACACATCATCTGCGCCACTCCCTACTCCCTTAAAATACCAGCAGTTTTTAACGGTACCCCCGCCCATACTGCCGGTCAAACCATAAACACTCACTGAACCATCCGATGAGCCTGTCACTGTTCCGTAGAACCCACAGTTCTGTATGCAACCGTCATTGTAGGCGGCAACACCGGCAGCTTCTGCCCAAGTCCCGGATGCCTCATCGCCACCTGTGACACTACCTTTCACGATGAGATTCTGCACCACTGCGCTCGTGCTAATTTGGCCGAACAGACCCGGAAAATATGTGTCGGGAACGTTCAATCCGCTAACGGTATATCCGTCCCCGTTAAACGTGCCAGAGAAGGCAAGTTCAGCGTCAAAGCCATTTTCATTTCCAATCGGCGTCCACGCCTGATTATTCAGATCAATATCCGCCGTCAGCACGATGGTCTTGCCGGAAAAGTTGTTCCCATCGTTTACCAGCTGCGCCAAATATACCAGCTCCCTGCCAGTCGATATTTGATAGGGAGCATCGCCGGCGGTATACCACTTACCTGCTTTAAAATCCTCCTCAGTTCCATAATACAGGATGGTTTTCTCTGCGTTCCCTATGGGTACCGATACCCCGCTCGTTGTGAGCTGAATCTGTCCGTCTGCGTTTGCCGCATTGGTGCGAACATAAACATTTTCCCCGCTGTAGCCGCTGTCAAGCAGTAGCGTGACAGTGTTGACCCCGTTCTCGAGGAGATATACGCCGCTCTCTCCCGTGAGGCCGGACACAGACACCTTTGCTGTGCAGCTATTCAGATAGGGCTTCAGCGTCATCGAGCGGGATACATTGCTCACCAGCGTCGGGTACTCCGCGCCCTCTTTCCACGACCACGCCTTTCCCGTTTCGGGCGCGTTGGTTTGCAGCGTTGCCAGCTTGGCTGCTGTCATCGCACCAGAGGACGAAATCACAACGCAGGTGGGGGGGGTGGTGCCGCCGCACACGTCCTCCGCGCTACTTTCTGCGTCCTTATAGTACCAGCAGTTTAGAACCTTGCCGGATCCGCTGGATACGCCGCCAACCGCACCATCTTCAGCAAGATAGCCGGTTTTATCGTTCACGCTGCCATAAAAGCCGCAGTTTTGGACAGTGCCGTTATTATCGCATACAACACCTCCGCCTTCCCCACAACCATCATCTGCATTTTCGCCGACTGTAACGCTGCCCTTTACTATGAGATTTTGTACCGTGCCGAATATATAGCCAAATAAGCCAGGTGCATTTGTGTCGGGAACGTTCAGCCCGCTGATGGTATATCCATCCCCATCAAACGTGCCGGAAAAGGCGAAAGAATTGTCGCCATTTCCAATCGGCGTCCATACCTGATTGCCCAGATCAATATCCGCCGTCAGTTTGATGGTCTTGCCGGAGAAATTCACCGCGGCAATCGGGTTGTTGTCCGCGTCCTTTGCCGTGCCGTTCACCAACGCGGCCAGTCCCGCCAACTCTGCGGCGGTGCCGATAGAAAATTCGGTCGCGTCTTTGTTATTTTCGTACCAGCTGGTGTCGTCCGTGCCATCCCACACATCCGTGCCATTCTCATCATTCAGCAGAGAGATGTCGTCCTCACCGTTATTCTCGTCCTCGGTGGGCTGCTCGTCCTTGTTCTCCTCGTCCTTGTTCTCCCCATCGGGGGCCTCGTCCTTCTTATCCTCATCGGGCTTGTTGGCGTCGTCGCCCTCACCCTCGCCGGGGTTCTTGTCCTCATCACCGGGGTTGGTAGGCTGTTCATCCTTGCCGTCCTCGTCCTCGGTGTTCTTGTCCTCATTGTTCTCGCTGTCCTCGCCGGGGGCGGGATCAGCCGGGTTCGCGTTGCCCTCGATGATGGCCGTACCGCTGCCGCCCACCACCTCCGTGGCAAAGGCCGCGGGGGTCACCAGCGTCAGCGTGAGCACCAGGCTCATCAGCAGGCTCACCACGCGCCGGGACAGATTGCTTGTCCGTTTCTTCATGTGATTTGCTCCTCTCTCTGTTGAACGTATCTATGTAAAAACTATTTAGTTACTGCCCTTCGGCATCACCACATACAGCTTCCCGGTCTCCGGGTCCTCGTACACCGTGCCCTTCTGCTCGAAGCTGCTGGAGGACTGGATGTCCTGCTCCATCTCTTCCGCGTTGTCCAGCTCCTGCATCTGCTCCCGCTGGAGGATCTCCACCCGCGTCTTGCTCAGATCCACGTTCCAGTTCAGTATGACCGCCGCCATCAGCCCGCAGGCGAACACCAGCATCACGTCCGACAGGTTCGCCAGCCCGGACATGGCGTCCACCTCCTCCGTCACCCGGCGGCGGGAGGAAAACTTACCCTTCAACATCGCCCGTGACCTCCTCCAAAACTGCCTCCATCAGCGTCTCCAGCGACACCATGTCGTCGTTGTACCACCGCTTGCGGATGTGGGAGATGACGCTGGCCACCGCCGCGCTGATGACGCCGGCGATGGTGGTGTCGAATGCCACGTTCATGGACTCCGACAGCGTCACCGTGTCGCCCTGTCCCAGCGCCACGATGCCGGGGCCCAGGGGTATCAGCGTGCCCAGCAGGCCGAACATGGGGCCCAGCTTGGCGATCATGTCCGTGATGGAGGTGGTGCGGGCGTTCCGCGCCTCCTCCGTGGCCAGCAGGCGCTCCGCCAACGCCGTCAGGGTGTCCTTGGGCAGTCCCCGGCTCTCCGCCAGCTCCAGCAGGGCCTTCTTCTGCCGCCGCAGCAGGCCGCTGTTTTCAATCAGCTCCGCAAGGCCGTCCGCGCCCGCCGCGTGTACGTCGCGCAGCAGTTGGGGGACGTTACACTTATGCTTGCGGCGCTCCGCGATGTACTCAACCACGATGTCGCCGATCTGCCAGACCGCCCCGGCCATCAGAATTATCAGTATAATGAGGCAGGGGATCATCAGCGCCTGGGCGATGGTATGCAGTATTTCACTCAAAGAGATCATGTGTGTTTGCTCCTATTCCTGTTTCTCGCCCCGCAGATGGGGCGTATTTTTCCCGTTACCTGCCCCGCAGGGGCGGGTAACATATTTGCTTTTGTATGTGGTTTTGGTCTTGCCGTTCAACAAAGAGAGGAGGTGGGAGGGGCGGCTTTTCCCCTCCCACCCTTATGGAAAGCTGATGACCTCCGTTCAGGTCATCTCGGCTTGACAAGGGTAACTCAGCAGGACACCTCCTGCTCTGCGGCCTTTGCCGCTTTCTCAATTTCGCGCTGGCGGGCAGCGGCATCACGAGCCTCTTTCTTTTCCTGCTCCAGCCGCTTTTTCTCTTTCAGCCGTGATTGCTGCGCCGCATGACTGGCTGCGGCCTTGGCCCGCTTCTCCTTCTTCCTGCGCTCGGATTCCTCGTAGAACAGCGGCTCCTGCACGGCTTTTTCCCGCTTGTAGCGTGCGGTGTCTTTCAACTTGGGCTCTTTCGTTGGTGGGCGCAGGTGTGCCATCTCCAATACCGCATCCCAACTGCCGAAGCGCTCCTCGATAAACGTGCCGCCGTCTATCTCGCAGGGACTGGGCGTGTGCCGCAGCAGTTCAGCACGATTGCCGACGTATTGCGCCAAATGCGCCAGCGGCGTATCCGCGTGCTTTTCGGCAAACTCCGCGTCCCGCGCTTCCAGCGCCGCCACGGTACGCTTGGCCACATTACGCTCAAACCAACTCTTGTAGTCAAATCTCTCGCGGGGATTCCTGTTGGACATAGACGTGATCCTCCCTTACAAAAAAACGCCGGTTTTCCAAAGAAAACCAGCAGTGATCTGGCAGAAATGAAAATGCGCTGACGAATCTCGCCAGCGCGCACTCCCGCCTATGCCGTCAGGGAGAGATCGCCCGCTGTCCAACACTGATCCTCCATCGTGCAATTCTTCTGCCCTAACGTCACGAAGGGCTTTTGCCCTTCTCGTACCTGAACCTACCTTCTCAGAGCATTCGCTCCAATGGCTGCTATTCGCCACACGGCATTTCTGCCGCTTCGGTCCATTCCTTACGTCAACAGCGCCGTCCGCAGGGGGTATCACCCCGTTCCTTCAAAACTGCCGCCTGACGGTAATGATATACCGCCTTTACAGCGACAGCCACACGACTTCGCAAGACCTTTTATTCAGTTTTTGGCCTCGATTTTTTTCGCAAAGTAACATACTTTGCGAAAAAGCGCGGAACGCCTTGCGCTGCAAGGCATTCCGGATTTATGCCAGAAAAAAGTCGAAAATTTGAACTCGTTGTTGACACGGAAAAACGGCTGGTATATACTGTTATTCGGTTGAAATTGGAAAGTTTTCGCAAAGTATGTTACTTTGCGAAAATTTTTGTGCCATTTTTTGGATAGGAAAGAGGACGCCGAACGGCGTCCTTTTTTACGTTATTCCTTTTAAAAATCCTATCCCCTCCACGGCTCTGCGCTTGTAGTCCATAGACGAGTGGACGTACAGCCGCAGGGTGGTGCGGACATCGGCGTGGCCCAGAAGCTCACTGACGCTTTTCACGTCCACCCCGCGCTCCACACACCGCGTGGCGTAGCTGTGCCGCAGGCAATGGAAATTCCGATACCGCACACCGCAGCGCTCCAACAACACCTTATAGCGGTATTGCATCGCCCGCGGGTCAGGGACGATCTCCCCGCCGGTCAGCAGGTAGCTGTCCGGCTGCTTTGTCTCTGGCTTCAGCATCCGCAGCATCTCTTTCGGAATGGGTATCCAGCGTTCGGAATTTTCCGTTTTCGGTGGCTGCACCGTCAGGCACGTCCCGCCGCCTATCTGCGCGATGCGCTCCACCGTCCGCTGGATGTGCAGCAGTCCCGCGCCGACGTCCACGTCCTGCCATTGCAGGCCGCACAGCTCTCCCAGCCGTAATCCGGTGTAGGCTGTCAGCAGCACCCCCAGTCCCGTCCTGTCTGGGCGGCGCAGAATGACCTGCCCCATTTGCTTCAGCTCCGGCTCGGTGAACACCTCCACGGCCTTCTGCCGCACCTTCGGCAGCGTCACATCCTCGCCGTAGCCCACACCGGCCATGCCCACGATCCGCAGCAGAAGGCCACCGATTTCTCGCACCAGCTTGGGCGAATAGTCCTCCTGTAACTGCTGGATGTAGTCGTTGACCTCCGCCGCCGTCACCTCCGCCGCCACGCGCGCTCCCAGCGCCGGAAGGATGTGGCATTGGATGTTGCGGCGGTAGCACGCCAGCGTGGAGGGCTTTACGCTCCCCTCCATGTCCTCCAGAAAGATAGCGGATAGCCGTTCCACCGTGGCGTCCCTGCGGACGTATTTCCTGCGTTCCCCCATTTTCTAAGCACCTTTCCGTCCCCCCATAGGTGCCCTGACTTCATGCAAAAAGCGCCGGCAAATGCCGACGCTTCTCTCGTGTAAACGGGCGCAAAGCCCCCGTTCATGCAGCTCGGTTTCAGGCGTGTGCATTGTGACGCTTACCGGCGCGACCTGACTTATCTCCTGCCTCAGAGGAGCCTCACAGTGACCTGTTCGCGGGGACTTTGACCCACATTCCAACTTTCACCGAAACGCCGCAGCGTTTCAGACCGGTAAGCCTATTCACTTTTCGGGGGCTACGGGTGCTATTATGATGAACACCCCGCCGTTTTGCAAGAGGGGATTTGTTTCGTAGGATGACACATTTTTGCGGTGTTGTTTGTTCGTTCCCGCAAAGCCGTATGGGAACTGCGTTCTTGTCTGTATTACATGACGTGTTCTCATGCTTTTTTAGCGAAAGTTGAACGTTTATGTATTCCCGTTTTCCGCCACCCACGTCCGCACATAGTCCACGAACAGCCGCGTGGAGTTGGAAAGTGCCTTCTTGTCCTTGACACCGATGCCGATGGTACGGTAGAAATGCAAGGGCGCATGGCAGACCTTGATGGGCGTGGGGCTGTGCCGCACCATCAGCTCCGGCAGCAGGCTGATGCCCAACCCCTCCGACACCATGGCGAGGATGGTCCGATCCTCCCGGGCGATGTACTTCACGTTGGGGCGGATGCCCATCTCGTCAAACGCCGCCATGATCTCGTAGTCGTCGCCCTCCTCCAGCTGGATGAACGGCTCCTCCGCCAGCGCGGACACGGGGAACGGGTCACGGTCGGCGTAGGGGTGGTCGCAGGGGACGATGACCTGCAATTCATCACGGTGCAGAGCGTAGGTCTGCAAGCGCTTCACCGACGGCAGCCGCAGGAAACCGCAGTCCACTGTTCCGTTGACGATCCAGCCCTCGATCTGGTCATAGAAATCGCCGGTGACGACTTCAAACTCGATGTTGGGATATACCTTCCCGAAGCTCTTGAGGATGCGGGGCAGCCACTGGGCAGATACGCTGGAGAAGGTGGCGATCTTCACCAAGCCGCTGTCCATGTCCTTCAGCCCCTCCACCGTCTGCATCAGAGAGTGGTGGGCGGCGCACAGCTTTTCGATTTTGGGCAGCACAGCACGGCCATCCGCAGTCAGCACCACGCCGCCGCGGTTGCGGCTTAATAGCTTCACGCCCAGCTCGTTTTCCAGAGAGTTGATGGCGTGGCTGATGCCGGATTGGGTGAAATTCATGGCCTCCGCCGCCTTGGAGAAGCTGCCGCAGGAGACGGTTTTCAGAAACACCTGATATTTGGAAATACTCATAGCGCACCTCATTTCTGCGTCTATTGTACTATACAAGTCCTCATGTTTTCAAGAACAAAGATGCGCTTCACAAACACTATCTGACCTGCTATGATAAGGCCATGGTTCAGCCAACCATACTTTTACTTTTCTTTTCCATGAGGATTTACCTCAAAGCAGCACCGGCAGCGTGTTGGTAACGCCGCCGGTGTTGTTTTTATTCGTTCAGCTTCTGTTCCTCGTCGTGGACGAACATGATGAGAAAACTGACGGTCAGCAGCCCGCAAGACAGCCAGATCGTCCCCGCGCCCCAATGGAGCGTGGCGGTGCTGCCGACGCCCGCGCCCAGCGCGAACAGCAGCACCACGCCGAAATACGTCAGCGCCTTGTGGAGTATTTCCTTATCCCTCGTATGGAAGTAGGCGCACAGCGCCTCCGTTCCGCTGCGCATATTGCCAATGCACATGGTGCTGGCGTAGGCGTGGCCCCGCACCTTGCGGAAGGTCTGCACCTGCATGGCGCACACGAAGGACACCACGGCGTTGGCGGTGGTGTTCAGCGTTTCCGGCAGGAAGCCCACCGCCGCCAGCAGCACGATCTCCGCCAGAATGATAAGCTGCCGCCAGTGTACCTTCTCCATCCGCTTGAAGTGCCGGTGAACGCACTCCGCGATGTAGATACCCAGCAGGAACGCCAACACGGGGACTAAGTATCGCAGCGCCTGTCCCCAGTCTCCCTCGAATAGATGCGTACTCAGCAGCACGATATTGCCAGTCTGGGCGTTGGCAAACACCTTGCCCCGGCAGCAGTAGGTATAGGCGTCCTGCAGGCCGCCGGATAGGATGATGAAAAAGGCCGTCAGCATGGAATCGGACATTTGCCCGTGGTGCTTTTGCAGGAAAGTCATGTGCGATGCCGCCTCACTTTGCCACCGGTGCGTCCGGCCAGTAGATGACGTAGCACTCCTGCATCTCGCCCATATAGAAGAAGATGTTTTCGCCCATCTCGATGTGCTCGCCGAAGGTCAGATCAGGCACGAACAGCCGTCCGCTGGTGCGCTTGGGCCCCTTGATGGTAAAGCCCTCCGCTGTGGGGTGCTGCCGCAGCTCGTTGGCCGCTTCCTCCAGTCCGGGGAAGTGCAGCGTCCGTTCCAGCTCTGCCAGCTGTGTCGCGCCGTTGATATAGACCAGGTGATTTTCGTCCTTGAACCAGTTGATACGCATGATACGTCCTCCTTGGTGGTGATGGGGATAGTATAGCATATCGTATGAAATTTGTCACGCGATCGAAAAGCGGCAGGTGTGCGGATTGCACACCTGCCGTTTTTTGGGTATTCTGTTGCGCGGACGGCACAGCTTTTTTCGTAAATCATCATCATTTAGGAAACCTGCGCCGCTGCGCCTTGCCGCACAGCGGCTTTTTCTTTGCCTGACGGAATTTCTGACGGCGCAAAGTCCCCGCCGCAAATGGGAAGAAAACAGATGCTCTGCACCGCCTGCTGCTTGTGGCGCAGGGACACATGAACATAGGTTTGCAGCGTGATCCGCACATCGCTGTGACCCAGCATTTCGCTGACGCTCTTGACATCCACGTACTGCTCGATGCAGCGTGTGGCGTAGGTATGCCGCAAAGCATGGAAATTTCGATACGGGACGCCTGCCCGCTTCAAAAGCGACTTATATCGGTTCTGCATAGTACGCGGTTCCGGCAGTATGGAAGTGCCCGTCAACAAGCAGGTATCACCTGTGTGCTTAGGTTTGTACGCTGCCAGCAGGGACAGCATATCCGCCGGAAGCGGTATCCTGCGGCAGGAAGACTCGCTCTTGGGCGGCTGTACGACAAGCCTCGTGTGTCCTTTTTCATAGAGTCGCTGCACCTCGCGTTCTACACGTAGAAAGCCTGCATGGAGGTCGATGTCCGACCAACGCAGCGCACACAGCTCTCCCAGCCGCAGGCCGCTGTTCAGCGTCAACAGAACACCAAGGCCGGTCAGGTCAGGCTCATCCATGATATGATGTGCCAGCTGTACGATCTCCGGCTCGGTGAATATCTCCACCTGCCGCTTCCTGTACGCCGGCAGTTCGGCGTTCAGGCCCGTGCAGAAGCACCCCCGCTTGGCCGCCATCCGCAGAATGGCTCGCAGCAGTACGCCAACATCCCGTGTACTTTTGGCTGACAGGCCCTGTTCCTGGAGCTTTCGGTAAAAATCCGCTACCCGCTGCTCCGTCAGTGTGTATAGCGGCGCTGCTCCCAACTGCGGCTGGATATACTGCCGTACCACATACCGATACCGGCTGACGGTGGACTCCTTCAGCTTCCGTTTCTGTTCCCGTTCCACGAAAAATAGCTCCACAGCCTCCGGCAATGTCATGTTATTGCTTGGCGTGATCTCACGGGGCAGCTCCCGCAGACGCTGCCGCCGTTTTTCCCGACAGACGCTGTAGGTGGCGGCGTAGACGTAGCCGTACTGCGCCCGTCCCTCCGGCGTCCGACCTCGGATATAGCGGCCCTCCCAGCGGCCATCTCCGCGCTTATAGATGTTCTCCCCTCTGCGTGCCATTTCGTACTCCTCCTGACGCGATTTTTGACGGCGAACACCCTTCGTATCGTCCATCCTTGGGGGAAAGCTCAGCGGATAAACCGCCCATTTTGACAGCCAATGACTGTTTTCGTCCGGGCATTGATGCCATACTTGACTTCCCGTGCCGCAAATGCTATGGTTTTACCATAGCCGGTGGCGAAAAATGCTTTCCTAAATGATGATGATTTACGAAGGATGTCGCTCCATCTGGCTGAGTTTATTATGCCCAGGAGGGACACAAAAATGCCACAGGTCAACGGGGATAACCTACTGCACCAGCAGATCGTCAAGCGCACCATTGAAGCCCTGCAAGCGCAGGACGAGGCTTTTGCGATAGAATACGAAACCGCCAGCGACGCCGACCTCATCGCCTATGTACGTCAGTGCGTCGATGTGTCCTATACGCCCGCACCCTGCGAGGTCGTGGGTGGTGCGTACATCGCCCAGCGCTTCGGTAACTGGTCTGCGGCGCTGAAGGCCGCAGAGCTGCCTTCACAGTACAAGCCGCCGCGGGAGCATCACTATCCCCGCTACGAGCAGGAGTACCAGCAGCAGGAGGTGCACCTCTTGCAGGAACGAAAAGCGAAACGGCAGGCCAAGGCCGATCTCGTCGCTCAACGCAAGAACCGCGACAAGGCCCGCGCCGCCGCCAACGCCGCGAAGAAGAATGAGAAAAAATGACGGGTGTATCGACTGATACACCCGTCATTTTTCGTTGTCACTTAGTGAGCAGACCGCCCACCAACACAAAGTAGTCCGGCGCTTTGCCATCCCTGCCCCACAGCATGGGCAGGTGGAAGTAGTGCTGCAAACAGCCCTCCACATCGCCGCCCAGCGCCTCGATGGAGTAGCGCAGCAGCTCCGGTCTGCCGCAGGGATGTCCCTGTACCTTTTCGCACGTCTCGCACTGGTCGCAGGTGCCCGCCAGCAGCATCTGACTCTCCGGCGTTTCCCGCTCCCACCGCTGAAGCTCTTGCCGGTACAGACGCTTTTCCTGCTTCAGTGCCGCCAACGCCTCGTCCAGCGGCTGCTCCGGCGTATCCGCCTGCAAGATGCGGGCATACAGCCGCAGTCCCGTGTAGCTCCGCCAGATGGTCATGGGATCAAAGTCAAAGGGCGGACACGTCCAGCGGGTATCGTAGCTGCCGCACTGCTGGCAGAACGGCAGAAATTTCTCCACATGGACAAAGTGCGTCACGAAATCCTCTGCACTTGTTTCCGCCGTCATTTCACGGATATGGTATTGGAACGGCATCTCAGACACCTCCTCGGCTCAATGCCGACAGTATAGCACACGGCAGGGGTTTATCGCGTCATAGGATCAATTTCATTGCACCCGTCTTGCCAGTGTCTGCGTATGCAGAAGGGCATCCATCAGCATCCGCCCGTCCTCGCGGTCATTCCACCAATATGGGCGGAGGAATAGCAGGGCGTTCTCCAGCCAAACGTAATCGTCCCTGGTCAGCACACGGCTTTGAAGTCCCTCGCTGATCCTGGTATATGATTCTCTGACCTTTTCACTGGCGTGTTCCCGCACCAGGTAGGCGTTGAGCAGACCAGTAATTACAGATACTTCTTCGTCGGTATAGAACATGACTATCCTCCCTGTAGACAAACACACAGGCCAGAGTATAGCACATTTACTCTGCGTCTACAAGAAGTCTTGTCTCATTCTTTCCTCTGTCTTAGTACCTCCGATAGAGTGAGTCCTTCCGGGTGCGCCATGGTGACGCTACCCTTATGACAGTTCAAGAGCGCACCTCCCCCTTGGCGGGAGGTGCGCTCTTTTCCTGCTCACTTGACGCGGTACAGGTTGCTGGTCAGACTGCCGTTGGGACGGCGGCGATGGGTGCGCTCCAGAAGTCCATGTCGCTCCAAGTCTGACAAGGCCCTCTGCACCGTGCGGCGGGACAGCTTCAGATCCTCCGCGATCCTGCGGACGCTGGGCCAGCAGGTATTCCCTGCGTCAGACCGATCCTTGAGGTACATATAGACTGTCCTGGCGCGATGAGACAAGTCCTGGTCTGCATAGATGCTTCCAAAGTAGCTCATGGCCTTGTGTCCTCGCTGTAGAGTCCCATGGCCGAGCGAGGCGCTCTTCTCTGTGTGGTCGATGCCTGCTGCGCCTGTGCGGGCTGGTCGCTGCTCTTGCCATATCTTTTGCTGATACTGAGGAACAATTCCTGACGGCTGGCGTAGGCCACAGGCCGCGCCGCGTGTTCTGGGGTTGCATACGGCTCGCCGAAGGTAATGCCCCAGTCGAGAAACAGTCGCAGCTTCGCCTGCATAGGATGCGTCCCCGTTTTCATCACCACAAAGCTGCCCTTGGGAATGGATTTCAGCTCGTCCGGCGTCATCAGCGGACGCTCTATCATCTGCAGGCTCTGGCTGGGGTCGTTCTTCCCCTTACTGACAGAGCCGCTGAGTACCGTGCGGCTGCCCAGCGATTTGGAGAGCTGCTCCGCCGTCTGACTGTTGGGCGCAAAGCCGCCGAAGATGGTATCCTGACAGTTGTCAGTCAATATTTCTGCGCCTTCTCTGCCGTAGTTCTTCTCCAACTGCGCCAGCGATTGGATGATGGGTACCAGTGTGATACCGCGGGAGCGACCTGCGCTGAACAGCGCCTCCACGTCAAAGGCGGGCATAGTTCCGAACTCATCACAGAAGAAAACAACGCGGTTGGGCAAGCGCCCCTTTCCTTTTTCGGCCAACTCAAACAGTTCTTTGGATAAATTTTGTATCATAAGGCCTGCCATAAAATTCTTAGTCCTATCTTCCTCTGGCAAAACCAGGAATATGGCCGTCTTTTCTTTTGCGAATTTTTCCGCATCTATATTGCTGTCAAAACAGATCACCTGCTCCAGTGCGATATCCATAAATGTATTCATTTGTGCCAACGCGGTGGACATAGCGGAAGCCGTTGCCTGATCAGATGATTCCAAGGCAGACGATGCCAGATTTCGCGCTCTGTGGTGGGGCGGCAGCATATCCATCAGTTGTTTAAAATAGGTTTTTCCTCGCACGCCAGAGGGTGCCAAAAGCTGTTGAATCAGAATGAACACCGATACGAGGTGACGTCGCTCCGTTGGGTGCTTACTATCTGGCGACAGGAATTCCGCCAGCAGCAGAATCACTGAGGCCACTACACCTTCCGCCGCTTTGTAGAAATAATCGTTCTGACCACGGTCCTCATCGCCTTTGGGCGCGATAATACTGTGAGCCAGAATACTTGCCAAATTCTCCGCTTTGCCATACGCTTCAATGCTATGTTCATGAAATGAGGTATCCATATAGCGGTTGATAAGCGTCATGAGATTGTAGCCATCCGAGCGCGTGGGATTGCGCAGATCCACTACAGAAACATGATAGCCATAGTATTTCTCCGCCACTGCGCCGTAGTTGCGGGCGAGGTCACCCTTTGTGTCCGTAGCAAAAAAACTCATACCGCTGGCGCAGGCATATTCCAAGTTTGGGTACAAAAAGTACGCTGTCTTACCCACGCCGGATGCGCCGATCATGAGACAATGCACATCGTCCTTGTCCACCAATGCAGTGATGCCATTCTTGCCGCTGGTGCTGCCCAGCACCAATCCCTGCACATCAGGCAGGTTCTTGCCCACACGCCAGTCCGACACTTGGAAGGGAACGAGGGCATAGGTCTTGCGGATCTCCGCATCGGTCGCCCACCGTGCCGTGCCATGCTGCCCGTCGCCTACGGTCTTGGACTTGATATTGTTCAGCGCGTAGTGGTCACCCAGCAATGCCAGTCCGCCGATGATGGTCACCATGACGCCTGCCGCCGCAAAGAGTATCCAGAGGTTATCCATGGCCGCCTCGTTTCGCGCACAGGTCATCGTTTCAGTCTTTCCCCTGCGGACGCAGGCGTTCTACGTCCACATCCATGTCCGCCAGTACCTCCATCATACTCTCGCAGGCATCCTCACCAGCCTCGTCATTGTCGAGGCAGAGATAGACCATATTCAGTTTTGGGTTCTGCCGCAGCCGCTCCAGCACCGGTTGGATGGATGTGCCGCAGCAGGCCACATAGCTGTGTTCCAGCCACCCCGCCGGATAGAGCGTGATGTGGGACAGCAGGTCGATGGGCGCTTCAAAGACATAGAGGGAGCGATCTGTGCCATTCTTGTGGAAGCTGTGCTTCGCCTCGCTGCCCTCCACATTGATGCGGAACACCTTGCCCTGACTGTTGGTGCTGCGAAGATGGGCGTGCCTGGCTTCTCCGTTTTCGTCCACGCCCACGAACACACAGTTGTGATGCAGAGCGTCCTCATAGAGCAGCTTCTCCCGCACGAACGCCGTGACCACATCCCGGTCAATGCGCCGGTGGGTAGTCAGGTAGGCATAGAGCCGCCGCATATTGAGATAGGCCTCCGGCAGCGCGAAGGGCTTCGGCTCTCTCGACTCCGGCTCCTTCTTGACGATGGGGATGATGCCCTGACCGTCCCGCCCCAGCAGCATAGTCACCGCTTCGGGATAGGTCTTGTCGTAGAATTGCTGCACGAAGCTGATGGCACGGCCACCTTTTCGTGCGGCATGGTCATACCACATCGATCCGCGCACGGTGATGCTGTGGTCGCTGACCAGCCGGTAATCCCGTCCGGCCATAATGAGTTTCTCGCCTCGATCCAACAGAAAAGACGGCAGGTCAACCTCGTTGGCCTGCCGTTTCTCCGCGGATGTGAAATATACAAATTTGCCCACGCTTTATACCTCCTATTGCATGGCGTTGTCGTTGACATGATAGAGCCGCTCGTCCTCATGGTCATCCTGCTTGTGCCCCATGGCCATGCGCTTCTCCTGTAACCGCCTGCGGCGCTTGGAATCGATGTGCAGCGCAGGCGGGATGACCGGCATATTGCCGCGGAACATACGACTCATGTGGTGGAGCAGTTGAATGACCGCGCCGCCCTCTATTTTGATCTGCGACGTGACCGTCTGCGGCTGCGGCATGACCACAGGAGATTCAGACGACCACGGTACCTGCTGCTCGACAGGTTCTGTCTCAAGAGAGGCTTGTTCCGACACAGTCTGCCGAAATGTTTCCGCCTGCTGAATGACCATATTCTTGATGGTGCGGAACTCTTTTTGCTGTACCAGCGGCTGATGGGGCGGCGTATTCCGCCCGTAGTAAGTAGCGATCTCATCCTTCAGCCGCCACCACTGGTCATAGCAGGCTGCCACCTCCGGGAGCTGCGCCAGCCGGTCAACGATCTCGTCCACCTGCGCCTTGATCTCTTTGGGCAGATAGCCGTAGACGTGTCTGCCATCGACCTGCTCCAATGCGCGGGACAGCTCACACAGCTTTTGCTCTATCACAGGGTCAGCACAGTCGCTGTTCTCCATGACCGCGATACGCGTCAGGAGAGCATCCCTTGCGATCTGAACACTCTCTTTGTAGGCAGCGTCCTTCTTGATATAGAGCTCTTTCATCTCCTCATGGAAGATCGCGTTCGTCATCTTGGAGCGCATGACTGCGATACCCTCCCGCGTGAGATACCCTTTCTTCGGTTCCGCCGACCACACCATCATATGCACATGGGGATGATGCCCCTCGTCGTGGTACGCCGCGTACCAGCGGAAATCATCCGTCTGAATCCGCATAGCTTCCGCAATAGCGGCGCTCTCATGCTTCAGCAGGTTCTGCCACGCGGCGGCTTTGTTGTAGCCCAGGCGTTCCGCGTCCTCGCGCCGCAGAGAGAAAATGAACGTCCACACCTTCCCGCCGTGGGCCTTCAGCTCGGCCTTCGCCGCCTTGAGATCGGTGACATCTGCCTCGCTGAACAGACCATGGCCGCCGTGCTTTTCGGCACGGGGACGCTGGGCGATATAGGACATATAGCCGCTCTCGGACTCCACTTCGTGCAGATGTGTATCCAGCGCCACGGCGATAAATGCGGATGCTGTACCGCGATTGGGCGTCTGTAGGTAGTCACTGTACTCGAATAGCTCCTTTGCGTCCGGGAAGTCCTTCAGCAGTTTTTTGATGAACTGTTCCTGCTTTTTAGTCACGGGCTCCGTGCTTTGGATGATCTCCACACCGTCCCGCGTAGCAACGTATTCCATGTAGCCGGTCACTTTGCCCGCTTTGATGTAGCCGCTTTTTTGTATCAGCCGCGCCATGTGTTACTCCTCCTGATGGAACAGCAGCACGTCCTTGAAGGAGATGTTGCCATGGGTGGACGCCACCTCACGGACGCTGCTGCCGCGCATCTTGCTGTACTCGTCGCGTGTCATGTCTACATCACCGCCCAGCAGGTGGTTGGTCATATTATGCTCTACCACCAGCTTGAACAGCAGCCTGCCCAGCCGGTCACCGAACACCCCCAGCGTACCCTCCAGCACCTCTTGCAGTGCGCGAGGCAGATATGCGCCCGTCCTCTCGGCGTGTAAGCGACCGCAATACTGCCGCAGAGCCTTCTCCACGAACTCGTTGCGGGTGGGGCAATTATCCAGCTTATAGAGCGCATCCACCTCCCGCCACACGTCGTCTGACAGCCAAACAGAGTGCCGGCTTTTCCCATTTTTATCCATCGAGTCACACCTCCTTCCTGCGCGTCCCGAAAGCCTTGTAAACACGGGGCTGACGGGCATTTTTACAAAGAATAGCGCCAAAGCACATTTGGAATTCGATAATCAGCGCCAATCGCAAAATGCCGCAAACCCTCATGGCAGTCCGCACTGCGGGCTGCCGTGACCGGCATTGGCGCAGAAAAGCGCCAATGCTTTTCTCCTGCTCCGCTTTCGGCGCACCGAAAAGTGGGCAAAAACGTTCCAAATCTCCGGGGCCGCTATCCTTACCCTCTCGCGTTCCTGCGAGGCCACAAACCGGCCCACAAGGGCAAACACGGGGCTACATCTGCATCTGCGGAGACGGCCCCGGCTCCTCTTGAAGCCGCCGGGCGAAATCGCGCAGGCTCATGCCGTTTTGCTGCTGGCAGAACGCCTCCATCTTCCGCGCCAGCACCTCCTGCTCGGCAGCGTTCAGATGATAGCTCCAGTTCTCCTCCGTACCATCCCCCTTGCAGAGATTCAGCTCCAGCGTATCGCACGGTCTATCCCGCGCGATGTCGTAGTTGGCGTAGATGTTCAGCCAGTCATCGTTCTCATCTGTACACACGAAGGTGCCGAAGGCGGCATCCACATCGAAGTCAGCCTGCACATAGAAGTTGAGCTTATTCCCATATTAGTTGTCCTCCTTCGGGCTCACTTCGCTGATCTGCGCCTTGGGTGTGACCGATTTTGCCGGTCGCTTGGGCCTTGCGGCAGGCGCGGTCTTGCTGTCCACATACTCCCGCACCGCTTCGGGCACCTCCGCTTCGTAGAGTTGTTGGAGCATTTCTGCCATACGCCGCTGTACAGACGACCGCTGCTTGCGGAGCGCAAACTCCAGCGCATCCAGCTTGGCCGCATCAAAATTGATCGTGATATTGGTTTCTTCCATTCGCTCCTCCTTACGCATAGTCGATATACGGTATCTCCAACCAGTGCGTCCAACCGCGGCCTTCCAGCTGCGTCTTGACCACGCCGTACTTGGTACCCATGGCCTCAACGACTTCACCATTGCCGATATATACACCGATGTGCCCGGCCTTCCACACCGCCAGTCCCGGCGTATCCGGCATAGTCGCGATCTTACCCTTGCGCGTGGCGCTGTAGTACATCTCGTTTGCGCCGACGTCCGGCATCCCATGCGTACCGTAGTCGATAGTCATAGTGTCGGTGGACAGCCAGCCGTAGCCCTTGATGAGCCCCACGCAGTCGGCAGTGTGTCTGCCCAGCCAGTTGGCACGGATGAAGTCCGCGTACTTTCCGACGCCGTCCGGATACTGCGTCAGCTTGTATTGCAGCAGTTCCGGCGTCAGAACTTGTCCATAGGTTCCCCACACATAGCCCCACCCGGAGTTCCACGCATTGGTGACGTAGGTCACAAGGTCGGCGGCGTTCTTCGTAGTCGGATCGGTGAGCATGGATGCGTCCAGCTCAATCGGCGCACTGCCACCTGGCTCATAATCACCGTTGAAGGCGTCGCCGCCCATGCTGCCCATGACCATGGCGTAGATATCCACAGCATTGGAACGCTCCTCGTCAGTCACCACGCTGCCGCGCCATGTAGAGAGATTTTCGTAGACTTCTGCCATCGAAAGAGGCACGGCCACCTCGTATGTCTCCTCTACTAGCTCCTCCGTGCCGTCCTCCTGCGTCACCGTTACCATCCGTGTCCGTGTTTCCGTTTTGTAGAAGCAATCCACGAAGCGGTCTGCGGCAGCGCGGGTCGGCGCGTTATCCCCAAAGCAGAGGGCAAAGAAAACAGCCTTGACCTGCACCGGGTCAAGGCTGCCGCCCTCCGCCTTTTGATTGACATAGACTGTCGCCGAATCCAAAAGCGAGAATGCCTCCTGCATCTCTGTGATATGCGCTCGGTATTCCGCAGGAATCTGGCTCGACAATTCCGCGCCATAGAACGCTGCGGATACCACGGCGTTGTTGTGCTGTGACGCGCCATCGCCGAAGCAGCAGAGGAACACCGCCAGCAGGATCAACGGCGACAAGAGCAACGCCAACACCCAACCGATGGTCTTTCGGTCATCCTCATTTGTCAACAAGGCAGCCGCTACTCGTGCCAATACGGGCGCAGCCATCACTTTCCACCTGCCATTCCGAACAATACCGCCTTATGATCCGGTGCTATGACCTTCAGATGATACCTCTCCATGCCGCACTTGAACAGGCATTCGCCGCGGCGTGCGTGCTGGATGAGTTCGAACTCCGCCTCGTCCAGCTGCAGCATATCCATGTAGAACCGTTTGCCGATGGAGCCAGGGTTGAATAGAAACTGGTGAGGCGGGATAGCAAACAGCGGCTTTGTCATCTCCCGCACACCCTCCTGGTCGAAGTCCTCCAAGTTCTGCGAGGCCATTATCAGGGCGGAGTCGCGCTTTCGCACACGCTTCAGGCAGTTGCGAATGTACTCAATGGCCACGGGATTGGACAGCCATAGATACAGCTCGTCCAGCGCCGCCACCGTATTGCCCGCCGTCAGAAGCCTGTCCGACATATACGCCAGCACGTTGAACAGCAGAGCGTTCCGCAGGCTCCTGGCTGCCGTCAGCACACCGCCTACGCCGAACACCAAAAACCTGTCATCCGAGATGTTGGTGTGCCCGTTGAAGAATGGTGCGTCCGCGCCCACGCACAGGGAGTGCAGTCCCAGCAGCACCTCCTGCAGCAGTTCCCGCGTATACAGGCTGCCTTTCCTGTAATTCACCAATTCGTCATTGATGAGCGCATACAGGTCAGAGAGAATGGGGTAGTCCTCCGGCATAAGCCGGCGGAAGTCTGTTTCCTCAGAAATGCCCCATTTTTTATACAGCGCGGACAGCATGATCTCAATGGTATCCAACTGCGGATCGGAGAAGTTCTTGTAGGCACGGAAGAAGTCCTTTAAGAAGGAGATGTGCCGCGCCAGCAGTGTGGACTTGCGGAAGGCCTCCGGCGCGGACTCGTCTGTCTCTGTGTCCTCATTCCAGTGCCGCACCTCCAGCACATTGATACGCTTCTCGCCGGCCATCAGGTCGATAAAACAGCCACCCAGCTTACCGCAAAGTTCCTCCAGCTCATGTTCCGCGTCCAGTGAGACCACGGACTTGCCCGCTTCCAGCAGGTTGCAGATCAGCAGCTTCATGAGATAGCTCTTGCCCTGTCCGCTGTTGCCGAGGATGAGGATATTGGCAGAGGTCTTATCGCTGTCGCGGCGGTCGAAGTCCACCACGATGTTGCTGCCGTATTTGTCCTTGCCGATATGGAATCCGTTGGGATCTGTTTTGCCGGAGTAGTTAAACGGGTACAGGTTGGCCACGCTGCCGGCAGGCAGCACACGCTCAAACTCACGGCCAAGGGCGTTATAGCCCACAGGACTGGCGCAGTAAAAGCCCTGCTTCTGCCGCAGGAGCAGCTTGTCCACATTCAGCTTGCAGCGCACCAGCTCCGTCAGCACATCCGTTTGGAGCTGACGCAGATGCTCCGCGCTGTCCGCCGTCATCTCCAGATACACGGCACAGTGGAGCAGCGGCTCATGCTCTCGGTGCATCTTATGCACCAGTTCCGCTACATCCCGCAGGTTGCTCTCAGCCTCCACTGCCTGCCGCAGCTTGTTGGGGTCTGCGCCGTCCAGCTTGTTCTTCTTATTGGCATTGTCGATGATCCTGTCCTCCTCGCCGGGGGATACCTGCCGGCAGTAGAGCCGCAGCGTTACGCCGCTTTTCTCGCCCAAGTGCCGCAGGATGGCCTGTGCCTCGGTGCTGGCCGGGTATTCCCGCAGCGCCCATACGCAGCGGTAGGTGCTGCCGAAGATGTAATGATCCACCTCGAACTTCACCACGCCCGGCGCGATGCTGTCCAGATAGGTGTGGATGAACACTTCACGCGGGGTGGGAGTTCTCTTACAAAACGGATTCTTCATGGTCACTCCTCCGTTTCCGCAGTCAGCCACCACGCTCCGTCCACAAGGTCGAATACCTCATGGGTGGCATCCTGCTCGAAGTAGATGGCCAGCAGTTCCAGCAGCACCTGCCCCTCGGCACGCTGGACAGTAAAGCCGCTGTCACGGAGCTGCTGCTCCACCGTAGTGAAATTGATAGCGCCATCCGTCTTTCTGCGCCGCAGCACAAAGCAGAACTGCCGCGAGGAGGCCATCATGGTCTGCACATCGTCCAGATGCCGTCGGTCCTGTGCCAGCAGCGCACGGATGGCGGGGTTGCCCTCCCGTTCTATCCGCTGGCGGTAGAAAAGCCGGTTGTCCTGAAAGGACTCCTTGGAGTCCAGCGCCAGTATTTCCACCTCCGCCATACCTTTCAGCACACTCAGCAGTGCTGTCACCCGTCCGCGGACACCGGCTTCCGGCAGCACATTCAGGTTGGTGGGCTGCACAAAGTAAAACGACAGCTCATCGTCTGCCGCCTGTACGCTGCTGTCCGTTATGCTCTCGATGCCCACCAGCTGCCTGGTGGACTTTTTCTTTCTCATGTCTGCTCCCTCCATTCATAGTATTGCTGGCCGAAAAAGAAGAACGCCGCGGCGTAGCGCAGGAAATCCAGCATACTGACACCGCCGTGCCGAATGCAGAGGAAGGCCAGCACCGCCGTGGCTACCAGCGGGACGATACTGCCGGTCTGCGTCAGTGCCAACACCGACAATAGCAGACCGATGCCGATGAACGCCACGTCCCGCAGCGTCCACAGCCACAGCATAGGCCGCGCTGTCAGGTTCTCAGGGTATAGGTACATAGTTCTCCTCCCAAAAGTGAAGCCGCAGGCACACGCCTGCGGCTCTGTATGTTGTTATTCCGCATCCACTGCGTCGTTCAGCTCCCGCTCGATGAGGCCGAGAATGAAGTCCTTCTGCTTCAAGCCGTGTTTGGCGAGGTAATCCTTCAGCCGGTCAAAGAGCTCCTCCGGTACCTGAAAGGCGATGGTGCGATTAGTATTGCCCATGTTTTTTGCTCCTCCTTCAAAGTGTTCTTTGAGTATATCCGTGATGTAGTCTGCCAGCGTCTGTCCACGCTGCTCCTGTTCCGCCCGAAGCCGCTGGTGCAGCGACAGCGGAATGGGCGCGCAGAGGTTTTTCTTTTCCTCCATGGTGTGCTCCTTTCCGCCTCCCTCCGAGGCAAGCAAAGCATAGCCGAAGCGCGGTGGGAAAACTATTGACAAGTACAACGAAGAAGCAGGCGCAAATAAAGCACAATGGACAAGTTATGTTTAATCGCTTCCCCGTATGGCGTCCGCCATACACTTCATCACGAAATCCACGCAGGGGATGGCTACGCTGTTGCCCAGCGCCTTATATCGTGCGCTGTCAGATGCGCCGGGGATATCCGTCCAGCCGTCGGGAAAGCCCTGCAATCTCTCACATTCCAAGGGTGTCAGGCGGCGGATGAGTAGAATGGGCAGATCCTTGTCGCCCATCAGTTCGCAGGTATGGAGTATCAGGTCAGTGGCGTCCTTGCTCTGCCGGGCGCTCTGGGTACCGGCGATCTCGTCGGTGGTAAATGCATCCACACGCTGGCGGCGGAATACCGCGTGCCGGTCAAAGCCGGTCAGTGTGTAGGCCACATTCTCCTGATACCCGATGCCATTGCCGCCGTTCTCCGGCTCGCGGTCTATCGTATTCCCCGCAAGGCAGTAAACCTGCTCCCCCACAAGCGGTACATTGTTACCGCCGGTGCCGCAGCGTGCCGACATGGCCGGAGCCACACTGCCCATCTGTCGATAGCGAGCGTCCATACCGTGGCTCTCAAATATCAGCGGCTGGTGGTTGTCCATCTGCGCCCGAAGCGTGGCGGTTTTATCTACCGTCACGTCCATGCGCTCGCCGCCCTGATCGTTGATGCACAGGACGGTTGGCATACTGTTTCCGCTGCCGCCGGCCTTCAGTGTCGGTGCGACGCCCTCGCGGTAACCGATGCCGCCCGCACTGGCTCCTGCACCAGCGGAGAAGCCGGCGACAAACGTCTGCTGCTTCATCCCCGGCTGCGCACCCAACGCGCCGGCTTTATCGCCCAGATCACGGACTTCATCCCGCTGGTTTGCCGCAAAAGCCACCGATGTGCCGGCCACGAATGTCTGCATCTGCAAATTGGAGGTCGCCATCAGCGCCCCCGCCGTATCGCCCAGATCGATACCCTCGTTCCTCTGGTTGATATGGTACGCCTTGATAAGCCCCATCTGCGCCAATATCACCAAATCGATCATCCGCAGGCCGCTCTGCATTTCCAACGCCAATTTCAGCGTTGCAGGCAACTCCTTCCCGCGCTTCCGTGCTCTACGGAGAATGCCCAGGCAGGCTTTCCGGCTCAAATAGTATTTGCGCTGAGGATGGGGCTCCAAGATCTGCCACAAGGAAGATCCTCTTACGACTCTGGGGCACACCCCAGTATTGAGCGTCGAGGACTCGCCAACATAGGGAGACAAAATCTCCCAATATGGCTGCCCCAGAATATCGCCATCCCCAAGGGTGATTTTCAGGAACATGAATTCCTGATACACCAATTCCGAGTGTTTCTTCCAGGACGACCCGGAAGTCATCTCCCTTTTGCTGCCCGCTGGAGAATGCGCCGGGGACATTTTCCCAGCACATGAATCGGGGGCGAACATGGATACCTGTTCGTCCTCGTAAAACATCTGCATCTCGCATCTCCTTTATGATCCTGATTTGTTCCATAAATAGGCCGGAACACTCCCCAGCAAGCCCCGCCCTCGCTCCAGCCACAGACAAGTCCTGACAGGGGCTGCCGCCGCAGATAATGTCCACAGGCGGCAGCTCGTCCCCGCGCAGCTTCGTGATATCCCCGTAGTGCAGCATCCCCGGCAGACGCTCCCGTGTGACGCGGATGGGGAAAGCCTCGATCTCGCTGGCCCACAGGGGCACAACGCCGTTATGGATGGCCGCCAGCGGGAAGCCTCCTATTCCATCGAAAAGACTTCCCATGGTGATAACTCTCATTTTGCTGCGGCCACCACCGTCCGCGCCATACTGACCGCGCTCTGTGCCGTGTAGACCGCCGAGGAGATATTGGCCCGCGTGGTGGTATCCAGTCCGAACGCACCGGCGATACGGGGGATCTCTCCGGCAGAGAGCATCAACCCCAGGCCCAGCAGCGCGTGATCCTTAAACACCATCAAGCCAGCTACAAGGATGGTGGCCTGCAAAAAAGCCGTGAGACACAGTCCCACGACCTGCTTGCACCACTGTATGAATCCGTCGCCATAGCCGCGCGGTACAGAGAACATATACAGACTGCCCACCGCGACCTGAATGAGTAAAATACCGCCGCGCTTAAGGTTGGCGAAGAAGACCTTTATGACCGCATAGGCCATCAGCGCAAGGCAGAAGATGACCATAAGTCCGCTGGTCACCGGGCCAAAGCCCCGCAAAATGATTTGTCCGGAAGATGTCAGGCTCTCCACGGCGTTGAAATCCTCCAGCGCCGCTTTTGCCGCGTCTCCGATGCTGGTCGTCCCAAAGCCGGTGATGCCTGCCGTCAGGTCGGCCTGCAGCGATACCGCCAGCTCATACAAGCGCACCGGCACCTGCGTAAAAAGGGAGACCGCCAGAAAACCTTTCATGGCATTCAAAGCCGTTTCCTTAACATTGCCGCGGCCACCGGAATATTCCACGCCGCACTCGAAGCAGGCTACCACCAGCCCTATGGCAAACAGCGCCCAGCCCAGATAGGAGAAAAACAACACCACGCTCTGTACCCAGCTCATGGCGAAGAGCTCGGCGCCCATGTTTCCCATCTCCGAAAAGAAATTGCCGAGAAAGCCCACGATCTGACCGTAGAACCAGTCCACGATCTGACCCAGCACCGTATCGGCTACAAAGTCCCAAATAAAAATAAGCTCTCACCTCCGTAAACGCAGGAAGCACTCTGCCGTCAGCAGAGTGCTTCCTGTTATCGTATTATGTTGCAGGTCACAGCTCCATCTTAAAGCCGTAGTCCTGCGCCCTGTCCTGTTCCACATCCTGTGCCACGTCATCCTCCTGCCGCTGCACCTTCGCCAAGACCATCAGCTGTCCAAGCCGGGAGGAAAATGCAGAGATGATCGCAGCCTTACGGCTCTCGTCCACATACTCGCCGGCCTGATCCAAGATGTCCCGGATATCCTGCTCAATGCCCCTCAGCCTATCAAAGTCGATCCAGCCGAAGGAGGTCACCAGCTTGAGCTGTTCATGGTGCGTTTTTTTGAATGGTTTACACTCAATGGCACGGGCGGAGAGGATCTGAGGTGTCAGCTTATCGTACCCCAAGGAGGAGCCGCTATCGAAGATAGGTGCGGTGCCCAACCATTCCAGTGTATCTGCACTGCGGAGTAGTCCGAAGTTGTTCTGATGCCTGTCCTCATTGGCGATAAGGTAGTCCAGCACGATCATCTGATCCACCGCGTGTTCCATACCCTCCACACCAAACGCCTCGCAGCAGTTCAGATAGTGGCGGTAGACCGATGTGTTGTTGTCTTTCCTCATGGACTGCATCACGCGCCACGCGCTGACAAGCTCCGTGTCCGGCGTAACGAAATCCTCACAGACGCTGTAAGGGACGCCGTCATCCCAGAGCAGTGTATAGGGGACGTGGGGAATGCCCAGTTTCTCCGCCACCAGTGATGCGATTACCTCGTTGAACGGCTGCTGCATAAAGGGGTTACTACCTGCCTTCAGTAGACACCGTTTTCCGTCTATGATCTTCCACCGTTTTTTCAGGTAGCCATCAGACGTATTATCCGGGGAGCTGAAATCAAAACCTACCGTTTCTTTGGCTTTGCCTAAGAGTACATCACCGATGTCCTCCGAGAAGGGATTTTCAAAGAAGTTGATGCGCTCCCACCGGAGGTCGCTGCCCCAGGGCCTGACCCAGTACTGGTCTGAGAGGCTCAGGCCAAAGCAGCGTGTCAGCAACACCTGCGTATTGGGCAGATTCAGTGTTTCCAGTGCCTTTCGCACACCGGAACGGCTGGCGGGAATGCAGCGGTCGATCCACCATGCATTGAGCGCGGCACGATCCACACCGTCCCGCCTTGAGGCTGTTGCCACAGGAAGATGCTCCGAACGATACACCGCGTCGATCCGCTGGATAGAACTTGTCACCTCATCCAGCTCCATATCGAGGACTGCGATGTTCTTGTGCATCAGCGTATACTGCATCGTGCCACCTCTTTTCTCAGTCATTTCCATGCTATTTTACCACGCTTTCTGCAAAAAGCCAACCGAAAAATGTTCAGACATCGCGGTCACACACCCACGATGTCCCAGATGTACAGCGGTGCGGTCAGGGTAAAAACCAGACACGCGAACAGAATAGCCGGTGCGGTCCATTCAAACTGACCCGTCTTTCGATAGTCGAAGTAGGCGGTACCCAGCTTCACAAAGAAGAAAATGGCGAGGATCATATCGATGGCAGGGAATACCACATTGTTGACAACGGTCTTGATCTGCCCTGATGCCGCCGCCCATGTACTTTCCACCGCACCGGCAACATCGCCGCTGCCGGTGGCGTAAGCCGCCACGGAAAACAGCCAGCAGAGCAGTGCCGCTGCGCCGCAGACCAGCACTGCACGTTTCACATATCTCATAGCTTCCTCCTTCACATCGTCATTTCGCCCATGGACATCGCCTGATTGCTATTCGCTTGGAGCTGCTCCAGCTCCGCTCGGTAGTCACTGACGAAGCCATCCAGCACAGCGGGATGACTGCCAATGAGGAAGGTATGGCGGTGTCCACCGTCCTCGGGCACGAAGATGGTTCTGCTCCATCTCTTATTGGTCTCATGGTAGCGTCCGTCATAGGCGTGCAGCTGCAAGGTGTTGGCCAGCACATACCCTACACGCCTATAGCCGTACTGGTCAATAACGCTTTTGGCGCAGCCGTCCTTGAGATGCATTCCGTCAAAGTCCCGATGGATCGCCAGCTCTATCGCCCCGGCACAGGCACAGTTGGTGCGAAAATTGGCACGCCACAGCTCCAGCTCGCCCCTGTCCCTTGCCTCCTTCGCCGTGTAGGGGTACATTGCCTCATTTGGCAGCATAGACCACATCTCCCTCCTCCAGATAGCATTCCAGCAAGGCCGGGCAGCAGCCGCTATCCAGCAGCAGCTTCCGGATCGGCGCAGGCACGGCATCGAGGTCGAATTCCCTCACGTCCGAATCGCAGTCCTTACAGCAGGGCATACGACAGGCGTCCAGCAGGGCAGACACAAGCTGCGATGCCGCGTCAAACAGTCCGGCCAGTGCGTCTGCCGTCTGTACCGCTGTCATCTCACGCGGCATAAGCAGCAGAAGGCTATGCGTCATCTGGGCAGACAGATCTACGCCCGCCATGCCGCATTCTGCCAGCTCGCTGCCGGGGATGGTCAGGCCGGTCTTGTCCAGTGTCATTTCGTTCTTCATGATAGATCCTCCTCAAGTTCTCAAAGGTCGTTCCGGGATATGCACCAGCCGGCATATCTTCCCATTGCTGCTGTAATCTCCGAATATCGTCATCTGCGATGCAAAAGCACGGGGGTCATAGTTGGTCATGATGTATTCCCGATATATGTCATTTTTCTTCTTGGATTGGCTGTTGGGACGCTCCACCTCATAGATGAAAAAGTCCTCGTAGAGCCTGCGAATATAGTCGCAGTTGTTATAGGACACCATGGCGAAGCCCCTGTGCTGCGCCAGTACGTCATGGAGCCGTTGATGGTCACTGCGGGGAAACTCCACCGCGTAACGCTCCGCCTCATAATAGGGCGGGTCACAATAGACCGTGGTCTGCGGATCATTATGGGTGGTGATGATGCTCTCGAAATCCTTATTCTCCAGCGCTACATCCTTCAGGCGGTGAGAACACTCCCAAATATCCCGAAAGAATCGCTGTATATCGCAGGAGCTCACACCATAGCTGTCGCCGTTGCCGTTATAGCTGTATCGCTGCAACTTGTAGATAGCGGCGGCGCGGCGCACATCCGACAGCTCCGCACGGCTTTGCAGCAGCCGCTTGACCTCCTCCGCCTCCGGCGGTGGGAACATCTGCTCTGCCAGCTGCAGCTCCTCATCCAGATACAGCTGTGTGAAGTCCTCGCCCTGCAGCTGTCTGCGCAGCACATCAAACTCATCACGGGCATTGATAGGGAGAAAGCTCAGTTCTTTCGTCAGGGCCATAGGGCGGTGCTTGACGCAGAAAAGCAGGTTATACAGGTCGTGGTTCAGGTCGTTATATATTTGCAGGCACCCCTTCGGCACGGCGGTATTCAGCGTGATGATACCGCTGCCGCCAAACACATCCACCAGTGTTTTATAGTGGATGGGCAGGAGCATCTGTATGGCCCACATAAGCTGTCCCTTACCGCCCATCCAAGGCATGAGCTTTATCAGGCTGTCACGCATCAAATTTCTCCAATGCACGCTCCAGTCCGGAGATAGCCGCGTCCAGTCCGCTGCGCATTTTCTGCAAGCCACGGATGGTATCATAGACCTCCGCCGCCGTTTCTGCGAAGTAGTAGCCCCGCTGGTCTGCCGCGATGGGTACGGTGTCCTGCCGCAGACGGTTGACGCGCCGCCGCAGCTCGTTCCTGCTGATGCCCAGCACACGCTCCAATTCCCGGCTGCTGATCACATTTCTGCGCCCCTTAAATCCATTTTCCAGATACAGGGCGACGGTTTCCTTCGTCATTCTTGCACTCCCTTCCGGTGACCGTTCACCGAAAAGGACGCAAAAGAGGGATCGCCGTCCCTTTTCGGAAAGCGGTCCCATTGTTGTTAAATTTTACTGCATGGTCATGTCCACGCCTTGCCGCGGTACTTGCAGCGGCTGTCCGTCTGGGCGGCAGATATAGCCATAGTCACTGAAAAGCCCCTGATCTCGCCACAACAGGTCTGCGCCGTAGGCCTCCATGTTCAGATGCCGCGTCAGCAGGTCACGATCCGGATCGCTCACGATGACGGAGAGCTCCTCCCTCGCCAATTCCTCCAGAGAATGGATCCCCGGCTCAAGGGCATATTCGCTCAGATGCTCTGCCAGTGCAAGCGCATCGTCCAGGCTTCTGATGTCCAGCTGACCGGCCACAGCCTTGAACTTTATCAGTTCGTTATTTCTGTCCAGTTCCTCCAGGCACTGTGCAAATCGGTTGATCTGCTCCATGCCGTCATAGGCCATATCCGTGAAGAGCCACATCTCCGGCATGGCGGCGTCGCACTCCTCCAGCCGCACCTCCCGCCAGCTGTCCACCTCCAGGCAGTCCAGCACGGCGTCCAGCTCCGCCTGCTTTGCGGGTAGGTACAACTTTACAGCACGGATGTCGCTGACGCAGAGGAAATAGATCATATACGGCGGCTTCCGTGGCGGCCTACCCAAGTTGGACGGGGCCTGCCGCAGCTCGGACTCCTGCATCACATAGCCGTGGGGCGTAAGTACACCGCCCTCACCCTCACGCATCGATCTGCCGATCTTCTCGTAGTCCAGCATTTCCAATACGCTGTCCGGCACGGTTGCCAAAGCCGGAAGAAAATCGTTCTCCACGTAGAACTGTCCCAGTGCTGCATCGTCCGTGATCCCCGGCACCACATGACAGCAATCCACGCTGTATGCCAGATCCAGTACCCGCCGGAGCGTCAGCTCACCGCCGTTGTTCTGATACAGATTGTTAAGCTCCATCTGCACCAGACCCTCGAAAGCCGCGGCATCCACATCGCTGAATGTACGGAGCTTCTCTGCCAGTGCGTTGAACTGGTACAAATCGTACCCATCAAGATGTGGGGCGAGAAATTCATATCGGCCCATGTCCTCCACCTGCCAATAGGGTTCCTGTCCCTCCGACAGACGCAGCTTGTCCAGCGCATCCAGCAGCTCCCACGGCGTGGCGGGCAGCTCCAGCTCCGCGTGATTGCTGTTGTCGGGATTGCCCATGTATATGGAGATAATCTTTTTATCCAAGCTCCATCCCCCCACGGCGCTGTACGATGTCCTCACAGTTGTCCGGGTCTGCACCGGGTACATCCCAGCCGCACATGCTGCCGATCTTCATAGCCTCCTCCTGTGCAGGCGTCACGCCCCTCTTTCTGTTCTGCTCATCCGCGATACGGCGGTTCTCGTGGGCGTCACCGGTAGACCAATCGCTGGGGTAGTACCCGCTTTCGCCGCGTTTGATGCAGATAAGCTGTCCTGTGCCCGGCAGCAGCGTGAAGCACATCTCCGGCAGCTTATCAAAGTGGGCGCGGAAGCGTTCCTGCTCCGTCTGGATGCTCCAGTCCTCATCCTGCCACAGATGCACATACAGCTCGCTGCCACGTCCAACGGCAATCTCCCGCTGCTCGAAACCCTCGCCCCAGCCGTCTGATGTCTGGCCGGAGATGTACTCCTTCAGCTTGGCCAGCTCAGTTGCCGACAGCTCGCCGCTGATCTGACATTCCGCAATGCCCCACAGCCTGCCGTTTCGCCGCTCCACGTCGAAGGTGACGGAACGCACCTTGTCGTTCACACTGTCCGCCGCGTCGTACCAGTGCATGATGCCGCGGTTGACCTCCTCCGGCATCCGATACTTCACCAGTGCGCTGCGGATATGATCCTCATACGCGGTCAGGTCGTGTCCGGTCAGCAGCTCCGGTTCTTCCTGCATATTGCCATACACATCCGGCTCATAAAGCTCGGCGGTAAGCGGCATATATAGCTTCGTCATGCTGAGCTCGGGCGGTAAAACGGTAAAGCTGTCCACGCGGGGGATGAGCGCCAGCGTCCGTCCGTTGTCCCATTTCATATGGAACTGCCCGGCGTCGTCGATATAGTCCAGTTTCCCCGTCGTGCCAGCTTCCACCGGTGCGTACGGATCCTGCATGGAGTCCAGCCGGATGCGTGTACCCGCAGGATACTGCTTCCGCAGAAACGCCAGCATCTCCCGATTTATGTTCATACTACATTCCTCCCATTGTCTGTGTGTAGTCTTCCTCCTCGCAGGGTTCTTCCACGTCAAAGAAGTCGAACAGGATGTCTTTTACCGCCTTGCGGACGGTGGGATCGTCTGTCAGGACTTCATAGCGAAATCCTGTGGTGTCCCGATAGGGCAGTTCCTCCCGAATGCAGTCCAGGAAGGCGTCTGCATCGTCATAGAGGATGTCATCGTCCCCCACGAAGGTCACTTTGCCTACAAGAGCCACCGCTATCTCACCTCCGTTCTCTCGCAGTACACCACATACCGCTGCTTGCCGCCGCTGGCGTAGGGGTGGCAGGTCAGCAGCGTCAGCAGGTCGCGGTCTGACTGTATCTTGATCTTATCCACCTCGTGCGGCTGGATGATCTGGATATCGGCTACGGTGTAGGTCAGTGTCTCCCACAGGTTGGTAATTCTGACCTCATCTCCCACCGCCAAGCGGTCGATGTGCCGGAAGTAGTCCGCACCGCGCCAGCCCCGGTGGCCGGCGATGACACAGTTGGTGTCGTCGCCGCCGATGGGCGCGGATGTGTTTCCCAACACCGCCGCGCCTGCGGCAAGGTGGGCATCGGACGCACCCAGATAGACAGGCATGGTCAATTCCATAGCGGGTATCTCCAGCACGCCGATGATCTCATCCTCGATACCGTAGGTGGGCAGGTCAGCGGCGGGTGTCTCGCAGGCTTCAAGGTCGGTGAGATTGCACTGCTTTTCCGAGTAAAGCCGACAGTTGTACTCTTGTAAGGCTGCCAGCAGTTCGGGATACTGCTGCTCCGGATCGTCACGGTCAGCTAAGAACTCCTGCACGGCAGCTGTGGCGCTGCTCTGGAGCCTGTGTCCCGTAAACACCGGCCACAGTATAACGCAAACACCCGCCACGGCCAGCAGCGCCGCCAGCATAAAAGACAGCTTACGCATGGCGACACCTCCTCACTAAAAAGTATCCGCCGCCGACCACGGCTACCGCGCCAAGGCCGATGCCTAAGCCGGTGAGGTAGTGCTGTGTCCACGAGGATGCCGTGGGCTTTTCTTCTGCGGCAGTAGTTTCCTGTTCGGGAGTATAGGGAATACGGTGGCCACGCACCAGCAGTCGGTGGGTGTTGACGCCAAACGGCGTACAGGTCACCAGCGTTACATAGTCCTTGCCATTCTCGATTTGCAGCAGCGATGTGTCTGTGGGCAGTACCGTGTTGATGGCGTCTACCTTGTATGCCAGCACCTCACCCAGCACATGGATGTAAAACGTGTCGCCCACTGCAAGCTGGTCGATGTCCGAAAACAGCTTGGAGCTCGCCATGCCGCTGTGGGCCGACAGCACCGCGTGGGTGCTGCTGCCGCCCACTGGCAGGGAAGTCCCCACTACATGGCCCACGGCGCGTTCTAATGTCTCCGCGTCCGTACCATGCTGCACGGGCAGATATACGTTGATCTTGGGAATGTCCACATACGCCATGACACCGCCCACCGTAAGCTGTTCGGCATACGGCAAGGGAGGGGCAGATACCCCTCCCTCTGTGATGGCCGCTGTGCCGGACAGCATGGCGTTATATTGCTCCGCCGCCTGCCGCTGGGCGGTCAGTTCGGCATCATCGGCGTCCGCGATGGCGGCGGTGTAGGTGGTTTCTACGTCCGAATGATACCTTTCGCTCAGAAGTTCTCCCACCAGCGGATAAAGCATCAGCCCCAGCGCTGCAATACCGCAAGCCGCCGCCAGTAGCCAGCGCTTCACTGCTCGTTCTTGTGCTGCTTACGGCTGCGGATCACGATGAAGGCCGCCGCGCCCAGCAGGGCCACGCCGCCAATGGTGAACATCCATGTGCCATAACCGCCCGTCTTGGGCAGGTCGAAGCCCGGATTATTGACCACGGTCAGGGGGACAATGGCGTTGCCATCTGTCATGCTGGCATCTTTGCCGTTGACGGTAGCGGAAGCGGTCAGCAGTGCCGCACCGCACTTCTCGCACTGACCGTCCTCAGCGGTCTTAATTACGATCTTGACCGCATCCTTCAGCAGCACATACCCCTTGTCCGTAGCAATTTCGGTCAGGCTATACGCATCGTCCTCCAGTCCCTTGACCACGACGTGGCCGCTGCTATTGGGAACGAATGTAGTGGCGTCAGCCTTCTTTGCGGCAAAGCCCTTGGCGTAATACACGCCATCCTTCAAGTCGGCAATCACGAATACATCATCGGTGTCGTTGTGCAGTCTAAACTTCACGTTCCGCACGTTGCCGCCGTTGTCAGAAAACTGCTTGAGGACGTCAATGCCGTAGGTATACACATGGCAGCAGTCCTTGAGGGTGTCAAAGTAGGTCGTGTTGGTACGCTTCCACGTCAGTACGACCTCGTTGGGGTTATCGGTATCGCCCATCTTGGCATCGGCGGTCAGGGCGGCGGCGTAGGTGAGGCGCATGGTGCAGTCGGAATACCCGCGCTTGACGCTGTCGGTATACACGGTGGCCGCCTCGTTGATCTCCGCCAGACCGGTATCGGTCATGCGGATGGTCATGGTGTTAGCAGCGGCATCATAGGCCACGGTGAACTTGCCGGAGTTTTCGTCCCATGTGGCGATCTTGTCGGTGCATCCAGCGTCCTTGAAGAACTCGATGACCACATCGTTCTTATTGTACTTGATGCCCTTGGACATGGTATCGACGTAAGTATACTCGCTGAGAGAGGATGCCTTGGAGGTGATGGTGGGCAGTGTGCTGATGACCTGGTAGTCCACGGTGTCGCCCACGGAGGCGGTGGCGGTGTGGGCGTACCCATCGGTGATGTCGGTCAGGCTGCCGGTATTCTTGCCGGTGGAGTTTTTGTCCTCGCGCACGGTCTTTTCGAGGTTGGGATTGCCGGTCTGATTCTTGGGGTAAACGGTGACATCGTAGTTCCACGCCGCGCCATCAATGGTAGTCATGGGCAGAGATACGAAGAAAGGATTGCAGGTGGAGGTGACATTTTCAGGGACGCGAGTCTCCACAACGAGATACAAGCCCTGCTCCATATTGGAAGTAGAAGTGTGGCCGGTGGCATCCGTCTCGGTCATAGCCACGCCGCCGTTCTTGACCGCGGTTTCCAGAGCGTTCTTCACGTTCGTGGCATTGGCAGTCAGCGCAGCGGACAGCTTGTTGTTCAGCATATCGCTGGTGAAGTAGTTGACGCCGTTCTCAGTCTTGTGTGCGTCTGCGCCGGTCAGGCCGATGGCGGACAGCACGGCATTAGAGCGTTCAGAGCCATCAAAGCCATACAGCACACCCACCGTGCGCTGACCGTCCAACACTTCATTGTTCATGGTGATGTCGGCCACGCGGAGGTATGTGAACTCTACGCCCTGAATGGCGTACTTTGCCAGCTTGTCGATAACCGCGTCGTCATGCAGGCCGGTGGAGACGTAGGACTCAGCGTCCCACGCGCCGTCATTGCCGGCCTTGGTGATGTCATACTTGTAGATGCTCAGGGATGCTTTTTTGCCGGGGTCGATGGTAGGTTCTGCGAACGCTGTGGTGATGAGGCTCAGAGCCATGATAGCGGCCATGAGCATGGCCAATACGCGATGGATCTTTTTCATTTGGTTTTCTCCTTCATAAAATCAGATTTTTTGCAAAAATAAACACCCGCCATGAGAGCGAGTGCTACAAACAGGAAATAGGTTGTAAATCCCATACCGCCCGTGAAGGGCAGCACGAAGCCCGCATTGTTACAGGCGGTGATGGTAATATCACGGTTGCTGCTGTCCAACGTTCCTGTGAACAACGGCTCGGTCAGCAGCGTGTAGCCTGCGGGAGATTTGGTTTCCGTCACACGGTACTGTGCACCGGTTTTGAGGTCACTCCACATGGCAATGCCGGTTTTGTCAGTGGTCACTCTGCCCACCTCCGACCAAGTCTTGCCATCTGCGGAAGTCTCCAGCATCAGCTCCGCACCGGCAAGAGGGCTGCCCGTTACATCCACCTTGCGGACTGTGATGCTGCCCTTTTCCTCCACAATTTTGACCTTAAAATGAATGTACGCCCACACCGGGTCGGGCAATGAGGTCAGCGCGGCACAAGCCTGATAATTGCTGCCGTTGCTGGGCTCCAGCAGCACAGCCTCTGTACCCTCCACATCCAGTGCGTAGCCGTAGTCGCTGCTGATATAACCGTTCAGTTTCGCTGCGGCATCCTTTGTGGCCGTCACGGTCAGCGTGTTCCAGCTCTGATTGACCGTCACGCCGCTGATATTAGTGCTGAAGTAGTACTGCGGCAGCACGCCGTTTGTGTCGGTGGCCGTGCCGGTGTATTTGCTGCCGTCCCACGTCAGCGTAATAGCGTTGGCGTCCGAAAGCTGGTTACGGTACTTCACCGCAAAGCTGGGGATCTTGCCGTGGTTCATAATACGGTCAATGATGATGTTGTACGCCACCGCCACGTCGTCGCCCGCATAATGGAACAGGTTGGCGCAGGTGGTGTCGTACAGCGTGTAGGGGTACACCGGGCTGCGGTAGCCGCAGACGAACTCCCACACCACCGCCTGCGTTGCCAGCTGCGCGCAGTCCGGGTGCATATTGAAGCCGTAATTGCCGCCGTAGCCGTAGGCCATGGCCAGCGTCACGGCATACCGCTGATTCCACGTCAGGTCGCTCCATGACGTGGAGGAATACTGCAAATCGCCGCTGGCGGAGCGCACCTCCGGCTCCATACAGTAGGCCGGGACAGTCTCCCCGGTGTCGTTCCGGGTGAAATACTTGAGCTTGTTGCTGGTGTACGGCCCCCACTGGGACACAGGCGTTTTGTCCTCGTGATAGCGGTATTCGTTGCCGCTGCTGACGATGCCCGTGACCGTGGCGGCGTGGGCGGTCACGATGGACAGTCCCATGACCGCCACCAGCAGACACACCAGTGTCAGCAGCTTGGGAATGGTTTTCTTCATACTCATCCTTTCCCCCAACGCAAAAGGCCGGCAGCATACGCTGTCGGTCTTTCGGTCGGGTATTCAGTTGGTTTATCCGTACAGTACCACCACGATGTATTCGTCCGATGCCGCGTCGTAGCGGACGGTGCAGTTGAACCGCGCATACGCGCTGACCGTTTCCGCGCCGTCCATGGCGGCGAGGCAGGCGAAGGTGGCGTCCACGTTGCCCCGCACCGCAGCGGTCAGTGCCGCCTGTCCACCGTTCTCCGCCAGCCATGCCACGCTGTCTGCCGTGCCGGGGAAGAAGCTGGAGTCAGCGGCGGTCATGCCGGTGTCGATGGTCACGCCGTATTGCGCTCTTGCGTACTCGTTGCCCGCTTGAATAGCCTCCGCAATAGAGTAGATGTTCCCGCTGGCGGCAGGCTTCGGCGCAGGTTCGGGGGTAACTTCCGGCACTGTCTGTTCCCGTTCCTCTGCCGGTGTCGGTGCAGGTACGGGAATAGGCGCAGGTTCAGGCGTTACCGGCTGTTCGGGCGTAGTCGGCTGCTCCGGCACGTCCGGCTGTTCCTCTCCGGCGGGTGTGGACAGTGTTTCCTCCGTCTTGCCGGAAGGTGTCGCGGCATCCTTGGTAGGTTTCGGAGTCTCCTCATCGCCTGCGGGCTCGGCCTCCTCGGTATCCTCCCCAACGAGCAGGCTGTCGACATCTTCCTGCATCTTGTCCTCCATGGGCGTGACGGCCTGTACCACGCTCTGCACCGCCGCCACTGGCAGCATCGTCGATGCGGAGCTGTTCCCCGTCTGCCCACAGGCTGTGAGCAGCAGGAGCGCCCCCATCATCAGGGTCATAATCTTCTTTCTCATGTGCGTTTCTCCTTTCAGTGTTTTGGGTAGCACAAACAACTACCACACAACCATCCGTAAGTCAACGGAAAGATTTAGAATGGTCTGACAGTGCGGGAGGCCCTCTGGCACAAGCCGTTCCCATGCTCATACCATGCCTCCCATCTCCATGTGAGGCGCTTCTTCCCGCGCCATGTTCTGCCGCTGGACATCCAGATCATAGGCCGTACAGTAGCAGTTGTAGTCTCCGGGGGACGGATTGCACCGCAGGCAGTAGCGGTAATGCTCGGTTTCCACGATGTAACCGTAGTTTTGTGTCCAGCCGCCGCTGATTTTCCCGCCGTGTTCATAGCAGAAACGCTCCATGGCGAAGCGGTTTTTCAGCACGCTCTCCCGCAGCGTGTCCACGACCGCCTGCAGCTCCGCCTTGAACGCGGGGCTGTTCAGCTCTTCCGGGCCGCGGGGCCACCAGGTATGCCAGAACTCATTGCCGCTGCGCCCGAAGTCCATGCGGACATGGCCGATGGTACCCAGCCGCTTATCTTCTTCGGGGTGTGGGGTATAAAATAAGCCCGCCTCCTCCGGGCGGGCAGGTCGGATATGAAGTTGTGTTGCATCTTTCAAGGTTAAGATCTCCTTTCGGTGTAGAATTTGGCTTTACACATGACTGGGGATACGCTATAATGAGGTAAACTAATCGGGATTTGGAGGAGATGATTGATATTCTTAACTGGTTCAGATCAATAATGAACTCCGGCTCGGTACTGGGCTATTTCTTTCAGGCCGTACCGATAACTTGCATTGTAGGAATCATATATGTAATCATCAGAGTGGTCATTGTAAAGAGAAATAGGCTCAAGGTCGAATGGCTGCAAGAAATGATGAAGCTGCTTTTCACCTGTTATCTCACGGGATTAATTAGTCTCGTGGTTTTACCTGCAAACTTTTGGTTGTATTTTTTCGATGGTGTCTTCTTGGGCTGGTGGGAGGAAATGTTTCCAATTTTTAGCTTTGGCGGGTTCAATTTAGTACCGTCACTCATAAAGGCATTATCAGGTGAATTCACTATAGGCAGTTGGGTAAGAACCATGCTCATAGGGAACATAGTGATGTTTTTACCGTTGGGCCTGTTTCTTCCCTTTGTTACAGGAAGAGTCAACAGAAAAAATATCTTCGTGGTATCCATTGCCATTCCGCTTGTTGCAGAACTGCTGCAGATGGTATTTGGCAGGAGTTTTGATGTCGACGATTTAATCTGTAACTTTATTGGTATCGTTGTTGGATTCTTCATAGGCTTTGCTGTAAGAAATGTCAAACAGGAAAGTGCGGCGAAATAGAAAACTTCCAGTTTGCCTTCCTATCAAGCGGCTTGATCCAAATGGATCGAGCCGCTTTCACTTACATCATCCTCTGCCCCTGCCGCTGCTCCGGGAAGGGCGGGTCCAGGCGGCGCAGCAGGCCGAACTCCGTTTGCGTCACGCAGTCGTTTTCCATGCAATCCTGACCGTATTTCTCAAAATCCATGTAGCCGTCCAGCTCATAGATGGCTTCATCATCCAGCCCCAACGTTTCCTGCAATCGCTGCTGACCGTAACCGTAGGCACCTTCTACGATGCGCTGATAGTTGTCCAGATTTCGCAGGAGTTCACAGGCTCCGCGCAGCGTATCCGGCCGCTCTGCCTCCAGCACGGCGGCGTAGGTCAGAAGCGCGCCATCCTTTTGCCAGATGTCCTCTAAGGCTTCGGCAAAATCGTTGTAATCCTCCACGGCGGGGCAATCCGTATCACGGATCAGATCCCCGATGTAAGGTGCCTTGAAGCGAATGTCACAGAGCATGGCATCCGCGAAAACATCAATATCGAGGTAATCCTTCACAGCGTCCAGGTATTCCTCGTCAGCGGGGAGGACGAGGGTGTAGTCCGGCTTTCCCTCGACGCGCAGCGTCATGCGGAGCATTTCATCCCGGTTCTCATCTCTCCAAGGTTCTGCCGGTGAAAGGTAGCTGCGGTCGATTGCCATATCCGGCGTCAGCAGACTGCGGGCATTTGGGACAAAAGCGCTGTATCGGGCGTAGTTGTACCCCTGCGGGTCAACGAGGATGCCGTCTGTTCCCTCCGCATCGAGGATGAGCAGGCAGTGCCTGGCAGCATCATCGTGCCGGATGGCATTTTTGTTCTCTGCGATGAAATCATAGTCCGCCAGCAGCGCACGACTGAACTGCTGAAACCGCTGGGCGGGAAGTTCAATGACCTTGTCTACAACACAGGCTTCACCTTCGTACTCAGACTGCTTTCGCCTCAATTCTGCCTGAATGATCATGCCATGCCTCCCATCTCCATGCGGCTGCACTGACCGCCCTCCATGATCTCCGCCAGACTGGTATAGCCCTTGTAGGCAATATAGCCTCTGCCTGTAAACATTCCGTCCTCCTCATTCATGCGCTGCATGGCGTAGCCCTCGTAGTCATAAAACTCATCCAGATTCTCATCGTAGTCGAAGTGACCGGACTGCTGAATCATGTACCTGCCGTATTCCTCCGGTGTATGCGCACCGGGAGCGAAATCAAACAGGTCGAGATTCTCTACGAGGTTTTTGATCTGTTCCGCATTCTGCGGCTTTGCCAGCGTTATCACAGCGCCCAGCTTTTTCATGTCATCCGAGGATAACTCATCCGCTGCCTGTGCCAGTGCATTGAGGTCCGCAAGGTTTTCCTGTTCCATATCCAGCAGCACATCCACTTCATCCGGCAGTTGAGTATCCTCCAAGCGAAGCCGGACATCCGCAGGATCCGCGATGCCCGCACGCTGGAGAGCTCGGTCGATCTCTTCCTGCGCCATGGGAAGGTACAGCCATGTGATATGCTCCGTGTCCTCCGGCTCGGACTTAGCAGTCACCGCAACCGTGATGGCATTTGGCTCATAGTAGTAGCAGGGGAAGGACCGACCGCCGTAGACCTGCTCCAGTTTCATGCCGTTGTCATAGGCCACACCGTAGGGCGTGATCGTACCACTGCCGCTCTCAATGAGCCGCCTTGCCGTTGCCTCACCATCCAATGCATCCAGTTCCACCGTTTTGGCGCTGCCGCCGTGCAGATTCATGTAGTGGTCCCGACCAACAGCGGAGAGATCAGAGAAATCTGTGATGACCGTGGCCTGTTGGCAGCAGAAGGTCAGGTTGATCAGATCCTTCAGCTCAAAAAGCTCCAGCTTGTGGGCCATCGCCTGAAACTGTGCGGCTTCGCCGGTATCGAAGCTATCCAGCCGCTTGGCGAGGTAGTTCAGATCCTCCACGTTGACCGTGAGCATCTCCGTGCGCTTGAGCACAGAGTAGAAGCTGTTGATCTCCCGCACCTGGCAGTCGGCTTTGACCGCGTCGCCAATTTCCAGAGCCTCCAGCAACTCCATGCAGTGCGCATACTGATCGTGGGGGATGGGGAACGGGATAGTTGCCACGCCGTATTCAGGGTGACGCGGATTGCCGAGCACCGCCTGTATCATCATGTTTCGTCAACTCCTTTTTCCAAATTCAAAACCGCATCTCCGTACTTGGCCATCAGCAGTGCGCCGGTGATCAGGTGGAACGCCTCATCTGTGACCAATTCCGGAGACGCAAGGTCTGCAAGAGTAATATTGCAGCAGCCGACCGCAGTGGCCTTCGCCGCCTGGTAGACGCTGTAGAGTTCCGGCTCAATCCCTCCGAGCCGGACGCTTTGAAAGTCAAAGCCGTCGTTCCCGCACTTCCAGACCATCCTGCGCCAAAGGCTCTCATATGCCGTGAGCAGGTAGAGGGCGGCTTTGTTCCGGTCGGACAAGCGCCAGCAGCGCTCTCGCCAGTGCGTCCATCTTCGCCGGTGGGCATCGGACAGGAAGAATCGAACCTTTCTTTCTCTGAATTGCTGATGCATCCGTTTTCGGAGTTGCGGCCCCATAGAGGGTGCGAAGCAGTCCCTCACGAACGAATTCAACTCCAGTACGCCTGCTTCAATCCGTTCCTCCAGGCAGGTGCATTCGCACAGGCGGCACGGATGCTTGCGGACATAGTTCTGGCAGTATTCGCACGCCACATCTTTGGGCGTGTAATGGAATGGGCTGCGGTATATCCCGCCACCTCGGGGCTTTTGACCAGGCTGAGACATCATCAACTGCTCCAGTGCCTGCAGCGGCGTGTCTCGCATGAAATAGCGCGGCATAAGTAACTCCTCTCTGAAATGAAAAAAGGCCGGAATCTTATTGCTAAGACTCCGGCTCTTACCGTTCGATATTACATTGTCTGTTCCTGCGTCGGTTCCGCGTCCTGCTGCTGGATGCGCTCCATGATGTCAGGCAGGCACTCCTCGATCTGCTTCCGCACATCCTGAATCGTTTTTTCCTGATTGTATGACAGTTCAAAGCTGCCCTGCAGGGTGTCCGTACAGCAGCGGTAGATCTCAATGAGCTGCGTCTCCTGGAAGAGCTGCCGCTCGGGGATCAGTCCGGAGCGAACGGCAAAGTCCCGCTTTGCCGCGTCATAATTGCCAGACGAATATAGTCCGGTGTAGTAATGACCATGACATACGCCTTTGCGGTCAAAGCTCCAGTCCCAGGTAACGAACTGGACGCCGTATTTGCTCTGGATACCGGCCAGCACGATGCCATTGAAATCTGCCAACACCTTGTAGCCATCCTCCAGACCATCAGCTTTCAAAAAGGGCGCCGTCTCCATCTGCCGCATATACTCCGCTGTGATCCTGACGATCTCATACACCTTGTCCTTGGCATCGAGCCGTTCCGGCTCGTCGATATCCTCATTTCGGTAGGTAATGCCGCCGTTCTCGGTCACCTCACACAGCGGTGCGCCGTCAAGCAGGACACGCAGCCTGCCAATGTGAGTCCTATCCGTGTGAAATCCTTCTCGGGCAAGAACGATTGCTGTCTCTCTGAGGTAACGGTTCTTTTCTTCTGCGCTGATACTCATATAACTCCTCCCGTGTGCAAAAAAATAAGGCCGGAGCGATCCTGCTCCGGCCTACAAATGCAGACGCTGCGACCAGCGCCCTTTTTGAAATGAAAAAGGGCGCTGCTCCATTGGTCTGGCAAGACCAACAAAATGACGCCCAAATCTTTGTGATTCTTTTTTGAGAAAAATGCCGCTACCAGCCCGAAAAAACGCCGTTCAAAAAGGGCACCGGCTGAATGCATCTGCCCGAAAAGGGAAAATGCCCGGTTCGAATCGGGGCAGACGCTCTGAAACAGCGATTTGCATCTATGGTTTGAAAGAAAAAATCCGGGCCCGAAAAAGCCCGGAAACGGTTGATGCGCCTGGCTTTTCGCCAGACGCATCTATACCGTTTCGTTAATATGTCATAACTCAACACTATAGATTTCTTGAAATTGCTTTCAGAAAATCGGTGTATGACAGCAAGAAAAACTTGATGCACAGAACTCACTTGTCTTTTGATTCTTCAGTTGTGTCAGAGACTGCTCCTTCCAGCAGATCTGTCACTACCTGATTAAGCTGTGCGGCATTCTTAGCAGTAATGACCGGCGTGTCTGACTGGGACTCAATGTCTTTTCTGGTTCGTCCAGCCACCTGACCGCCCGCCTTGGCAACTGCCAAATTCTCTTGGAAGGTCGTTGGTTTGCGATCTCTTGAAAACTGAGTGGTAGTGGCCTCCGCCAGCATATTCAGTACCAGTTCCAGCGTAGTCATGTTATCACGAAGGTTTTCCTTTTTCAAGCCCTTCAGATTTTTGTACTGCCGGGTGGACATGCCAGACCAGGCTCGGGAAATCTCGTCCGTGAGGATGGCGTACTCTACGCCTTTCTGCACACCGCGGGCATCCCATTCATCCGTCAGTTCTTTACGGACCTGGATGGCCTGCAGCCGCTGATTGATCCACTCACGGCTGTAACCCTTCTTGAGATAGGTTTCCAGAGCGCGGTCAATGGTCAGCTCCGGGTCGATGGTCTCCTCGATACGCTCTCGACCGACCTGTGCCAGCCACAACTTGAACGGTTCTGCCTTCGGGGAAGGAATAGACTGGATGATTCGGAGAAGCTGCTCGGTATCGGCTACATCAGTCAATCGTTTTTTGCCATCCGAAGCGGTCATTTTCAACTGGTTACAAGCTGTAACCGTTTCATTTCCCTCATCCTTCAGGCGTTTCTTCGTTACCTTCCAGTAGTTACGAGCTGCCTGATAATCTGGCTGATCAGTCAGCACAGCTACCACATCAACGACGGAAAAGTACCATTCTTCCTTTTCCTCATCCCATGCGGTTCGAATACGCTTGTTTTCGAACAGTTGGATATTATCGTTTTGTGCCATTTGAATCACCTCGTTCTGTCATGAATTCTTTCAAAAGTCCTTGGCACCCCTCCAGCACATCCTGCCAGGTCGCCTCGAAGTCCTCGG
>OIWS01000448.1_pt1 | contig 53475 bp, 39 predicted proteins | sample 1587611 | NCBI WGS metagenome assembly OIWS01 (sample SAMEA3888919, study PRJEB22519) | human gut metagenome | biome: human gut; feature: human-associated habitat; material: faeces | place: Denmark | collected 2010 | reverse complement strand
ATTTATGAGACTACCAACTTTTTTATAAACTATTTCTTATCCCGAACTGGGGTATCAGAGACAACTATATACAACAAAAGAACAACAGGAACAACGTGGAGGGAGCTAATAAGAGGCTACCAAAGAGTTGTTCTTGTTGTTCTTTTGTTGTTTTTAGTTGTATATAAAAACATTATTTTGGGTCAGTGGATTTTCTCTCGGTTGGTAACACTATATAACAATCTTTTTCGCGCTTCGCGCGTTATATTTAAACATTAATGTTCATTAATTGAACATTAATTAAACATCAATAAAAACCGCGCGAAGCGCGTATTAATGATAATTAATGGATAATTAATGAACATTAATGTTTTAAAAACGCAAGCAATGCATAGCATTGCGAGCATAATAATATATTATTAAATTGTTTAAAACACAATAACACTATCTACCCCATAATATACAGTGTTACCAACCGAGAAAATTCGCAGACCCGTTATTTGCTATTGATAAACTGGCGCGAGGTGCGGTGCAACAGCCAAAAGGCTAAAAGGCCGTAGACGATGGCCTGTATCCACAGAGCCTTACACTCGTAGGCAATGTCGGCAATGAGGGCGCCCATCGTGTTCATCTTCACAAAGCCCTGGATACCAAAAGTAGAGGGGAAGAGACAACCAAAGGCTCGCCAGAAGGGCGGAATGTTGCTTTGCGGCCACGACACGCCACTAAGGAAGAGGAACACCACAGAGGTGAACACCACCATAATCATAACATCTTCGCGCTGACGCAACAGGCAAGCCACGGTCATAGCAAAGAAGATGCAAGCCAACAGGTAAGGCAAGACAAAGATGAAGAAGCTGCCCGGCTGAAGAATTTGCACAAAATGAAACATCATGGGGATGGCCAGCAACAGATAGGCCGACGACACAGCATACAGCAGCAGGAACAACAACGAGCGACCCGTAAAGACCGACAGCAACGGATGACGATGCTGCAAGATGGGCTGTGCGGCCGTGGGGATGAGGTAGCCACGCTCGCGACGGGTGCTATACATCATGCCGATGCCTAACAACAACGTTTGCTGAATGATGAGCATGAGCACACCTGGCAAGATAAAGTTGCCGTAGCCACCTGTGGGGTTGAACATGGGCACCTCTTCATACTTGAGGGGCTGCGTAGCAATTTCGTTCTCACGATTGGTGTAGTTGCCCGACAGTTTCACCTGTACCTCGCTGCCCATGAGCGATGCCACTGCCGTGGCCGAACTATACACTGCCTTATAGGCCAGCATGAGGCTCATATCGCAATACACGCTAACGGTGGCTTGCTCCATGCGGTTCAGGCGCTTAGCCATATCTTCGGGCAGATAGATAATGCCGTTTACCTCTTGTTTGGCCATGAGACGACGTGCCTCGTCAATGCTGGTGCAGAAATAGGCCACACGCACATCGGGTGAGGCATCATAGCGGCGCACAAACTCGCGACTGGTAGACGAGTGGGATGCGTCGACCACAGCCACAGGCACCTCGCGCACCACCTCGTTGTTATATATCCACGAATAAAGCAACGGATAAAACAAGGGCACAACGACCACGAAGAGAAACACGCCCTCGTCGCGGACAATGGCTCTGGCCTCGGCCGCCACCACGGTTAATATATCGGACAGAAACGTCTTAACTTGTGATAAGATATTCATGTGCAAAACTTACGGTAGATAAACATATGTGCTGTATGCCTTGCGGATGCTTCGCGCCACCAGCAAGGGCAACAAAGCGAAGACAACAAGGGCCAAGATGTTGGGCCAATCGTATATCAGAGCATTGCCGTTAAACACACAGGTTTGGTATATACGGAAATAATGGCGTAAGGGAAACAGGTTGGACAACACTTCGAGCGGTGTATCCATAGCAAAGGTAGGAAACGCGGTGCCCACCATTGAATAGCTAAGTACGCCCCACAGCGAGCACATGCTCATTGACATGCGCAACTGTGGGAACAAGCCAAACATGAAGATGGCAAAGCCCATTGAACCCATAACGCTAAGCACAGCCAACAGGGCAATGACGCCCACCCCACCCTCGTGCGGGAAATGCAACACCTTATATATATATAATAGGTATAGGCTGAAGATGGCGAGATGCACCAACAAGTGTGGCAAGGCCTTACCTGCGATGGCTACCCAGGCTTTGCCACCGGCTATCTTGATAAGCTGGCGCGAGGTGTTTTGCTTTAGCTCCATACCAAAGGCGTAGGCCGTGATGAGAAAAACGAAAAGCAACAAACAGCCAGGCACCAACATGGTGCTGAGATAGACATTATAATTGACCCAAGGATTGGCCACCGTGTGAAGGTCGATCTTGATGGGCTGCAGAAACGTGCCTATCTGAGCATCAGTAAGGCCCTTGGCCTTGAGCGTGGCTGATCCTACCGCCGCCGACCCTAAGGTAGAAATGGTTTTGAGGTCGCGAAAGAGCAGTGAGCCCGCCGTGAGCGAGGTGTAAGAATAATAGAACGAGATGGTGGGCTGACGTGACGACAGCAACGCATCGGTGGTTCCTTTAGGATAATAGAGGAAAGCATAGATGGTGCCCTGCTGCATAGCCTTGCGCGCCTCTTCAACATTAGGATAGCGCGCCACGATGTGCGTGGTTTGAAAGGCGTCGAGCGAGCGGGTGAGCTTTCGGGTGAAAGAAGTGTTGTCAAGGTCGACCACGCCTACAGGCATCTCTTCAGGCTGCCCCTCATCCATCAACGATGTGAAAAGCACCGTGACGAGGATGGGAAACACCACCATACCGAGCACATAGACAGGATTGGCTATGAGGCGTCGGCACTCGCGTTTAGCAATGAAGAGGATGCGTGAAAAACTATTCGACATGATAAATAATGATTATTTCTTGATGATGAGCGACATGCCAGGACGCAAGCCCTCGAAGGGTTTGATAGGACGCGCCTTCACCTCGAAGGTCTTAAGGTCATACTGTCCGTTGGCCTTGGTGGCCTTCCAGGTAGCATACGAGCCCTGGTCTTTAATATAGTAGACCTTCATCTCGATATCTTTGTTGAAAGCGGGCACAAAAGCAGTGATGGTGCTGCCCACCTGCATGCCGTTGAGCTGATCTTCGCGCACATTGAAGGTGCCCCACATATCGTCGAGGATAGAAATATTCATGATGGGTGAGCCAGTACCAATAAGTTCGCCTACCTTGGGGAACACGTCGCTCACCTCGCCCTCTTTTTGGGCTATCTGCATGGTCTCGTTGATGTATGAGCTTACCTCTTGCACAGCACCCTTAGCACGGTTTACCTGTGCGGCGGCGGCCAACTTCTCTTCGCGGCGTGCACCGTTTACAGCCATGTCATATTGGCTTTTGGCGGCCTTTACCTGTGCCTCGAGGGCTTTATAATTGGCAAAAGCCTCATCGCGTTTCTGTGCCGACATGACGCCCTCGTCGTAGAGACGCTGCACACGGTTGTACGACTTTTGCGCAATTTCTAAGCCGGCCTTGGCCTGTTGCAAGAGAGCAAAGGCACCGTTTATTTGCTCGCGGCGGGCACCATTGTTAGCCATCTGGTCCATGGCCGTGGCGGCGCTTTCGGCCGACTGTGCCTGTGCCAACTTGGCTTTTACATCGGGGGCGTCGAGGATAGCCAAGGTGTCGCCCACCTTTACATAGTCGCCTTCTTTGACGCGCAACTCTAACACACGTCCGGGCACCTTGCTTGACACGCGGTATTCAGATACCTCAACGTATCCTTGTATCACTTCGGGTTCGCTCTTGAAGGCAAGTGTTCCAATCAGGCCGATGGCAACAATGGCCAGGGTAAAGACGGCCACCATCAGCAAAATTCTTTTATGTACTAATGCTTTTTCTGTCATAACTTTTTTCTTGTAGCATTGTTATTGTAATGTTCCAAGTGCCTTCTTTAAATTCACCTGGCTTAATTTCAAATCTATCTCTGCGTCGATCTTCTGCGACTGGGCTTGAAGCCATGCGGTTTGCGCCTCCATCACATCGGTAGAGGGGATAACGCCCTCTTTGAAACCAAGGTTGGCACAGCGGAGGTTCTCGTTGGCCTTGTCGACATTGATGGTGGCCATCTGCAACTTGCGGCTGGCCTCAATGGTTTTAAAACGGCTTTGGTTTACCTGCAACTCTACCTTCTCGCGTATCTCGTTCAGCTCGAGCTGAGCGATGCAGGTGGCAGCCTTGCTGGCCTTTACTTTATATTCGCCCTCAAACCAGTTCCATACAGGCACGCGCACCACGACGCCCACATTCCATACGCCCGCAAACTTGCGCTCGAAGCCGTTATAGAGGTTGGGGTTGGTCATTGAATAGCCACCCGACAGCAACACTTGAGGCAGGAAGGCGGCACGCACCAAACGGGTGGTTTGCTTTGACAGGTCGACGGCGTTTTGAAGCATCATCAGCTCGGGACGGTTCTCAAGAGCCGACTCTACCGACACGCTATCAGCCGTCTGCTCGATGGGTAGCATCTCGTTATTCTCGTCGGCAAGCTGGATGTCGGCATCTAAAGGCAAGCCACACAACTGGCACAGATACATCTTGGCCAGCGACAAGCCATTGTCAACCTGGGTGAGGGTCATCTCGGCCTCGTTCACCTTCACATCGACCTTCAATCCATCGGCACGAGTGGCCACGCCTTCGGCAATCATCTTATTAACATCGCCACTGAGCTGCTTGACAAGATCGCGGAAGCTGGTGGCAAGACGTTGCTTGTGACGAAGCGATACCACCATCCAGTAGGCCTGATCGGTATCGTAAAGGGTGGCCTGACGTTTGGCATTGAAATCGTTGTTTACCATCTGTTCAGTGATGGCAGCCATGCGGTTGGCAGCCGTGATGGCACCACCCATATACACGGGCTGGGTGATAACGGCCTGAGCCATAAACATGTTGCGGGTGTCGGTATCGAGGGCCTTCACCACACGCTGGCCCACATGGTTGAGGGCATCGCCAACAGATGTACCCATCTTGTTGAGCACACCACCAATGTTTTGTGCCTGCTGCGGTGTGAGCACCCCATCTTGCGTAAGCTTGGTGATGGTAGTGGAAATGTCGCTACCTAAGCTGCCGCCCAAAGTGGTGCCAATAGAATTGAGTGTTGACTTTTGCTCGTTGTTAAGCAACGATATCTCCTTGCTGGTGAACATATATCCACCCAACACGTTGAGTTTAGGCAGATACTGCGTCTTGGCTGCCTTGACGGCATAATGTGCCGCCTGCTGCTTATATTGCGTGATGCCAAGCTGCTTATTGTTACGCATGGCTAACGCACGGCAGCTGTCAAGGCTCAACACCTGTTGAGCGACAGCTGGCACGCCACATGCCATCAGCAGGAAAAGAAGAATATTCTTTTTCATTTGATGAAACAATATATCAATACAAATAAAATGTTAATCGAAACTGAAGTTGCGTGAACCAATCATGTGGCCATCGGCAAAGATGCTGACGTTGTATGATCCGCCCACCAAGGCCTGGGTAACATTCCAATAGGTTACGATTGTGGCCTCTTGACCCGTATACTCAATGGTTTTCTTCATAGAGCAATGCAAGTTGCGGTTCTCATAGGTGAACGAGCCATCATTGCCCAGCACTGAACCCGTAGGACTAGTAATACGCACATAGAAGGTCTTCATACCGCTCTGTGCCGTTACGTTCTTAGCAACGGTGAATGTTACTTGCACGGTCTTACACTTCTTGGTCTTATCGGTGTCTTTGTTGCGCTTGTTCTTCAACGACATGCGTATGCCGGTAGCATCGAGTTGGGCAGCAATAGCCACCTTCTCTGACAATGAAGCACGCTCGGTGTTCAAGCCCTGTATCTCGCGGGTAGCAGCCTCATACTGACCACGCATACGGTTGTTCTCGTTTTTCAAATTTTGATTGAGACGGTTCAGCGAGTCGATCTCGATGATGTAGCTGCGCAATACCGAACGCACAGTGGCCAACTCTTTCTTCAAGCGAGCAATCTCGCGAGCGTCGGAGCTTTTTACCTGCTTCAGTTCTTCGAGCAAACGCTGGGTTTTTTCTTGTTCGGCAGTGAGCTGAGCCACAATCGAGTCGTTAGTGATCTGCGTCTTCATCTCACTGTATTGATTGGCAAACTGCTGGTATTCGTTTTCCATTTCCTTCTTGTCCATCTCGGCAAGCTCTTGCATGGCCTTGTTTTCCTGCTTTTGTTTGTCAAGACGTATCGCCAAAAAGGCGATGCCACCAATGAGCAACAGCCCAATGATGATAACCGGAATTAAAACTTTCTTATTCATTTTTTGTGTATCCTTTTGTTGTTATTTAATTATCTACAGTTTGTTATTATCTCTATGCATGTTAAAGACATGCGCTATCACAATTAACATATATAAAACTGTGCAAAGATAAGGGTTTTATCTTAATTCTGCAAAGCAAGGGTAACGCTATTTCTTTATATTTATTAAAATTGATATTTTTAAAGAAAAAAAGAAGAATATTGCCAGCGTTTTATTATCTTTGCACTGATAAGATGCTGACATCTCATCATAGAAGGCTACTACATTAAGAAACAATTTGCACCTATTTTATTTACATGAAAGGAATGATAAAAAAGATATTTCTCTTCTATAAAGAAGGGTTTGCTGCGATGACCGTAGGGCGCACGCTATGGGCGGTGATTGTGATAAAACTTATTATCATCTTCCTCATTCTGAAAGTGTTCTTCTTTCCAAACTTTATCAAACAACGCACCACAGAAGGACATGAAGCCGACTATGTAGGAACGCAACTAACAGAAAGAAATGAACAAAACAAATAATAAAAAAACACTAACATCATGCACAACCTACTATTAACAATTGACCCCACAACCATCGACTGGTCGAGGGCGCAATTTGCCCTTACCGCCATCTACCACTGGCTGTTTGTGCCCCTAACACTGGGGTTGGCCATTATTATGGCCATTATGGAAACTTGCTATTATAAAACACGCAACGTGTTTTGGCGCGACACCGCAAAGTTTTGGCAGCGCCTGTTCGGCGTCAACTTTGCCATGGGTGTGGCTACGGGCATTATCCTTGAATTTGAGTTTGGCACCAACTGGAGCAACTACTCGTGGTTTGTGGGCGACATCTTTGGCGCACCACTGGCCATCGAAGGCATTGTGGCCTTCTTTATGGAAAGCACCTTTGTGGCCGTAATGTTCTTCGGATGGAAGAAAGTGTCGGCAGGATTTCATCTGGCCGCAACATGGCTCACAGGGCTGGGCGCCACCATCTCGGCATGGTGGATATTGGTGGCCAACGCCTGGATGCAACATCCTGTGGGATGTGCCTTCAACCCCGACACCGTGCGCAACGAAATGGTGAGCTTTGCCGATGTGGCCCTCTCGCCTTTTGCTGTTGATAAATTCTTTCACACAGTAATCTCGTCATGGATAGTGGGCGCCGCCTTTGTGGTGGCTGTAAGCTGCTGGTATCTATTGCGTAAACGTGAGCAACGGTTATCTATCGTGAGCATCAAAATTGCCAGCATCGTGGGTATCGTGGCCTCAGTATTGGCGATGGCTACGGGTGACAGTTCGGCCGTACAGGTGGCCGACAAACAGCCTATGAAGTTGGCGGCCATGGAAGCACTGTATAACGGTGGCGAAAGTGTAGGGCTGACGGCCTTTGCTGCCATCAACCCCTTCAAGCAGCCCAACTATGCTGCAGGCGAAGAGCATGCACTGCACATCAGTATTCCGAATGGTTTGTCGATACTGGCTACGCACAGCACCGATGGTTATGTGCCTGGCATTAACGACATTATAAATGGTTACACAAAAGCCGATGGCACACAGGTGGCTCCACTGAAAGAACGTATAGCAAACGGTAAGATTGCCATTCAAGCACTGGCACAATATCGTAAGCTGAAGGCACAGCCTGATGCCAATATCAACGCGCTGAACGACGCTAAGGCGAAAATAGAGGCGCATATGGCCGACTTTGGCTATGGATACCTAAACAGCGAGGCCGATATCGTGCCTTATATTCCGCTATGCTTCTATGCATTTCGTGTGATGGTGGGCGTGGGCACTTTGCTGCTGCTCTTCTTCCTCTTGGCTGGACATATTGCTTTCCGCTGCGATATCAGCAATAAACGTTGGCTGCACTGGGCTGCCATCGCTATGCTACCCTTGGCGTATATTGCCAGCGAGGCGGGATGGATTGTGGCCGAGATGGGACGTCAGCCATGGGCTATACAAGATATGCTGCCGCTGAACGCTGCGGTGTCGGATATCGGGGCAGGCTCAGTGGCCACTACTTTCTTCATTTTCCTCGCTCTCTTCACCACTCTTCTCATTGTTGAAATCAGCATCTTGTGCAAACAAATTAAGAGAGGGCCTGAATGGGAGAAGGAGTGAATTCTTTCGCCTTACTCATTGTGAATTATGTATTATGAATTATGAATTATAAATTATGAATTAATAAAAATATGGACTATATATCTCTGCAACATTACTGGTGGTTCATCGTTTCATTGCTTGGAGCGCTGCTCGTATTTCTAATGTTCGTACAAGGAGCCAACTCGTTGGTTTTCAGTTTAGGCGCTACGCAAGAAGAGCGTCGGGTTGTGATTAACAGCACTGGGCGCAAATGGGAAATAACCTTTACCACACTGGTTACCTTTGGCGGAGCCTTCTTCGCCTCGTTTCCACTATTTTACAGCACCAGCTTCGGCGGTGCTTACTGGCTGTGGATGATTATCTTGTTCTCATTCGTGGTACAAGCCGTAAGCTATGAGTTTCAAAACAAACTGGGCAACGTGCTGGGCACACGCACCTTTCAGTGGATGCTGGTGCTGAACGGCATTGTAGGACCACTGCTGCTGGGCGGTGCCGTAGCCACCTTTTTCAATGGTTCAAACTTTGTTATTGACAAAGGAAACCTGACTTCGCTGCAACCCATCATCAGCCATTGGGCAAACGGCAGCTATGGTCTCGACGCACTACTCGACCCCTGGAACCTGGTGTTTGGCATGGCGGTATTCTTCTTGGCACGCATCCTTGGCACACTATATATCATTAACAATGTAGACGATGAAAACATACGGTGCCGAGCATCAGTGCGCCTTGTGGGATGCACAGTGGTGTTCTTGGTGTTGTTCCTCGCGTTTCTTGTACGCACACTGCTGAAAGAGGGTTATGCCGTTGATGCCACTACTGGCCTTATCGTGATGGAACCGATGAAGTATCTGCACAATCTTCTTACCATGTGGCCCTTGCTGATAGGCTTTGCTCTGGGCGTGGTATTGCTGCTTTATGGCATCATACGCACCGTAGTAAGTAAGAGTTACATCAAAGGCATTTGGCCTGCAGGCATTGGCGTGGTCTTGGCCGTTTTGGCCCTGCTGCTGTGTGCCGGATGGAATGGCACAGCCTACTATCCTTCAAACGTCGACCTACAAAGTTCGCTAACCATCGCCAACAGTTGCAGCAGCGAATTCACGCTTCGCACCATGTTCTACGTTTCGCTTCTTGTACCTTTCGTGGTGGCCTATATCGCCTACGCTTGGTATGCCATGGATAAGAAGAAATTGACGAAGGAGGAAATAGCCAAAGAGGAAGCCTATTAAAATAAAGATTATGTTTGACTGAGCTAAACGCAAGGCTTGACTGAGCTAAACGCAAGGCAATAACAGAAATACGAGAAATAAAAAAGCCAGTAATAAGTAGTATAACAAAATGTTATAAACCTACTTATTGCTGGCTTTATTATGTAAATAGCTATCTACAACTACACTTCAGCGTTTTGGTTAAAATGCTGGCTTTGTTATATAAATAACTATCTATAATTATATCATTACACTTCAGCGTTTTGGTAAAGATAGCGTTTGATGCTCTTCTTCGGTGTCTTTTCAAACTCTTCTTCCTGAATACGGATGGCCGACAGCTTGCAGTAAGCGGGCATTACAGCGTTCAACTCTTGACGGTTCTGCTCCATCACTTCCTGAAGATCGTCGTTGGTAAGGTTCATGGTTTTTGCCTCGTCATAATCGGGATGCACAAGGCCAACCAACTTATCGCCCTTCTGAATAACGACACTCTCGCTGACCATTGCCATTGAGTTGAGTTTATCTTCTATTTCTTCGGGATAGATATTCTGTCCGTTGGCGCCCAACAGCATATTCTTTGAACGGCCCTTGATAAACACGTTGCCATTAGCATCCATGGTGCCAAGGTCGCCAGTGTGATACCAACCTTCAGCATCGAGCGTGGTGCGGGTGGCCTCTTCGTTTTTATAGTAGCCCAACATTACGTTCATACCACGCGCCAAGATTTCGCCCGGCACATTCTCGGGATCAGGACTATCAATCTTCACCTCCATATTTACCACAGCCTTGCCACATGAACCAGGCACAAACTCGGTGTAGTCGGCATAACAGATGATGGGAGCACACTCGGTAGCGCCATAGCCTACGGTGTAGGGGAACCCTATTTGCTGCAAGAACTGCTCTACCTCTTGGTTAAAGGCAGCACCTCCAACAATAATCTCATAGAATTTTCCGCCAAAGGCGTTCTTCACTTGCTCGCATATCTTATGGTTTACCTTGCGGTTCACCACAGGCATATTAAGCAGCAAGCGCATACGGTTGTTCTGTATCTTGGGGAATACTTTCTTGCGAATAATCTTCTCTATCACCAATGGCACAGCAATAATGATAGCGGGCTGAACCTCGGCAAAAGCCTGAGCAATGATAGCTGGGCTGGGCACACGGGTGAGGTAGAACACATGGCAACCGTACAAGAATTCGAACAAGAACTCGAACGACATGCCATACATATGTGCCATAGGCAAGATGCTGATAACACTGGCGCCACGCTTTACCTTGCTGCCCATCACCTTCATGGCAAAGTCGTAGTTGCTCCACAAGGCACGATAAGGTATCATCACACCTTTTGAGAAGCCCGTTGTGCCACTGGTATAGTTGATGAGCGCTAAGTCGTTCATATTATTTTCGCGACGATAGTGCACATGTTCTTTGCGGAAATACTTGGGGAATTTCTTTCCAAACAATTCGTTCAGATGCTCACGTGCATATGTCAGTTTATCAGTACGCGACACCACCAACGAATAGTCGGGAATGTATATAATGCCTTCAAGGTGGGGCATCTTTGTAGCATCAATCACAGTGGCCACCACATCGCCCACAAACAGCAGTTTTGCCTCGCTGTGGTTTACGATGTTATGAATTTGGTCAGCGGTAAACTCGTGCAGAATAGGCACAGCCACGGCGCCATAGGTGAGCGTTGCCAAGAAAGCTACAGCCCAACAGGCACTATTGCGTCCGCACAGAGCAATTTTGTCTCCTGGTTGCACTCCACTGTTTTCAAACATGATGTGCAGCTTCTCAATTTTTCTTGCTACATCATGATACTGCAGGGTAGCGCCTTTAAAGTCGGTGAGGGCATCGCTATCCCAATTACTGATGATGCTCTTTTCTATGAGCTCGTTGAAACTCTGAATTTCCATCTCTTTATTGTCTTGTGCCTATGCGCTTGCTCTTCGAACACGAGAAGGTCTTGAAAGGGAGACAAGATTGCAAGTGCAGCAGCTGTTTTTTCTTATTCATACATAGTTATTTAGCAGATATCAAGGCAAATTATTGACATATCCCTATTGGTTGTCGTTATGTCTATTGTCCCTTTTTCTGTTTTATAAACACTGCTTGTGTGTTATTTTCGGCAAACAGTGTTATACATCATTTATATCAAACAAAGATACGTCTTTAGTGAGAATATCAAACAAAGCCGACCCTGTGGTGAGACTATCAAACTATATCTTTATACAGATAACGCTTAATGCTCTTCTTCGGTGTTTTTACAAACTCTTCTGGATGCAGACGAATTTCAGATATTTTACAGAACGGAGGCAACATAGCGTTCAGTTGTAAACGATTTTGCTCCATAATGTTATTCAAATCTTCGTCGTTAAAGCCCATTTGCTGTGCTTCATCCACATCAGGATAAACCAGCCCTATGAGTTGTTCACCTTTCTGAACAATCAAGCTTTCATTCACCATAGCCAGCGAGTTGAGTTTATCTTCAATCTCCTCAGGGTAAACATTTTGTCCGTTCGATCCCAACAACATATTTTTAATGCGTCCGCGAATATACAGATGGCCATCGGCCGACATTGTGCCGAGGTCGCCAGTATGATACCATCCCTCTTCGTCGAGCACTTCACGCGTGGCTACTTCGTTTTTATAATAGCCCAGCATCGTGTTCAAGCCGCGAGCCATAATTTCGCCAGGCACGTTTTCAGGATCATTGCTGGCAATCTTAACCTCCATGTGGTCGACCACGATACCGCAAGAGCCAGGCAAATATTGGTCACGGTTACTGAAAGATATCAGCGGAGCCGTTTCAGTGGCGCCATAGCCTACCGTGATGGGGAAGTCGATGCTGTTCAAGAACTGCTCCACCTCTTTGTTCAGTGCTGCTCCGCCTGTGATTATTTCAAACATATTACCACCGAACACGCCAGCCACCATATCGCGCAACTTTTGCTTAATTTTTTTATTGATAAGCGGCATATTCATGAGCAAGCGCACCCTATTGTTTTGTGTATAGGTAAACACCTTCTTGCGCACAATTTTCTCTACTATCAATGGCACAGCAACAATAAGCGAGGGTTTAATCTCGGCAAAAGCTTGTGCGATAAGTGAAGGAGAGGGCAGACGTGTAAGATAGAACAGATGGTTGCCGTTAATAAAACCAAACATAAACTCAACCATCATGCCGTACATGTGTGCCATGGGCAAGATGCTAACGATATTGGTGCCCTTCTTAACGTGTGGAGAAAGGTTGTTCAATACATAATCGAGGTTACCCCACAGTGCTCGATAAGGCAACATCACACCTTTTGAAAAGCCAGTGGTGCCGCTGGTATAATTGATGATGGCCAACTCGTCGGGGCTTTGCTCACGATAATAGTGCACATGCTCTTTTCTGAAATATTTGGGATAGCGTTGACCAAATATTTCATTCAGGTGCTCACGCGCATACGTCAACGTTTCAGAACGCGACACCAACAAAGAAAAATCAGGAAGATACACCACACCCTCCAGTGCTGGCATCTCGTCAGCATTGATAGTAGTGGCCACCACATCGCCTACAAACAACAGTTTGGCGTCGCTGTGGTTTACAATATTATATATTTGTTCTGGAGTAAACTCGTGCTGTACAGGCACTGCTACAGCGCCATAGGTAAGTACAGCTAAGAAAGCCACCGCCCAGTGACTGCTATTACGTCCGCATAAAGCAATTTTATCACCCACCTTCACTCCGCTGTTCTCAAACACGATATGCAGCTTTTCAATTTTTCGTGCCACATCATGAAATTGTAACGTAGCACCTTTAAAGTCGGTGAGGGAGTCTTGCTCCCAATTGGCAATAATGCTTTTTTCTATATAAGAATTGAAACTTGGTATTTGTTCCATTGCACATTCATCAAAATTCTGTGCAAAGATACGATGTTTGCTGCGCATTTCCAAAAGTTTTGTGCAATATTTTCTTTTCTATTGCATAATTAGTGGAAATAGAGATACAAAAGAGGGCAAAAACTCCAATAAGCGTAAAGTTTTTGCCCCATTTCAGTTTTATAATTATGGTTATATTATCTAAATAGACATGTATGTATTGTTAAATATTTATTACATATATCATACGACTGCTTAGTAATTTATTACATATATCATACGACTGCTCAGTTATTTATTACATATATTATACGACTGCTCAGTTATTTACTAAATACATCATCTGTCAGCCCCCAATAATCCTATTCGTAGGTCATCGTCTTGGCTGGATGGATGTGTGAGATGAGGAAGCTGGGGCCAATCAGCACCAACAAGCTAATAAGCAAGGTGCCAATATTAAGCAGCACTACAAACAGCACATTCACTTCAACAGGCACACTACTTACATAATATGTAGCTGGGTCGAGCTTTACGATACCCGTAAAATATTGCAAGGCCACCAATGCCAGCGCTATCATATTTCCCCATAGCAATCCGCGCCCAATGATGAAGGCAGCAAACCACATGAAGGTGTGACGCACCATAGGGTTTCGTGCTCCCAACGCCTTCATCAGTCCAATCATGTGTGTGCGTTCAAGAATAATGATTAGCAAGCCCGATATCATTGTTACGGCAGCCACGGCCATCATAATGATGAGAATAATCCAAACATTCAGGTCGAGCAAGTCGAGCCAAGAGAATATCTGTGGGCTCAATTCTTTTATTGTTTTCGACGAATAGGTATTGCCATACTTATCGGTTGTGCGGTTCACCAGTTTTACCACGCGGTCTTCCACCTCGTCCAGCTTATCAAAGTGGTCAACTTGCAGTTCGGCCCCCGATGCCATATCTTCTTGCCAGCCATTCAGTTTCACAGCCGTGTACAAGTCGACATAGCACATCACATTATCATATTGTGTAAGATTTGTTTGGTAGATGCCAGCAATGGTAAAGCGGCGTGTGCGCACCCCGCTATCGTCAATAAAATAAGCAAAGATACGGCTACCGCAGGTTAGCTTTAGTTTGTCGGCCATCACCTTCGACACCAATATCTTATTGCCACTGCTTTTGTCGCTAAACTTCGGCACCGCGCCCTCCAGCAGATGTTGCTGAATGAAGGTAGAATCGAATTCAGGCCCTACACCCTTAAAAGCCACGCCCAGAAAGTCGGAATCAGTTTTTAAGATACCCTGTTTCATGGCAAAGCGTTGCACATGCTTCACGCCCTCAATGTGTTGCAGCACGTTCATCACCGAGTCGTCAACCTCGATAGGGCTATCAGTGCCTTGTTGCAACATCGAGAATTCGGCCACCTGAATATGGCTACCAAATCCTACCACCTTATCGCGTATGGCATGTTTGAAGCCCAGCACCACGCACACGCTTACAATCATCACGGCCAATCCCACGGCCACGCCAATGATGGCGATACGCACAGCGGGCCTTGACACTTTTTTCTGATTGTCGTTGTCGGCATAGATGCGCCGAGCCAAAAAATAGGGTACGTTCATTGTTCTTGTTATCAATTTTCGGTCGTCACCTTACCAGGATACTGTTCCAGCGCTTTGCGCAGCACCACCAATGCACGCTCAAGGTCTTCCTTCTTCAGTACATAGGCAATGCGCACCTGATTAATGCCAGCGCCAGGCGTGGTATAGAAGCCCGAGGCAGGCGCCATCATCACGGTTTCGCCTTCATAGTTGAACGACTCCAGACACCAGCGACAGAACTTCTCGGCATCGTCGACAGGTAGCTGTGCCACGGTATAGAAAGCACCCATGGGTATGGGCGAGTAAACGCCTGGTATGCGGTTCAGCCCGTCAATCAAGCACTTACGGCGCTCTACATATTCGTCATACACATCGCGATAATATTCTTCAGGGGCGTCGAGCGATGCCTCGGCCACAATCTGTCCGATGAGGGGTGGCGAGAGGCGAGCCTGACAAAACTTCATTACTGCTGCGCGCACCTCTTTATTTTTAGTGATGAGCGCCCCCACTCTAATACCACACTCGCTATAACGTTTCGACACCGAGTCGATCAATATCACGTTATCCTCAATGCCCTCAAGGTGACAAGCGCTGATATAGGGCGACCCCGTATAGATATATTCGCGATACACCTCGTCAGAGAACAAGTATAGGTCATACTTCTTCACCAGGTCGCGTATCTGGTTCATCTCACGGCGTGTGTACAGATAGCCCGTAGGGTTGTTAGGGTTACAAATCATGATGGCGCGTGTGCGCTCGTTGATAAGCTCCTCAAACTTTTCAACCTTTGGCAACGAGAAGCCCTCTTCAATGGTGGTAGCAATGGTGCGTATCTTGGCGCCCGCCGATATAGCAAAGGCCATATAGTTGGCATAAGCAGGTTCGGGCACAATAATCTCGTCGCCAGGGTTCAAACACGACATAAAGGCGAAGAGCACAGCCTCTGATCCGCCCGACGTAATGATGATATCGTCGGCCGTCACCATGATATTATACTTCTTATAGTAGTCGACCAGCTTCTGTCTATACGACAGATAGCCTTGTGAGGGCGAATACTCTAATATAGTGCGGTCAATATGTTTCAATGCATCAAGACCCACTTGAGGTGTGGGCAGGTCGGGCTGTCCAATATTTAGATGATATACTTTCACCCCGCGTTTCTTTGCGTCGGCAGCCAGCGGTGCCAACTTTCTGATGGGCGACTCAGGCATCTCAAGCCCGCGTACCGAAATCTCTGGCATAATACTTTTTCTTCTTGGTTACGAAGTGCAAAGTTAGTGTAAAATACGCGCATAGCAAAACAAAATGGCATCCTTTTTACCCTCTTGGTGGCTACATTTTAAAAATATTTACATCTGAAAAGCCGTTGTATGTCGCAAGAAATTTGTACTTTTGTCGTTCCTAATGGCCAGCCACCCCCTCACCACCACCGTGGCATCCACTCCCAGCGCCGCCGTGGCAGCCGCCCCCAGCGCCATCACAAACACCAAGAAAAAAAGATAATAATTAACACAACAATACATATTAAAAAAAAGATTATGAGAACAATTACCGCAACATGGTTTGAAGCATCAGTAAGATATGAACGTCAGACAGACGAGGGCATGCAGAAAATGGTGACCGAGACCTACGTAGTAGACGCCTACACCTTTGGCGAGGCTGAAGAGGTTATCAACCGCGAGATGGCGCCCTACGCTACTGGTGAGTTTAAAGTGAAAAACATCACGCCCGCGGCTTATGGCGAGATTTTCTTCAGCGATGGCGAGAACGACGACAAGTGGTACAAGGCTAAGCTCGTGTTCCCCATCGTTGACGAGAAGACAGGCAAAGAGAAGCGTAGCGCCTCTACCTTCCTGGTACAGGCAGCTTCGTTCAATGGCGCACTGAAAAACATTGAGCAAGTGATGAACACTGGCACCGACTATATCATTGCCAACATTACAGAAACAAAAATTATGGACGTGTTTGAGCACGCGCCACAAACCAAGAAGAACGAGCCCAACGACAAGCCCGAATATGAGGCTGCCGAAGAAGGTAAGAAGTAAGAAAAGGAGGCATAATGAGCACACTAAACGATGTTGCCACCCGCCTGCAGACGGTGCGCGCCTCGTTACCCGAGGGCGTACAGCTGGTGGCCGTAAGCAAATTCCATCCCGCCGAATACATACAGGCGGCCTATGATGCCGGACAACGATTGTTTGGCGAGAGTCGCGAGCAAGAGCTGGCACAAAAGGTGGAAGCCTTGCCCAAAGACATCAAGTGGCATTTCATTGGTCATTTGCAAACCAACAAGGTGAAATACATAGCCCCCTACATACACATGATAGAGGCTGTCGACTCGCTGAAGCTGCTGCGCGAGATAAACCGTCAGGCCGCCGCCCACCAGCGCGTCATTAATGTGTTGCTCGAACTGCACATTGCCCAAGAGGCCACCAAATATGGCCTTTCGCCCGCTGCTCTTCATCAGCTATTGGCCGATGGCGAGTGGCGCCAGCTGAGCAATGTGCACATTTGCGGATTGATGATGATGGCATCAAACACCGACGATGAAGAACAGATACGGCGCGAGTTTGAGCAAGGTGCCCAACTGTTTGACGAGGTGAAGGCGCAATACTTCGCCACCGACGATGCCTTCTGCCAGCGCAGCTGGGGCATGAGTCACGACTATGCCATTGCCATAGCCTGCCGTTCAACCATAGTGCGTGTAGGCACCGCCATCTTTGGCCCCCGCGTTTATTAAACATTGCAAACACACATCGCCCTGTAAAGGCAAAAGCATACCACATATAGCTTTTATCTTTACAGGGCGATTTTTTTATTCAGTGCGTTTTATTCTGTTTTCTCTCTTTCTTTTCTTTTTGAGAGGAGGGGATGACATCACTCGTTGAGCAACGAAGCGCGCACACGCGACAGCGTTTCGGGCGTCATCTGCAGATAGCTGGCAATATACACCAGCGGAGCTCGCAGCACCACCTGAGGCATTAGTTTACACAAGCGCTTATAGCGGTCAAGGGCCGTTTCAAAGCGCACCAGGTCAGCATGCACCTGCGATTGTATCAGGCTCTCTTCCAGTATCTTACGATACAGTATCTGTATATTCACGTTGTGTAGCGCCACCCGTTCCAGATCGGCTTTAGGCAGCATATAAGCCACCGTGTTTTCCAGCGCTTCAACCTTTAGGCGCGTAGGTTCCTCGCGAAAGAGGCTCTCAATGCACATCACAATGGTGTGGTCTTCAGCAATATGTTCTGTCACTTCCTTACCATGTTTCTCATAAAACTGCCGCATCAGTCCGCGATCAATATAGTAGAAGCCTTTACACACCTCGCCTTCGTTCAGTACCATCTGGCCTTTAGCAAACTTCATAGGCACAAGAATATCCTCCAGCAAGTCGAGCTCATCATGCGTCATGGTGCTATACTTTCTTGCCAGCTCACGCGCCACATCGCGTTTTGTTATCAAGGGGTCTTTCATAACATTGTTTATATAAGTGCAATTTCAGTTTTTATATATGCACATGGGGTGAGTTATATAGGTTATTTTTCTCATTAGTCAAGCTTCAGCACAGCCAAGAATGCCTTTTGCGGCACCTCAACATTGCCTATCTGCTTCATGCGCTTCTTACCTTTCTTTTGCTTTTCCAGCAGTTTACGTTTACGGCTCACGTCGCCACCATAACATTTGGCGGTAACGTCTTTGCGCACACACTTAATCGTTTCGCGCGCCACTATCTTCGAGCCTATAGCCGCCTGAATGGCAATATCAAACTGCTGTCGCGGTATCAGGTCTTTCAGCTTTTCGCACATACGTCGGCCCAGCGCCACCGCATTGTCTTGAAAGGCCAAGGCCGAGAGGGCATCAACGGGCTCACCGTTGAGCAAGATGTCGAGCTTAGCCAGCTTTGAGGGGCGGAAGCCATCGATATGATAGTCGAACGAGGCATATCCTTTACTGATCGACTTCAGCTTATCATAAAAGTCGATCACAATTTCGCCCAGCGGCATCATAAAGTGCAGCTCTACGCGGTTACCGCTCACATATTCTTGGTTAATAAGCTCGCCACGCTTATCAAGGCACAGCGTCATGATAGGGCCAATAAAGTTGGCCGTAGTAATAATGCTGGCCCTTATATAAGGTTCCTCAATATGGTCGATAAGAGTAAGGTCGGGCAGCCCTGAAGGGTTATGCACCTCTTTCGATTGGCCATGCTTATCATACACCATATACGACACGTTAGGCACCGTGGTGATAACATCCATATTAAACTCGCGGTCGAGGCGTTCTTGCACAATCTCCATGTGCAGCAATCCTAAGAAGCCACAACGGAAGCCGAAGCCCAAGGCCACCGACGACTCTGGCTGGAAGGTGAGCGAAGCATCGTTCAGCTGCAGCTTCTCCAGCGAGGCGCGCAGGTTCTCATAGTCGGAGGGGTCGATAGGATAAACGCCCGCAAACACCATAGGCTTCACCTCTTGAAAGCCAGCAATGGCCTTGTCGCAGGGGCGGTTTACATGGGTGATCGTATCGCCCACCTTAACCTCTGAGGCATCTTTAATGCCGCTAATGATGTATCCCACCTCGCCCGTATCGAGCGATTGGCGTGGCACCATATCCATCTTCAGCACGCCCACCTCGTCGGCGTCATACTCCATGCCCGTATTAAAGAATTTCACCTTGTCGCCTTTGCGTATCGATCCATTCTCAATCTTAAAGTAGGCTATGATGCCACGGAACGAGTTGAACACCGAGTCGAAAATCAGTGCTTGCAGCGGAGCGTTCTTGTCGCCCACAGGATGTGGAACGCGCTCTACCACCGCCTTTAATATATCATCAACGCCCTCACCAGTTTTTCCTGAAGCACGCAATATGTCTTCATGCTTGCAGCCTATGAGGTCTACAATCTCGTCTTCCACCTCATCGGGCATAGCGCTGGGCATGTCTATCTTGTTGATTACCGGAATAATTTCCAGGTTATGCTCAATGGCCATATACAGGTTTGAGATGGTTTGCGCCTGCACACCTTGCGTAGCGTCTACCACGAGCAGCGCACCCTCACAGGCGGCAATGCTGCGCGACACCTCGTATGAAAAGTCGACGTGTCCCGGAGTGTCGATAAGATTAAGAATATATTTTTGGCCATCCAGTTCATATTCCATCTGTATGGCGTGGCTTTTAATGGTAATGCCTCGCTCGCGCTCCAAGTCCATGTTGTCGAGCATCTGCCCTTCAGTAATCTGTATTGTGTTTGTTCGTTCCAGCAAACGGTCAGCCAAAGTCGACTTTCCGTGGTCAATGTGGGCGATAATGCAGAAATTTCGTATATTGTCCATTGATTTAAATCACTATTTCTATGCAAAGATAGTGTAAAAATCTGAAAATAAGCGTATCTTTGCAGAAAATTTATTGCAATGAGAAATACTTTATTGTTATTTGTGGCTGCCACACTTATGGTGTCGTGCCACGAGAGCTTAGAGAAACGTGCCCAACGCGAGGCTCGCGAATACACAGAAAAGAACTGCCCCACCCCATGGTACAACTATACGCGCACTGACAGCGTAGTGTTTAACACCGCAACACACACCTATACCTACTATTGCAGCGTGAACGACAAGATGGACGACGCCACGCTGATAGCCGACCACGAGAAAGACATTACCAATGGCTTGCGCACCGAGCTAACGCAAAACACGAGCCTAAAAACATATAAAGAGGCGGGCTACAACTTTGCTTATGTCATGCGCTCAGATAAGAACAAGCAACAGGTGCTGTATAAGCACACCTTTACAGCTGCTGAGCTGGGAGCCACCACAAAATAAAAAGTTTAAACATCGAAAAAAAAAGGCTATAAAGGATGGTTATTGCCTCTCCTTTATAGCCTTTTTATCTACTTACCTTATTATTAATAAAACACTTTATTATTTTTCACCGTCAGACGAGCCGTTTTCAGGTTACGGCTGTCGTGGCCCACCATGATATCAAAGTCGCCAGGTTCAACCACCTTCTTCAGGTCGGCGTTATAGAAGCTTAGCTGGTCGGCACCAATGGTAAAGATTACGGTCTTGCTTTCGCCTGCTGCCAGGTGTATGCGCTCAAAGCCCTTCAGTTCTTTCACGGGTCGAGCGATAGAGGCCACCAGGTCGTGCACATACAGTTGCACCACCTCGTCGGCATCACGTTTGCCCGTGTTGGTTACAGTAACCGTGGCCGTTACGCTACCGTTCTTAGCCATCTCGTTAGCGCTAAGCTTCACATCGCTGTAGCTAAAGGTGGTGTAGCTCAAGCCATAGCCAAAGGGATAGAGGGCACCGTTGCTGACATCGAGCGCGTTGCTGGCAAATTTAGCAAAGGAAGCGTTATCGGCCACAGGACGACCTGTGTTCAAATGATTATAGTAGAGTGGCAACTGGCCCGTGGTTTTAGGCATCGACATCGTGAGTCGGCCCGTAGGCACCTTATCGCCAAAGAGCACGTCGCAGATAGCGTCGCCAGCCTCAGAGCCACCAAACCACACGTTCATGATGGCGGGCACATGCTGCGCCTCCCACGACAGCACGGTGGGGCGACCCGCAAAGTTGAGCAGCACCACAGGCTTACCCAGCTTCACCAGTTCTTCCAACAGCGCATGTTGTGCGTCGGGCATCTCGAGCGATGTACGGGTGGCACACTCGCCACTCATATCGGCGGTCTCGCCCATAGCACACACTATCACGTCGGCCTGTTGTGCTATGTTCAGGGCCTGAGCCTTCAGTGCGGCATCATCGCCACGAGCAATGGTTTTGCCCAGCTCGCCATTTTTCTGCAGCTGTTCGTCATACCACACATTGCTGCCCTGTGCATACAGCAGTTTTGCCTTGCCTTCCAGCGCCTTAGCCATGCTCTCACGCAGGGTAGCATAACGGTCGGGGGTTTGAGCCACGGCCCATGTGCCCGCCATGTTGTTACGGGTGTCGGCCAACGGACCAATGAGCGCCACGCATCCCTTCTTCTTCAAGGGCAGCAGTTGGTTATCATTTTTCAGTAGCACAAAGGTTTGTGCTGCAATGTCGCGCGCTGTCTGTCGGTTTTCTTTTGTAAACAGTTCTGTCTTATGACGTTTGTTGTCGCAGTATTTGTAGGGGTCGGCAAACAGCCCCAACTTATACTTTGCCTCGAGCACACGGCGGCAAGCCTCGTTAATGGTGGCTTCGCTCACCTTGCCATCGGCCACACTCTGTGCAAGGGTTGTCACAAAGCCATTTGCGCACATATCCATGTCGGTGCCAGCATTGAGGGCTTGAGCCGAAGCCTCTTTCAGGTTAGCAGCCGTGCCATGTTGCAAGATTTCGGCTATCGAAGCATAGTCGGTCACCACAAAGCCATCAAATTTCCACTGGTTGCGCAACACATCGGTCAGCAGCCAGTGGTTAGCGGTAGCCGGCACATAGTCGACGAGGTTGAACGACGACATTACGCTGCCCACACCCGCCTTAACAGCTGCCTCGTAGGGGGCAAAATACTGGTTATACATGCGTAAGCGGCTCATATCTGTGGTGTTATACTCCAGTCCGCTCTCCACAGCGCCATACAGGGCAAAGTGTTTTAAGCACGCCATGATGTTGTCTTTGTTGCTGTAGTTGGTGCCCTGATAGCCCTGCACCATAGCCTCGGCAATGCGCGACCCTAAGTATGGATCTTCGCCGTTGCCCTCGCTCACACGACCCCAGCGGGCATCATGAGCCACGTCTACCATCGGGCTGTAGGTCCAGTTAATGCCATCGGCACTGGCCTCTTTAGCGGCTACGGCAGCACTCTGCTTTACGGCGTCGAGGTTCCACGAGCACGACAGTGCCAGCGGTATGGGGAACATGGTTTCGTAACCATGTATCACATCCATACCAACGAGCAAGGGTATGCCCAGTCGGCTCTTTGTTACAGCAATTTCTTGCAAGGCTTTTATCTTATCAAAGCCCTTGATGTTAAACACGCCGCCCATGTTACCTTTGGCTATGTCGCCACCCACCTGGGTGTCCATGGCGCCTCCAGTGGTGATATCGCCTGCCACCATGAGGTTGAGCTGTCCTATTTTCTCCTGAAGCGTCATGCGCGACATCAAGTCGGCCACATACTCGTTCATCGGAGCGATAGGTTTAGTTTTTGGTTTTGCTTTGCCAACCACTGCGGCTGGCACAAAGGCTGTGGTCAGTGCGACCGACAGCGATAACATTAGTTTTCGCATAAATATATTAATTAGTGAAGTTTGTCGTAGGTGTTATCGACATGCTTGCACTTTGGTTCTCATTGCTTGGCGTCGGGGTCGGCATCCACCTCAGCATCAGCGTTGGTGTTGGTGTCGGCATCAACATCGGCGTCGCGGTTCACGGCTTGTAAAAAGCCCGTGAGGTTAGCACCGCCCTCCAGTCCGAGCTTCTTACGCAGTCGGTAGCGGGCGGTCTCTACGCTGCGCAGGTTGGTGTTCAGCAGCGAGGCTATCTCCTTGCTGCTCAGCCCCATCTTTAGATAGGCGCACAGCTTCAAATCGTTCTTTTTCAGTGTGGGGAACATAGATACCAACGTGCCGAGATAGTTGTCGTACACGATGTTGAAGTTTTCCTGGAAGCGTTCCCAGTTATCGTCGTCCTCCATATTTCGTTTTATCTCGTGGCGTATACGGCTGATAGCCTGTTTCTGCACCGCCTTCGAGTCGTTTTGCATAATGCTGTCAGATAGCGTTTGCATTTTCTCGTCGAGGGTGCGCAGGATATCGTTCTTTCGCACGAGGTTGATGGTAGAGTCAGCCAGCTCGCCACTCTTATGTTTCAATTCGGTTTCAAGCTGTTCGGCACGCAGTTTTGTAAGTTCGTGCTCTTTCTCTTCTTGCTCGCGGCGGAAGCGCTCGCGCTGCTCTTTCAGCTGTTGTTCCTTACCCTCTTTCAGTTTTCGCAGTTCTACCTCGGCACGACGTTTCAGCCATTGCACCATCAGCCACAGCAGCCCCATGATGATCGTTATATATATAAGGTATGCCCAAATGGTTTCGTACCAGGCGGGCAACACCTCGAAGCTGAAGGTGGTCTCGGTGGTTTGTTTGCTAATATTGTCGGTGGCACGCACATGAAACACATAATGTCCTTTAGCCAGATGGCTATACTCTTTAAAGGCGGCATAGCGCGGCATGCTCCAGGTGGGGTCTTGCCCATCGAGCCAGCACTCGTAGCTCACAGCGTTTTCGTCGCGATATTCGGGCATCACAAAACTGAAGCGTATCGAGTTGAGGCTATGTGGTACACGTAGTTCTTTTTGATCTTCGTAGGGCGAGTAGCGATAGAGTGTAGAGTCGCCCTCATTAAACGAACTCACACGTTTCACACGCACGCCAATAGTAGTGCTGGGCTCGGTATCTCTGCCCAACTTGTTTCGCACTATATAGTAGCCATTACTGCTGTTTAACAACGTTTGTGCGTCGGGCACAAAGCCTATATGTCCGAGGCTCATCTGCAGTTGGTCAATAACGTTGTGCATGGGCATGACACGCACCTGCCAGCGCAAGCCTTGCTTTTGTGCAAAGGCCAGATAGCCAGGTTTGTGTGCCCACAGGTTGCCATCAGGTGCTTGATAAACGCGTAGCGCCACGCCATAGGTGTTAAATATATTGTTCAGCCACGGCTGCTTGTCAAGCCCCTTGGTGCGAGGGTTGTAAAGAAAGAAGCCATCTACCGACGACACATACACCTTATTATTAATAAGGGTTACAAGGTTGTTATCATCAACCACCAGTTCTTTGCCACGGTGAAAATATTCGTAACGTGTAACACGGCGCAGGTCGGCACTGAGCTGTAGGCGATAGATACCATTTCGCCAGTGCGACATCCAGATGCTGCCGTCGGCATCTTGCATAAAGTTGCCACTCGACACATTAAACCCTTTCAGTCGCCATGCCATCGTCCATTGTCCTCCTTCGCGACGCAACACATACAGGCCATTATAGTCGCACGCCAAAATAGCATCGGGGTGGCCTTTCAGCGGTATAAAATTCCAGGTGCCTATGGTGCCACGTATCTTGGTAGCACTCATGCCGTTGATAATAAAGGCGCCATCGTTGTTACCACAAAATATAACATTGCCTATACTGCGCAGACACCATATCTGCCCTATAATGCCGTTCACCGTCTTTGGGCGCAAGGGCAGAGGCGTCATCTGTATAGGATAATCGATCGCATACAAGCCCTGATTAGTGCCTAAGTAAAGGCATTGGCCCTTTAACAGCGAAGCATAACCTGTGCCTATATTATTACTTAAGCCAAAGAGGCTATGATAGGGCGAGGTAAGCATCACATAAGAGATGCCCACATCAAGGCCCAGCCACAGGTTGCCCAGATGGTCATACTTCATCGACAGCACCGTGTTGTTCTGCAGTCCGGTCAATACATTGGCAAAGTGGCGTTCGCCCGTTTGAAAGTTGGCCACGGCCAAGCCACCTCGCACGGTGCCAAAGGCCATCGTTGGCCCCTTGGTCGCAACACAATAAACATAGTTTTGTTTAAGATATTGCGACAGGGGCGTGTTCATTGGCTCACACTTCTTGCCATCATACAGAAAAAGGCCGTCGCGCTCGGTAGCCACGACCCATTGGTTGGCTGAATGGCCTATGCCATGCACCTTTTTACCTCGCAATAGCTCTACGCCTGGCATCAAATTCATTTTTGTGCCATTCAGCACATAAAGGCCATCGGTAGTGCTAACAATGGCTCGCCCATCAACGCTAAATATATTTTCTACGCTTTCGCTGAAAGGCAAGTTGGCAATAAATTTGTTGCCGTGGTAAACAAAAACATTGTTTTTTCCTTGAAAATAGGTGTAGCGGCCCACCAAAATGATGTGCCATATCTCGCCAAAACTGTTAATGGGTTTGGGCAACTGATTTGACAACGAGTGGTAAACAAACCTATCAGTCTTACTTGAGGGGCTGAAATAGCCAAACTCGTCAGTGGCACCTGCCAGCAACTGTTTGCCATTGGCCGACATCTGTACGGAACGCACGCTGGTATAATTGCCTACATAGCTTACAGTCCACTCGTCGCCATCATACGACAGCAAGCCTTGGTTATTACCAAAAAACATCTGTCCGCCAAAGCCTTCGGCAACACCCCAGTTTTGCGTACTGTAGGCATTTAAGGCGGGCGGAAAATTGCGTATCATCAACAACTGTGCCTTACAGCAAAGTGTAAAGGTTGTCAACAGAATGACGATGCCTAAAAGGAAGCGTCTCATATTTTGTCTTTTGGATTGCTCAGTTATTTATACAAAATTACAAACAAATGAGGAGAAGAAGAAAAATGACGCGCGTTTTTAATAATTGTTAAGCATAGAGGGATAGAAGACACCGAAACAGCAAAAATAGAGATGCTAATTTTTGTATTGTAAGGAATTTAAATTATCTTTGCAGATAGTAAAAAAACACGCATGACCTATGATGACACCAATGCTTTACCCATTAGGTATACAGACGTTTTCTGAAATACGAAATCGAAATATGCTGTATGTTGACAAAACAGCGTATGTATACCGCTTGGCATCAAGTGGAAAATTCTTTTTCTTGAGCCGCCCAAGACGGTTCGGCAAGTCGCTATTGGTGTCAACTTTTCAAAGTTATTTTGAGGGAAAGAAAAAATTGTTCAAAGGGCTGGCCATTGAACAACTTGAGCATGAGTGGAATGAATATCCAGTATTGCACTTTGACATGAGCGGCGGCAAGCACATGAACAAAGAGCAACTAAACAGATACCTACTGTATATATTGAAAAGTAATGAAGAGCGGTTTGGGGTGAACACTGATTCGACTGACCCCAATATCCGTCTTTCAAATCTTATAAACAGCATTTATCACCAAACAGGAAAACAAGTGGTGGTACTCATTGACGAATATGACGCCCCCTTACTGGATGTAGTACATCATGAAGAATATCTTGGCACGCTGCGACAAATCATGCGCAACTTCTTCAGTCCGCTTAAACTTAGCGAGCCGTATCTGCGCTTCGTATTCATTACGGGCATTACCAAGTTTTCACAACTCAGCATTTTCAGCGAGCTAAACAACATCAAAAACATAAGTATGGACGAGCCATACGCTGGTATTTGCGGAATAACAAAAGACGAACTGCTGACACAGATGAGTAATGACATTGATATGCTGGCAGCAAAGCTATCGCTCACACGCGAAGAAACCATTAACCAGCTAAAGGAGAACTATGATGGTTATCATTTCACCATACCCGGACCTGATGTGTTTAATCCTTACAGCTTGCTCAACTGCTTTGCCGACGGAAAACTAAACGCTTACTGGTTTGCATCAGGCACACCCACATACCTGATTGAGATGATGAGAAAATTTGATATGATGCCAGCAAATATAGGACAAGACATTGAAGCCGACAAGGGAGATTTTGATGCTCCCACCGAGACGCTTACCACCATCATGCCACTGCTCTACCAAAGCGGATACCTCACCATTAAAAAATATAACCCTGAAACCGACCTATATACGCTGGGCATACCCAATAAAGAAATACGTGTGGGCTTGTTCCGAAACCTTTTGCCCCACTATTTAGGACAATACTCGCAAATGGGTAATACTACGATTGCAAAAATGTCGGCTCTCATTAACCACAATGATATGAACGGTGCACTGTCGTTGTTGCAAGCCTTTCTTGCCACTGTACCCTATTGCGAAAACACCAACTATGAGGGCCACTACCAGCAAATGTTGTATATTATCTCCTCTATCCTCACCCATTATCGCATGCAGGTAGTGCAGCGCACTAATACGGGGCGTATCGATATCACAATACGCACAAACAGCCGTATATACATTATGGAATTGAAATTTAACGGCTCGGCACAAGAAGCGCTTGAACAAATCAAGAGCCGTGGCTATGCCGACAGCTTTGCTCTCGATGACTTACCAGTAACAAAAGTGGGCATCAATTTCAGCCTTGAAGGGAAGAAAAATATCACCGATTGGGTGATTGAATAATCTTTTAAAACGACATTCACATTTTTGCATAAATATACAGTATTGGGTGCTGTTTGCAATACCCATCAAATTACGGTCTGAAAGCATGGGTTTCAGGGCCTGAAACCCATGCTTTCACAGCCTAAAACCCTTGATATCACGACCTAAAACCCATGGTTTCACAAATGAGAAGTATCAACTTTGAAAAGTGAAAGCAAGACACAGGTTTTTAACTATAGACTGTAAGTATTTTAAAAATTCTTATGTAAAAGAATGTAAAATATCGGTTTTGCATAAATATTCATTTTTAGTCCTATTTTTGTATATTTATGCAAAAACGCAAATTTGCAAACTTCTAAATGATAGCTTTATGTTGTTTGCATTACCTCTTCACAATTGGGAAAGCATAATCGGCATCATTCTATAGCGTACTTATAGGTACATTTCTTTATCATCGAGGGCAAAAACTAAAAACGAACATTCAATAAAAAACGAATAAAAATATAGCGTTTGACAAGTCGACTTGACAATACAAGCTCTATAAATGTTTCACCACTTTGAAACCATTCAAATAAAACAGCATAAAAAAAACGCAATTATTTGTAAGCACAACATGAGGGTTGACGTAGTGTTCATATATACTTATATCATTATTACACAATATGTTAGCAAAAATAAAAACTAAAAAAGTGAGTTTTTAGTGAGTTTTTTTGTGGCTCATTTTTTTGCTTTTTATAGCATAAAGCACTACTTTTGTCAACGAAAACCTTCCCAGGGGAATGAAAAGAAGACACAACAGTCAACTAAAAACCATCTTCCCCAGGCAAGACAAAGATCCTGACCTAAGAGCAAGATGCAAAAAAACTCGAGCAACAAATTCGAGAACCAAGTTCGATTAACCACTTGACGACAAAAAAAGCAAAAAGACCTTTAAACGTTTTAAACTAAAATTCGTCAATGAAAATTCGGACTCAAAAAATCAAAACGGGTCTTCCACCCTACTCTCGAACCCAAAAAAGAAAAATATAAAGAATTTCTCAAACAACTAAATCATTATAATAATTATGAGACGAAATCTAAAGCTTCTCTCGGCAGCATTGCTATTCCCTATGGCAGTATCGGCACAGACAGACAAGATTCAGGGAACCATTGTCTCTGAAACTGATGGCCAACCGCTGATAGGTGTAGTAGTACGTGTGAAAGGTACCGCTTCAGGAACCGTTACCGACATCGACGGACATTATCAGTTAAAGGTAAATCCTAAAGATGTGGTAGAATTTTCATGTATTGGTTATAAAACAGTAACCCAAAAAGGTAAGACTGGCACCTTCGACTTTAAGATGGAGGAAGACACCAATATGCTTGACGAGGTGGTAGCCATAGGTTACGGCTCAATGAAGAAGAGCGACCTCACAGGATCAGTGGCCGTAGTAAAGGCTGAAGACCTGAAGAAGACCCCCGCCGCCAGCGTAGACCAAGCCATACAGGGCCGCGTGGCAGGTGTGACCGTAAACGCTAACAGCGGACAGCCTGGTGCTGGCGCTGTGGTGCGCATCCGCGGTATCGGTACTGTGAACGACTCGGCTCCTATCTATGTAGTAGACGGTAACATCACCAGCGACATTTCATTCCTTTCGCCCAACGATATCGAGTCGACAGAGGTATTGAAAGACGCTTCATCAACCGCCATCTACGGTGCCCGTGGTGCTAACGGTGTTATTCTTATCACCACCAAGAGTGGCGAGAAGGGCCGTGGCAAGGTATCGTTTGATATGTATTATGGCTGGCAGAACCGCTGGAAGAAACTCGACTTGATGGGTAAAGACGAGTTTGTACAGACCTATCTGAAGTTGGCCGCTCCTAAATCAGAGCGCAACTATTACGAGATGAAGGGTTTTAACGAGTGGCTGCAGAAATATAAGTTGGGTAACGATGCTTACTATGCCGTAGCAAAGACCAAAACTTATCAAGATGGTTTCGACTATAGCGCCGTCAACACCGACTGGCAGGACGAGGTGTTCAACTCGAACGCTCCTATCCAAAACTATCACGTATCGTTTGATGGTGGCTCTGACAAGAGCAACTACTCGTTCTCGGCTTCTTACTACGACCAGGAAGGCACCATCATTGGTTCAAAATATAATCGTCTCACACTGCGTGCTAACACCTCGTTTCAGGTGAAGAAGTGGCTGAAGATTGGCGAGAACCTCTCGTTCGCAACCAGCCAAGCTCGCAACGCCATGAACCAAAACGCATCGCCAGGCGCAAGCGTTATCTCGGCAGCCTTGGCAATGGCTCCGTGGGATGTGCCTTACTATCCCGCTGGCACCTATAACCGCAAACATGAAGATATGAGCGGAAAGGTGGGTGTCCCCTCTAATTTCAAGAATGTAACTAACCCGTTCTCAATGGTTTACTACTCACACCCGCACAACGTGGTGAACCGCTGGTTTGGCAATATGTACCTCGAGTTTACACCTATCAAGGGTCTCAACTATCGTACAAACTTTAGCTACGACCAGGTGAACGAGAAGAACCGCACCTTTACCGATGCCCACACCGTAAACAGCTATGACGACTCGAAGGGCAAAAACTTCTTGACACGCGGACTGGTGCAGTATACCACCTTTACTTGGGAAAACATCATCAACTATCAGTTCGACCTGGGCAAGATACACCACTTCAATGCTATGGTGGGCCAAACCACTGAAGAGTATAACTATTATTCAATAGGTGGAAGCGGTTCTACCATCCTCAACCCATCAGAAAAGAACTGGTATCTCTCACAAACCACCGACGACAACACTAACCCCATCGCTGATGGCGTAGGCCGCACACGCCGCCTGTCGTTCTTGGCACGTCTGAATTATAACTTGATGGATCGCTACTTGATAACCGTCAACTTCCGTGCCGACGGTTCAAACAAGTTCCCCGAGAACACATGGGGCTATTTCCCCTCTACCGCCTTTGCATGGAAGGTGAGCGAAGAGCCCTTCATGAAACGCTTTAAGAAACTCGACTACATGAAGCTGCGCTTGGGATGGGGACAGATTGGTAACGACAAAATTGCCAACGACGCCTTTAACCAAACCATCTTCACCTCGCAAAACGTGTTTGTGGGCTACCCCTTCGGCGTAAGCCAAACAGTGGGCACTGGCGCTACCATCCTTACCTACGTAAACCAGGGTGGCAAGTGGGAACGCACCGAGACATGGAACGCTGGCGTTGACGCTGCCTGGGGTAACGGTCTGCTGTCGGCCAATGTCGATTTCTTCGTGCGCAACACGAAAGATATGTTGCTGTCGGTAAAGGGTCCGGCCTGGAGCGGCAACCGCTTCGATGCCCAGAGCAATGTGGGCACCGTGCGCAATGTGGGTGTTGAAATTTCGCTCGGACACACAAACCACATCGGCAAGGTAAACTACTCGGTAAACGGTAACATCTCGTTCATCAAGAACAAACTTACCAGCCTAAACGGCGGACAGATTGTTTATGGCGACCGCGTAATTAGCGACGAGGGGCTGCCTCTGTTCGAGTTCTGGGGATATAAATATCAGGGCGTTTACAAGAGCAAGGAAGAGGCCAACGCTGCTCTGCCAGGCTATGCTCGCGATGGCGAGGTAAACCCCTACGGTGCTGGCGATGCTATCTATGCCGACCTTGATGGCGATGGCAAGATTTCAGAAACAGGCGACCGCACAAAGTTGGGCAACAACTTCCCGAAGGTAACCTACGGTTTGAACCTGTCGGCCGACTGGAAGGGTCTTGACCTGCAACTGTTCTTCCAGGGCGTAGCTGGCAACAAGATATATAATGCCGTGCGCGAACGCACTGAAAGCAATGGTCTGACCTCACAGCTCAGCACCAAGATGCGCGACGTATGGACCGAGGATAACCCCGATGGCACCATTCCTAACCCCAAGGGCGCTAACAATATGCTCAACTCGAGCCGCTTCCTTGAGAGCGGATCTTACTTCCGCCTGAAGAACATACAGCTGGGCTACACCTTGCCTAAGAAGCTGCTGAACGGATGGGGCATCTCTAACCTGCGCGTTTATGCACAGGCCAGCAACCTCTTCACCATCACCAACTATTCGGGCTACGACCCCGAGGTGGGAAGCGGTGTCGACTATGGCAACTATCCGCAGAGCCGCACCTACATGTTTGGTTGCAACTTCACCTTCTAACAAAGGTGTATGTAACGCTATCTTAATGTTCAACAGACAGAGAAATAACATCATTATATAATATATGAATCAGTTTAAAGCATTAACATATTCAGCTTTGGCGTTGGCTACACTGAGCCTCAGTTCGTGCAACGACTGGCTGACAGAAGAAACACCAGGAACAACAAAGGTGTCTGAATTCTTCACTTCATTGTCTACCGCCGAGGCCGTGGTAAACGCTGCTTACGTGCCAATGACATGGGAGTTTGGTACAACCTACTACCCCGAATGGTATTTCGGCGACATCGTGTCAGACGATGCCCTCAAGGGCGGACAAGACATTAACGACGGTGCCGACCTGCGCGAGCTGGAAAACTTCAAAGCCAACTCGGATAACGAAATACTGCTTGGGTATTATCGCGCACAGTGGCAAGGTATACAACGCGCCAATTTGGCCATCGACGAAATTCCTACCACACGTATCGAGACCGAAGGGGATGAGGCCGAAAAGCAAGCCAAATATCGCGACCGCTACCTGGGCGAGGCCTATTTCTTGCGCGGCTTCTACTACTTCCGCTTGGCCCGTATGTTTGGCGGTATGCCACTCATCGACTACGTGATCAAGAGCTCGAACCAGTGGGCACAGACACGCAGCACAATGGACGAAACGCTCAACTTTGCCATCGAATACTTTAAACGCGCCGAAAACCTGCTGTGGGAGAAAGACAAATACAGCAACGAAGAGCTGGGTCGCGCCACAAAGGGTGCTGCACAGGCCATGCTGCTAAAGGCAAACCTCTACCGTGCCGACTATCAGCGTAACGCGGGCAACGAAACCGAGGCTCAGAAATACTTTGCCGAGGCAGCCAAGTGGGGCAAAGAGGTTATCAAGAGCAGACAATATTCGCTCTGGCCCAACTACCTCGACAACTTCCGTCTGGCAAACGAAAACGGACGCGAGAGTGTGTTTGAAATTCAATACACCGAAGAGGCAACATCCGACTACGGTGGCGAGGGCTACACACGCGGAACCATGACCACCATCTTACAGCGTTCACGCTCGTCGGCTTTCGGCGAGGCTGGATGGGGCTACGACCGCCCCACACAGAACCTGTACAACGAATATGAGGCTGGCGATGCGCGTCGCGATGAGACCATACTTGTTCCTACCGACGAACAGATTGAAACCCCTGCACAAGAAATATACTGTGGCGACCGTATGCTGAACCGCAAATATGCCATGTATAACGATGGCACCAACGGTGGCATCTACAAACTGGCACACGCCACACGCTCGCCCAAGAACAACATACAGATACGTTATGCCGATGTGCTGCTGATGTATGCCGAGGCGTGCTGCGAAAGTGGCGACCTGCCCAGCGCAAAGAGCGCACTGAAAGAGGTGCGCGACCGTGCGGGCCTGAGCCAGTTCCCCTACACCGCTGTGATACAGGGCCAAACCGTTACCTTTAACGATAACCAGGAAGATTTGCGCAAGGCCATTCGTCACGAGCGCCGCGTAGAGTTGGCTATGGAAGGCCACCGCTGGTTCGACCTCACCCGCTGGGGCATTGCCAAAGAAACGATGGACACCTACATGGCAGGCGAAACTGAAGAGGCCAAGGAGCTGTACGGCACCTTCCAGAAAGGTAAGCACGAGCTGTTCCCCATACCATCAAAGGAGATTGACCTTAGTGGCATAGAACAGAACCCTAACTGGTAACACACATATAAAAAAAATCATCGCTATTTATAAGTATCATACTTAACATAACGATATACGCTTTGCTTGCATTTGGTTCAGAACAGGAAGCGTGAGGCCGTGCGGTTTCCGCTTCCTGTCAAAGCCAAAGCGCAGACAAAACGAAACAGGAAAAAGATATTATTTTACAATAAACAATATTACTAATATTAAAAACAAAACAACTATGAGAAAATTTACTCTTTTGGCAGCATCGTGCTTCATGGCACTTGCAGCAGCAGCTCAAACAAGTTATGTAACGCCCGCAACCGATATAGATAGCGGTGACCCTACATTCGACTTCAACGGCACAACCAACTACGTTATTCTCTATGCTTCAGAAGACGAGGTTGACGCACTGGGCGAAACCAAAATCTTGAAGAACGAGAGCCCCACTGATCTTGACGGGTCACGCCCCGTTTACATCTGGGATAACACCTACACGGGTGGAGAAGGCGAAGGCTTCAACTCATTCGGTGGTTCAGGCTATATGAGCTTCGTAGTAGGCACAGTTGGATGGTCAGGACTGGGACACAATGGCGTGGTTAACGCTGATAAAGAACTGGATGGCTTCGACTTCAGCATGCTGAAGAACGGTAAGTGGTATCTGCACATGGCTATGAAAGATGGTGGCACTATCCACGCTACACACAACATTGCCGTAGGCCCCGATGCTAAAGGACACTTCGCACTGGGCAAGGATAAAACCGACGCCAGCTATGAGCTGGTAGGCGACTTTGAGCGCGACGGTGAATGGTACAACATTGATATTCCCGTTGACGACCTCGTTGACCTGGGCTTCGACCTTACAAATTGCACTGACAAATGTGCTGGCAACGTGCTCACCTTCCTCAGCGGTGGTGCTACAGGTGCTCAGCTCAACTACGACGCTGTATTCTTCTATCAGAAGACAGCCGACGCTACTGGCATCAACCAGGTAAAAGCCGACAACAATAAGGTAAACGCCATCTACACCGTTAACGGCATGCAGGTGAAGGATATGAGCAAACCAGGTCTCTACATTCAGAAAACTGCTAACGGCGTTAAGAAGGTGTTGAAGAAGTAATTTCTTAGTTGACGAGTTCTTGCTTAGGCAAGCGGCAAAGCCGAGCGGACAAGGAGACAAGAGGCTTATTTCCTCGTAAAAGGAAAAGTGAAAAGGGAAAAGTGAAAAATCCTATAGCTTTGCTCCTTTATCTTGTTTCTCGTAAATAGAAATAAAAAGTGAAAATCTTATAATCGAGGCAAATCTCCATGTAACTTGTCTCTCGTAACTCGTCAACTAAGAACTAAAATAATAAAACCTTTCAAGAGCGGCATGCGCCGTGAAGGTGTGGCCGCTCTTACATTATAAACAAACCCCTAAACACCTCGCATCAATAAACAATAATATTTATTTATAGAATGATGAAACATCTATTCACTGGCATGGCAGCCATTGCCTTAGCGTGTATGGCGATGGTAGCTGAAGCCCAACCCAAACAGCGCAGCGAAAAGCGTGGCGTGGCCGAAGAGCAGTTTACCTATGCTGAAGAGATTGACGCTCTGGCTCCTGGCGTATGCTGGACATACAACTGGGGAACAGCGCCCAACAAATTGATAAAAGACCTCTTCGGAACGGGCGAAGGCAAGAAGATGGAGTATCTGCCCATGGCATGGAATAGAAACGCAAACATAGCCTCGATAAAAAAATATTATAATGAACACCCCGACTGTAAGTATCTGCTGGGATATAACGAACCTAACTTGGCCGACCAGTCGAACATCACACCGCAACAGGCCGCCGACGCGTGGCCAGATCTTGAAGCCATTGCCAACGAGTATAGCCTAAAGCTCGTCTCGCCGGCAATGAGCTACACGGGCTCAGCTATCAACGATGGCAAGATATGGCAGCCCTTCGAGTGGATGGACGAATTTATAAAGCTATATAAAGAAAAGAACGGTCGCGAACCTAAGATGGACTATATCGCCATTCATACCTACATGAACGCTACGGCACCCACACTGAACTTTGTGCAACAGTGGATAGACAAATATAACAAACAGATATGGGTAACCGAGTTTGCAGCGGGAGAAAACAACCCCGACTCGCTTACACAGGTGCGCGAAATGGTAAAAAAGGTTGAAGGTCTTGAGCGCAACCCAGGCGTGTTTCGCTATGCTTGGTTTAAGGGCACATCAGGATCGCGCATGGTAGACAAAAGTCCCTACTGGCGATTGCTCTACAAGCCCAACCTTCGCACCCATCTGCCAGCAGCTGGCACCATGACGGGGCAAGGCGTGGTTTACACCTATATGTCGACCTTCGACAGCACCTATTATTATAAGCCCGCCGAGCTTGTTATGGCCAAAGACTATGTGGCCAGCAAAAGCATAACACTGGAGGTTAGTGGCGACACACTGAAAGGCGCCATCAACACACACCTATCAGTAGAGATTGGAAACTCAAGCAGCACTCAGTATCTTATCGACGTGCCTGAGAACGATACCTACCTCTTCAGCTTTCGGTACAGCGACCGCGCATCGGCCACACGCCAACAGGTGCTGAAGCTGAAGATTGACGACAACGAAACGGGTAGCGTAACACTAACCTCAACAGGTGCCTATCGCGACACGAAAGAGGTGTATGCTACCACCACAACGCAGGTACCCCTCACGGCTGGCAAACATCGCCTTACACTGGTAGGCTCGCAGCCCATCAATCACGCTCGCCTAACATGGTTCAACTTTGTTTCGGCCACAGGCATCAACGAGATAAACAAGGCCCAGGCAAACAACATCATCAGCAAGCGCTACTTCACCCCACAAGGACAAGAGGTGGCACAAGCCCCACGCGGCCTCAGCATAGAGCGCACCCTTTATGCCAATGGCCAAACGGTGTGCCGCAAGATAATGACAAGGTAACAGAAGTAAGAATAACCCCAAAAGGTACCTAAATATTAAGAACATCTAAATTTTAAAAAAACGACATCAACCATTAATCGTATGAAAAGGATTTGCACCTTTATGCTTTCGGCATTAGCATTGCCGTTAAGCCTTTCAGCACAGACCACCACGCCCCCCACAGGATATAAGATGGTGTGGAGCGACGAGTTTAACGGAACAAGCCTCGATACCAAGGTATGGAACATTGAGGAGAACGGCAACGGTGGAGGCAACCAAGAGTTGCAATACTATCGCAAGGAGAACGTGGCCGTAGCAAATGGCAACCTCGTGCTCACCGCACGTCGTGAAAACTATAACAACAAGCAGTTTACATCAGGACGTATCAACAGCCGCGACAAAGCCTACTTTAAACATGGCATCATTCAGGCTCGCATCAAGTTTCCCAAGACAGCCAACGGCGTATGGCCTGCCTACTGGATGATGGGTAACGACTATGGCAAGCTGGGATGGCCCCGCTGTGGCGAGATAGACATTGTTGAAACAGGTAACGCCGAGGGCATAAAGAACGGCACACAAACCCGCCACTTTGGCGCTACACTACACTGGGGAACCAGCGCTGGAGCTAACCATAAACAGTATGGCACCAGCTATCTGGCACCCGAGAGCAACCCGCTGCAGAACGACGAGTATCACATCATCACCACAGAGTGGGACGGACAGTTCTTGTCGATGTATTACGATCTGAAAGACTTTACCGTGGCTGCCAAGAACAAGGCTCGCTTCTATAGCGCCACCATACCCGCCAGCACTAACAGCGCCGACATTGGCCACTACTTCCAGAAGCCCTTCTTCTTTATCTTTAACCTGGCTGTGGGCGGAAACTATACTGGCATTTACAATGCTGGCGGCATCACGGCACTGCCCAACGCGGGCGACGAAGCCAAAATGTTTGTCGACTGGGTGCGCGTCTATCAAGACGAGGCCGATGCCGAAGCACAATATAAAACACCCGATGGCGACAACACGGGCTCCAATCCCGACACCCCCATCACCCCCGAAGCCCCCGACACCAAGACCGAATATGGCTACTGGGGCACAAAGGCGCTCGATGCCTCTGGCACCACCACCTTCGACTTTAAAAACTCGTACGACGCTGTGCTCATCAGCACCAGCATGGGGGTAACCAATGCTTTCTCTGAGAAAACAAAGGCCGACTATAATGTAGACAACCAAAAAAACTTTCTCTACATTTGGGAAAACACTTACAACGCTGAACCGTCATCAGGCGTAAACTCGTTTGGCTTTGGTGAAACCTTTAACCACTTCACCGTGGGAACAGTAGGATGGTCAGGACTGGGCTTTGCTTCTCAGGGAGGAGGAAAAGACCTATCAATGATTGATGACGAATATATCTTTCATATTGGCTTTCGCGGAACCTCTACCGATGGACATACCAGCCACAAGGTTACTGTAGGCAATGCAGCCTTTACCGTAGGCAATAACAGCGTTGAGGGCGCAACCATCATTGGCGACTTCAAGCGCGATGGCACATGGACCTACTTTGACATTCCTGTTACCATACTGAAAACACTGGCTGGAGGCGAGCTTTTCGATAACGCTACCAACTATACTGGCAACGTAGTGGCCATACTGAGCGGCGGCACACAGGGCGCCGATTTGCAGTTTGACAACATCTTCTTTTATAAAAACCCCAACGTAAAAAAGGGTGTGCCTACTGAAGACAACACCACTAAGATAGGCAAATATGCCACAAAGGCCCTGGAGGGCGGACAGAGCACCTTCGACTTTACCAATGTGAGCAAGGCCGTACTAATAGGTACCAGCAGCGGCGTGACCGATGCCTTGACTGATGTTACCGTTAAGAACTATAACGTTGACGAGAAGACCAACTTCTTCTGGATATGGGACGGTGGCGACTATACTGGCCTGCCCTCAAACGGCAAGAACTCGTTTGGATGGGACGAGAGCTATACACGCCTACAGGTTACTGGCAACAGCACATGGTGCGGCGCTGGCTATGCCTCACAGGGCACTGGCAAAGACCTCTCAATGATTGACGACACATGGTATCTGCACTTCGCCATGCGTGGCGACGATGCCCTCACCCACCCCTCACAAACCGTTACCGTAGGCAATGCCGTATTTGTTATAGGCAATGCCACCTCAGGACAGCAAATCGTAGGCGACTACCGTCGCGATGGCGAATGGTACAACTTTGACATTCCAGTAGCAAAGCTGAAGCAGATAGGCGGAGGCACACTGTTTAACGATGCTGCCAACTTTATGGGCAACGTGTTTGCCATTGCTACCACACACAACAAGGGCGCCGAGGTTAACTTTGACCAGGTGTTCTTCTACAGCAAGAAAGATGGCGGCGAGACACCCGACATTCCTACCTATGTTACTGCGGCACTTGATGGCGAGGGCAAAAGCACCTTCGATGTTGAAAACACTGGCAACTATGTGCTCATTGGTACAACAGGAGGCGTAACTACCACACTGGCAAAAAAGGTAAAGGCCGACTATAACGTTGACGACGTAAACAGCGCTCTCTATATTTGGGAAGGCACCATGACAGCCAGCAACGAAAGCGGCGTCAACTCGTTCGGTTACGACGAAGGTGGCTATCCGGTTTACACCGTAGGCACCGTAGGCTGGTCAGGGTTAGGTTATTCATCAAAGGCAAAGGGCAAGGATATGTCAATGCTCGACGACACCTACTATCTGCACCTGGGCATGAAGGCCACCACTAACGCTTCTTACCTTATCGCAGTGGGCAACGCAAAATTTGCTATTGGCGCTTCGGCCTTCGTTGATAACGGCACAAGCTACGCTCCCCTTTGCGATTTCCCCCGCGATGGCAAATGGTACAACATCGACATTCCTTACAGCGAGATTGAAGCACGCGCCACAAAGGTGTTCGACAATCCTGAAGATGTTACTGGCAACGTACTCTACTTCCTTGCTGGCGGAACAACAGGCACCAAGCTTACCTTCGACCAGATTTTCTTCTACAACGATGGCAGCGTGCCCTCAGGCATCAACACCGTGAAGCAGAACAATGCCACCACTGGCAACAACCGCACCTACACCCTCAGCGGCGTTGAGGTAAAGGGCGACAACCTGCCTAAAGGCATCTACATTCGCAACGGAAAGAAGATTATCGTAAGATAAACGCAATAACAAATCAGATAACATGTATGTTCGCTCCTCTCAACAGTGAGGACGAACATACATGTTTAAAAGCTAATAAGGGGTTTCCTTATAAAACCTTATAAAACCTATTTGCTATACGCATTACCTTTACACCACAAACAAGAAAGAATAATTACCAATCAATATTCTGTACAACAATTACTAATTAAAATCAATAAACGTATGAAACAAAAATTATTAACTTTATTCGTATTACTTGTCACTGCTATGACAGCCTTCGCTGATGACGCGACAGGTAGCGGAGTAGGAAGCGAGACTAAAAATGACAAAAATGAATTAGGCTCAAAAGGTGTAGCATATAGTTATACCTTCACAGAAGAAAACGGTTCTGTGACTATGACCGTGAAAGCCGATGGTACAGGCTGTGTAGGCATAGATGCTAATGCCAGTGGAAAGACCTGCTATTTAGATTATACCTATGGAGATGAAAGAGCATATAATGACTCTCCGTCACACACATGGGACGATTTGGAAGCAGGAACCGTCATCAAAGTAAAACTTTGGTGGGCTGTAGCCTGGGGCCGCTCTGAGACAGGCGACAGCACAAACCCGTACATAACTTACACCGTCAAAGGTTCAAAAATAGACGACGATGAAGCACCTGTTATGACAAAGGCTGAAGCTATCTCTGTACGGGACAACAAGGCAACCCTTACGCTTTGCGCTACTGACAATCAAATGAGCACACTTACTTACACCATCAAGAACGGTGAGACCGTGCTAGCCACTGTAGCTGGCAAGCCGGGTACAGATGTCACCTACGAACTTACAGGTCTTACACCTGAGACTGCCTATACACTTGCAGTGACCGCCAAGGACAAAGCGGGAAATGAATCTTCTGCTAAAGAACTGACATTCACCACCAAAAAAGGCTTTATTCTGACCGCTCCACAAAAGCCGACAATAGCGAGTGACGCCATTACCTTTATTTATGATGAGAATAAGGATGTGAAATACACATTACCCAATTGGGGACAATCAGGACAAGCTGAAGTAATAAATGTCGAAGGGTCTCCAATACTTCACCTTACCAATTTCAACTATCAAGGAATGGAATTTGCAGATCAGGACATGAAAGAAATGAATATGGTTCACATGGATATTCTTGCCCATAAGATAACTAGAGACATCCGTTTCAATCCGATATTCCGTGGTCCTAAAGAGCAGCCATACACCATTATGACACCTACCGACCCTATTGACCAATGGAAATCGGTAGACATTCCTCTTGCTGCTTTCGACGACATGGATTTCACGCAGGAAAAAGTGTTCCAGTTTAAATTTGACCATAATGATAATAATGGTGTCACCGATGAGGTATACATCACTAACCTCTATTTCTACAACAACGGACAAGCTGACGGAATGACCATCACCACAGAAAATCAGGTATCTACGGTTTTGGGCGATATCACTGCTGCAGACGTCGACAAGATAAATACGGCTAACGCTATGGCCATTGATTTGACCAAAGTCAGAACAATTGCAGCAGGCGTAAACATCACACCATTGCACGAGAACGCAATCATCATTGTGAAAGGTACAGCTAACGACAACACACCAAACAGCAAATATGATGCTATCAAGGACATGAAGAATGTCGTTGTGCTTGGCACCGATGGCTGGTATCGTCCCGTTAACAAGTTGGTGATGACCGATATTCCTGGTGAACCTCTGTGGAAGGGCGAAGGCATCAATAAAGAGTGGATCAGCACTGAAAAAATAGGTTGGAAGTTAACCCGCACCATTAAAGCAGGCGATCATGCTTCAATATGCCTTCCCAGTGGATACGCTATTAAACCCATTCCTGACGGTCTAAGTGTATGGCAGCCTACATCATATAACGAAGAAACAGGTATCACCTTTAACAAAAAAACTGATGAAATCAACAGCAATTTCCCCTTGGTTATACGTAACACAACCGACAAAAATATTGAATTAGCTATCAGCAATGAAGGCAACATCAACTTCAAAAATCTAATAGCCGATACAGCAAATAAATATCAATTAGGCTCATCTGAAGGCACATCTGTTTGGTTCTGTGGCAACTTCGAAGAGGCGCTCGTAACCGACGGCACACAGTGGATTATCAAGAACGAAGGTATTAATGCTTCTATCGTAAAGGCTGATGGCGTTAAGATTTCTCCGTTCCGCGCTTACTTCACAGGTATACCTGAAGGCGCTTCAGCAAAGCTGAACTTCGATGACGAGGAAACTACTGGCATTACCAACGTAAACGCTGCAGAAAGCAACGACGACACCCTTTACAACCTCGCTGGCCAGAAGGTGAACGCTGCTTATAAGGGCATCGTTATCAAGAATGGCAAGAAGTATCTTGTAAAATAAGCACACATTGTTTAACCCACTAATAAACAAACGATATGGAAAAGAAACAATATATTGCCCCCGAGGTAAGCGTTACGGTTATTGAAAGCATGGCTATCATGGCTGGCTCGCTCAATGCTGCAGACCCGACTGGTACTGGTACCCTAACTATTGGTGGAGGAACCGAGACAAGTGGCTGGGCCTCTTCAAAACACTACGACGTATGGGCCGATGATGAAGAACAATAATCATCAACCATAAAACTATAAAAACAACAATCGCATTGCAGGAAGCAATTACCTGCAATGCGATTTTTTTTGCTTTTCAGTATTACGGTTCAAATACCGGACCAAATGATATTGTTGTGTTTTTAACAATCTATTTCGCGCGACGCGCGTTTTCATGAACACAAATTTTCATGAATTATCCAAGTAGGACGGTGGCCTCCGTGCCCCGTCCTCCCGACATTAGAAATGGGCAATAAATATGTGAGGTTATCAACAGAAATCACTATCTATAAAGGAAGAAGTGGGCGTTACGGCCATTGCAGAAGCGGGTTACGAGGTCGATAATCAGTTGGGCAGTGGCCTGCACATCGTGCTCGTTGCCATCGTATCCGTTCACCAAGGCCACGAGGCGGCGTGTGCCCGACGTCATCTTTGTGCGTTCGTTATCGCTGGTGGGCGTTCCTACCCCACCCGTAGCATCGCGATAAACAGGCAATCCTGCAATGTTTAACATACCACGGCCTATGCCCTCGTAAGGCTCGCCCTCGCGTCCTACGCCCAAAGTTAATGTGTCGCCATCAAACTTATCGGCATCAAAGCCACCAATGCTGTAGCCATAGGTAATGCTGGCAAGGTTGATAAGGTCGACCAGCGTGTCAATCTGATACAGCTGTTTGCCCTGCAACATACGGCGTATCAGCGCCTCTGACGACGGGCGATAGCGCGACGGATCCTTACCGCACGCCTTATATACGCGTCGTGTGGCCGCAATGGCACTAATATCTTTTACCGTTTGTGTGGTGAAGAGCTGCCTAAACTGTTCGCCCTGTCGGTCTATCACCTTCCACAGTTCTTCCGAGTAAGGCGAGTTCTCTACCTCGGCCTCTACACAGGCGCCCACAAAGCGTGGGCACACATTTTCAATTTGCTGTTCTACTATTATTTTCATGTTTTCCTTTTTTTCTACTTCAACCACATCTTTTTACCGTTCACTACCACAATGCCTTTTTGCTGTTTCGTGGCGGACAGACGTCGGCCCATCAAATCGTAAGCAATGTTTGAGCGAGCCCCTTGCCTCAACGATGTAGAGCCCAACACATCAGGCGCTTCAATGCCAGATGTGGCTGGTAAGAAGACACACTGTGCCGACTCGATGGGCAAGCTAAAGACGAAGTAGGCACGTGTGGCATCAACCTTTCCCTCGCCATTAGGTACAGCAAAGCTGGTGCCATCAGAACGTAGGAAACGATAATCGGTGCCTTGTAAGCGTGTGGGCGCATAGATGCCTTGGAAGAGATATTCGCTACCATCGGCCGTCGTTAACGTCACAGGCACAGGTTGTGCCGACGCTATCAGCTTATTTTCAAACACGCATTGCTCTACCTCGCGTGCCATGCGCACCAAATACGGATGTCCCGCCAACGTATGAGTAACGGGTCGGAAGCCCAACGTCAGCGCACCATCAGCCTCCATTGTCACGGCATAAAACTCGGCCACCTCGGCCCCTCTCATCACCTCCTTTATATCTTGAGCCGTAAGGTTGAAAGGCAAGCATAACGTATGCCAGCCACCATCGGCCACAAAGTGGCGGTTCAGTGTAACACGTTGCACCGTTGCGCCCTTTGCTTTTGTGATAACAGGTGTAAGGTCGGCGCCATCATCAGTCAAGGTTAAGGAAGGGATGATGCGGGTGCGACGATAGATTTGAAGAGAGTCGACACTGGTGAGCGAGGTATAACAATTAAAGACCTTCGATGTGTGTGAGAAACGCATCACCATGTTTTTGGCATGAGGGCCTGTAAAGTTTATGCAAGCATTACCTGAAGCCGCCTCTATTGAAATATTGGCTAAAGCATACTCATTCATCTTCGAGGTGGTTTTCAGTTGTGTCGAACTGGTTCCTGTAGCACACAACCATTGGTTATCACCCACGCCCAAAGCCCATGTATCGTCGTGCTTCTTCAGCGTTATCAGCTGCACCTGCTCGTTAGGCGTTAATTGTTCATCTACAATCTCTACCTTCACGCCTTGCCTATTATTTGTATTTTGTTGCTTACCCAGTGCATAGCCATAGCCCGCGTTAGCAATCACCACCACATCGCCATCTTCCAGCGTTGCAGCATCGTGCACACAGGTATAGGTTTCTTGGCTGTCGTCTTCGGTCAGCGGCGCTTTCGTCTGCCCCATGACGCTGCTGCCCCACAGCAGCGCCACGGCCAGCACCCAGCCTTTACACATTGTTTTTATCATAAGTGTTATCATTCTCCTTCAATCATCTTCAAGAATGTTTCTTCATCAACGATGGCCACGCCCAGCTTCTCAGCCTTTTCAAGCTTTGAAGGCCCCATGTTTTCGCCCGCCAATATAAACGATGTTTTACCGCTGATGCTGCCCACATTCTTTCCGCCATGACGCTCTATCAGCGCCTTATATTCGTCGCGACTGTGGTGCTGGAACACGCCACTAATGACGATGCTCTTGCCCTCAAGTACATTTGATGCGGGTGCGGCCTCATCACTCACAATGCTCATCTGCAGGCCACAGGCGCGCAGACGTTCAACAATCTCGCGGTTGGTGGGGTTACGGAAGTAAGACAAGATACTATTTGCAATAACCTCGCCCACCCCATCAATCTGCATCAGGGTAGAGAGCGACGCGTTCATTAGCGCATCAATGTTGCCCAGGCGGCGAGCAATGAGTCGTGCCGATGTCTCGCCCACGAAGCGTATGCCCAAGGCAAACACCACGCGCTCGAAAGGCACCTGTTTTGATGCCTCAATAGCCTTCACTATTTTCAGTGCCGAGCGCTGTTTGTTTCCGCCCGCACAAATGTCGGTCACCTTAATGTCATACAGGTCGGCAATGTTATGTATCAGTCCGCGGCGGAAGTATTCGTCAACGGTTTCTGGGCCCAGCGAGTCGATATTCATGGCTCGGCGAGCAATGAAGTGCTCAATGCGCCCCTTTATTTGTGGTGGACAAGCAGCATCGTTCGGACAGTAGTGGGCAGCCTCGCCAGGATAGCGCACCAGCTGGGCACCACATTCAGGACAATGGGTAATGAAGGTTACGGGCTTTGCGTCGGCCAGACGTTTGTCTACCTCTACGCCCACTATCTTAGGTATAATCTCGCCGCCCTTCTCAACATACACATAGTCGGCAATGTGTAGGTCAAGGCTACGAATAAAGTCTTCGTTGTTCAGCGTGGCGCGACGCACGGTGGTGCCCGCCAACTGCACAGGCTGCATATTGGCCACTGGCGTGATGGCACCCGTTCGGCCCACCTGATATGTCACCTCGTCGAGACGTGTGAGGGCGCGCTCGGCCTTAAACTTATAGGCGATGGCCCAGCGAGGGCTTTTGGCCGTGTAGCCCAGGCGCTGCTGTTGGCGCAGCGAGTTTACCTTCAACACAATGCCGTCGGTAGCCACAGGCAGATTTTTGCGCTCGGTATCCCAATAGTCGATGTAGGCAAAGATCTCTTCCAGCGTCTTCACCTTCTTCATACCTTGGCTAATTTTGAAGCCCCAGCGCGCCGCCTCTTGCAGGTTTTCATAGTGCCCATCAGTGGGCAGCGTGTCGCCCAGCAGATAATAGAGATAGCTGTCGAGCTGTCGGCTGGCCACCAGTCGCGAGTTTTGGCTCTTCAGCGTTCCGCTGGCAGCGTTGCGTGGATTGGCAAACAGAGGCTCTTCGGCAGCCTCGCGTTCGGCGTTCAGGCGTTCAAACACCTTCCAGGGCATCAGTATCTCTCCACGTATCTCAAACTCGTGCGGATAACCCGTTCCTGGCAGCACCAAGGGTATGCAGCGAATGGTTTTCACGTTGGCCGTTACATCATCGCCATGAATACCATCGCCACGTGTCACGCCACGCACCAGTTGGCCATCCACATAAGTCAATGAAATGCTCAGTCCGTCATATTTCATCTCGCAGCACACCTCAAAAGGCTCGCCCTGCAGGCCGCGCTGCACGCTTTGGTACCAGTCGCGCACCTCTTCTTGGTTATAAGTATTGGCCAACGACAGCATGGGGTAACGGTGTGCCACCTGTTTAAACTCTTGGTTCAGGTCGCTGCCCACGCGCTGTGTGGGCGAGTTTGGGTCGGCCAGTTCGGGGTGCTGTGCCTCCAGCTGTTGCAGTTGCCGCATCAGGGCATCAAACTCAAAGTCGGTGATGTCGGGCTTGTTTAGCACATAATATTTATAGTTATGTTCGTTTAGCTGCTTACGCAGCGCCAATATGCGTTCTTTATCGTTCATGATAATATTGTGTTTATAGCGTTTTTCTTTTTCAGTAATGGCGATATGAGAGCCAACCTATGCTCTACGTTCGGCATGCAGGATGACATATAGCACCACTGGGGCACCCACCAAGGGGGTGACGGCATTTACGGGCAACACCCCTCCACCGCCAGGCATCGAGCACCCTATCTGGCACAACACCGCCACCAAGGCGCCCATGAGCAACGAGGCAGGCATGAGGCAGAGATGACTGTCGGTGCGCACGGCCAAACGTGCAAGGTGTGGAACGGCCAAGCCTATGAAGGCGATGGGACCACAAAAGGCGGTGGTAACGGCTGTGAGGAAACCTGTGAGCAGCAATACCATGCGGCGCACACGAGGCACGCTTACGCCTAACGACAGGGCATAAGCCTCGCCCAGCAACATGATGTCGAGGCGTTTTACCAGCGTAAGGGCCAGCAGCAAGGGCACCACCACGGCCACGGCCAGCCACGGCAGTTGTGTGGGCGACACGCTAACAAAGCTGCCCATGCCCCACACAAGGAACGACTTTACGCCGTCTTCAGTAGCAAAATAGTTGAGCAAGGTGATGGCCGACGAGGCCAAATAGCCTATCATAAGGCCTATGATGAGCAGGGCCACTCGGCTGCGCACCACCAGGGCACAGCCAAACACCACCAGCGTTACGGCCATAGCGCCCACAAAAGCGCCTGCCACCACAGCACCCATGCCCGCCAAGCCCACCACATCGCTACTGCCCCCCATTAGCAACATGACCACGGCCACACCTAAGGCGGCGCCACTGCTGATGCCGAAGACAGAGGGGTCGGCCAGCGCATTGCGAAAAATGTTTTGTAACAAAAGGCCACATACCGACAGGGCGGCACCACACAGCACGGCCGTAAGGGTTTGTGGCAGACGGGTTTGCAGCACGATGAAGCGCCACGCCTCGCTACTATTGCTGGCTTCGCGCCCTAACAATATGTCTACAATGCTATGCGCTGGTATGTGTACGGGCCCTACAAAAAGGCTCGACACCATGGCCACAGCAAGTGCCACAGACAATATTAATAGGGTTTTTGTTGCTCGCGTCATGATGTAGGGTTACGTGGTAATATGTTTTAATGTGTATGCAAAAATAAGCATTTTATTGCATACAGGCGGCAATAAAACAAGAAAAATAGAAAAAAGTTTGCAAAATATTTGGCAGAACAAAAAGAAATGCATACCTTTGCACTCGCTTTTAAGAAGTATGGCTCCGTAGCTCAACTGAATAGAGCATCTGACTACGGATCAGAAGGTTGCAGGTTTGAATCCTGCCGGAGTCACAAAAAAGGTTATCTGTTTTTCAGATAACCTTTTTTGTTTTTACTATATACCATTCTTGATATTACTGTATATCACGCTTTAATCTTATCTAAACGGATGCACTCTCCAAGTAGGACGGTGGTCTCCGTGCCACGTCCTCCAGCAACCAATATATGTTCTCCATGAGAAGCGTTTATGCCCCACCTCCTAAAAAAATAATAATGAGAGCAATGATGGGTGCTGGAGGACGGGGCACGGAGGCCCCTGTCCTACTTGGTAGTTCATGGAAATTCGAGTTCAAGTAAAAACACAGATTAATAAAGGAAGGCAACCAAACGGTTACAACTTGTAACCGCTTGAAATTGCGTGCAGCCGACGGCAAGCTCCGCCTGACGGATGTGGCTGATACAGAGCAACTGTTTCGTCTTATACAGTCCATTCCTTCTCCCAAGGCAGAGCCTTTCAAGTTGTGGATGGCACAAGTGGCAAGCACACGGTTAGAGCAGATGCAAGACCCAGAGAAAAGCATCGACCAGGCTGTAATGGATTATAAGCGATTGGGATATTCAGAAGAATGGGCAAGAACTGGCGTTCAGCAGGGCATGCAGTATGCATCTCTTACAGACATCATCACTCGTGAATGGAGCGGAATGAGCACCAAGCAATACAAATAATTCAAAGGTCTGAAGAAAGAAAGTCTTCGCAACAATATGACCAACAAGGAGATAGCGCTCAATATGCTCGCCGAGGCTTCTGCCACAGATATGAAGACGTTTTATCTTCGTTATGCAGGGCACGATGAAAAACTGCAACGCGCCGTTGCACTTTTGATGTAAACATGAAACGCCATAAAAATGTATTATTTTTAAGATATTTTATATTGATAATTTATGTTAAAAGAATGAAATATGATAATTTTGTAAAGAAGTGTACATTCTGTATGTAAACTCTTTATGAAAGCATATTATAATAACTGAAAACTAAGTATTCTCACGATATGGCAAGAATATATGATAACATAGAGATTAAATTCAAAGAGGGCTTGCAAGGCATAATGTCTTCTGGCGGAGTAGAACGTGTAGATTTCTGTGTAGGATATTTTAATCTTCGTGGATGGAATATGATAGTCAATCAAGTAGACGCCATAACAAGCACAGAGCCTTCCTTTCGCTGCCCAGACCAAACTTTAAATGAGACTTATCATAGCTGCTGTGTCCTACAAACCGAATTTCGAACATCGAATGTATGAGTATGTATCACCAAAATGCGGATAATCATTAAACGTAATATAAGGTTGTTGACAGAAATTGATAAATTAATTTTTAAGAAAAGTCATTTAGTCAATCTTTAGTAAAGTTAAAAAGAAAATCTTAATAAAAACAAATTTTGAATTTATGAGTAATAATATTATTTTTCTTGTTTTTTTATTTCTTGTGGTTGCAACAAATTTTGTCATAGTGTTCTTTATAAGAAAGCATCCCGAGAAAACTTCTATATTTAAAGTGGAGGGTCTTGAGAATGAAATTATCGACAAAACAAAATGGGTTAATTTGTTGTGTCGGATGATGGTCATTGGTAACTTCATAACTTTAATTGGCGGAATAGTTGCTGTTTGCTTGGAGAATATTTTGATGTTTTCATTATTAATATCCTTCCCTGTTCCTGTTGGAATTGTATATGTATATATTAAAAAGAACAGGTCGAATAAAACAAGGGGCAGTAATAAAAATGGCTTAATAGTTACTATCGTTTCTATTTGCGTTATACTTGAATTGTTTGGATTATTGGCTGTTACATGTCAAGCTACTGGAAACTTAGAAGTTGTCACGAACAAAGATGAATTGGTTATTAAAGGATTATATGGTACAAACATATCATATAGGAACATTAAAGAAATTGAACTAAAGAGTAATTTGCCAGATATAAAGTTTCGCTCTAATGGTTTTGCTGCAGGATATACCAGATTGGGTAATTTCATTACTCAAGATGATTCACATATAATGTTGTTTACTCATTCTGATTCTTGTTTTATACGAATTGTTACGAAAAAAGATGAAATATATTATTTGAGTTGTCAGGAATCTGATGAAACTGTTAAGGTTTTCAAGGAAATAAAAAAACATTTGTAAAATTATGAAACGTTTTTTACTGTTTGTAATTTGTTATTTGTCTACTTGGACGGCAAACGCTCAAGAGGGGACATGGTATGGAAAACTTGATATTCAAGGTACAATATTACCAGTCGTATTTCACTTTTCTGACGATGGATGTACCTTGGATTCTCCGGCTCAAGGGGCAAAAGGCATAAGGGCGGAGAGAATCTCGGAAGGTAATCACGTCAAGGTCGCTGTACCTTCTATTGGTGTTACATATGAAGGAGATGTAGACGGTAATAAGATAACAGGACAGTTTAAGCAGGGGGGCTATTCCTTCCCTCTCACCCTTACTGTTGATGTGCCAAGTGTAAAACGACCGCAAACGCCTGTAGGTCCATTTGACTATTCAACGGAGGAAGTATCATTCAATCGTGATAATTATACTCTCGTTGGAACTCTCACGTTACCAAAAGATTATTCTTCAAAAACTCCAGTTGTTATTTTGCTGACTGGAAGTGGAGTGCAAAATCGTGATGAAGAGATATTTGAACATAAACCATTCGCTGTAATTGCTGATGCTTTGGCACATAAAGGGATAGCATCCCTGCGTTATGATGACAGGGGATATAATGTCTCTAATGTCTCTTTGGAGAATATTACTATTGGTGACTATAAGAAAGATGCTCTTGCAGGAATTGAGTTCCTTCGTGACAAATTTTCAAAAGTAGGGTTAATTGGTCATAGTGAAGGGGGAACAATAGGTTTGATGCTTGCGTCTGAAGGTAAAATTGATTTTGTTGTTTCAATGGCGGGTATGGTTGTTTCTGGGAAAGAAACGTTGTTATATCAGAATCGTTTATTACTGGAAACACTTAATTTGCCTGAAGACAAACTCGATAGATATATTAGTACTATTGGGAACGTGTTGGATCGCGTATCTGAAGGTAAACCGGAAACAATAGATTTGTCTGCTGTTCCACAAGAATTTGTTTCTGAGATTGTTAAACTGAAGGAGAATTGCTCAGCACCATACATCCGTGACTTTATTACAATAGATGTGCGTAAATCGCTCTCTAAAATTCATTGTCCGGTATTAGCACTAAATGGCAAACTTGATACCCAGGTCGAATGTAAGACAAATCTTGATGCTTTAGCAAAACATATGAATAATACTAAGTGTGATATTGCAGCATTTGATAATCTTAATCATTTATTTCAACATTGTAAAACTGGGTCTGTGATGGAATACCAACAAATAGAAGAGACGATATCCCCGGAGGTTTTGCAAAAAATAGCAACTTGGATAAATTCGTTATATTAGTCGTTTTTTCACTACATCCTTTGATTATTTCATGATTATAGTGATAGATGTGAGAATATCCACAGTTCAGTTTTATGTAGAAAAGAGAAACTGTCTTAGAGTGTGAAATTCTCTAATGACTCCTATATATTAAAGAGATGACAAATTAAGCAAGAAATCAAAGATGCTTATGATTTGAATGCCATCCTCGTCACACCATGGTTTTGTATGTTCTCCAATGACGATGAACTTTTTGAAAGAGTCGTCTATCAACTTTAGAGAGCGTTTTTCTTGCTCAATTTTTTCTGCGTCAGGCATCTTATAGGCTGATTGTATGTAAATACGCTCACTTCCTTTATTGCAAACAAAGTCTACTTCAAGTGTGACACGTTGTTGCTGACCAGCAGAATTTCTTATTCTGTGATTGATGTTGCCGACATCAACCATCCAACCACGCATACGCATTTCGTTGTATATAACATTCTCCATAATGTGGGTAACTTCATTCTGTCGGAATGAGAGTATTGCATTGCGCAACCCTACATCTTGATAGTAATACTTAGAAAGCGAACCTAAGTACGTTCTTCCTTTAATGTCATAACGCTCAGACTTTTCTACAAGGAAAGCATCTTGCATATACTCCAAATATGCCGAAACCGTTTTGTCGGTAATATTTTGTACTTTGCTGACCGACTTGAAAGTATTAGCTATGTTTAAGGCATTGAGAGGTGCACCGATACTTGAAGCAACAGTCTTAGACAACTCCTCAAATTCCGGTTTCAGTTCAATCGTATTTCTTTCGTAAATGTCTCTAAGGTAAACAGTACGATAAAGACGACGTAAGAAATCTGATTTTTTGTCATCACCAATTTGCGTAAGTAACTGTGGAAGTCCGCCAAACATACTATATTCAGCCCAAGCTTCTTCTTTTGAACCTTCATAAACAGACATAAACTCTCTAAAAGAAAGAGGCCAAACATGAATTTCATCACCACGGCCGCGAAATTCAGTAACCACATCAGATGATAAGAAACGAGAGTTTGACCCTGTTACATATACATCTGTTCCCTCCGTTACAGACAATGTAGACAGGACTTCAACAAAGTCTGTTACTTCCTGTACTTCATCGATGATAATGTAATATATGGTATCATCAACCATTTTGTTTTCCACCCAATCAAGCAAATAATCTGGATCTTTGAAAGCCTTGTTTTTTCGGCTTTCCATATCAATGATTATAATATGATCATCTTCTACTCCTTCGTCCAATAAATGTTTTCGGAAGAGCGTTTTTAAGAGGAAAGACTTACCAGAACGACGCAATCCTGTAATGATTTTAATTAGCCCATTGCCTTTGGAACGGATTAATTGGTCAATATAAGTGGTTCTATCTACTATCATACTTTACGAAAAACTGTCACTTGTGACACTTTTTCGGAACAAAGATAACATTTATATTTTGAATATGACTAATAACAATATAATTATTTTAATTATTTACTAAAAAATTCAACTCCCATTCACATGAAACATACACACATTTCGAAGAAGGTCTGATTTCGTTTGGGTGCAGCAGCTTCATTCGTCTTGTGCCTTTGTAGAAGTCATATCACCATTATCCGCCATGATGTTGACATTGCGAGATAGGTGGAGGGGTGCTGGAGGACGGGGCGCGGAGGCCCCAGTCCTACTTATATATGCCCTACTATAACAAACTTACATTGGTAGAACAGGGGCACGGTGTCCTGTTCTCACGACAAAAGGGTTAGGAACTTAAAAGCTTGGGGTAAATCATATAAAAGCGTGGGTTAAATCATACAAAAGCAAGGGGATCATCGTGAGGAAGCGAGGGGTTTATCGTAAGAAAGCATGGACAGGGCCGACGCATTACTTTATGACATCACCTTATCAAGGTAAGAGCAGTCCCAA